>Ga0209347_1001795_pt1 | contig 31826 bp, 25 predicted proteins | sample AutmiccommuBRH23_FD_187382 | JGI IMG/M metagenome (GOLD analysis project Ga0209347, IMG submission 187382) | Deep subsurface microbial communities from Mt. Terri, Switzerland - Autotrophic microbial communities BRH/23 (SPAdes) (version 2) | ecosystem: Environmental > Aquatic > Deep subsurface >...
CGCTCCATCGTCTCCATTCGCCCTTCGCTCCAGTAGCGGATGCGAACGTCGCCGACCCACACCTCGTTGTTCGCGCGGGTGAGCGACCGCTTGCGCGGAACGACGATACGCACCGAGTAGGGGAGCGCCGCGTCGGCTTCGAAAATCTCACTGCTGCCGTACGTGGCGCGGAGGAGCTTCTCCCGCTTCTGAACCGGCCCGTCGCCGCTGGGGCGGACCAGCCGCACCCATTGATACCCCCCGCCGGGCAGAGGCTCGCGGAGCCGGTCGAGGTGATACTCGATCCGCCGGTTGATTTCGTAACTGCTCGGCGAAGTCAGCAGCATCGCCTGCCGCACGTCATAGAGCGCACGCAGCGACTGGACCTCGGGGCAGGAGTCCGCCTGCGCAAGAGCCAGCGTGGGAAGCAGAAGAAGAATCGACATCGCGACGAGAAGCAGTTTCATGAAAGCCTCCGGAGCGAATTGTAGAGCCGGGTTGGATCGGACTGCCACCCGAGTGTCAGACGAATAGGACGAATAGGACGGATAGGATTTATTGGATTACGGCAGTCCTTTAAGTCCTATAGGTCCTATTCGTCCTATCCTCCTCCCTCCTTCGGGTTTTCGATCACTTCCGGCGGGGACCGAACTTGGTATCGTAATCCGACGGTGCCAGGAGGGTCAGCCATGGCCGCGGATCTTTATCGAAAGCTTCAGCAGAATCTCGATCGCATGCCGGTGCCTTTCCCCGCGACGGTTTCCGGGATCGAGCTCAGGATTCTCGAGCGGCTGTTCACTCCCGAGGAAGCGGAAGTCGCGCTGGCGCTGAGCATGATTCCCGAGAGTGCGAGGGTGATCCTCCCGCGTATGGGCCAGGGTTGGTCGGTCGAGAGGCTTATCCCCGTGCTGGATGAAATGGCGCGCAAGGGAGTGATCGAGGCCATCCGGATGCGGGGAGAGAGGCGTTTCGGCAAGTCGCCGCTGGCGGTCGGAATCTACGAGAGGCAGCTGCCGTATCTGACCGCCGAGCTCCAGCGGGAGATGGACGCCTACTTCGATGAAGCCTTCGGGGCGGCGTTTCACACGGGAGGGACTCCGCAGATGCGGACGGTTCCGGTTCAGGCGGACCTCACACCGGAACGGCCGATCGCGCAATACGACGACATCCGCAGCTTCGTGCGCGAGTCGAAAGGTCCGTTTGCGGTGATGGAGTGCATCTGCCGGAAGGGGAAGGACCTGACCGGCGATCCGTGCCGGCAGACCAAGGCGCGACGGACCTGTCTGACGTTTGGCCCGGCCGCGCGCGGGATGGTCGAGAGCGGCGCGGCCGAGCTGATCGAGCGTGAGGAAACGATGGAGATCCTGGATCTTGCGGATGCGGAGGGGCTGGTCCTGCAGCCGCAGAACACCGGGAAGCCGTGGTTCGTCTGCTGCTGCTGCGGCTGTTGCTGCGGGGTACTGAAGAGCGCAAAGCAGCTTCCCGAGCCGGTGGCGTACTTCAGCACGAACTATCTCGCAGAGGTCGATGCGGATCTCTGCTCAGCGTGCGCGATCTGCGAGGAGCGCTGCCAGATGGACGCGGTGCAGATGGTCGACGGCCACTCCGTGGTCGACGCCGCGCGCTGCATCGGCTGCGGCCTCTGCATCACCACCTGCGCGACTGGCGCGATGCGGTTGAGTGCAAAGGAAAACCCGAAGTCTCCGCCCGCGAACGTCCAGAACCTCTATCTCAGAATGTACCGCGAGCGGTTCGGTACATACGAGACTGCCAAGGCGCTTGGTAAGGCGGTGCTGAGAAAGCAGGTGTAGTCAGAAGGCAAGAAGGCTGAAACAAAGGCCGAAGCCACAAGCCGCCGAGGAGAGATTGCTCTTTCCTCCTCAAACGAACCAGGCGACGAGTCCGAGGGCTACGGTCAGGAAGATCGCGCCCATCGCGAGGTAGATCCGCGCCTCGGTTCGCAGCGATTCGGCGACGATGGTGGGGGAGCCGGCGTAGAGCGGAATGCCGGTCGTGCGGGACCAGTGCGGAAGGAGCCCGCCCTTCTGCGCCCATCGCCCCATCGCGCAGACTTCGGCGCCCGGAGCGAGCACCCACTCAAAGCGCTCGGTTCGGCCCGGCTCTTCAACTTTCCCGTAATGCCAGTCGATTGCGAGCCGGTCGGCCGGCTGAGAGAAGATGCGACCGCGGTGAAAGACGCTCGCGGGCCATGCGGGTCCGCGCACTGCCGTATCTTCGATGCCCGACGTGCCGCTCGACAGGTGGCTCTTCTCGAGATTTCTCAGTTCGGGAAAGCCCAAGAGGCGAGCGCGCCCGCTCGAGCTCTCGATGACGGTGGGAATCAGGTGGTAGCCCTCGAGGCGGAGTTTCCGCGCGGATGACGCGCGCTTGCTGTTTTCGGAGATCTCGCGGTAAGGCCTGTCCATGACGCGGTAGCGGCAGGCGAGAGCGGGGCGGAGGCTGAGCGGCGCCTCGATGGGCTCGAAGTGAGGCTGCGCGACGCCGGCGACCGCGACCCACGCTCCCGTCTTCGGGACGTCGCCTCGCTCGAAGCGGCGGAGCGCGCCGAGATCGACCCATCGCCGCCATCCTTCGCGCGCGAGCCACGCCCCGCCGACGAGCAGGAGGGGAACCAGGATCGCGATGGCGAACGCCCAGAAGCCGTCGGCGACGCGCGGCCGGATCTGGCGGAAGAGAGCGAGACCGAGCCACGCTCCGCCGACCAGAAGAACGACGCGAGTGGCGATGGCGATCGCCATTGGAAACGTCGAGCCGCGAGACTCGACCATGTCGAGATCGGCATTCATCGATTTTCGGGGTTTGGAAAAAGGGTAGGCGCTGAGTCGCGATCGGTCAAGGAGCAGCGGCTCGCGGGCTCCGTTTCTGCCCGGGGGGGTAGTATTACGAATCTCGGGAGGGAAAATGAGGCCACGCATCACGGTGATCACGCTCGGCGTGGACGATCTCGAAAGGTCCGTCCGCTTCTATCGAGACGGATTGGGGCTCCGGACGGATGGGATCGTTGGAGAGGAGCTCGAGTTCGGCGCAGTCGCATTCTTCGAATTGCAGTCGGGCGTGCGACTGGCGGTCTGGCCGCGGGCGAGCCTCGCCCACGACTCGGGACTGCCTCTCGGACCGGCGAGTCCGACCGATCTCTCTCTCGGGCACAACGTTTCTTCTACCGCCGAAGTCGATGCGGTGATGACCGAAGCCGAGGCTGCGGGCGCGAAGATCGTCAAGGCGGCGCATGAGACGTTCTGGGGAGGCTACGCGGGTTACTTTCAGGATCCCGATCGGCACTTGTGGGAGGTCGTATGGAACCCCCAGTTGCAGGTGGAGTGAGATCGGCGCGAAGCCGCCGAGACTGCGTCCTCCGGTGCAGGGTGAAATGGCCGCTTTTCCAGAAATAGTGGCCCTCAATCTGCACTATCCCCAACGTGTACCGTGAATCATCATCGTCTCGTCAAAAGCACCGGATGGGCTCGCTCTTCTGGGGTCTTGTGGCGCTGTTCGTCGGTTGGGTTCCCTTCGTTTACTGGTGGTGGGAAGTCCTTCTGATCGAGGAGACGGGCGTTTTCATCGATCTGCTGGTCTGGCTGGTGACCGCCATCGTGATTCTCGCGATCGCGACGGCTCTTTGGATCGCTCACAACCAGCGGATCGCGCGTCGTGGAAATCGCGGGATGGCGACGCGTTTTTTCACTCTCGAGCATGTCTCGGACCGGCTCGGCCGCGAGGTCCAGATGCCCTCTCGCGATGACCTCCGATCGGCTGCGAGGATCGCAATCCGGACGGAGGATGATCTCAAGACTTATTCGATCGATGAGTGGAGAGCGAGTCCCCGTTGAGCTTTCTGGAAATTCTCCAGTTTATCGACGACTCGCTGATCTACCGAGTAGCTCTGGTCTTCTACGGCTTTTATCCCATGGCGATGGCGCTGGTATGGGTCGTTCTTGCCGCGATTTACTTTCAGCGGCGGGAGCGAAGTCCCGAAGAGCTGGCCCCGCCGGATTTCCACCCCTTCGTCAGCATCGTCATCCCGGCATTCGAGGAAGAGCGGACGATTGCGCACACGATCGAAGTCCTGCTCGAGCTCGACTATCCCGACTTCGAGGTGATCGTTGTCAACGACGGCTCCTCCGATCGCACTTCCGAGGTCGTCTCCCGCTATCTCGGCTCCGGAAAGATTCGCCTTCTCGACAAGCACGTCAACGAGGGAAAGGCGATGGCGCTCAACGACGCGATTCCCGTCTGCCGCGGCGAGATCGTTCTCGTTTTAGATTCCGACATCCTCGTCAGTCCAGGCCTGCTGAAAGCGATGGTCCCGCACTTCATGGGCACCCGGGTCGGCGCGGTGACGGGGAACCCGCGCGTCGCCAATCGCGGGTCGCTTCTTCGCGACCTTCAGGCGCTCGAGTTCACCTCGATCATCTCGGTGCAGCGGAGGGCGCAGCGAGTATGGGGCCGCGTTCTGACCGCCTCGGGTGCGGTGATGGCGCTCCGCAAGAGCGCGATACTGGAGCTCGGCGGATTCTCTCCCAGGATGGCGACCGAGGACATCGACATGACCTGGAGACTCCAGCGCGCCTTCTGGGACGTTCGCTACGAGCCTTCCGCAGTCGTCTGGATGCAGGTGCCACCGACGCTCCCCGAGCTCTGGAAGCAGCGACGCCGCTGGGCTCGCGGACTCGCGCAGGTGCTCGTCCGCCACAGGACCGTCGTCACGACCTGGACCAACCGGCGGCTCTGGCCCGTCTACTACGAGGCTGCGGCGTCGATCGTGTGGGCGTACGTCTTCCTGTTCATCACCACCTACTGGGTCGCCTCGTTTTTTGCGGGACATGCGCCGATGGGGGCCTCACCGATTCCGAACATATGGGGAATGATGATCGCGACAGCCTGCCTGACGCAGCTCCTCGCCGGAGTGCTGATGGATCGTCGCTACGACCGCGGCCTCTTCAAGCGGTTTCCGATCGCGATTTTCTATCCGCTCGTTTACTGGATGCTGATGTCTCTGATCACCTCGATCTACACGCTCGACGGCTTTTTCCGGAAGCCTCCGCAAACGCAGCGGTGGCGGATCGGACGAGCGGCCGTGACTTTCGCGCTCGTCGTCCTGCTCCCGGTCGGGGCATCGGCACAGACGGCGGAGGAGTGGATCGGACGGGGCGACGTCGCCGCGTCCGAGGATCGCCACGCCGAGGCGATTGCGGCGTACGAGAGAGCGATCGACGTCGATCCGGCGCTTCGCACGCCACTTCTGCCGAAGCTCGGGCGGCAGTGGCTCTGGTCCGACCAGCCCGCGCGCGCGGCGACGTTGCTCAATGAAGCGATCGCCGCGGGCGAGAGCGACTGCGACGTGCGCAGCGACTATGGACTCGCGCTCGCCTGGAGCGATCGCCTTGACGATGCCGCGACCGTTTATCGGCAGGTGATCGCTGATTGCCCCGATGTTCGAAACGACACGCGGCTGCGCCTCGGACTGGTCGAGCGGTGGAAGGATCGTCCTTCAGCCGCGGCGCAGGTTTATCGGGATGTGATGGACGAGGGTTCGCCGGAACAGCGGGATGCGGCGGCGGCCGGACTCGCGTACGTTGCGATGATGCGGGGGCACGAGCGCGCGGCTCTGACGATGTTCGAGGAGATTTCGACGCCAGCCGGAGCGGAAGGGGCGGCCCTCGCGCTCGCGCGGCTTGGTGAGAACGCCGCTGCGCGCGAGCGCATCGAAGCAATCAGAGCCAGAGACGGTCTCACCGGCGATCTCGAGCGTCTCGACGCGAGTCTTGGCTCGATGAACGATCCCCAGCTCGAGGCGGGAGCCCTCCTTTTCGACGACGCCGACGGGACGCGATTTCTCGAGATGCGTCTCGGTGGAACGATTGGTTGGTCGCTGCGCGGCCGCGGCGGAATCTCGGTCGCGCGCTGGGACCTGGAAGACGACACGCGGGAGATCGAAGCGGACCGCGTCGCGATCTCGGGCGAGCATCGCTTCAGCCCGGCGTGGGCCGCGGTCGGCAGCATCGCGCTCACGGACTACGAGGATCCGGACTGGAATCCCACAACGGGTGAGTTCCGCGTCGTCCATACCCCCGACGACCGGACGCGCTGGGACTTCTCCGTCGCGCGCCTGCTCATCCCCGATAACGTGGCCGCGACGGTGAACCGGCTCGAAGGGACGTACGTCTCGGCCGGAGTCGATCGCGAGATCTCGGACGGCCTCACCATCACGCTCGGCGCCGACTTCACCGACTGGTCGGCCGGAAACGAGCGAATCCGGGTTTACGGCGGGCCGCGTCTCCAGCTCGAGGGAGTCCCGCGCGTCACCATCGAGTGGCCGACTCTCCTGATGTTCTACGACAGGGGATTCGACTTCGGTCTTTTCTCCCCCGAGGAGTACATCGAGACAGGACCCGGCGTGAACGTCTATAAGCGCTTCTCGCCGCGATGGAGCGGAAGCCTCTACGGCCGCGCGGGGATGCAGAAGGAGATGGGCGCCTCCTGGGAAGCGATCGGCGTCGTGCGCGGAGTCCTCGAGCGCGAGCTCGATGACGACTGGGCGCTCCGCGCCACCGCTGGCTGGTCGAACTCGAACCTCGCCAGCACCAGCGGCTTCCGCCGCACCAGCGTGACGCTGGATTTGATCCGGCGCTTCTGAGTGTGGCAGCAGTGGTGGCCACAGAGATCGTCAGTCCCATCGGACACTGTCTGATTTTTTCGACACCACTCCGGCCGCTTTGAAGGGAAAGGGGTGTGCCCGGTCGATCATCGGAACTCTTTGAGAACCGGTGACTTCGGATCGTCGGAACGCGTCGAATCTTCGTGTGGATCAGGGGCATGCGGTTCGCCTTTGTACAGGGGCGACCGCGATGCGGTACCTTCGATCCACAGGAGCTCCGATGACTCAGGCCCGACCCCTTCTTTTTTTCTTCCTGCTCCTTCTGACGTCACTCTCCGCGACCGCGCAGCAGCCCTCGTTTCCAATCGAGCGGATCGAAGTGCGAGGGGCCCGATTCGCCTCCGAGGAAGTCGTCGCCCGGGAGAGCCTGATCGTGGAGGGAACGACGTACACGGAGGCTCAGCTTCGCGCCGCGATGTCGCGGATCAACCGGTTGCCCTTCGTTCTCGACTCGTCCTTCGCTCTTGAGAAGGGAACGACCCACGGCTCGTACGTTCTGATGGTCACGATCGTGGAGACGAAGCCGGTCTTCTACGAGGCGATCTCTTCCCGGCAGCGGCTGGGCGGCTCCAGCTACCCCGTCGACGGGTTTAGAACTGGCTTGAGGCTCTTCGTTGGTTCGAGCTCGCTGATTCACGCGGCCACGGATTTCGATGGCAACTACCAGGCGGGTCTGACGCAGTACAACCTTTTCGGGCGGCCGGGCTATGTCTCCCTCGGCGTGAGGTGGACCGAAGACGACAGGGTCGATTTTGAATCGGATCGCCCAGTCCCCTCGCTATTCGAGTTTCGCGTGGATCCTTCTCCCGAGTTGCGGTTCGGCTTTCCAGTGTTTGGCGATCACTCGATCGTCGGATCCTGGCAGCACGATTCCGGGTCAGCAAGAGTGACGACCGAAACCGAGAGCCGGTACCAAAAGGGAGGGAGCGATCGTGGAGAGCTCGCATGGGTATTCGACACGACCGATGATCCTCTGCTCCCGACTTCCGGCACGCTGTGGCGTAGCGGCTTTAACCTGGAGCTCTACAGCAGTGAGGTGCGAAGTACCGCTGGCTCCGGTTCGCTCGAAAACCGCAGCTTGAGATTCTTCAGCGGGTGGGAGCGTCACAGACCTCTCAACGGATGGGTCAGCGTCAATTACGGACTTGGCGCGGGCATCGGACGCTTCGAAATTGAAAGTGAAGGCCCGCAGCTCTTTGGCGGAGTCCAGATACCCGGCCGGTTTGCCTGGGATACGATCGGATACAGCGCGAGCGCGGGGCTCAGCTCCTCGCTGTGGTCCGATCGGCTGACCCGTAAGTACGGTGACCTTCGGTTCCAGGCGAAGGCGGAGTACTTCGGCACGACCGAGAACTCCGACGAAGTCGTGGCCTACGGATCGGACCGCACGACGCTGGAATTGGCGATCGTCCAGCGCAATGTCTGGGGCACGCTGCGCCTTGCGTTCAATTATGACCGGGAGATCGACTGATGAGGGGCGGGATCGCCCTGGCTCTCCTCCTCTCTGGCGCGCTAGCGTGGGCGGCGCCTCCTCCGCCATCGGTTCATGCTGGGGCGGACGGATCTGCAGCCATCGCGATCAGCGGGAAGCTCCTCGATGAAGCCGAGGTCAGAAAGCACATGATGAGCGGCCTGACGATGAACCTGCTGCTCTCGTTGCGCGATCGCGAGCCGTATGGCCAGATCTCCATCCGCTTCGAGCCCTGGGACGAAGTGTTCTACGTGCGCGCGCTGGGCGCCGACGGGTCCGACGAAAAGAAAGTGATCGGTTCTTTCGAGGCCCTGAAGAAATGGTGGTCGGCACCTCGTGCCGCGCCGGCCGGCAGGTTCTCACCCGGTGATCGGCTGAAGGTCTCCGTCGCGGTGATCCCGTTCTCGGCCAGCGAGGAAGCGGATGCGAAACGATGGCTCGCGCAGTCCCTCTCGGGTTCGCCGACGCCTCGCGCGGAGGGTGGGGGGGAGGTCGCCAAAGCACCACCGTCGCTCTTTTCCGCCGTGATCGGATCTTCGATCCGCCGCAGACCGATTCTGCGCTTTGAGTGGACGGTCGCGGTCCAGAGGTCCCGATGAAGCGCGCTTGGATCGGACTTGCGATCGCCCTGGCTGCAGCGCTTGTTCTGGTGCATTTCGTCCAGCGCCAGTTATCGCCGCTTTCACCCGCGCTCGGAGTGCATCCTCAGGTCTCGGCCGCTCTCCGCGGATCGATGGACGACCTGAAGGCTCTTTCACGCCTCGACCCCTCGAAAGAGGCCGAGTACCGGAGCCGGTTCGATCAGGTGCAGTCCCTCCACAACCGCCTGGAGATCCTTCGGATGGGGCAGGAGGAGATCGCGCGGACCCAGGAACGGATCCTCTTCGCCGCGGTCGCCCTGGCGCTGCTGGTCATCGGGACCACCTACCTCATCGGAAGGCGGCGCGAGATCGAGCGGCTCGGCCGGATCGAGTCCTTCCTCGGACGTCTCTCGGCCGGCGAGGCGAACCTGCGCGTCGGGGAGCGCGGCAGCGACACCATCGCCAAGGTAGCCGCGATGATCGAGCGAACCTCGGAGGTCCTCGCGGCGCAACGGCAGCGGCTGCGTTACCTCGAGAATCTCTCCACATGGCAGGAAGCCGCGCGCCGCCACGCCCACGAGATTCGCACGCCCCTCACCGCGGCGCAGCTGGAGATCGACCGGCTTGCCCGGGAAATCGAACAGCGGCACCCCGACGAGGCGTCGATGATCCAGGAGCGGCGTGAAAGCATCCGTGCGGAGCTCGACCGGCTGAGCGGCTTCACCAAGGGATTCACCTCTTTCGCGTCGATCGCGCCGCCGAAGCTTGTCCCGATCGATCTGATGGAGTTTCTCGCGGAGTTTCGCGAGACCTACGGTGAGGCCTGGCCGATGAAGTTCGTTCTCGACGGCGCATCGCGCTGCTTCGTCGACGCGGACCGCTCCCTCACCCGGCAGGTGCTGGTGAATCTTTGCAGCAACAGCGCCCTCGCGGGGAGTAGTACTCTTCGCTTTTCGGTGGTGGCGAACGCACACTCTGCGAAGCTCTTCGCAGCGGACGACGGAAAGGGAGTAGCGGAAGAAGTCCGCGAACGGCTGTTTCAGCCGTACACGACGACCCGGCGAGTAGGGGACGGGATGGGTCTCGGGCTGGCGATCTCGAAGAAGATCATGCTGGATCAGGGTGGTGATCTGGAGCTCACATCGAGCTCGCCGAAGGGAACCACGTTCGTGGTGACCTTTGCGGAGGGAGAGTCGACGTGCAGTTGATCGCGGTGGTCGAGGACGACGAGAAGATCCGCGGGAACATCGTGCTGCAGCTGCGCGATGAAGGTTTTGGGGCCGCGCCGTTCCGATCGTCCGAGGAGCTTCGGAGCTATCTCGAGGATAGCCGATCGATCCGGCCCGACCTGCTTCTGCTCGACATCCGCCTGCCGGGGATCTCCGGAGTCGAGCTCGTGCGCGCTCTGCGCGAGGAGAATAGCTTGCCTCCGACGATCGTGATCTCCGGCGAGGCCTCCATCGGCGAAACGGTCGACGCGCTTCAGATGGGGGTGCGCGACTTCATTGAAAAGCCGTTCACGAAGGAGCGACTCCTTCACTCCGTGAAAACCCAGCTTCGCCAGATCGAGCTGGATCGGGAGCTGGAGCGATTGAGGAGCAGCGATTCGGGACGAACGTCCATCCTTGGCAACTCGCCGGCAATCGAGCGGCTTCGGCAGGAAATTGGACAAATCGCTGCGACGGACGCGCGCGTGATGATCCGCGGCGAGAGCGGGACGGGGAAGGAACTGGTGGCCACGGCGATCCACCAGATGGGAAACCGCCGCGCTGCACCCTTCGTCCGGATCAACTGCGCCGCGATCCCCACCCATCTGATTGAGGACGAGCTGTTCGGGCACGCTCGCGGCGCGTTCACCGACGCGAAGGTCGCCAAGCGAGGTCTGTTCGAGGAAGCGCACGGGGGAACACTATTCCTCGACGAGATCGGCGACATGGAGTACTCGCTCCAGTCGAGACTTCTACGGGTCCTCGAGGATGGTCTCGTGCGCCGAGTCGGTGAGAACACCGACCGGCCGGTGGACGTCCGCGTCATCGCCGCCACCAACGCCGACGTCGAGTCGATGATCGAGCAGCGGACGTTCCGTGAGGATGTTTACTTCCGTCTGGCCGCCGTACCGATCATACTTCCACCGCTGCGGGAGCGGCCTGAAGACATTCCGCTCCTTTTCGTCCACTACATCGATCTCTTCTGCCGCCGCCACCAGCGGCCGCGTCTCGGCATCTCGCCCGAAGCGATGCAGGAGCTCGTCGCCTACCGGTGGGCCGGCAACGTCCGCGAGCTGCGGAACGCATGCGAGCGCCTCGCGATCTTCGCGGTCGATCCGATCACCGTCGATCAACTTCCCTCCTCGATCCGCGAAGGCGCGGGGCCAATCGATTCGCTTCACCTCGCAGCGGCCGGTGCGGTCATGCCGCTTCGCGAGTTTCGTAAGAGCTGCGAGCGCGACTACATCGAGATGGTTCTGAAGAAAACCAACTGGAACTTCACCAAAGCCGCCGAGCTTCTGGGCATCCAGCGGACCTACCTCCACCAGAAGGTGGTGTCCCTGGGAATCGAAAGACCCTAGTGGCAGAGGATCTTTTCCTCTGCTTCCAGCCACGGAGGCGGAGGAAAAGATCCTCCGCCATGGACAATAGCGAATCCCCGGACCGCCGATCCGCTACAATCTCCTCAATCGAGAATTACCTCGGGGTTCGCCCTTGGCCGGTACCCGGGCCTCCGGTACGTCTCGCTACATCAAGTCTCGAACACGCCTCTCGCGAGCGCGTGCCCGGAGGATTGCATGCGGCGTGGATCGCGAACCGGCACCTGGCTGCTCCTGTTTCTCGCCTCGACGTTTCTGTTCGCACAGAAGCCTTCGTTTCGCGAGAGCGTGACCGTGCGGCTCCTCGAGATCGATGTCCGCGTCGTCGACAGGGAAGGGAATCCGGTCTACGGCCTCACCGTGGACGATTTCGAGCTCCGCGAGAACGGCGCGCCGAAGGAGATCACGAACTTTTCCGAGATCCGGGAAACCTCCGTCGAGCTGACGAGCCAGGAGGAGGCTCCGCTGCCGGAAGGAACGCTGCCGCAGGCGAGTGTCCCTCGCACGGTCGTCTTCTTCATCGATAGCCTCCCAATTCGAGGTCCGGCGCGAACGAAGATCTTCGAGCAGCTCCGCGACCTGATCCCGCGGCTGATCCGCGAGGGCGACCGGGCGATGGTCTACGTCTGGGCCGTTGGCGGGGCCAAGCCGGTGGTGTCGCTCACTTCCGAGCACGAGGCCCTGGCGAACGCTCTGTCGGTCCTCGAGCGCGGCGGGAGCTTGCCGTCCGACGGAGTGAGCATCGGAGAGCAGGCCGCGTGGTTCAACGAGGTGGCCGCGGCCGCGGATGCGGCGGGTCGGGGCGAATCGCTGGATGCTCAGGCCGCCCTCGAGACGTCCATCCGCAACACGAGAGAGGAAGCGCTCGCGCGGATGCGGCGGAAGATGGCTTCGCTCGAAAGAATCATCGGAAGCCTGACCAGCTCCGAAGGGAAGAAGATCGTCATTTATGTCTCGAACGAGTTCTCGCTCTACGCGGGGGAAGGACAGGCGCTCGGGCGACGCGCGACGGCCGCGCAGGCTGCGCAGGTCTCGCAGCGGTCGCAGTACTCGACCCTGCCGATGATCGAGAAGCTCGTCTCGGCGGCAAATGCGAACGGAGTGACGTTCTACGCGATCCGCCCCGAGATTCCCGAGACGTCGGGTCAGTTCGGTTCGTTGTCGGAGGAATGGGCGATTGCTCCACAGACCGATCCGGGCTCGGTGGCGCTGCGGGACAACCTCGTTCTGCAGAACGAGCTGGCCGGGCTGGAGAAGGTGACCGGTCCGACAGGCGGCGCGGTGGCGTATGGCCCCGCCGGAGTCGAGAAGATCCTGGAGCGCGTCGAGCGGGATCTCGCCGCCTGGTACACCCTCGGCTGGCGCGGTGAGAGCGACGGCTCGGACCGCGAGCGGAAAATCGTCGTTCGGGCGAAGAACCCCGACTACAGGGTCTTCGCGCGCAGCTCCCTCGTCGAGAAGTCGGACAGAACGCGCGCTCGGGACAACCTCCTCGCGCGCCTTTTCGAGGAAGGGCCGAGCGGCGATCTCGAGTTCGAGATCGAAAAGGGGGCGATGCGCTCCCAGCGACGAGCTCGGAGCATTCTCCCGGTCACGCTCCAGATTCCTCTCGCGCAGCTGTCCATCGGAGTGGAGAAGGGGAGCAGGATCGCCCGCTTCACCGTCATGACGGCGGCGGCGGCTGATCTCGGCCGCATGTCGGACATCACCGAGCAGACGAGGGAAGTCGTCATTCGCGACGAGCAGGCAACGGTCGAAGCTCACGTCAGCTACTCGCTCGAGCTGCTCGTCGATGAAAACACGAGGCGCATCACGATCGGGTTGCTCGACGACCTCTCCGGCTCGAGCGGCTCGCGGACGATCGAGATCCAGGAAGGGGACGTCCGCATCCTCGAGGCGGTGAAAGATCCGCGCGGCGCTGATGCCCAGTGGGCCCTGGCGCGCGCGAAGGCGCTGGCGGGAGAGCCGCTGCTCGTCTTCTTCCGGCCGCGCCATTGCCGCGTCGGACTCTCCGCGCGCGATCTCTGCGTCGAGCTCGAGCGGGACGTGCTTCCTCACCCCGTCGTGACGCGGCGGCTCGCGTCGATTGCCTTCGTAACCCTTCCCGCGACCGAGGGGGAAGCCGGAAAAATGTGGGGCGCGAAGGGTCCCGGGCTGGCCTACGTCGATCCTCGGGGAGTGATCCGCGCGCGGTGGACCGGGGTGCCCGACGCGGCGACCTTCGGGGCGATCGTGGACGGGGTGGCCGCCGCGGCTCCTCACTTCCTGCGCGGCGCGGCTCTCGAGAAGCAAGGGCGGGAAGCCGAGGGGGAGCTCGAAGTCGCCCTGGGACTGGCGAAGCTGGGTAGACGCGATGAGGCGAGGGAGGCGCTTGGTCGAGCATCGCGCTCCGAGCAGTCGGCCGTGAAAGAGATGGCGGCCGTCATCGGTGCGATTCTCGATGCCGCCGAGGGGCGCGTCGATCAGGCTATGAGGCGGCTTCAGACCCTGGCCGGCGAAACCGAAAACCGCGCGGTCGCCGCCGAAGCGTGGGCTGCGATCGGAACGATTCATCGAAACCGGGGGGATGAAGCGCGCGCGGGGGAAGCCTTTGCAAAGGTGGCCACTCTCGCGGTTCCTGGAACCGAGGTTTCGCAATTCGCGGCAGCCGCGTCGGAACGATCCGCCCGCGCGGACGTTCGTCCGTTCCGGATCGTTCCCCTCGAGCCCTCGGTCAGTGGTCGAACCGAGATCCGGACGGCGGTCTCGTCGATCTCGGTGGCGCGCGTGGCCTTCTTCCTCAATGGCCAGCCGACCGGCGAAGCCGTGGCGCCTCCGTTCACGGCGCTGGTCGATCTCGGCAGGCTTCCGAGCCGCCACTCGTTCCGCGCGGTGGCGTTCGACGTCGACGGGACTGAGATCGCATCGGACGAGATCTCGATCAACGACGCCGAGGATGGTTTCTGGGCTCGCCTCGTCCGCCCGGAGTCACCGGTCGCCCAGGGTGAAGTCGACCTCGAAGCGGCAGTGGGGCTTCCGAGAGATGTCCGTAGAGCTTCGGTCCGGTTCGAATGGAACGATCGGACGATAGCGACGCTCGATCAGGAACCATGGCGCGCGACCGCTTCCGTTCCGGGAGGGGAGGTTGGGATCCTTCGCGTGGTGGCGCAACTCGAGGACGGGCGGATGGTCGAGGATGCGGTCCTCCTCAACGCCCCCGGTTACAGCGAGCGCGCGGAGGTGCAGTATTTCGAGATTCCCTTGAGTATCCGCGATTCGCGCGGCCAGCCCGTGGAAGTCGAGGCCTCCGAGCTTCGGGTCAAAGGAGATCGCACGCGGCCTGAGCTCGAAGCGCTGATCGGAGCGGACGAGTCACCGCTGACCGTAGGGATCGTCCTCGACTCATCGTCGAGCGTTCAGCCGGTTCTCGCGGACCTCCAGGAGGCGGCGATCCAATTTCTGGGATCCGTCCTCAGGGAGGGCGACCGGGCGTTCCTGGTGACGTTCGATTCTGAGGCGCGCCTCGTCCAGGGACCGACGTCCAATCGCGAGCTGCTCGAGAAGCAGGTCCTGGCGATTCAGCCGAGCGGACTGACTGCCCTTCACGATGCGGTGATCCTCGGAACACTCCAGTTTCAGGGAGTTCGCGGGCGGCGCGCCCTCGTCGTGTTCAGCGATGGACTCGATCGCGGCAGCCGGTATCGCGTCGTCGATGCGGCGGAGCTGGCCCGAAGAGGGGGTGTTCCCGTGTATGTGATCGCCGCGATGCCGGAGGTGAGGTACGCGCGCTCGGCACCCAGTCTCAACATCGCTTCCCCGCGACGCGGCGCGGCGCCTCAGGTCATCCGGCATCCGAACCATAGCGACCCGCTGACAGCCTGGCGCGGTGAGCTCGGCCTGATCACCCGCCTGACCGGCGGGGAGCTTCACATGCTGGAGGCGCTCGAAGATCTGACTGCCGTCTACGACTCGATCGCTGTAACGCTTGCCGCGCAACAGCTCGCGCTGCTGCGCGTCGACCCGGCCGTTCGCGCGAATGAATGGCGCCCGATCGAGATCAGCGCGTCGCAGCGGGGCGTCAGCGTCATGGCACCCGAGGGGTACTACGCGCCGCGGTAGATAAGTGGCAGAGGATCCTTTCCTCTGCCTGCGTGCGGCCAAGGCTGAATATCTCCAGAGAGTCGTCACCCGAGCCTCAAAGGGACTTCCCGGGATGTCCTCATTCCGCTGGCGTGGCTCGAAGCAGAGGAAAGGATCCTCTGCCACGGATATCATGGGCCGGTCGAAGGAGTCGAGCATGGGAAAGCGCGATTCGCGCATCGATGACTACATCGCGAAGTCGGCCGAGTTCGCCCGGCCGATCCTCGAGCATTTCCGGGAGATCGTGCATACCGCCTGCCCCGGGGTGGAAGAGACCGTGAAGTGGAGTATGCCGAGCTTCGAGTACCACGGCATTCTCTGCAACATGGCGTCGTTCAAGGCGCACTGTGCGATCGGGTTCTGGAAGGGAGCGCTCCTGTTCGAGCACTCCGGAACGCCCGGCGAAGCGATGGGTCACCTCGGGCGCATCACGAAGATTGCCGACCTCCCTCCGAAAAAGGAGCTCCTGCGCCTCGTGAAGGAAGCGGCCCGGCTGAACGAGGAAGGCGTTGCGATTCCTCGGGCGAAGAAGGCGAAGACCGCAAAGCCGCCGGTCGAGACTCCCGACGATCTCGCCGCAGCGCTCAAGAAGAACAAGAAAGCGAGAGAGGCGTTCGAGGCGTTTCCTCCGAGCCATCGGCGGGAGTACCTCGAATGGATCACCGAGGCGAAGACCGAGGCGACGCGGTCCCGCCGGCTGGAACAGGCGGTCGAGTGGATGTCGGAAGGGAAGTCGCGCAACTGGAAGTACGAGAAGAAGTGACCGAGAGTATTCTTTCAGTGATGCCTATCCATCGTCGAGACGTGTTGTTGATCGCGGTCTTCATTTTTATCGCGGGGTGCAGCTCGCCCGCCTCTCCCGAGCGAATGCGACGTCATCTGAACGAAAACCGGGCGGGGTTCGAAAGACTCGCGGACATGGCGAACGAGGATTTTCGCAACGGCCGGGTGGTTCGCATCACGCCGGAGTTCACTCACCTCGAGCACGACTGGACCTGGCCGCGCGCCGACGTCGGCCTCTCGATCCCCCGTTGGGACGCCTACCGCGCCATCTTCAAGGAGCTCGATCTTCCGCGCGGACTCGATCGGCTCGATTCCGAGGGGGTGTGTATTCGCTTTCCGGTGCTCGTCGGCGGGAGGGGGAGGACCGGACGCGAGCACGGCTATCTCTGGTGCGAGTCGAGGCCGGAAAAGTTCGAGCGGCAGAACGCTGCGACGATCAACATTCAGCCGGTCGAAGGGAACTGGTATCTGTACGACTCGGATATCCGGTGACAGGACAAGCCAGAAGCCAGAAGCCAGAAGCCAGAAGAAAAGGCGAAGCCAGAAGGCGAAAGCCAGAAGCCAGAAGAAGCGTCAAAAGCAGAGTCCTGGGCCAGGAAGTAGCCTTGGCCGGATGCGCAGGCTACAGCTCTTGTTTCTGATTTTTCTTCTGGCTTCTGGCTTCTGGTTTCTGGCTTGTCTTCTACGCTGCCTGCGTCGCCAGTTCGCCCTTCGCTGCGATCCGGCAGGCTTCTCGCCAGAGCCGGCGGGACTGGCGGACGTGGTCGCGGGCGCTTCGGCGCATTTCACGCCAGGTGCGGGAACGCCGGTCGTTCGCTTCCTCGAGGTGCTGGTGCCAGAGGATGCGCGCGGTGTCGAGATGCCTGCGCGCCTCCTCGAGGAGCCTGCGCACCTCTTCGGCCGCGTGGCCGGTCGCCGTGGAGAGGAGCGACTCCACTTCCTTGACCTCGGATGACATGCGCGCCAGCTCGACCTGCGGAGGAGGCGTCGAGCGGAGCTGCGTCGCCAGGCCGGTCATCCGGAGCGTCGCGATGAACCACTTCGCGGGATCCCAGTGATACCAGCGGATCCCGTTGCGGAAGTCGGCCGGAAAGCGGTGGTGAAAGCTGTGATACCCCTCGCCGAGGGTCAGAAGGGCGACCGCCCAATTGTCTTTGGCCGAAACCTCGGCGTTGTACGTCGGCTTGCCGAGGTAGTGGGCGAGCGAGTTCACGAAGAACGTGGTGTGGTGGATCACGACGAGGCGAAGAAAGCCGCCCCAGAGAAGGCCCGCGATCGCGTCGCCGAACATCGCGCCGATGAGAGTCGGCAGGCCGAAGCCGCCGACGATGAGGAGCGCCTTGTACCAGCGGTGCTGCCACATCACGACCCTGTTCTTGAGAAGGTCGGGCGCGTTCGTCTGGACGTCGTAGGGAGCGTGGCGATGGAAGACCCAGAGGATGTGAGCCCACCAGAAGCCGCGCTGGATATTGTACGGATCCCAGTCGTTGTCGATGTACTTGTGGTGAATGCGGTGTCCGGCCGACCAGGTGAGGATCGAGTTCTGCGCCGCCATGGCGCCGAAGATCGCAAAGAAGACCTGAACGGGTCCGGCTGCCTCGTAACTCTTGTGGGAGAAGAAGCGGTGATAGCCGGCGGTGACCGAGATCCCGACGAGCGCGTACATGGCGAGCGCCAGCATCGGCATCCAGAGCTGGAAGCCGTTGAGCCACGTGTAGAGCCCGGTGCCGACGATCCCGACGACCGGAGTCAGCAGCAGGAACAGCATCACGCCAATGTCTTTCTGAGGATGCGCTTCGGTGCTGGAGATCGAGGGTGGATTGCTCATCGGTGCCTCCCGGGCTGTAATTCGACCGGGCGGAACGCGAAACGGATCGCGTCACGATGAGTCGAGTGAAACATCCACTTCAATTTCCGGGCCGACGGGCTGGTTCAGCCCACCGGGGAAATCATCTTGAAGTGTACGTTAGAGAACATTCGCCGGAGGGTGAGGATTCCGGAGAAAGCCACCTCATCGGGAGTTTTTCGTGCGTGGGGACGACGGTCAGCGTCTTACGGGGACGCTCTTTCTCTTCTTGTCATCGGCCTCCGCGGAACGAAGGACTTTGAAGCCCAGCAATGCGAGAACCACGGTGCCACCGATCAGCCAGGTGAACATTTCCGAACCTTTCCGCTTTGACCGCTCCGGAACGTCTCGCGCACCGGGCGGCGCGCGCTCATCCTCGAGCCGGGATCGCGTGCTAAGGAAGCAGGATCAGAGAAGCCGGCTTAGCCCGGGAGGTCTGAGACGAGGAGAGAGCCTCGGTAACTTGCACAACAGGTCGAGCGGGGGGGATGTTCCGCGGATTCGACCAGTAAAAGACAAGCCAGAAACCAGAAGTCAGAAGGCAGAAGAAAAGGCAGAAGTCAGAGGGCAGAAGGCAGAAGTAAGAGCAAAGGCAATAGCCACTTTGTCCCCGGATTGCAGGATCCAGCCACCCGCTCGATCCGCGCCGGCCAACGCGATCCGCGTATTTTGAGTCGAATGAAGCCGCTCGGATTCATTTCGTGGACAGGTTCGAACCGCTCCTGTCATCTTGCGTCGCGCAACCCGCCCCCCCTCACCGTCCCGCTCAGCGGGACCGGACCGGCGCAGCCGGTCCCTACGGGTCCGCCGTGCTTCCCCTGATTACGGGAGCGTCGGCTTGCTCTTGCCGTTGCCTCTACTTCTGCCTTCTGCCTTCTGCCTTCTGACTTTGTTTTCCTTGCCCCTAGTCCCTGCCTAAAAGGTGCTTCTCCCAGAAGAGGATCGACGCGAGGAACTGGTAGTCGGCGTTCTGTTTCTTGGCGAAGCCGTGACCTTCGTCCTTCGCCATCAGATACCACACCGGGACGCCGCTCTCCCGCACCGCTTTCACGATCTGTTCGGCCTCGGTATACGGGACGCGGGGGTCGTTGAATCCCTGCACGACGAACAGCGGCTTCTGGATTTTCGCGACGTTGGTGAGCGGGGAGATCGCGTGGAGGAATTCGCGCATCTTCTCGTCGCGCTCGTCGCCGTACTCGACGCGGCGAAGATCGCGCCGGTATCCCTGGGTGTTCTGGAGGAACGTCACGAAGTTCGAGATGCCGACGACGTCGAGGGCCGCGCGGATCCGGTCGGCGTAATGAGTCGCGACCGCCAGGGTCATGTAGCCGCCGTAGCTTCCGCCCGTCACACCGACGCGGCCCTCATCGAGCCGCCCGTCCGCTGCAATGAAATCGAGCACGGTCCCGATGTCCTTGACCGAATCCTCACGCTTGTAACCGTTGTCGAGCGCAAGAAACGTCTTGCCGTATCCCTCCGAACCGCGCACATTCGGATAGAAGATCGCGATGCCGAGCTCGTTGATCAGGTAGTTGTTCCGGGCGAGGAAGCCGGGTCGCGCCTGTCCTTCCGGGCCGCCGTGGATGTTGACGATCACCGGTCGCTTGCCGGAGAACTTCGCCGGATCCGGCCGATAGAGAAAACCCGAGATCTCGAGCCCGTCGAAGCTCTTCATCCGGACCAGCTCCGGCTCGGCGTTGAGGGAGGTGTCGAGACCTCCCGTCTCGCTTTCGGTCCAGCGCTCGAGCTTTCCGGTGGTCACATCGATCGAGAAGATGTCGGTGGGAGACTTCGCGGAAGTGAGCGTGAAGGCGAGGTCCTTCCCGTTTTCGTGGAACTCGATGCCTCCGATGGTCCCGAGCGGGAGCTTCGGCAAAGCGACTTCCTTGCCGCTCGCCAGCTCCAGCACACGGAGCACTCCGATGCCTGCCTCGTTGGTCGTGAACGCCAGGAATTTCCCATCCGGCGAAAGCTCGATGTCGGCGACATCCCAGTCGATATGGGACGTGAGGCTCTTTTTCACTCCCGTGCCGAGATCCCACCGGAACAGCTGGCTGAACTCGCCCATCTCGTCGGAGACGACGTAGATCGACCGGCCGTCCTTCGCGAAGCGGGCGTTCGAGTAGAGGATTTTGGAGTCCCCGCGCGGGGTCAGAAGCTTCTTCTCTCCGGCCGCTACGTCGATGAGATGGATGTAGCTCTCGTTGGCCGAAACGTACTGGCCGAGTAGCAGCATCTTGTCGTCCGGCGACCAGTCGCCCGGGAACCATCCACCGCCCTCCAGCTCGAGGAGCATCGAAGCCGACTCCGGCTTCGCGGGGTCCATGATCCAGATGTCGCTATCCCTGCCTGTGCGCCGGGTCGAGCTCCATGCGACCCGGTCGCCCCGGTTCGACCAGCTCGCCCCGGTATTCCGGGACGTGCCGTCGGTGAGAAGCGTGATTTTTCCGGTGGGAACGTCGAAGCGGTAGAGCTGAAAGAACTCGCCGCCGCCGACGTCCTTCGAGAAGAGGATCATGTCGCCGTTGGTCGGGTTGAACGATCCTCCGCCGACGCGGTCGGCGAAGAAAGTCATCTGGCTGCGCGCCCCGCCCGGCATCTTCACCAGATGGAGCTGGGGAACGTCACCAAAGCGGGTGGAGATCAGCATCTCGCGCCGCTCGGGATGCCACGAGCGGAAGCCGGCAGACCTCGCCTCCATGTAAGGGGCAACCTTCTCGGCGAGATCCGCCGGGAACGGGGGGATGTTCTCGGCTACGAGATTTGCGGGCGTCTCCGCGGCGAGGGAGGTCGCCGCCAGAAGTGCGATGAGAAGCAATGCGCTGAGCCGGTTCGTTTTCATCAGTCCCTCACGATCGCCGTGAATTATAGTCCCGCTCGATATGCCTGCAGTGATCCGCCTCGCCACGCTCTCCGATGCGTCGCGAATCGCCGCCATCTACCGCCCCGCGGTGACCGATTCGGTCATCTCCTTCGAGGCCGAGCCGCCCGACGAGGCTGCGATGGGCGAGAGGATACGATCGACTCTGGCCATCCTTCCCTGGCTGGTCTGCGAAGCCGGAACGTTGCGCGGCTATGCCTATGCGAGCCGCTATCGGGAACGGACTGCATATCAGTGGTCTGCCGAAGTGTCGGCATACGTCGATCAGGAAGCGCGGGGGATGGGCGTTGGGCGCGCGCTCTACGCCTCGCTTTTCGCCATCCTGGTCCTCCAGGGCTTTCGCAACGCCTACGCGGGGATCACGCTGCCGAACGAGGCGAGCGTCGGTCTGCACGAAGCGGTGGGATTCACGCCGATCGGCGTCTATCGCTCGGTCGGCTACAAGTTCGGTGCGTGGCACGACGTCGGCTGGTTCGAACGCCAGCTCGCTCCGCGCGAGAGCGATCCCGCGCCGCCGGTTCCTCTGCCCCGGATCGCGGGAACGCCAGAGCTCGCGGCGGCGCTCGCAACCGGGGAGCGATTCCTCAGGCTGTAGTGGCAGAGGATCTTTTCCTCTGCCTTCAGTCAGGCTGGACGGGAATCACTTCGAAGAACGGGCGGCGGAGGAAAGGATCCTCCGCCACTGTGCATTCGTCCGGCAGCGGCACAGGGCGTGCACGGACTCATCCGTTCATGAGTGCGACCAAGGCAGGCGAGGCCCTCTCCGCGACGCGCCTCGATTTCGAGCAGGCAGTCGAGCTGGTGAGGACGAGGATCGAGGGATGGGTCGAAACCCTGGTCGCATCGCTCCCGAACCTGGTCGCTGCCATCCTCGTTCTTCTCCTGTTCTACGGGATCGCACGCCTCGTTCGGCGCGCCAGCGCCTCGGTTCTGGCGCGGACCCCGATGCATCCGCCGCTGCGGAATATCATCGCGGGCCTCACCGGAATCATCATCCTCATCGCCGGATCCTTCATCGCGCTGGGGATCCTCGGGCTCGACAAGACCGTCACCTCCCTTCTCGCCGGCGTCGGGATCGTCGGCCTTGCTCTCGGCTTCGCCTTCCAGCAGATCGCGTCCGACTACATCGCGGGCTTCGTCATCGCCTGGCGGCGCCCCTACCGCCTCGGCGACCAGGTCAAGCTGCAGGACCAGCTCGGATTCGTGCATCAGATCAACCTCCGCACGACGGTTCTCCGCCTGATGACCGGCGAGATCGCCCGGATGCCGAACCGGGACGTCCTCGGGAACCCGATCATCAACTTCACCGTCTCGGGAAGGCGGCGGGTGGATATCCCCGTCGGAGTGACCTATGGAGAAGACCTCCCTCAGGTTCGGGAGGTCACCGAGAACGCTCTGCGCTCGGTCGCCATCCGCGACCAGAATCAGGATCCGGAAGTGTTCTTCACCGAATTAGGCGACAGCGCAATCAACCTGACTGCGAGGTTCTGGATCGATACGACCGCTCAAGTCGATTATCTGGCCGCGCGAAGCGAGGCGATCATCGCCATCAAGAAGAGCTACGACGCAAACGGGATCACCATTCCGTTCCCCATCCGAACGCTCGACTTCGGTCCCGTCGGAGGACGCACGCTCGACGAGACTCTGAAGGCGGGCAGTTCCACCGGGGTTACCGGCGTCGATCCGGCCACGCGCGCCCGCCCGTAATCTTCCTGATTGCAAAGCCGACCCGAATCCATTAGCTTGAGCTCTTTCAAGCTGGGGGTGCCCGGGCGGCCGAGGCCGGGCTGAGAGATACCCTTCGAACCTGAACCGGTTAGCACCGGCGTAGGAAATGCTGCAACCCTCCCACCTGCGCTGCTCAACCGTCCGACCACGACGAGGAGTCATTCATGAGCGCCATTTCGCAGGAGTTCCTGGACCGCGCAGCCGTTCTTTCCGATGAGGCCACGAGGCCCTTCCCCAAATCGAGAAAGATCCGGGTCGATGGATCGCGTCCGGACATCCGGGTCGGTATGCGGGAGGTCCAGCTCAGCCCGACGCGTGGAGCCGCGGGCGTGGTGGAGAACCTGCCCGTCCCGATTTACGACACCTCCGGTCCCTACACCGATCCCGAGGCGACGATCGACCTGCTGCGCGGCCTCGCGCCCCTCCGGCAGCAGTGGATCCTCGAGAGAGGTGACACCGAGGAGCTGCCCGGATTCACCTCCGAGTTCACCCGTCGCCGCCACGCCGATCCGGCGCTTGCGCACATGCGGTTCGAGCACATCCGCACTCCGCGCCGCGCGAAGAGCGGCAGCAACGTGACCCAGATGCACTACGCCAGGAAGGGGACGATCACGCCGGAGATGGAGTACATCGCGATTCGCGAGAACTGCCGGCTCGGGGAGTTGAGAAAAAATCCCGCGTGGGAGCCCCTCCTCCGCCAGCACCGCGGACACTCCTGGGGCGCAACGATCCCCGAGGAGATCACTCCGGAGTTCGTGCGCGACGAAGTAGCGCGGGGCCGCGCGATCATCCCCTCGAACATCAACCACCCCGAGAGCGAGCCGATGATCATCGGCCGGAACTTCCGGGTGAAGATCAACACGAACATCGGCAACTCGGTGGTCACCTCGTCGATCGCTGAAGAGGTCGAGAAGATGGTCTGGTCCTGCCGCTGGGGAGGGGACACGCTGATGGACCTCTCGACCGGGGCGAACATTCACGAGACGCGCGAGTGGATCGTGCGCAATGCCCCGATTCCGATCGGGACCGTGCCGATCTACCAGGCCCTGGAGAAAGTGGGGGGTAAGGCCGAAGAGCTGACCTGGGAGATCTATCGCGACACGCTGATCGAGCAGGCAGAGCAAGGCGTGGATTACTTCACGGTGCACGCGGGGGTGAGACTGCCCTACATTCCGATGACCGCCGAGCGCGTCACCGGGATCGTCTCGCGCGGCGGCTCGATCATGGCGAGCTGGTGCCTCGCTCACCACAAGGAGAGCTTCCTCTACACGCACTTCGAAGAGATCTGCGAGATCATGAAGGCGTACGACGTCGCCTTTTCGCTCGGTGACGGACTTCGCCCCGGCTCGATCGCCGACGCGAACGACCGCGCGCAGTTCGCCGAGCTGGAGACCCTGGGCGAGCTCACCGCGATCGCCTGGAAGCACGACGTCCAGGTGATGATCGAAGGCCCTGGACACGTTCCGCTCCAGATGGTCAAGGAGAACGTGGAGAAGGAGCTCGCGGACTGCTTCGAAGCTCCCTTCTATACGCTCGGCCCTCTGGTCACGGACATCGGACCCGGCTACGACCACATCACCTCGGCGATCGGCGCGGCAAACATCGGCTGGTACGGAACGGCGATGCTCTGCTACGTCACCCCGAAAGAGCACCTCGGCCTTCCCGACAAGCAGGACGTCCGCGACGGAATCATCGCCTACAGGATCGCCGCGCACGCATCGGATCTCGCGAAGGGATTCCCCGGCGCGCAGCTCCGCGACAACGCCCTCTCGAAGGCCCGCTTCGAGTTCCGGTGGGAGGACCAGTTCAACCTCGGCCTCGACCCGGAGAAGGCGAGGGAGTTCCACGACCAGACCCTCCCCGCCGAAGGAGCCAAGCTCGCCCACTTCTGCTCCATGTGCGGACCTCACTTCTGCTCGATGAAGATCACCCAGGACGTCCGCGACTACGCAGCCGCCAACAAGCTCGAAACCGAACAGGCCCTCCAGCACGGGATGGAAGAGAAGGCCGGGGAGTTCCGATCGAGCGGCGGCGAGATCTATCGGAAAAGCTAGGGACTAGGGACTAGGGACTAGGGAAGAGCAACTGCAACACCTCAAGCCTTGCCTTTCCCAGCCCTTAGTCCCCACTCTGCCTTTGGTGTTGGTGTTGATCTTCCTAGCCCCTAGTCCCTAGTCCCTAGCCCCTAGCCCCTGCTTTTAGAACGCCAGCGCCGTAGCCACCGCCACCACGATAATCGCGGTAATCGGGAGGACGACCGCGATGACGAGATTCGCGAATCCCTCCCAGCCGCTGAACTCCTGAACCGCGGCGAGTGCGCGGCTGAGCGTCACGAATCCCCAGGTGACGATGATGAACTCGAGGGTGATGAGGATGAGCAGCTGCAGGGGCGGCGCCTCGCCGAGACCACTCATGCGAACCGTCTCCTCACCGATGCGGACGACCCTGTCGGAGTTGAGAGCCGCATGCGCCTCGGGCCAGAAGATGGCCGCCGGAATGCGCATCAGCAGCCCCCAGTAGAGCGGAGCCATTCCCCAGGCGAGCGCCGCGCGAATCGAGCTGAAGGAAGCTTTCCCTCCCAGCCATCGCCCCGACATGAGAGTCAGGCCGGCGATTGCGAAGTATCCCGCCGTCACCAATGCTCCGACGAAGATCAGAAGGCCGACCAGGATCCCCAGGGCACCGGCTGCGCTCCATGCCTCGCTGCCTGCCGAGTAGGATTCCAGCGGAATCGAGACGATCGTGCTCGCCACCGCAAGCACCACGACGAGGGCCAACGTGCCGCGCGCCCCCCGGTTCTCGACGATCCACCGGATGGTCTGCATCGGACGAATGCTCATCCAGAGAAGGAGCGAGGGGATTCGGGGTGGCGCAGCCGGTTCTGCCATGGAGTCAAGCTACCGCCGCGCGGGAAGAACTACAAGGGGAAGTGGCGGAGGATTCATCCTCCGCCCATTTGGACCTATCCCCCCTCACCGTCGCTTCGCGACCGGACCGGCGCAGCCGGTCCCTACCGGGCCGCCAGTCACGACAAATCGACTTCATACCCGGCGGCGATCCAGGCGTCGAGGCCTCCGGCGAGAGGGCGTACGCGGCGGTAGCCCCTGTCGATCAACTGGCGCGCCACCCGGGCCGCCGACGCTTCGTTCGGTCACGTGCAGTAGAGGACGATCTCTTCGTGGGGCGACACTTCCTTCAACCGCGCTTCCATGTCGTCGGGGTCGAGCATGAGCGCGCCGGGGATGCGGCCCGGATCCGCGGCCTGGGCCACGGCGGAACGGACGTCGAGGATAACGACCGCAGGCCCGCTCGCCATCCGTTCCCGCAGCGCCTCCGGGGTGATTCGAGCCATGCGGAGGAACTGAAAGAATCGCCGTCGTTCCCACCACTTGTACAGGACGAAGAGGACGAGGGACGAGGCGATCAGCACGACGGCCTGGGTGCCGAGCTCGGAGAGCGCTTTGAGCGTGCGGTCGATCGCGTCATGAAAGATGACGCCGATCGCGAGCGAGCTCCCCGCCCATATGGCTGCGCCCGCCCCGTCCCAGAGAATGAAGCGGAGATAGCCCGAGCCGCGAATCGTTCCGGCCATCGGCGGCGCGACGATCGAAAAGCCGGGGATGAACTTCGCGACGAGCAGCGACTGAAATCCCCACCTGGTGAAAAAGGTCTCGGTCCGCCGGACGCATGAATCGGGGGAGAGGGAAATTCGGCAGAGGAATCCGAGGACTCGGTAGCCGTAGCGCCTGCCGAGAAAGAACCAGAGCGAATCGGCGATGAGCGCGCCTGCCATCGCGAGGAAAAAGAGCCAGAGGATGCTGTGCCCCGCGGCGGCGCTCACGCCCCCCGCCACGATGATGACGGGGATCGCCGGGACGGGCGCGCCGATCTGTTCGAGAAAGGCGGTGACGAACACGACCGCGGCGCCGTGACGCGCGAGGAGCATCAGGATCTGCTGCACGGCAGAAGTGTAGAGGCAAGTGGCGGAGGATTCATCCTCCGGATGGTCTGGGCAGGAAGCGGAATGGCAAACAGGGCAAATAGGACGAATAGGCCAGATAGGACGGGGGCGGGCGGCGAGTTATGATGCGGGTCAATCTCGAACGGAGGAGCTCGAATCGATGTACGGTTTTCTGCTCGTGTTACACAACTGGGGCCGCTGGGCCATCATCATCGCCGGAGTCGTCGCGATCGTGGCGGCGCTCAAGGCTCGGAACAGCTCCGCCACCGCCGGAGCCGACAAGTCGGCGCTCATCTTCATGATCATTGCCGACCTGCAGCTCCTCATCGGGCTGGTGCTCTATTTCGTTTCTCCTTTCGTCCGCACGTTTCTCGCGGGTCCGGGAGAGGCGATGGGCGATTCGGGTCTGCGCTACTGGGGTCTCGAGCACGGCCTGATGATGATCATCGCCATCGCGCTCATTCACGTGGGTCGGATCTCAGGGAAAAAGGCGGCGACGCCGGCGAAGAAGTACACGAACATGGCGGTCTATTTCACGGTCGCGCTGGTGTTGATGCTGGTCATGACGCCGTGGCCGTTCATGTCGAACTTCCGGCCGCTGTTCCGGTTCTAGGTTCCCTGGGGATGTGGCCGGGGCGTGGAGTCTCCGTCCATGACTCCCTGGACGAACCCGCTTCGGGGCTCGAGCCGCGGCTGGAAAGCCGCGGCCACGACGCTTACTGGGTGGCGTCGATGGCCGCGTTGGTCTCGGCGGTCTTCCGGTCCTGTTCGGCGGCGATCTCTTCGGCGCGCTTCTTCGCGGCGACGACCTTGTCTCCGTAGTTCCCCGCTTCGGCTTCCTTCTCGATCGTCGCCTCGGAGCGGCGCTCGGCCGGCTCCTCGCCGGTCGAGCAGGCGGAAAGGGCGGCGGTGAGCAGGGCGATGGCGAGACGGTTCCGCATAAGAGCCTCCGAGCTCACTGGAGCTGAATCATCGCCGCATACCCGAGGACGATGAAAAGAACGACGTAAATCTTCCCGAGGAGCGGGAGGATGAACCGCGCCCACCTCTGGAAGGGGATGCGCCCGAGAGCGAGCATTCCCATCAGGAGCGCATTCGTCGGGACGATCATGTTGGTGAAGCCATCTCCGAACTGATAGGCGAGGATGGCGGTCTCGCGGCCGACTCGCGTGAGGTCCGCCAGAGGCGCCATGATCGGCATGGTCACGTATGCCTGGCCGCTCCCCGAGGGAATGAGGAAGTTGGTGATGCTCTGGACGATGAGCATTCCCCACGCCGAAACGACCGGGGCGAACGCGCCAAAGACGTCGGCGCGCTGGAGCGTGCCCGCGATTCCGTGGATGACCGTGTCGATGACGCGCGCGTCAGCGAGGACGACCTCGATGGTGCGCGCGAAGCCGATCAGGATCGCTGTTCCACTCAGCTCGGCAGCCCCTTCGAGAAAGCTCTGCGAGACCTGATTGGGAGTCAGACCTCCGACGACCGCCGAGAAGATCGCAACCCCCAGGAAGAGAGCCGCCAGCTCGATGAGGTACCAGTCGTGGGCCTTCACTCCATAGATGAAGAGCCCGATCATCACGGCGAAGGCGAGGAGGATCGCAATTCTCCGCCCGGTCAGCGGCACCTTCTCCGGCATGTGAAAGCCGTGTGTGTAGTCGACATCGTGAACCAGGCTCAGCTCCGGATTGAGCTGGATCTTCTTTGCATAACGGAGCAGGTGGTGCGTCCCGATCACGATCAGCACCGCGAGCAGCGCCCAGCGTTGCCAGAACCAGACATCGGCGGGCTGGCCGGCGATGTCCTTGGCGATCATTACGGTGAACGGATTCATGGCCGCGGCGCCGTAACCGACTCCAGCCCCGATGTAGACGATTCCCATCGCGACGATCGCGTCCATGTTGAGCGCCAGACACATCGCCACCAGGATCGGAATGAAGGGCATGTACTCCTCGGCCATTCCGATGGTCGAGGAGCCGACGGCGAAGAGGGTGATCATTCCGCCGGTGAGAAGGATCGGGGAGCCACCGAGGCGCTGAATCGCCGAGCCGATGAGCGCGTCGATCGCTCCGGTGCGCCGCACGACGGAGATCACTCCGCCCACGATGAGCACGAAGAAGATGATGTCGGCCGCCCGCTCCATCCCGACGGGGATCCGGGTCAGAAAGGCATGCCACGGGAGCGGATCCGCGTCGACGCGATGGTAGGTGCCGTCCTTGACCTTCCGCCCTGGGGAGAACCGCTCGGTCCCGACGGGGAGCGTGATCTCTCCCTCGAGGCGAACCTCTCCACCGGGAGTCCTGACGGTCGACCCGGGCGGCAGAGTGACCGACTCCGGCGCTTCGGCCACAGCCGACACCGGCTCGCGATCGTACTCGCCAGCCGGAAGCATCCAGGTCGCGATCTGCGCGAGAACGATCATCGCGAAGATCAGCACGAGAGCGTCGGGAAAGGCGAGCTTCTTCATTGAGCGGGCATTATAAGGGGGGAGGAGAGGAACGAGGCAGAAGGCAGAAGGCAGAAGGCAGAAGAAAAGTCAGAAGTCAGAAGGCAAAGGCAGAAGTAGAGGCGGCGGGGGGGCGCCCGTCATCCTGAGGGAGCGCCGCGGTGATCATGCCGTCGCGATGATGGTGCGCGCGACCGAAGGATCTCAAAATGCGAGGATCGCGTTGGCTGGGCGGGGGAAAGTTGGAAGGTGGCAGGTGGCAGGATTCTGCCATTTTGAGATCCTTCGGTCGCGCCCGCGGCTTCCCTGAAGCCACCGCCACCGCGGCGCTCCCTCAGGATGACGGATGGGTTGCCGTTGCTCTTACTTCTGCCCTCTGCCTTCTGCCTTCTGCCTTTTCTTCTGCCTTCTGCCTTGCCTCTAGTTCACCGGCTTCGGCAATCCCGTCCCCACCGGGTGGCCCGCTTCGCGCCATGCGTCCATGCCGCCGACGAGTGCTGCCGTGTTGGGTCTTCCGCCTTGCTGAAGGATGAGCGCCGCACGGGCGCTCTGCTCTTCGGCCGGTCACGTGCAGTAGGGGATCAGCATCCGATCCTCGGGAAACCAGGGGATCTCTCCCTGCACGTAGTCGAGCGGAATCTGGAGAGCTCCGGGGATGTGCCCGGCCTCGTACGACCTGACGTCCCGGACGTCGATGAAGACGGCCTCGCCGCGATCGGCGAGAGCCTTCGCTTCGGCGATGCTGATGCGCGGAGCGGATGCCATCGCCATCGGCGGGAACATCGGCGCAGGGGGCGGCCCCTGCGGCTGCACCGGCTGCTGCGCCGGGGCTGCGGCGACGGGAACTGCGGTCGTCTTCTCCTCGGGGTCCCGCCAGCGGAGGACGGCAAGAACGAGCGCCACTACGATGGCCGCGGCGACGATCCCGAGAAGGAAGCCCTTGAGTTGCGAAGGTCCGGCGGGTGCCGGTGGAGGAGATTGTTTTCTGGCCATTGATTACCGTCGAAGGGGAGGTGCCCCGCGGGCGACATTCTATCAGCCTGCGATCGTCTTGCGGGAGCCGTTCCCTCGACCAATTCGACCGCGCCGCCGAGCTTGCGGACCCTCTTTACGTCGATGGCTGCGGTCCGCTCGAATTCTTCACCGGTGCGACGGTTGAAATGCTCGCCACGCGGGGCGAGCCGCTCGAACAGATCGAACATGCGCCCGAGGATCGGGCCGGGGGGACGGACGTGCTCGAGAAGAGAGATCCGGCTTTCCGGACGTGCCACCCGGATCATCTCCGCGAATCCTTCCGCCGGCCTTTCGACTTCGCAGAAGACGAGCGCGGCGAGGACCGCGTCGAACCGTGCATCCCTGAATGGAAGCTGCGCGGCATCTGCGACCACGAGCATGGTCTGCTCCGAATGACGTCGCACGGAACGGAGGAGCATCGCGAGCGAGAGATCGGTCGCGACCGTGCGCGAATGAAGGAACGGAAGGTTCGCGCCGGCGCCGCTCCCGAGGTCGAGCACCAGGCCGGCGGGCATGGGCGGTCCCACCAGCCACTTCCTCCACCGTCTGATCGCGGCCCACTCCAGCGGGCGCATGGCGAGGTCGTAGAGTCGAGCGAAACCGGGGGTAGTGCTTCGCGGGTTCATCCGGCCTGGATCCTACCGCGATCGAGAGGCCTCGAACGCCTTCCTCTTCCACTGGCTCGCCAGTCCGCCGGCGCTTCCCGCGACGATGAGCGCGGCGCCGAAAAGCATGCGGCCCGAGAGCCGTTCTCCCAGCAGGAGGGCGCTGAAGACCAGCGCGACCGGAAGGTTGCCGTAGTAGAGCAGGCTGCTGGCCGAAGGAGAGAGGCGCGTGGTGACGCGAACCCAGAGCGTGTGGGCGATGAGCGTCGATCCGATCGCGAGGAACGCGAGCCCCGCCCAGTCGCGCGGGCCAAGGTCCCAGTTCGCTTTTGGAAGAAAGAGAAGAAACAGAACGAAGGCGATCGAGAACTGACCGAGGGCGCGGGTGCCGGAGCCGAGATGGGACCAACGCTGATGGAGAATCGGAAGGGTGGCGTAGAGAATCGCGCTGAGGATCGCGAGGGCCAGCCCTGCCGTCGTGCGGTTCGCCAGGTCCGGCTCCGGCACGATGATGACTGCGCCGGCGAGGACGGCGCCGAGGGCGACGAGGTCGAACGCGTGCAGGCGGCCGAGCCCTGCGATCGCCCCGAGCAGAACCAGATGCGCGCCGTAAGTCGAGAGTCCGATCGCTCCGATGGAAGCGGACGAGATCTTGATCGCAAAAAAGTACGTCGCCCAATGAGCGAAGAAGATGCCTCCGATCAGAGCCAGCCGGAGCCCATCGGCCAGCGAAGGACGGCGGAGCTGTCCGCGCAACCGCAGCAGGACCGCGAGACCGGCGGTGGCGATGGCGAGCCGTACGATCCCGATCGTCCAGGGATTCGCATCGACGAAGCGCACCAGCACCGGGATGCAGCCGAACAGGTCTCCCGCGACGAAAGCCTCTAGGAGAAGAGCAGCCGGCCGTTCGGGGCGAGTCACGGGCGAGGAGTGTAAAGCAGGGGCTAGGGGCTAGGGGCTAGGAAAACAAGGGACTAGGGGCTAGGGGCTAGGGGCTAGGGACTAGGGACTAGGAAAAGCAAAGGCAGAAGGCAGAAGGCAGAAGGCAGAAGGCAGAAGGCAGAAGTAAAGACAAGAACAACGCCAGTCCCTGATTTTGCTGTTGCTCTTCCTAGCCCCTAGCCCCTAGCCCCTAGCCCCTAGCCCCTAGCC
>Ga0209347_1001796_pt1 | contig 31821 bp, 24 predicted proteins | sample AutmiccommuBRH23_FD_187382 | JGI IMG/M metagenome (GOLD analysis project Ga0209347, IMG submission 187382) | Deep subsurface microbial communities from Mt. Terri, Switzerland - Autotrophic microbial communities BRH/23 (SPAdes) (version 2) | ecosystem: Environmental > Aquatic > Deep subsurface >...
CTCATTTTTGGTTGATTTGGTTAGCATCTTAATTATACCAAAAACCGAGTGTTCATGCGGATCTTAATCGTTTTTTAGTCTCTTTTTAGGTCAAAAAATTAGCTTTTTTATGGGTGCAAAACTTCAGAGTTTCATTGCGCCGAAGCACTCATTATGTTAGAATGACATAAAATCAATATGGTAACAGGGGAGCTGGAACTTACTGGCTGAGAGGGGCAAACTGCCCGACCCTTAACCTGATCTGGGTAATGCCAGCGTAGGGAGGATAGGAGAACAAGTACGCCGCATTACATGTGGTATTTTTTTATGCCCAAGTTCCCCTATATACTCTTTACGAAAACTAGTTTAAGGAGGGAAATGTACTATGGCAAAAATCATTATGGCTTTACAGGTGGTTCCTAAAGTTGAAGAAGCTCGTATTTATGAGGTTGTAGACGAGGCGATCAAAGTCATTGCGGCCAGTGGGGTTCCCTATGAAGTTGGACCCATGGAGACAACAATGGAGGGCGAACCCGATCAGCTTTGGGAAATCATTAAAGAAGCGCAGGAAGCTTGTCTTCGTGCTGGAGCGTCTCGAGTGATGGCTTACATCAAAATGGATTATGTTCCGACAGGCTCAACTATAGGTGAAAAAATCGACAAATATCGAAATAGATAATGGGTTGGATAAAGTGGAAAGGGCTTCCAGCCCTAATGTTCTTTCTTTTTCTTCTAGGGGCATGGCAAATGGTGATTACGGGCGCTCATGTTCCCCTCTGGCTTCTCCCTGCTCCCACTCAAATAGCCGAAGCTTTATGGGAGACTCGCCAACTTATTTGGCTGCATACCCTCACAACTTTAGTTGAAACAACTGTTGGCTTTGCGTTAGCCGTCATCTTCAGTCTGGTCACGGCGGGTGCGATGGTCCTATCCCCTTGGCTAAAACGCCTATTATATCCCTTTCTTATTATTTCTCAGACGGTTCCCCTAATTGCAGTTGCCCCTCTTTTGATTCTTTGGCTGGGCTATGGACTACTGCCGAAAATTGTAATTGTTATTATTGTGTGTTTTTTCCCGATTACAATCAGCTTAATCGAAGGACTTGAATTAACCGATCCTGACATCCTTAATTTATTAAGAAGCATGGGAGCCTCCCGTTGGCAAATATTTTATATCGTGCGCTGGCCTCATGCCCTACCCTCACTTTTTGCAGGACTGAAAATCGCCGCTACTTATAGTGTCATGGGGGCTGTAATTGGAGAATGGCTGGGTTCCAGCTCGGGGTTAGGAGTTTATCTGACGCGTTCTTCTCACTCTTTTTTAACAGACCGTGTTTTTGCTGCAATATTTACGATTACAGCCTTGAGTTTTCTCTACTACGCCCTTATTTCCGGGTTTGCACGAATCGCATTACCTTGGATACATAGCAAAAACCAAGATTCCGTTTAAACATTTAGTGTCAAAAGAAATGTAATCAGAAAAAGTAAGGGAGCTTGTTCAGCCTGAGCTGAACATCGAATAAAACATAAGGGAGATAATAGTATGAAAAAGCTGCTTGCGTTATTAACTATTCCTATTCTTCTACTGTCAGGTTGCGGAGTCGGAGCTCCATCACCCGTAACACCTACTCCGGCCGCGACTAAACCACTGACTTCGGTAACCTTAATGCTGGACTGGACCCCCAATACGAATCACACTGGTCTTTTTGTCGCCCAAGAAAAGGGGTATTTTGCTAAGGAGGGTTTAGAGGTTAAATTTGTACAGCCTTCTAGCTCAGGCAATGTCGAGCAGCTTGTAGCAGCCGGTAAATCAGACTTTGGAGTGAGTTTTCAGGAACAAGTAACTACGGCACGTGCTAATGATGTACCGATTCTCTCCATAGCTGCTATTATTCAACATAACACTTCAGGTTTTGCTTCTCCAACGTCAAAGAATATTCTCAATGCTAAAGATTTTGAAGGAAAAACCTACGGTGGTTGGGGTCTACCCTCTGAAGATGCTATTCTCAAAGCGCTTATGCAAAAGGAAAAAGCTGATTTTTCGAAGATTAAAATGATCAATATTGGAGAAGCGGATCAACTCACTTCGTTAACAAAAGATATTGATTTAACCTGGATCTTTTATGGCTGGACTGGCAAAGAGGCAGAATTGCGAAAGCAACCTTTAAATATGATTTGGCTTAAAGACGTTGACCCGGCACTTGATTTTTATACTCCCGTCTTGATTACTAATGAGAAAATGACACAATCTCAACCAGAACTTGTGCGCCATTTTATGCAAGCCGTTAGCGAAGGTTATCAGTATGCGATCAAAAATCCGACAGAATCGGCTGAGATATTAATCAAGAATGCACCCGAAGCAAATCCAGAGTTAATCCGCAGCAGCCAGACTTGGCTTAGTCCTCAGTATCAGGCCGATGCACCACAGTGGGGGATACAGAAGAACGTAGTTTGGGAACGCTATGCAAAATGGCTTGTTGAACGTAACCTATTGCCGAAGATGATTGAACCTGCTAAGGCCTACACGAACGATTTCTTACCCAAATAAGGGGGGCAAGATGGGATTATCGCTTAAAGGTCTTTCCAAAACTTATTTTAACCCGCAAAATAACCAATCCATGGAGGTTCTACAAACGTTAGATTTAGAGGTTGAGACGGGTTCCTTTGTTTCCTTGATCGGACCTTCAGGATGTGGCAAGAGTACTATCTGTAATCTCGTGGCGGGAATTGAGGTTCCTGATACAGGGGATATACTATTAAATGGTGAAGCGATCCAAGGAACGCTAGGGAATGTCGGTTATATGCCCCAAAAGGATCTACTTCTACCCTGGCGTACCCTGCTAGAAAACGTGCTTTTGGGCTGTGAGATCCTGCATAAAGACAAACGCCAAGCGCATATAGAAGCCAAAGAGTGGTTAAATCAATTCGGGCTTTCTCCATTTTCTGAGCATTATCCACACCAGTTATCCGGTGGCATGCGACAACGCGGGGCTTTACTACGTACGATTCTCTTTGGCAAAAAAACATTGCTTTTAGATGAGCCCTTCGGCGCTCTGGATGCTTTGACCCGACAGGAAATGCAACGCTGGCTTTTAAGTATTTGGAATCGGACTCGCCATACCGTTTTATTGATCACGCATGATGTTGATGAGGCTATTCTTCTTTCGGACAAAGTTGTTGTTCTAAGTCAACGTCCTGCTCGCCTTATCCATGAGTTCAACATCCCATTTTCTCACCCACGTGATCCTGATGAATTGTTGCTTTCTAGTGTTGCCTTAGACATTAAAAGGCAACTACTATACCTTCTCATACATTAAGTGCAAATATCAAAGCGACAGGAACTTAGTTAAGTAACAAGTTCCTGTCGCCCTGTTAGATATTGCGTAAACTATGTAAAATATGAATAACTATCCTCAAAGAGCCATATCCTAGTAAATAAGATTGTTTTAAGAAGGATAATAATTCATCCAATCGTGAGAGCCCCACTTCTACAAGTGGGAGTAGTACCCTGGTGGTTTTTATTTGTATTTTGTATAATTTTTTATATCAGCAGGAACATTTAAGAAAAATGTAGAAATTTATTTATAGGAAAGATGTTTCTACCGTTGTTGAATGATCTCCAAAGGCTTGTTTGCACTTGTTGACATGGCTTGAAGATGAGCCTCGTTTTTAGCTAGTATTTACACGAGGAATCTTACTTCCGGTAGTTGGTTTAGAATTGCTTGTCATAAACATCAGAAGATTGGTGGACAGGGCAGAACATAAAGTTATCTAAGAAAGGTTGATCGCCATGATATCAATTAATATGCAAGAGCAGGTAGAAAACAGTTCTGTTATTCGGGCCATGTTTGAGGAAGGAAAAAGACTGGCGGAAATTCACGGAACGGAAAATGTCTTTGATTTTAGCCTTGGGAACCCCAATGCCGAACCACCTGAAGAAGTCAATAAGGCAATTCTTGAGATTTTAAAGACTGAAAGTCTTATGAGCATTCATGGGTATATGAATAACTCCGGTTATGAAGAAGTAAGAGCCGCTATTGCAGAGTCTATCAATAATAAATTCGGCACTGCTTTTACAGAAAATAACATTATCATGACCGTTGGCGCGGCTGGCGGTTTAAACGTCATTTTCAAAACGTTACTTAATCCAAAGGATGAGGTCATTACTTTCGCGCCCTTTTTCGGAGAATACAGAAGTTATGTAAAAAACTATGAGGGTAATTTAGTTGTAGTTCCCCCAAATACGATTGATTTTCAGCCTAATCTCAAAGAATTTGAAGCATTAATCACCCCTATAACTAAAGCGGTTATCATCAATTCTCCCAATAATCCAACAGGCGTTATTTATTCGGAAGAAACCATAATCAAGCTCGCGGAAATACTGAGGGAGAAGCAACAGGAATTTGGCACGGATATTTATATCATTTCCGACGAACCTTATCGAGAACTTGCTTATGATAATGCAGAAGTGCCTTATTTATCAAAATATTATGCGAACACGATCATCGGCTACTCTTTCAGCAAATCCCTTTCCTTACCTGGCGAAAGAATAGGCTATTTAGTTATTCCGGATCAGGCTGCCGATTATGATAATATTGTCTCAGCAGCAAATATGGCCAATCGCATTTTAGGTTACGTAAATGCTCCATCCTTGTTCCAGCGCGTCGTTGCCAAGTGCTTAAATGCAAAGGTGGATATTGACACCTATAACAGGAATCGTGAACTTCTTTATAAAGGGCTCTCATCCTACGGCTACCAATGTATTAAACCCCAAGGTGCCTTCTACATGTTTGTTAAAGCTCCTATCGTAAGTGATTCTGAATTCTGCAACTTGGCCAAGGAGAAGAATATTCTCATTGTTCCTGGCACTCCATTTGGTTGCCCTGGTTATTTCCGAATTGCCTATTGTGTCGCTTATCAAACAATTGAGAACGCATTGCCTGGTTTTAAGGCCTTAATTGAAGAGGTTAAGTAGTGTCAATTATTTGCTAGTATACGAATAATTAGCTTAAACTATGGTTTTCCTTTTTACAGAACGATGTGAAAGGAAGGCTAAACATTAACAGTAGGTCCGTAAACGATCCGCTAGAGTGCCCAAAAAAAAGACGGTCGCCGTTCTAGCGTCCGTCTATTGTTTGTTCTTCATATGGCCATAGCCAAGTACCGAAGTAAACCAAGAACCTCCAAATAGATTTTAAAGCACCCATAGTATTCTTCAGCCTCCTTTCTCAATTCTTTGAATATGTGAAAAATAGGTGATTAACTAAAGAATAATCTGATAATTCTAATTATTATTCTTTAGTTAATCATAACTTTTGTAATAGATTTTGTCAATAACAAATCTCTGATCTTCCTAATAGTTAAATTCTATTAAGAAAGTATTGCTTATTTTAGTTCGCCCTGACACTAAAAAACCTATGGTCTGTATTTTAGTGATAACGAGTCTTTTCGTATAGTTCGGTAACAATGAGTAGAGGATATACCTGATATAACTGTAAGTCCATTGAAGATAGCCGAGCAGTAATTTGACCGAAGGAATGGGTGAAAGAATGAGTAGAGTAATAATTGTAGAAGGGAAAACCGACAAAAAGCGGTTGGAGCAGGTTTTGGACGAACCAGTGGAGATAACCTGCACCTTTGGTACATTAGGGCTAGATAAGTTGGAAGAGTTGATTTCTGAGTATAGTGAGGATGAGGTTTGCGTGTTTTTGGATGCCGACGATGCTGGCGACAAAGCCCGTCGATTGTTTAAGCAAGAGTTTCCCAACGTTCGGCACGTATATACACACAGGATGTATCGGGAGGTGGCAACTACACCGCTCAATGTTTTGGCACAAATTCTTGAGAGCGCCCACTTTGCCGTGAAGATGCCGGATGAAGAAGAAAGTAATAACTGTAGGGCAAACAAAAGAATCAATTAGAGTTATGGGTTAAGGCTATAATTGTAATAGAGAAACAAGGCTGGATGTATTTGCATTCAGCCTTGTTTCTCTATTATCGGAAATTTCTTTTAAAAAAAGGAGGAATATATTGGCTTTTTAGAGAACTGATGATAATAGTTTGTAATAAAACAGTTACTTTTGACCTGACTGAGAACAAGGAACTTGGCGGGGGACTATTTACTTCTCAAAACATAATAAAACACTGCTCAACGTATATTTGAGAGGCTTGGAGCAAAGGTCTCTTTTTAGCAATAATAAATTTACGTTGCAAATTTGTATAGGAGGGGGAATGGCGATGGCAAAAATTCTTATTGCGGATGACGAGACTTATATCAGAGTTCTGCTAGAACAGACGTTGGAGGAATTAGAAGATGAAGGAGTAGAATTGATTATTACAGCAAATGGTCAGGAGGCAATGGAAAATATAGTGGCCGAACGACCGGAACTGGTATTTCTCGATGTAATGATGCCTAAAATGAACGGGTTTGAGGTTTGCAACAAGATTAAAAACGAACTTGGCTGGCGCGATACATACATCATCTTGTTAACGGCTAAAGGGCAAGAGTTTGATAAACAAAAAGGACTTGAGGTTGGAGCAGACCTTTATATGACGAAACCCTTTAATCCGGATGAAATCGTGGCCAAAGCTAGGGAAATTTTGGGGATGTAGAGCGGGAGGAAACTATATGCATTTACCGGAGGTTGTTCATGTAGATAAAACAAAATGTCAACACTGTCTTGCTTGTATTCAGGTTTGTCCGGTAAAACTTTGCAACATTGTTGAACCAGACGGAATTTTAGTCCAACCAGATTTATGCATTGGGTGTGGAGAGTGTATTCGGGTGTGTAACGAAAAAGGTCACCATGCCCGTAATATTATTGATGATTTTTCAATATTTCTTGAGGATATCCGGTCTGGAGTTCCTATAGGGGTCCTAGTTGCTCCCGCTGCTGCAGTTAATTTTGATCCTTGGTTCATGGAAATGACCACAGCCTTACGGGCGATGGGAGTTAAGAATGTCTTTGATGTCAGTTTCGGAGCAGAAATTACGAACTATCTTTATCTTAAAACTATAGAAGCTAGTGTACAGCAGCCAATTATTGCCCAGCCTTGTCCGGCTATTGTGAGTTATATAGAAATCTATTGTCCGGAGCTTATTCCTTATCTAGCACCCACCCATTCACCTGCTCTCGATGCAGCGGTTTGGGTCAAAGGCCAACCGGAGTTTAGTCAACTAAAATTGGCCTTTTTGGGACCTTGTATTGCAAAGCGACGCGAAGTACATGATCCAAATACCAAAGGAGTAGTCTCCTATAGCTTAACTTTTCAGTCCCTGGATAAGTATTTTCAAGAGAATAATATTATCTTAAAGGATTTAGAGCCAGGACTATTTGATACGCCAGAGGCTGAGCGGGCAGTTATTTATAGCAAACCCGGTGGATTGACGGAGACATTTCAGCGTTTTGGCATTCCTATCAAACAATACGACCTCAGTCGTGTGGAAGGTGCGAATGAGGTCTATACTAAATATCTCCCAGAATTAATGAAGGATATTCGCCAAAATAAGGGCCCACAGGTTATTGATATCTTAAATTGCATCCATGGATGTAACTGTGGTCCAGCTGTTACCCATCAAAAAACTCATTATCAAGTTGAACGAATTATGACTGAACGTAAAGAAGGACAAATAGCAAAGCACGAGCAATGTAGAGCGCATGATCAACTTAGAAAACATGAGCAGGTAGGAGTAGAAAACCAAGTTGACGTTTTTCAGGATTATTTTCAGTTGTTGGATCAACCGAACTTTGATTTCTCAAGAAGATATATGGATAAATCAGGGTTAAACTTGCTGCGTCAATCGACAGTAGAAGAGGAAGAGAGAACCTGGAAATTAATGCATAAGAACACACTGGAAGAACAACAGGTCAATTGTTCTTCATGTGGCTATGGAAATTGTAGGGATATGATGGTGGCCATTGTCAATGGTCTCAATCACGTGGAGAGCTGTAAGTATTATTTATTTAAACAAAACGAACAAAGTGTGACCTTAATTAGGGGTCAAGCAGAAGAAATCGAGATGCAACGGGATCAATTAGCAGCCTGGAATGAGGAACTGGAAAAAACAGTTCAGCAACGAACTGCTGATTTATTACAAACTAATCAGCTTCTTACAGCCGAAATTGAAGAGCGGGAAGCAATTGAGGAGTCTTTACGACAAGCCAAAAAAGACGCAGATCTACTCAATGAGGAATTACTAAAGGCTAATGAACAGCTTCAAGAACTAGACAATATGAAGACCGATTTCTTATCGACTGTTTCTCATGAATTACGTACTCCACTTACTTCGATCCTAGGTTTTGCTAAAATAATTAAGAAAAGGATGGAGGAAGTCATTTTCCCGAATCTAATAGTTGCGGATAAGAAACTAGACCGAGCGGTTAAGCAGGTTAAGCAAAACGTTGAAATAATAGTTTCCGAGGGAGAACGCTTAACTAACTTAATTAACGATGTTTTGGATATTGCTAAAATGGAGGCTGGACGCGTCGACTGGAAGATGGAAAAGGTTTTTGTGTATGACATTGTGGAGCGGGGCATGGAAATCGTTTCCTCGTTGTTTGAACAAAAGGGACTTAAGTTGAGCAAAGATGTTGAAGATGCTTTGCCAGAAGTATATTGTGATCAAGAGAAGGTAATACGGGTTATCATAAACCTGCTCTCCAACGCTGTTAAGTTTACCCCTGAGGGAACTGTAACTTGTCTATGCCGGAAAACGGGAGATAATATAACTGTAAGCGTGGTGGACCAGGGAATCGGGATAGCTCAAGAGGACCTAGCCAAGGTTTTTGACAAGTTTAAACAGATTGGAGATACCTTAACGGACAAACCTAAAGGAACTGGTCTGGGATTGCCTATCTGTAAACAAATTGTTGAGTACCATGGAGGTCGGATTTGGGTAGAAAGTGAACCGGGCAAGGGAAGTACCTTTTCATTTACTCTTCCGCTAAATAAAAAAACTAGTAGTCAGACCATCGATGTCAAAACACTGGTGAAACAATTAACAGAACATGACCAAGTGGGCACCACAACTATTGAAACCGCTGGAAAGAAGATTTTGGTTGTCGACGATAATGCTCATATTAGGACTTTTCTTCATCAAGAGTTGGAGGAAAGCGGCTATCTTGTCATAGAAGCAGGGGATGGCCTGGAGGCCATTGCCTTAGTGAAGAAAGAGGAACCCGACTTAATTATTTTAGATGTCATGATGCCCGGAATTAACGGGTTCGATGTGGCAGCAGTTTTGAAAAACGATCCCGCAACAATGAATATTCCAGTTGTTATACTATCCGTAGTCGAGGATGCGGATAGAGGCTATTTAATCGGGGTAGATGGATATTTTACGAAACCGTTTAATATGGATAGGCTGCTTAGGGAGGTGGGGACACTTCTCTCACGAACTAACAATCGAAAAAAAGTTTTAGTTGTTGATACTAATCACGAATTAAAAAGTCTTATCGAAGTCTTAAAAGGTAAGGGCTATATTCTAAGTGTGGCCAATAATTACGAAGACTGTGTAAGCAAAGCGATAGTGGAGAAATCCGACATGATCATTGTAAGTAGCCTTATTGCGGAAGAACGTAATTTGATCTTAGAATTACGCCAAAAAAGTGGTTTGGAAAACGTATTCTTCCTCTTAGTCGGAGAATCTAAAGATGAGATTAATGCCCTTTGAAAAATTAGTTCTATGTTAGGTAATAGCTTGGAGGGAAGGACTTGAAACTTGATCTACAACGTTTGCTAAAAAAAGGCATTTATTCACTTATTGCCAATATGTGCGATGAACCCTTTTTGATCCAAAATGTGCGGGGTCAAGTACTTTATGGTAACGCAGATGATAAGTACCCTGAAAAGTGTCCGGTCGGGTATCAAGATGGAGTGATAGGTTGGGTAAGTGGAGGTAAGAAAACTGAAGCCATTGCCAAGCTACTAGAACATCTGGCTACCTCTGAATACGAAAAAAAGGCCTTAGGAAAAGAGACTCTGGCCAAATATCGAGAACTTATCTTGCTTTATGATATTACAGAAAAATTAGCAGCTAGTCTCGACCCCCAGGAAGTGGCCAGCTTAATTATTCAAGAGGCTAATAAGTTAATTAACGCTAATAAAGTGTCGTTAATGCTAATCAATGAAAACACTGGATTACTAGAGGTTATTGCCGGACTGGGGGATGAAGCAAAAACTAAAATGTCTTTAAAAGTGGGTGAAGGGATTGCCGGTTATATTGCACTCACTGGAAAAGCTGAAATAATCAATAATTTAAGTGATGATCCACGGTTCTTGGTGGGAACACGTAAAGTGAGTTCTATGATGTGTGCACCTCTAAGGATTAAAGATAAGACAATTGGCGTCATTAATATTAGTAGCGAAGAACCGGCTAACTATACGGCTGAAGATTTGAAGCTTTTGTCTGCGCTAACTCTTCAAGCGGCCGCAGCCATTGAAAACGCTCGACTTTACGATGCTCTGAAAGAAGCATTTCTGACGGCCGTCTCTACTCTTGCAGAAACCATTGAGAAAAGGGATACTTATACTGGTGGGCACACAAAAAGGGTTATGGAATATAGCTTAGCTATAGGAAAGTACTTCGGGCTTCCTGATAATGAAATGGAGCGCCTAAAGCTAGCCGCTGTTCTCCATGATGTCGGTAAAATTGGGGTTCGAGATGATATTTTACTCAAGAATGGGAAGCTTGATGAAGAAGAATATCGTGAAATGAAAAGACATACGATTTACGGGGAAGAAGTTCTAAAATATATTAAGTACTTTAAAGATATTATCCCAGGAGTCAAGTCTCATCACGAACGTTACGATGGTAAAGGCTATCCAGAGGGACTTAGTGGAACGCAAATAGATATTATTGCCAGAATAATCGCCGTAGGGGATACCTTTGATGCAATGACCAGCGATAGACCGTACCGTAACGCCTTAAGTAAAGAAGTGGCGTATGCGGAAATTAAAAAATGTGCTGGTTCTCAATTTGATCCAGAGGTAGTGAGGGCGTTTTTGAAGGCAATGGCGCTTAATAATTAATAAACCCGAAATTCTTGCATACCACAAGCATTTCGGGCGAGATCGTTTTGATCTTTATGTAATTAGTTTCCTCCAAATTCCTCGACAGAGGCCAAAATTTCTTGGCCTTTTGCTGACAACTCTTCAACGCATGCTAAGATTTGAGCAACACCATCATTCATACTGTTCATTTCTTGCTCTAATTCAACCGATACTTCGAAAATCCCCGAAATCAATGTTAACATCGATTGTTCATCATTGACGGTTGAACTAACTACCACACTGGATTGTTCAGCAAGCTTCTTAACTTCTTGGGCTACTACGGCAAAGGTTCGACCATGTTCTCCAGCCCGTGCGGCCTCAATGGCTGCATTGAGCGAAAGTAAATTTGTCTGACTAGCAATATCAACAATCTGACTGGATGCTTTACTAAAATCATCTAATTTTAATTTCATCTGGGTTACACTATCCCGTAAAACAGTTGAGGTTGCTAAGGTTTTAAGAACTTGATCTGACATGGCATTAAGGTTTATCACGCTTTCTTCATTTGCCTTAGCCATCTCATTGACCGAAACTTTTAGTAAACTAAAATGATTTTGGATATTCGTTGCATCTTTTAAGCGCTGTTCACTGAGAAGTTCAATTTCCTTCATCATCTCATTGATCTCAGAATTCTTCGCACTCTGAGCCAACACCGCGCCTCTCGTGTAATCAATGCAGTTAAAGGGAATATTATCCCCATTGAAAATAGCCATGGCCATTTCGTGGCACGTGTTATTACCGCAGGCCGTACAATTAATATTACGTGCTTTTTCATCGGATTTATACATGGACCCGAAGATTTCCTCGTAGTCTCTATCCGTGGGAATTCTAAGATCCGCTACTCTACGATCTGTATGATACTTTCTATAGAAATCAGTAACAGTTAGGTTCTTGTCAAAATAATTGGCCATCCAGGCTGTTCTAGGCTTATTAGAAAATCCTGTTCCTTCTTTATCTTTTAACTTGATCAATTTCAGCTTATTGAATTCGTAATCAATGTCGTCAATGGCTTCCTTAGTTAGAAATGTACCCGTACCAATATTACACCCGTGGGTACAATTGAGTATATCGACTAGCAAAGGGACAGGTTTTTGCCGATTAACCCGTTCACTATAAACATCTAAATATGAATAGGCTGCTTCATGCCCTTCCACCTGCTTCACCCAAGCTCCGGGAACATACTCCTCCACATTTTCTTTCAATCCGCCGGGGCGACTGAACAGACATCCTAGTGAACAGGCGATATCATCGAACTCTTTCTCCTTGTAATCGTTCAGAGAAATATTATTATCCTGTAAATATCGGGCTAGATTTTTATAGGTTACATTATACTTTACAAGGTTATCCGTACTTTCGAATTCCCCCTTTTTGGCTATACAGGGGGAGAGCATTGCTAAATCCGAACTGTCTTTGAGGTATTTCTTGACATAAACTGCGGTACACATCATGGGACTATGTATGGGTGATAACTGCTCTAGAAGCTCTGGTTTAAACCTTTCAATATAATTAACTATAGCCGGACAAGGTTGGGCGATTACAGTTGACAACTTTTTCTCAGTAATTACTTTCAAATATGCCCAGGTGGTTATATCCGCACCAAACGAAACATCATAAACAAATCTTACCCCTAACGATTGAAGATATCCAAAGAGTCGTTTGTACTGGTCAAAATTGACTCGTACGGCTGGTGCAGCTAAGACGGTGATTTTACGACCTTGTTTAAGAGCTTGGAAAAATGCTTCAGTATCATCAATGTATGACCTAGCCCCGTGGTCACAGACAGTAATACATCGTCCACATTCAATGCATTTTTCTCCATTAATTTTTACTTTTACTTCCCCTTCGAGAAGGTAGACTGAGTTAGCCCCTACTGGGCAATTCCTAATGCACTTATTGCACCCTTGACACTTATTTACATCTGTGAAAATATGCATTTGTTGTACAAGCAAGTTAATGGCTCCTCCCCTACTGAATTTTAGAAAAATATACTTTTATTGGAACAACAATTTCTATTATAACCCATATTTATGAAAAGAGTAGGTAAATTCGAATATTTTAGAATAGCAAAATACTATGTTCTTATGAGGTAGTTATTATCACTTTATTCGTGTTAAGTTACCGATAAAGAAAATTACCTCGAAGTCGTGGAACTTTCGTCCCCACCTAAAGTTATTGTGGATCGCTACTAGATTTCGGAGACCAAATTCCTTATATCATGTTTGTAAAGCAGCACGTAGCCTAGGAGTTACGTGCTGCTTTGGATTTTTGAGCCTTTTGTAGGAACTGTGATTTGTAATACGCTCACCTGGCTGCTCAGAGCAGTATCTGGGCTAGTATAAAACGTAGGCCGAGTCAAGTAGAACGGATGTTTTACCTATGGATGTAGTATTTTCTGACCTTATCGAAACGATTTAAAGTCGAGTTTAGAGGGAGGCAGATCTAGTCTTGTTCATCTGGGAAAGTGAGTAGCTGGTAACAAAATACTCGCCCGATTTAACGGACGAGCTGCAACAAAAAATATGCATTTAAAGAGCGAAATTGATAAAGGGGCCTTGGGATTTTTAAAGTTATCGATTTATGACGATTTTGTATACTGAATAAGTACTTGGCAGCACGATAAGTTCCGCTAAGTATTATTTTGCTACATCATTGTGAGTCACTAAGTTATTCTGCTTTCTCAAAGCCATGCTTGATAAAGTACCCATTGGACATATGGCGCACCAGGTTTTGGCTTTATATATGAAACTAAGCAAGAGGCCAATAATTGTTGTTGTTAACATCATGGAATAAACTCTAAATCCCAAATGTACTGCCCAACCCGGCAAAACACCAATATGTAGAAGGTTAGGCATATTCCAAGAAAGCTGGAAAGCCATCAAAAATCTTATTTTTTCTTGAGGATCTCTTTTATCCAAAAATACCATTAAGCTTGAGAGACATATCACAAATAAATTAATCAAAAAGTAAGTTAGCATAATTCGTTTTCCTGTGCCGTTTATCAACCATTTTGGAGCTAGGCGGTTTGTCCCAATTTTTACGAACAGTCTGGTAAAAAGATTTGACCGAGGACAGTAGCTTTGGCACCAGGTTCTTTTATTGTCTTTGATTACAAAAGCGAACGGCATGATAAGACAGAAAAAACCGATCCAGGCAAAGACAATATTAAAAAAGCCTAAGATGAAAAATGAGATAGTAAATAAGTATGAATATTTGATCCAAAGTTGTTTCATTCTATATTCTCCATTCTCTAATTTTCGAATACCCCGATACGAAAGGGGGGTATGTCAATGATTATAGTGTTTTTATAGCCGTTTGTAAACTGCATTATTGGTTACAACGTTTGCACTATACTTTAATTTACGACATAATAAGCTTGAAATTGAGTTTCAGTAAAAATCTTTGCATTTTTCTAAAATACTTAGTATCATAACATACGTATCCTTTATTTATTTTGTTTTTCTTGTTTGTATACTTATTAACAATTAAAACACAATTCAAAGGGATACGTCTTTTTTTATACTACTTAGCCCCCCATGCTGCTATGCGGCACCACTGATGAATGAAAATGTTTATTTGGACGAATAATTTATTAACACCAAAATAGCAGGAGGTCTCGCCAATGTTTCTGGAGGGATTTACCAAATCGATCACCCTTGAAAAAATTCTAGATAATACGAATAATGCTATTATTGCAGTGGACCCTCAAGGACGAATCATTTACGCTAATCGCGCAGTATATCATATTCTAAATATCCCTGTCCGGGACATTGTAGGAGAGTCGATAACCACCCATTTCCCTGAAACAGGGCTACTCCGTATTATTGAACAAGGAATTGCTGAATTAGCCCAGAAAATGAAGCTTAATGATACTGTCTTATTAAGTAACCGAACCCCTATCTATATTCATGGTGAACTTGTCGGGGCTGTGGCTGTATTCCAGGACATTACGATTCTCCAGAATTTCCTCGACAATTTAGTTGCCGAGCACGAAAAGACCAAGGAGCTCCAACGCACCCTCGAAGTCGTTCTTAACACGGCTTATGATGGGCTTATCGTTGTTAACAGAGAAGGAATTGTAACGATGACGAACCAGGCCTTTGCAAGTTTTTTTCAGCAATGCCCGGCTGATTTGATGGGTAAACATATTACGGAAGTTTACCCAAACCCAAAATTTGTCGAAGTTCTTGAAACTGGTCAACCCGTGATTGGTTACATCCATGACCTAAACGGACATGAAATCATCGCCAGCAGAATCCCGATTATCCAAGACGGTAATATAGTGGGAGCTTTAGGAAAAGTTGTTTTTAAAGATGTTAACGAACTCTATGCTTTAACGAAAAAGGTTGATGCCCTGCGTAACGAGCTGGATTATTATAAAAAAACGATGTTGCGAAAAAACAAATCTGCGCAAGAACTATTAAAAGGGAAAAACCTTCTCATGGCTTCATTAGTTCAAACTGCCCAACGTGTGGCTAAATCTTGCTCTAGCGTGCTAATAAGGGGAGAAAGTGGGACCGGAAAAGAATTATTTGCTCAATTACTTCATTCGGAAAGTATGCGTGATCAAGGTGCCTTTATTAAGGTGAATTGTGCTGCCGTTCCAGAAAATCTACTCGAATCTGAATTGTTCGGTTATGAAGAAGGCGCCTTTACTGGTGCCCGTAAAGGGGGTAAACTTGGTAAGTTTGAATTAGCAGATGGAGGAACATTGTTCCTTGACGAAATAGGAGATATGGAAATGGGCATGCAAGCCAAATTATTGCGTGTCATTCAGGAGCGAGAAATTGAACGCTTAGGCAGCAACAAACCTCGTAAAGTCGACGTGCGGTTGGTTGCTGCAACCAACCGTGATCTCGAAGCGATGATCCGTGACAAGCAATTCCGTGAAGACCTATATTACCGTTTAAACGTTGTAACCTTAACGATTCCTCCTTTACGGGATAGGAAGGATGACTTAGAAAGTCTGATCCAAACATTTATAAAGAAGTTCAATCTCCAGTTCGCCCAAGCAGTAACGGGTATAACAGAAGAAACGCAAAAAATTCTGATGAAACATAACTGGCCCGGCAATATTCGCGAACTTGAAAATACCATTGAAAGGGCCTTTAATATGATTGACGGTACGGAAATTCAGCTCAAACATCTACCAAGCTATTTGCAAATCCTTGTCGGTCATGAAACGCGCCCAATGGTTGGAGGGTCACTGGAAAAGATTCTCGATGAAGTGGAAAAAGAAGCTCTTATCTATGCCCTTGATACTGCAAAAGGGAATAAGGTTCAAGCTGCAAAAACTCTAGGCTTATCCAGGGCAGGTTTGTATAAGAAACTTAAGAAGCATAATTTATAGTAACTCCCAACTCCCAATATTAAAAGTGCTCAATTTAACTCTCAGTAGAGGTTGAGTCAGTTGAGACAATCTTGTCTTAGAGCAAAGATTAGCGCATTCCTCCTGCCTTTTGTAGGAGGATGCTTGTTTTAAGGTGTCAACTAACCGGTACATGTATCCAAGGGTAGACATGGTGCTGATGTGAGGGCACGGAAGCGAAAAGCAAGTTAAGTGTCTAAATATGTAAACTTTTGTGTACATCCTTGGATCGGAGCTTTTAGGGTATTCATCAGGGATACAAGGGCTGTAGCACTAAAGATAGCAGATTTGAGCTTAATTATTACAGGAAACGTTTTCTGGCACGGAAATTGCAAGATAATTCAGCAGATTGCAAATTAGCATAATATTAGGGGATCGGTAATTTGCACAGAAAAGGGAGCCTAGTACTCAAAGGAGTAGATATCTAAGATGGACTTTCAGTTTAACGAGGACCAATTGATGATGCAGAAGATGGTGCGTGATTTTGTCCAAGCAGAAATTGTTCCTCAAGCTATGCTAACTGATGCGACACATGAATTTCCGTTAAAGACCATCCGTAAGATGGGTGAGCTCGGACTGATGGGGATTCCTATCCCTGAGGAATACGGTGGTGCTGGCGCAGACTTCTTGTCCTATACTTTGGCGATTGAAGAAATTGCCAAAGGATGCGCTTCTACGGCTGTAACTTTAGCTGTCCATACGTCAGTGGGAACTTTCCCTATTCTCTATTTCGGAACAGAAGAGCAAAAACAGAAATATTTGCCGAAGCTTGCCAGTGGAAAATTTATCGGGGCGTTCGCTTTAACAGAGGCCAACGCCGGTTCGGATGCGTCAAGTCTAAAAACGAACGCAGTGCGTAAAGGGGATCACTACATCCTGAATGGAACAAAGCGGTTTATCACGAATGCCGGTTATGCTGATGTCTATACAGTCATGGCATCCACAGATCATGTTAAAGGACCACATGGGGTCACTTCTTTTCTAGTGGAAAAGGACACACCCGGATTTACGGTTGGAAAAAAGGAAGTGAAGATGGGTCTGAATGGCTCGACAACGTGTGAGGTGAACTTTAAAGATGCGATGGTGCCAGTAGAAAACCTTTTGGGAGCGGAAGGGCAAGGCTTCAAAGTCGCTATGTCAATTCTGGATGGAGGACGGATCGGAATCGGCGCCCAAGCTTTGGGAATCGCAGAGGCAGCGCTTGAAGCAGCACTCGCCTATTCTTATGAACGGGTACAATTTAAACAACCCATTGGCAACTTTCAAGGGATTCAATTCATGCTTGCCGATATGGCAACCCAAATTGAAGCTTCGAAATTACTAGTTTATCAAGCGGCCTCGCTTCGGATGGCCGGGCTTCCATATGCCAAACAAGCCTCAATGGCCAAAATGTTTGCCAGTGATACTGCGGTCAAAGTTACCACAGATGCGGTACAAATTTACGGTGGGTATGGATATTGTAGGGAGTATAAGGTTGAACGCTATATGCGGGATGCGAAGATTACGCAAATTTACGAGGGAACAAATCAGATTCAGAGGATTGTTGTGTCGAAACATTTGAGAAGTTAGAGAACTTCGATCAACTTCGGAGGGATCGTTTTACTAAAAGAAAATGGAGGAGTAAATATGAAGACAATCATGGTAATAGGGGCTGGACAAATGGGGGGAGGAATCGCCCAAGTTGCCGCTCAAGCAGGCTACTCAGTCATTTTAAATGACATTAAGGATGAATTCGTAATGCGGGGTCTCGGCATCATTCAGAAAAACCTTAGTCGTTCTGTCGGAAAAGGAAAGCTAACGGCAGAAAATAGTGAGGCTACGTTAGGTCGTATTACTAAGTCAACCTCTCTACAAGACGCAGCAGCGGCCGACTTAGTCATCGAAGCCGCTGTGGAAAATATGGCCATCAAAGCCCAAGTGTTCTCTCAACTTGACGTCATTTGCCCAGAACATGCAATACTTTCGACTAATACATCCTCATTACCGATCACTGAGATAGCAGCCTTCACTAAACGTCCGGATCGCGTGATTGGTATGCACTTTATGAATCCTGTTCCTGTGATGAAGCTCGTCGAAGTTATTCGCGGCCTAGCCACCAGCGACGAAGTCTATAAAAAAATCGAAACCTTAAGCCTGGCAATGGGCAAAACACCAGTGGAAGTTAATGATGCCCCTGGATTTGTCGCTAATCGGGTCTTAATTCCCATGCTCAATGAAGCCATCTTTACCCTCTATGAGGGCATAGCCACAGTCGAAGCGATCGATAACGTTATGAAGTTAGGCATGAATCATCCCATGGGACCGTTAGCCTTAGCAGATCTAATCGGACTTGATACCGTCCTATCCATTGCTGAAGTTCTCCATGAAGGACTAGGCGACAAATACCGCCCCTGCCCGTTACTCCGTAAATATGTTAAAGCGGGCTGGCTTGGACGGAAATCCGGTCGTGGCTTTTATAACTACGGAGCCTAATTACAAATGAGCAAATACGAGAGGGTGGATTGAAAATGAATTTTGATTTAACTGAAGACCACATAATGATGCGTAAAATGGTTCGTGATTTTGCTGAGAAGGAATGTGGTCCGGGAGCGGAAGAACGTGATGAGGCCGAAGAATTTTCGCTGGAGATATATAAGAAAGCGGGGGCACTAGGCCTAGCGGGGATTACATTCCCTGAAGAATATGGCGGTGTAGGGGCGGACTACATCTCTTATGCGATTGCGGTAGAGGAACTGTCACGAGTCGATGCATCCGTAGGTGTTACTATATCCGCACATTCCAGCTTATGTTGCAATCCTATAGCGATGTTTGGGACAGATGAACAAAAGAAGAAATATTTGACTCCTCTGGCTTCCGGTGAGAAACTGGGTGCTTTCGGTTTAACTGAGCCTATGGCTGGTTCAGATGCTTCGGGGACGCGTACAACGGCTGTTCGTGATGGGAACGATTATATAATAAATGGGAGCAAGATTTTCATTACTAATGCTTATTATGCTGACGTGTATGTAGTAACAGCTCAAATGGATAAGAGCAAAGGAAATAAAGGAATTGCGGCCTTTATCCTAGAAAAGGGCATGCCCGGCTTCTCCTTTGGTAAAAAATTGAAGAAGATGGGGATTCGTTCTTCGGCCACCTATGAATTAGTTTTTGAAGATGTCCGTGTTCCCGCTGAAAACCTGCTTGGTGCAGAGGGACAAGGGTTCAAAGTTGCCATGCAGACGCTTGATTTTGGTCGAATTGGCATTGCCTCTCAGGCGTTGGGAATCGCTCAGGGCGCTTATGAGCAAGCCCTTAAGTATACTAAAGAACGAGAACAGTTCGGGAAACCTATCGCTTCATTTCAAAACACCGCCTTCAAACTAGCTGACATGGCTACACAAATTGAGGCCGCCCGCCTCCTTGTATATCAATCAGCTTATCTGGCTTCTCAACATAGACCAGTTGGTAAGGCTTCCTCAATGGCTAAACTTTTCGCTTCCGAAACTGCTATGGCCGTAACCACAATGGTAGTTCAACTCCACGGCGGATATGGTTATTCACGCGAATACCCGGCTGAGCGCATGATGCGGGATGCCAAAATTACGGAAATCTACGAAGGAACCAGTGAGATTCAAAGAATTGTAATCAGCAGTTTTATCCTTAAAGATTAATATATTGATGTTTTATCCAATACTGCGTTGCCAAGGGGCCTTCAAGTAAGACGTTCAGCAAAGCTGAACATCGGGGCTTCAGGTAGGGAGTTTACCCCACCTAAAGTGGAGATCGGGGGAAGGCCCACTTATAGAAGTGGGCTTCTCGCCGTTGGATGAATCAAGAGTTACCGTTAGAAAAGCGCCTATTAAGGCGCTTTTGCCCACTACATTTGCCTTCTTACATTTATGACTTAATGCTGAGGACATTTTACTTATGGGCGGGGGGAGATCGGCCACTTCATATGAGATGTTCGCTTTAGTAAGCACGATGTTATGGGAAATAGGTTAACAAAAGCAGGAAAATAACGCTGTTTAAGAGAATAAAGGAGAGATTAAGATGAACTTTCTTGAAGTGGTTCAGACCCGCCGAAGTTTGCGCAGTTATCTGAAGTGGAGGTATTGAGAATGTTAAATTCTAAAGAAGATTTAACGCGAGAACAAGCTCTTGAACTACTCGAAGACTTTGCTAAACGCTGGTTAGCGCACGATGGGCTATGGTTCCAAGCCATTGAGCAAGTGCGCGGACTTGACGAAGCGGTGGAGCGGGATCTCGAGGCTTGGCGAAGATTTACTGTCATTGAGGCTAAACGCATTATGGCTTTCCTAGACTTACCTAAAAATGGGGGGCTAGACGCCTTGGAAAGAGCGCTAAAGTTTCGACTTTATGCCTTTCTAAATGTTCAAGAATGCTCTAGGCTTGACGATCGAACTTTAACTTTTAAAATGCTCGATTGTCGTGTCCAATCTGCCCGAAAACGAAAAGGTCTTCCAGACCATCCGTGTAAGCCAGTTGGTGAGATTGAATACTCTTTATTTGCTGCTACGATTGACCCTAGAATTAAGACGAGTTGCATTGCTTGCCCACCAGACCCTCATCCGGAAGAATTCTATTGTGGCTGGACTTTTACCATGGACGAAGGCTAAAATACGGTAAAGGGGGGAAACAAATGAATGACGCAGTTTTGGAAGCTCGTTCACTGGCGGGTAATAAATTTAAAAATGGTTTGAATTGTACTGAGTCGATTGTTCATACTTTTAACGAGATGCTGGGCAATCCATTGAACTCAGAAGCCTTGAAAATGGCAACAGGCTTCGGTGGAGGGTTAGGACATGCCGGTTGTATGTGTGGAGCCTTGACGGGCTCAGTTATGATTCTGGGACTTTTCAAGGGTCGTGTAGATCCTGGACAAGCCAGAGAACCGGCATATGATCTTGCGCATGACTTCCACGATCGTTTTGTCAGTGAATACGGGGCGACTTGTTGCCGGGCATTAAATCTTCATGCGTTTGATTCGCCGGAACACTTGCGCTTTTGTCTAAAACTTACCGGAGGAACCGCCAAGCTACTCATGGAATTCATTCAAGAAAAAGAGTTAGAGGCGTGATTTTCCCATGAAGTTGATGCAACCCGACTTGTCCATCTTGCCTTGTTCGGTGAGTTACGTCAGTGTTAAGAAATAGACAAGGCGGAAAAAGTGAATGTCTACAATTAGAAGCATGTCTCCAGGAGTAGACATATCTAAAAGCAATCCTATTCCACTAGGAATTGGGTTGCTTTTGCGAAAAGATAACAGAGAAAACTGTCAACTTTGGTAGACGAAAGCTGAGGGTGTATTCTGAAAGGTTGTCTAAGGTTGTAAAGTGTTGAACCCTTGGAAATGCCTAAATCATAGGCATTTTAATAACCAGATCATAGAATCATACCAATATTAAGAATATTGGTATGATTCTTGCTGTTATAGAAGTTATCATTACATAAGGTGAGGTGGGTAAAGCAAAGAACCTAAGACGTAATTGGGAATATCGATATTTGAAGAATCAAAACAAAGGAGGGACTAATAATATATGTCCAAAATAGTCCAAAAACTTGAAATTACAAGGAAAAGATATTACAAGGATGCTAAAATAAGTGCTTACGGTGAAAGAAAGCCTGATTATTCAACGATGGGTAGGAAAATCTGTAATACCTATGCCAAACAACGGGAGGTAGTTTGCGTAGAAGCTTGCAGAACTCCCTATGGTAAATCTCTTGGCGCGTTAGTAGAGTTTGATGCTGCCCAATTAGGAGCCCTAGCTATTAAAGAAGTTATACGCAGAACCGAAGGCAAGGTTGCTCCAGGCGATGTTGACTATGTTATCATGGGTCACGTGGTCCAAGCTGGTTGCGGTCAAGTTCCGAGCCGTCAGGCTACTCTCCTGGCAGGACTTCCTGAACATGTGCCTTCTATTACAGTTAATAAGGTTTGCTCCTCCGGAGTTAAAACTATTGACCTAGGTGCCCAGATGATCGCCTTGGGTAGAGCTGAGATCGTTATAGCCGGTGGTCAGGAGAGCATGAGCAACGTCCCCTATGCACTTCCCGATCTGAGAAGAGGGAAAAGAATGGGTTTGCTCAATGCTGATTGTGTTGACCTGATGGTAAAAGATGGACTTTGGGACGCTATATATGATCGTCACATGGCCATTCATGGTTCTGAAGTAGCTGATGAATTTGGCTACAGTCGTGAGGAACAAGATGAATGGGCTCTACATTCGCAACTGGCTGCCTCGGATGCCATGGCTTCCGGAAAACTTGACAATGAACTATTCCCAATTGAGATAAAAAAAGGCAAAGAAATCTTGGCAAAGGATGAAGGACCTCGAGCTAATTCCACGATGGAAGGTCTCGCCAAACTTGGTCCGGTTTTCAATCATGTAAGTGCTGTAACCGGAAAACCCGGCAGTGTAACCGCTGGTAATGCACCCGGGACCAATGATGGCGGAGATGTTTGTTTACTGATGAGTCGCTCTAAAGCTGAGGAACTGGGTGTAAAACCTCTTTTCACTATCGTGGACTATGCGGAAGTATCACAACCTACAAAGGATATTGCTACGGTTCCCGGTCTTTCCATTAAGAAGGTACTGGATCAAAACAATATGACTCTGGATGATATTAAACTCATTGAAATTAACGAAGCGTTCGCCGCTGTGGCACTCGTTAGCGCCCGCAGCATTCTAGGTATGACAAAGGAACAGATGTTTGAAAAGGTAAATGTCAACGGCGGCGCGGTTGCTTATGGTCATCCTATCGGAGCAACTGGAGCTAGAATCGTTATGACTCTGGCTTATGAGCTAAAACGGCGTGGCGGCGGTTATGGAGTATGTGGAATCTGTGCCGGTCATGCCCAGGGCGATGCTATGCTTATCCGAGTAGATGCTGACTAAATATTTTAATATAGGTTTATAAAAGGTAAGAGGATTGGAGTGGAGTTAAGATGGATTTTAAATTAAGCGACGAAACACTTATGGTTAGAGATATGGTGAGGAAATTTGCAAAAACCCATGTTGCACCTTTAGCGGAGAAACTTGACAAAAGCCATGAGTTTCCCATGGAAAATTGGAAAAAGATGAGGGAACTTGGCCTAACTGGTTTTCCGGTTTCTGAAGAGTGGGGCGGCGGCGGCGGTTCTTATCAGGACTTTGCGATTATCGTTGAGGAGTTAGCTAAGGCCTGTGCATCGACTGCAGTTGTAACCAGCGTACACACTGGTTTGGGTTGTATGAGTATTTATCTATATGGTAGTCAGTATTTAAAGGAGAAATATCTAAAAAGACTAGCCACCGGGGAGATTATTGGTGCCTATGCCTTGACCGAGCCTAACGCCGGATCAGACGCTGCCGCCCTAAAATGCAAAGCTGAAGATAAAGGGGATCATTTCCTAGTCAACGGTAGCAAAATATTTATTACTAATGGTGGACACGCCACGACCTATTGCACCTTTGTTAAGACTGATTCAACTCAGCCTAAAGGTAAAGGAATTACCTGCTTGATCATAGAAAAAGGCACCCCTGGGTTCACGATCAGCAAACCAGTTGAAAAAATGGGTATGCACGCCGACCCAACTTGTGAACTATATTTTGAAAATGTGAAAGTTCCTAAAGAAAATGTCCTGGGAGAAATCAACAATGGTTTCGCAGTTGCTATGGGCCTGCTAGCTGGCGGTCGTATCACAATTGGCGCCCAGGGCTTGGGAATTGCTGAGGGAGCCCTGGAATATACCACCAATTATATTAAAGAAAGAAAGCAATTTGATAAACCACTGGCAGCCAATCAAGGGGTTCAGTTCATGATTGCTGAGATGGCTACCAAGATAGAAGCTGCCCAGATGCTGATTTACAGAGCTGCCTGGCTTAAAGATAACCATTTGCCCCATAACAAAGAAGCCTCGATGGCCAAGTACTTCGCTACTGACGTTGCCATGGAAGTCACCACTAACTGTGTACAGTTGATGGGCGGATATGGTTACTGCTCAGAATACCCAGTTGAACGTATGATGAGGGATGCTAAGATTACCCAAATCTATGAAGGATCTAATCAAATTCAGCGCATGATCATCGGGCGTGAAGTAATAGGTCGTTTTTAGTGAACTCGTTCAGTAAAAGCTGAACATCTAGACTTCGGTGACGTAAGTCTCCAGTGGAGACTTACGCCGAAGGCGCTGAACCCTTGAAAGTACTATCGCGCCGTAGGATGGAGTCTACCTCCTTCGCCGCCAAAGCGTTTCTATTGGGAAAGGCGGCTCGGCGATACTCTCCACTGGAGACTATCGTCACCGAAGTAGAATAAGGAACACCCATTTAAAGAAGTGGGTGTCTCGGAATCGATTAATACTATTTTAACTTTAAGGGGGTTACACAATGGCTAGGCCTAAAATTGTTAGTCTCACAGAAGCGATAGGGCAGATCAATAATGGCGATATGTTGACATTCGGAGGTTTTACTGTTTGGCGGCGTCCTATGGCAGCCATATACGAGCTGATTCGTCAGAAAAAACGTAACCTTCATCTGATGGAGGTGAATGGCGGAACCCATGATGATATGCTCGTGGGGGCTGGTTGCGTAGGAATCTGGGAATCCAGCTGGTGTGGACACGAGCTCTATGGAAAGTTTGGCAGTAACTTGGCACGAAGAATTGAAAAAGGTGAAATCCTGTATGAAGACTGGTCACATATCCAAGCCTTAAATAGGTTAACGGCCGGAGCCCAGGGTCTGCCGTTTTTACCCTCTTATGCTGCTATGGGAAGCGATATAATGAATCCGGAGAATGATAACCTTGGTAAAGCCGGACTCCGTGATGGATCCAACCCCCATATAGGTAAGTATAAATATGTTGCGTATAAAGAGCCTTTTACGAATTCTGAGATCATCCTGGTCCCGGCTGCCAATCCTGACTGGTGTATCACTCATGTCCAAATGGTGGGTGCTGAAGGGACCGTGAGGGTAGATGGATTAAAATTTAGTGACCAAGAAGCGATCAAGGCTTCTAAACATAATATTATTATCGCAGAACAAGTCGTTCCTGAAGAATACTTGCGTCGAGAACCGACCCGCAATATGTTACCCGGTTACATGGTGGATTATATTGTCGAATTACCCTGGGGTGCTCACCCAACGGGTTTGTATGGAGTACATGAACCTGATGGCGACTTTATTGCCAACTTCTTTAAAGCCACCCGCACCCAGGAAGGTTTTGATAAGTGGGCCGATGAATGGATCTTTGGCGTTAAGGACTTCCAAGAATATCTGAGTAAATTAGGCGTTAACCGTTTGGAATCCCTAAAAGCCAATCCTGCTTTGGGCTATTCTTCAACAATGAAAAGGGGGTCAAGATAATGGATAGCAAAAAAGGACATACTAAACTCGGTGAATTTAAACCCATCGACCTCTTGGCTTGTTCTGCTGCCCGGGAAGTACAGGATGGCGAAATAGTTTTTGCTGGGACCGGCCTCCCCATGCTGGCTATCATGTTGGCTCAGCATACTCAAGCACCGACAGCCATCTGTATCTATGAATCGGGTTCTATAGACGGTAGACCCAAAGACCTGCCGACCTCGGTAGCGGATGCCCGTTGCAGCTACCAGGCTGCAGTTGCCGATGGTCTAACCGACGTGTTTGGACAACTACAGTCTGGTAAGGTAGACTTGGCATATCTGGGTGGTGCAGAAGTAGATCTCTATGGGAACGTTAACTGCACCTTTATGGGCGGTCCCACGGGTAAAAGGCTTACCGGCGGTGGTGGTAATCCTGATATCCATTCCCTGGCCAAGAGAAGCGTTTTGATTATGCCCCAGTTAAATCAAAAACGTCGTTTTGTGGAAAAAGTCAGCTATATCACCTCGCCCGGCTGGAAAATTCCTCATTGGCCTGATAAAGAATGGGTTCCCAAAAAGGAAGTCTATGGTCCGGCGTTCTTTGGTGGACCAGCCGCTGTCATTTCTGACATGGGTGTCTATCGCTTTGACGAGAACGGCGAAATGTATCTAGATACTTTTCATCCTGGATTTACTGCCGAGGAATGCCGTGAAAACTGCAGTTTCGATCTCAATATCTCTAGGGTAAAAGGAGAAACTCTAACTCCTACCTATGAAGAGTTGGATTTGCTCTATAAAATCATTGATCCGGAAGGAATCATTATGAAATAGAAGGGCTGTCGCGCAAATTGAGCAGTTGCATAAAGAAGGCATAGTCTAAATAGATTGCTAAACAACCAACACAAGCCATTTCATGTGATAAACTCGAATTGTCTGTTTGGATGCCCTCCTCTGCTGATGATTCTGGCTTGCGAAACCTTTGTCAATTACTACATTTTCTATTTTACTGCAAAAAAATGGCAGGAGGTCTCGCCAATGTTGCTGGAGGGATTTACCAACTCGATTACCCTTGATGAAATTCTAGACAATACTAATAATGCAATCATTGCAGTTGACCCTCAAGGTCGAATCATTTACGCTAATCGCGCTGTATATCATATTTTAAATATCCCTGTCCGGGATCTTGTAGGGCAATCAGTAACCACCCATTTCCCTGAAACAGGGCTACTCCGTGTTTTGGAAACCGGAATTGCGGAATTTGCTCAGAAATTGAATATTAATAATACTGTCTTATTAAGTAACAGAACCCCTATCTATATTCATGGTGAACTCGTCGGAGCTGTGGCTGTATTCCAAGACATTACGATTCTCCAAAATTTCCTCGACAATTTAGTTATCCAACACGAGAAGACTAAGGAACTCCAACGCACCCTCGAAGTTGTACTTAACACGGCCTATGATGGGCTTATCGTAGTTAACAAAGAAGGAATTGTAACTATGACGAATCAGGCCTTTGCAAGTTTCTTTCAGCAATCACCGGCCGATTTGATGGGTAAACATATTACGGAAGTTTATAAAAACCCGAAATTTATTGAAGTTCTTGAAACTGGTCAACCTGTGATTGGATACATTCATGACTTAAATGGTCATGAAATCATCGCCAGCAGAATCCCGATTGTCCAAGATGGTAATATTGTAGGAGCTTTAGGAAAAGTTGTTTTTAAAGATGTTAACGAACTATATGCCTTAACGAAAAAGGTTGATACCCTGCGTAACGAGCTGGATTACTACAAAAAGACAGTGTTGCGAAAAAATAATTGTGCACTGCAACTATTAAAAGGGAAAAATCCCCTCATGGTTTCATTAGTTCAAACGGCCCAACGCGTGGCTAAATTTTGCTCTAGCGTGCTAATACGGGGAGAAAGTGGGACCGGAAAAGAATTATTTGCGCAACTACTTCATACGGAAAGTAAACGTGATCAAGGTGCCTTTATTAAAGTGAACTGTGCTGCTGTTCCAGAAAATCTACTCGAATCTGAATTGTTCGGTTATGAAGAAGGGGCCTTTACCGGTGCCCGTAAAGGGGGTAAGCTTGGTAAATTTGAATTAGCAGATGGAGGAACATTGTTCCTTGATGAAATAGGAGATATGGAAATGGGCATGCAAGCCAAATTATTGCGTGTCATTCAGGAGCGAGAAATTGAACGCTTAGGAAGCAACAAACCTCGTAAAGTCGACGTGCGGTTGGTTGCTGCGACCAACCGTGATCTCGAAGCGATGATTCGCGACAAGCAATTCCGTGAAGACTTATATTACCGTTTAAATGTAGTAACCTTAACGATTCCTCCTTTACGAGACAGGAAGGATGACTTAGAAAGTCTGATCCAAACATTTATAAAGAAGTTCAATCTCCAGTTCGCCCAAGCAGTAACGGGTATAACAGAAGAAACGCAAAAAGTTCTGATGAAACATAACTGGCCCGGCAATATTCGCGAACTTGAAAATACTATTGAACGGGCCTTTAACATGATTGACGGCCCGGAAATCCAGCTTAAACATCTACCAAGCTATTTGCAAATCCTTGTCGGTCATGAAACGCGCCCTATGGTCGGAGGGTCACTGGACAATATTCTTGATAAAGTGGAAAAAGAAGCTCTTATCTATGCTCTTGATACTGCAAAAGGGAATAAAGTTCAAGCCGCTAAAACTCTAGGCTTATCCCGGGCAGGTTTATACAAAAAGCTTAAAAAACATGATTTACACTAACTTGTAAGCGTATTCCTCCTACTTATGGGAGGATGTTTTTTTTGGCGCCAGTCAAGTTTTTTTTATAAATACTTAATATAGGGTGTAAACTCTGGGGCACATGTATCTATAAATAGACATGGCTCTAAAGTGAGGACACGGAAAGGGAATACGTGTTAATTGCCTAAAAGTGTAGAAGTTAGTGTACATCCCAAAGATTGAGGATTTATGGGATTTATAAGGGATACAAGGGCCATAACCCTTATAAATAGCTGAAAAACAAACTTTATTAAAAAGATCGCTCCTTGGCGCGATAATTGCAAGACAATTCAGTAGATTCGGAATAGAGGAATTAGAAATTTGTCTGGGTACAGAGAAGGAGGGAAGCTAAAGGAGTGAGACTTAACGCATTTATTTTAATGGCATAGCACTTAAAGTCTTTAGCTTGCCACAGTTTTGCTAGCCAAAATTTAAGAGGAGGAATGTCTATGTCAGATCATAGTTCGAAAGCCCGTTGGGGTCAACCCTTAACCGGTATTTTATCAGCGGCTTCATTTTTACTCATCGCACTAATAACGTGGTTTATTTTTGCGTCGCCCCAAGGAATTTTCAAGTTTTATGAACATCCCATGATTGAGTTTCTTGCTTGGATGATTTTGGTGGGACTCTGGCAACATATGCTATTTGGGGATTGGCCATTTGCAAAGCTAAAAAATCCTCTGACCCGAGGGTTTGTGGAAATCGGGGTAAATATCGTAATGGTCTACGTTATTATCTATGGTATATTTCAAGGCTTCCTAGGTAAGGTCATACTTCCTCTGTGGAGTGTTGATGCATTAGTGGCTCGGGGAATCACTGAAGAACTAGCCAAAGAATACACCGGTGGGGCTCTTACAATGGTAGTCTTAATGGGCTTTTTCACGTATGCATTTTGGACGATTATCTTTAAAAAGTGGCCTTGGGCAGGTAAACTAGACGCGCTTTCGTCAGGTTTGGCGGAGTGGTCGCTCACCACGGTCGTAACGCTTTTTGCGTATGGATGTCTAATTTATCCCTTCTACGTAGCTGTGGCTTTAAAGCAACCTATTGCAGCGGCCGGTCCTTGGTGGGGAGGAATTGATGGAGTTGCTCACTTGAACTATATCGTTGGGATCTGGGAATGGATGGTTGTTTACCTGTTCATGACCGCTAATGTATGGTCAGGACAACCGTTTAGCCTTATTAAAAAACAGCCATGGGGTGGGTTGGTTGCCCTGGTTTCAATTATTCTTTTGGCTTATGTTTCAGTAAAAATCACTGTATTTGGAATGGGTGCAGTATGGGGGGCTGTAGATCATAAAGCCGCTGATGGGCCTACATCCTTGGCATGGCGCTATTACAATTCCGCCTCCCTTGCTGGGTTTACCTTATTTCCCTTTTTGATCTGGAATCATTATTTTGATAACTGGCCTCAGAAATGGGGAAGCGTTGTTGGGTGGTTCGTACGAACAATTGGGGTATTCGTCGCTGCAGCAGTTCAGTTTTATATCTATTACGCAGTATGTCTACCACTCTTGGGACTAAAACCGGAATTCTCCAATCATACTAACAAACCTTTGGTTTGGTTATTCTGGGCTATTATTCCGTTACTGTTTAACGATTGGTTCATGGGGAAATATCCATTCTATACTTCGGCAACTGAGCATGTGAATGTGGTAGGATCATCGAAACCAAAGTCAGGCTCTGCAGGAGTCTAAACATAGAGAACCACCACTTATTGTGTAGTAGTTGATGGGTGGATGGAAAGTGGATTATAACTTGAAATTCATTTAAATAGGGAGGTTTTGAACAATGGCCAGGCCTAAAATTGTTAGTCTCACAGAAGCGATAGGGCAGATCAATAATGGCGATATGTTGACATTCGGAGGTTTTACTGTTTGGCGGCGTCCTATGGCAGCCATATATGAGCTGATTCGTCAGAAAAAACGTAACCTTCATCTGATGGAGGTGAATGGCGGAACCCATGATGATATGCTTGTGGGAGCTGGTTGCGTAGGAATCTGGGAATCCAGCTGGTGTGGACACGAGCTCTATGGAAAGTTTGGCAGTAACTTGGCACGAAGAATTGAAAAAGGTGAAATCCTGTATGAAGACTGGTCACATATCCAAGCCTTAAATAGGTTAACGGCCGGAGCCCAGGGTCTGCCGTTTTTACCCTCTTATGCTGCTATGGGAAGCGATATAATGAATCCGGAGAATGATAACCTTGGTAAAGCCGGACTCCGTGATGGATCCAACCCCCATATAGGTAAGTATAAATATGTTGCGTATAAAGAGCCTTTTACGAATTCTGAGATCATCCTGGTCCCGGCTGCCAATCCTGACTGGTGTATCACTCATGTCCAAATGGTGGGTGCTGAAGGGACCGTGAGGGTAGATGGATTAAAATTTAGTGACCAAGAAGCGATCAAGGCTTCTAAACATAATATTATTATCGCAGAACAAGTCGTTCCTGAAGAATACTTGCGTCGAGAACCGACCCGCAATATGTTACCCGGTTACATGGTGGATTATATTGTCGAATTACCCTGGGGTGCTCACCCAACGGGTTTGTATGGAGTACATGAACCTGATGGCGACTTTATTGCCAACTTCTTTAAAGCCACCCGCACCCAGGAAGGTTTTGATAAGTGGGCCGATGAATGGATCTTTGGCGTTAAGGACTTCCAAGAATATCTGAGTAAATTAGGCGTTAACCGTTTGGAATCCCTAAAAGCCAATCCTGCTTTGGGCTATTCTTCAACAATGAAAAGGGGGTCAAGATAATGGATAGCAAAAAAGGACATACTAAACTCGGTGAATTTAAACCCATCGACCTCTTGGCTTGTTCTGCTGCCCGGGAAGTACAGGATGGCGAAATAGTTTTTGCTGGGACCGGCCTCCCCATGCTGGCTATCATGTTGGCTCAGCATACTCAAGCACCGACAGCCATCTGTATCTATGAATCGGGTTCTATAGACGGTAGACCCAAAGACCTGCCGACCTCGGTAGCGGATGCCCGTTGCAGCTACCAGGCTGCAGTTGCCGATGGTCTAACCGACGTGTTTGGACAACTACAGTCTGGTAAGGTAGACTTGGCATATCTGGGTGGTGCAGAAGTAGATCTCTATGGGAACGTTAACTGCACCTTTATGGGCGGTCCCACGGGTAAAAGGCTTACCGGCGGTGGTGGTAATCCTGATATCCATTCCCTGGCCAAGAGAAGCGTTTTGATTATGCCCCAGTTAAATCAAAAACGTCGTTTTGTGGAAAAAGTCAGCTATATCACCTCGCCCGGCTGGAAAATTCCTCATTGGCCTGATAAAGAATGGGTTCCCAAA
>Ga0209347_1001797_pt1 | contig 31811 bp, 31 predicted proteins | sample AutmiccommuBRH23_FD_187382 | JGI IMG/M metagenome (GOLD analysis project Ga0209347, IMG submission 187382) | Deep subsurface microbial communities from Mt. Terri, Switzerland - Autotrophic microbial communities BRH/23 (SPAdes) (version 2) | ecosystem: Environmental > Aquatic > Deep subsurface >...
CGCTGAAAACAGGTGTCGGGGATTTCGACCTGGAGGGAAGATACTATTTCGGGTTGGGGGATGTTTTCACCAGCCGCCGCAGCGATAACGCCTTCTTCTCGCGATCGGGCCACCGCATGTTTGTAGCCAAACTGACCTATTATATAAAAATACGTTAAAAATTTTGCAGCACAAAAAAATGATTGTACTTTTGAACAAAAATAGATGAATATATGTTCATATATTGTTTTAATGAAAGGATGAGATGAAACAGGCCGTACTTGCAATGGAAAAATTGAAAATAGACCGATCTCAATTTGAGGAGGCTGCTTATATTTTGAAAGCCCTGGCCAACGAAACCCGATTGTGTGTAGTGATGCAACTGTCACAGGCAGGAGAAAAATCGGTTACGGAGATCATGGCACATATGGACTGTGAGCAGTCACTGCTCTCTCATCATTTGACAGATATGAGAGCGAAGGGAATTCTCAACTGCCGGAAAAGAGGAAAGAACAGTTTTTATTCGCTGAGCGACAACCGGTATACAAGTGTACTAAAATGTCTCATGAGTTGTGAAGACAGGGACAAATAAAATCAGACTGAGGAATTTAAAAAAATAGAACCGTATTGTATGAAAGATTTTCTGATCAAGCATTGGCTTAGAATTGCAGGGGTTGCCACAGGTATACTGGCCGGTTATCTCTATTACTACTACGTGGGATGTGTGAGCGGCACCTGTCCCATCACCTCCAATCCATACCGGATGATGATTTACGGGGCAGTGATGGGTTATTTGCTGTTCGATCTTTTTTCAAGAGACAAGAAACACGGGAAAAAGGAAGATATCGTGCACAACAATGATAAAAATATAGAATAATGAAAAAAGCAACTATTTTAACGGCGGCAGCACTTATTTTTATAATGGCATCGTGCGGCAATACCAATCAAAAGAAAGTATCCGACGGAGCAGAAGCAACAAAGGAAACAAACACAACAAATACAGAAATTAATATGGCAAAAACAATTCATTTAACAAGAGCCGATTTTTTGGCTAAAGTAGCAAACTACGAAACAAATCCCGAAAAATGGGTATATCTGGGTGATAAACCCTGTATCATCGACTTCTATGCAGACTGGTGCGGTCCCTGTAAGATGGTGGCTCCCATACTGGAAGAGCTGGCCGCTGAATATGAAGGGGAGATCTATATCTACAAGGTAGATACGGAAGCTGAACAACAGCTGGCGGCCGATTTTGGTATCCGCAGCATTCCTTCCATCCTTTTCTGTCCCATGGGTGAAGCACCGCAGATGGCTCAGGGTGCGCTACCGAAAGACGCCTTCAAGCAGGCTATCAATGAAGTTTTATTGAAGAAATCATAAACAAAAAACGCTATGGATCAGATGTTCCTTGAAAGCAAAAGCAGATACCGTTTCGAAGAAACGGTGAATAAGCTTTCCGAAATGATTTCGGAAAGCGAATGGAAAGTAATCTACGTCCACGATTTGCAGGAGACAATGAGAAAAAACGGAAAAGAGGTTATTCCTGTGAAAGTGATCGAACTCTGTAAACCGGCTTATGCTTACAGGCTGTTATCTGATGATGATTTGCGGATCTATTCCAATATGATGCCCTGCCGCATTTCAGTCTATGAGAAAGCAGATGGGAATACCTATGTGTCGCGTATGAATTCGGCGATGCTTGCTTCTCAGATCGGCGGTGTGGTGCAGGAAGTCATGTCGGGTTCCTACCGCGAGGCAGAGGAGATCATTGGGAAGATTATTGAGCAGTAACGGTTTTACAATCAATTTACCGGAAGTTTCGATGTATGGCGTACAGGGTTACTGCCATTGAATGAAGCTTCCTCACAGTGATCGTTCCTTCCTTGGAAAGTGTGACGGATGTACTCCTGGTGGGTACATCCGTTTTCTTTGTGCCTGTTCCCTCTTTTTTTTGTACTTTTGTAGTTTAGAATGACAGCTTGCAAATGAATCATATACACGACTATGAGATTATGGCACCCGCCGGTTCATACGAATCGCTCACGGCAGCCATACAGGGAGGGGCGGACTCGATCTACTTCGGTATCGAAGGATTGAATATGCGGGCCAGATCTTCCAATAACTTCACCATTGATGATCTTCATCAGATCGCGCAGATCTGTCGCGAGAACAACCTGAGGAGTTACCTGACGGTCAACACGATTATCTACGACAATGATATGGCGTTGATGCGCAGGATTGTGGATGCCGCCGGTGAAGCCAGGCTTTCAGCTATTATCGCCGCCGATGTGGCAGTGATGATGTATGCCCGGAGCATCGGTGTGGAGGTGCATCTCTCCACCCAGCTGAACATCACCAATACCGAGTCGCTCCGGTTCTATGCTCAGTTTGCCGACGTGGTGGTGCTGGCACGGGAGCTCAATCTGGATCAGGTGGCAGCGATTCATCGGGATATCGTTTCGCAACAGATCAAGGGGCCCTCAGGGCAGCTGATCCGTATCGAAATGTTTGCCCATGGAGCGCTCTGTATGGCTGTTTCGGGTAAGTGTTACCTGAGCCTGCACGAAAAAGACCTCTCTGCGAACCGGGGTGCATGCAACCAGATCTGCCGCAGAGGATATATTGTCAAGGACAGGGATAGCGATATCGAGCTGGAGATTGACAACGAATATATCATGTCACCCAAGGACCTCAAGACGATTCATTTTATGAACAAGATGATGGATGCAGGGGTGAGGGTGTTTAAGATTGAGGGACGCGCCAGAGGGCCTGAATATGTACGTATTGTCACATCCTGTTACAAGGAAGCCGTACAATCGTATTGCGATAATGCCTTTACCGAAGAGAAGATCAACGACTGGAACGAACGTCTTGCCACCGTCTTCAACCGCGGCTTCTGGGATGGTTATTATCTCGGACAGCGGCTGGGAGAATGGACACACCGCTACGGTTCAGGAGCCACGAAAAGAAAGGTGTATGTGGGCAAGGCTGTCCGGCATTTCGGGAAGTTGGGTGTGACCGAGTTCCTGATCGAGACCCAATCGGTGAAAACAGGCGATGAACTGTTGATCACAGGACCCACCACCGGTGCTGTCTTCGTTACGGCAGAGGATATACGTGTGGATTTAGAGACCGTCCCCGAAGCGGTGAAGGGGGATCACTTCTCCATCAAAACCGACGGGAAAATACGCCCCAACGACCAGCTCTACAAAATGGTTGCAGCCAACAGGAAAGAGACGGCACACGAAAGGTAATCACGCCGGGTCTGCCGGTAACGTGACCCTTGATGATCGTCGGGCAGTCCGTGTTGCTGCCGGTCGGGGAATGATGATTATTTTGTCTCCTCGTCCTTAAACCACCCTGCATACATCAGGTAATTGTACGCTATTTTCTGATTCATACCCCTGGACTGTTCGGGATCCACCTTTTTAACAAATTTCGCGGGAACACCGGCGTAGATACTGCCCGGCTCCACCTGCGTACCCGTCAGCACCACCGAACCGGCTGCAATGATGGCTCCTTCGCCCACCACCGCATGGTCCAGCACGATGGCACCCATACCAATCAGAGCGCCGTTTTCAATCTTCGCACCATGAATGACCACGTTGTGTCCGATAGAGACATCGTCGCCGATAACTGAGACCGATTTCTGATAAAGGGTATGAATGACCGTGCCATCCTGAATATTGACACGATTGCCGATGCGGATGGAGTTCACATCACCGCGCAGTACGGCATTGAACCAGATGCTGCAATCGTTGCCGATGATCACATCTCCTATTATGGTGGCGTTATCCGCCAGATAGCAATTCTCTCCGATTTGAGGGGTTAATCCCCTGACTGATTTGATAAGGGCCATTATGGATATAAAATGATAGAGATCAGCAATTGAAATCCTTTTTCCTGGATAATAGAGAAGGTATGGATTTTTGCTATAGGCTATCCACGCCTCCCCTTCATTGATCAATTCTTTTAGATAGGTTTCGTTTTACGTTTCAGCCATGCTTTCTCCTCTTTGCTTAAATGATTTTTGAGCTTGCTGTACACCATTTTGTGGTATTTGTTGAACCACCTGATCTCTTTTTTGGTGAGTAGTTTCCTCGCAATCGGCCTGGTGTCAATAGGACAAAGGGTAATGGTCTCGAAATGGTAAAACGTCCCGAACTCCTCTGTTTGGGTATACTCCTGTGTAACAATCAGGTTCTCAATACGTATCCCATACGCAGCGGTGCGGTAGAGACCCGGCTCGTTGGAAGTCACCATTCCCGGTTTCAGCTGAGTCGGGTTTTCTTCCAGGCGGATATTCTGCGGTCCTTCGTGGACATTCAGAAAGTGTCCTATGCCGTGCCCCGTGCCATGCCAATAGGTCAGTGTGTTGTCCCATAGCGCCTTACGGGCAAGGATGTCGAGTTGTGATCCTCTTGTGCCTGCCGGGTAAATAGCTGTAGCCAGCGCGATATGTCCTTTCAGCACATAGGTATAATCCTGCTTCATCTGCTTGGTCACCTTTCCCACGGCCACTGTGCGGGTGATATCGGTCGTTCCGTCCCTGTATTGTCCGCCGGAATCGATGAGGAGCAATCCTTCCGGTTTCACCTGCAGGCAGGTTTCAGGGGATGCATGATAATGGATGACGGCACCATTACCCGCATACCCGGCGATGGTCCCGAAACTTTCGCCCACAAAGAGCTCTTGCTGCGAACGGTATTCACGCAGTTTCTCTTCAATGGTTACTTCAGTCACCTCTCCCGCGGGGACAGCCTCTTCAAGCCACATATAAAACTTGACCAGCGCGACTCCGTCTTTGACCATCGCGTTGCGGAAACCGTTCAGCTCTGTTTCATTCTTCACGCTTTTCATGCTGTCCACCGGTGAAGGGATATCCACGATGGTACATGAAGCAGGGATGGTCTGAAGCAGCCTGTAGTTTATCTTGTTGCCGGTAATACATACAGTGCTGTTCTCCGGAAGTCTGGCAACATAGTCGAAAATCTCGCTGTAATCAGCGATTTTAATACCCTGCGTTGTATACGCATCCGAAATATCATCGGTCAGCTTCTCCGGATCGATGAACAGCACCGTCTCCTTCTCGGATACATAACCGTATGCTACTGCCACAGGGTTGTATTCCACGTCGTTACCCCGCAGGTTGAAGGTCCATGCCACAGCATCGAGTGTCACGATGAGCAATCCGTCTGCCTCTGCCTTCTTCAGTTCGGCATTGATGCGGCCGATCTTGCTGGTCACCGATTCACCGGCAATCTCCACAGGCAGCGTGAACACCTTGTTTTTGGGTATCCCGGGACGATCACTTCTGATCACCGTGAAAGGATCGAAAGAGGTCTCCAGTTCAATCTCCCTGGCACCCAGCTTCTCCCGCAATGTTACGGCATCCGACGCAGCGTAGACCAGTCCGTCAATACCTACCCTGCCTCCTTTGCCCACTTGTTCGATGATCCAGGAGGTCATATCGGGTGTCCCGGGCTGCCCCATCCTGAAAAGATCAAATCCCGTATCTTCCAGCTCATCGGCTGCCTGAAGAAAATAACGCGAGTCGGTCCACACACCGGCTTTCTCCTTCGTTACCACGGCTGTTCCCGCAGAGCCGCTGAAGCCGCTGATCCATTTCCTGGATTCCCAGTATTTGGGGGGATATTCACTTAAATGGGCATCGGTACTGGGGATGATGAATGCATCCAGCTTTTTCTCTTCCATGAATTGTCTCATGGCCGTGAGCCTTTCGGGGATTTCATTTGTTTGCATAGGAACTGTTTTTGCGTTTAAACAACAAATATAACAAATAGTTCTTATATTTGGGTCTGAAAAATGACGGAAGGATGGACACGGCTAGCGTACATAATCAGTTCAAGACAAAAATGGAACTTCGTAATATGCGGTTTTATGCCTATCATGGTGTACTGCCGCAGGAGACGCTGATAGGGAATGAGTTTGAAGTGACCGTGATCCTGGAAGCCGATGTCTCAGCTGCCTGCAGATCGGACGACGTGAAGGATACGCTGAACTATGCCGATCTGTTCGACCTGGTGAAGAAGGAGATGCAGACACCCTCCCAACTGCTGGAGCATGTCGCCGGCCGTATCTACAGCAGGCTGACCGGAGATTACCCTCACATCACCTCCCTGGAGGTGCAGGTTGCGAAAATGTATCCACCGGTGAATGGGGAGATGGAGAAAGCGGTGATTATAGTCCGCTCCTGATCGAGGCATACACATATCCCATCCGGAGAAATCACCGGTATAAGGACGCTACATACCCTTTTTCCGGCCGGCGGAATCACCATCCGGTCCAGGAGTGTCGAAGGAAAGGTGGTTCCGCTTTCATGTGTGTATCATCATATTGCCTTATTAACTGGTAACTTTTTTGTATCTTTGTAGAAATATTCGATACAATGGACGAACGTTTAGAAGAAATAACGCCTCTATCCTTTACGGAAGAGCTCCCCTCTTCCACGGATAACAATAATGCGACGGTTGAGCCGCTGATGTTGCGTACGGAGAACCTGGTGAAGAAGTATGGTAAGCGGACCGTCGTGAATCACGTCTCCATCAATGTGAAACAGGGTGAGATCGTCGGGTTGCTCGGCCCCAACGGGGCGGGCAAGACGACCACTTTTTATATGACGGTGGGACTGATTGTCCCGAATGAGGGGGATATTTTTATCGGCGACCAGAACATCACCGGTTTTCCGGTCTATAAACGTGCCCAGAACGGCATTGGCTATCTGGCACAGGAAGCCTCCATCTTTCGTAAAATGACGGTCGAAGACAATATCAAATCGGTGCTGGAGTTCACCGATATGTCTCCCCGGGCACAGAAAGAGAAACTGGAGAGCCTGATCGATGAGTTCGGTCTTCAGAAAGTACGCAAGAACCCGGGAGACCGCCTCTCGGGTGGTGAACGCCGCCGTGCCGAGATTGCCCGCTGTCTGGCTATCGACCCGAAATTCATCATGCTCGATGAGCCTTTCGCCGGTATCGACCCCATTGCCGTGCAGGATATTCAATCGATCGTGGCGCAGTTGAAGTTCAGAAATATAGGTATACTGATTACCGACCATAATGTGGATGAGACGCTCAGCATCACCGATCGGGCTTATCTTCTTTTTGAGGGGAAGGTGTTGTTTCAGGGAACAGCCGAAGAGCTGGCGGAGAATCCGGTAGTGAGGGAGAAGTACCTGGGGCGTGATTTCGAGCTCCGCAAAAGAACTTTTGAACCGGTTTAACTGTTATGTCAAGACTGTTATCCATTGATTACGGAAAAAAAAGGACAGGTATCGCCGTGAGTGATCCCCTGCAGCTCATTGCCAATGGACTGACAACGGTGGAGACCCCTCAGCTGTTTGACTTTCTGACGGAATATCTCCGGAAAGAGGAGGTCTCCTGCATTGTGGTGGGTCTGCCCAGGCAGATGAACAACGAGCCTTCGGAAAATATGAAGCGTGTGGAGCCTTTTGTCAACAGGCTAAGAAAGCTCTATCCCCATATCCCGGTAGCATATTTCGATGAACGGTTCTCGTCGAAGATGGCGCATCAGACGATGATCGACGGCGGACTGAAAAAGAAAGACCGCCAAAACAAGGCGCTGGTGGATGAGATCAGCGCAACCATCATCCTTCAGGGATATATGGAAAGCAGAAGAATGAAACGATAAAAAAGTATCTCACGATCGCTGATTCTCACTTGTGCAAGAGAGATGACGGGTGGGCTGAGACCGTATTTGCAATTATGATTTTACCTATTTATATTTACGGGCAACCTGTTTTGCGGAAAGTAACAACGGATATTGACCCGGAGAATTATCCAAAACTGAATGAGTTGATCGACAATATGTTCGAAACCATGTATCATGCCGATGGTGTAGGGCTTGCAGCACCCCAGGTGGGACTGACGGATCGCATCTTTGTGGTGGACCTTTCACCCGTAGCCAGTGAGGAGCATCCTGAGTTCAGGGATTTTAAGAAAGTTTTTATCAACGCGCATATTACGGAGCGAAGTGGAGAAATAGAGCTGATCGAGGAGGGATGTCTGAGTATTCCCGGTATTCATGAGAAGGTTCCCCGTGAAGGTGAGATACGTATCGAATACCTCGATGAACTTATGCAGCCACACCATGAGAGCTATTCCGGATATATGGCCCGCGTGATTCAGCATGAATACGACCATCTGGACGGTAAACTGTTTGTGGATAAGATTTCACCGCTCCGCAAAAGGATGGTCAAAAATAAGCTGGCCGGTATGGAAAAAGGCAAAGTAGTGTGCGACTATAAAATCAGAACGGTGAGATAGGCTCCCCGTCAGCTGCCAGTAGTCAGCTTTTGGGCTGCACTTTCATCCAGAAACCAGTACAGATTTCCCGAATCCGGTTGCACCCGTGCTGCCGGATATTGTTTTGCTGCAAGAGCGGGATCACTGATGATCTCTTTCACCTTGCCGGCTTTGTTGATGCCGGTTACCAGGAAGACTACATTCCTGGCGTTGTTGATCACTTTTCCCGTAAGGCTCACCCTTTTCTGTCCGCTCTGTGGATGCGTGGCAGTGACACAGTTCTCCCCGCTGTCCCATAAAGTCATCTCATGCGGGAAGATGGAGGCAGTATGTCCGTCATCCCCCATGCCCAGCATGATGATGTCGAAGGATGGGGTTCCGTTGACAATCTCCAGATTGTGTTGAAGGATCTCTGCGTAGCGGTTGGCCTCGTTTCCCGGGTCATTTTCTCCCAGGATGCGAAAGATATGATCTTTTGGCACCGGCACCAGATCGAGGAGATGCTCTCGGGTCATTCTGTAATTGCTCTCCGCATCAGTGGGTGGTACACAACGTTCATCACCCCAGAAGAACTTCATTTTTTGCCAGTCGATCTCTCCATCAGGCAGCCCTGCCCAGTAATCGAACAGCGATTTGGGTGTGGATCCTCCCGACAGGGCAATGGTCACCATCTCCTTCTCTGCCAGCATCGCTTTCAACCAGACGGTAAAAGAGTGGTTTAAGTCGCTCAGTGTGTGGTATATTTGTATGTGCATGCTTTTTTAGTTTTCAATTGTCAGCTGTCAGGTTTCAACAATCAGCAATCAGCGGTCAGCGGTCAGCGGTCAGCTGGAAGTTGTACGTTTTCACTTTTCACTTTTCACTTTTCATTTCCCCACTCCCATCATAACTCGCAGTAGACGCCGTCTTCCGCCAGGTTCTTGCAGGGGTAGCGCCAGGTATTCTCCTTCCCGTCGATCAGGGCGTCAGCCACATCAGGACCCCATGAACCGGATGGATAACCATGCAGCGGCGCATCTTTGTCGTTCATCCAGTAATCAAGCACGGGCTGCACGAATTTCCAGGTCTCCTCGGCAGCTTCACTGCTCATGTATAGCATATTGTCGCCGGTCATACAGTCGAGGATCAGTCTTTCGTAGGCACTGGGAATGTAATGGTCATTCAGCTCTGTATAGTGAAAATCCATGTTCACCGATTTCACCTCATATCCGCTTCCCGGGACCTTCATGCCTGTTTTCAACAGGATGCCTTCATCGGGTTGGATACGAACGATCAGCTGGTTATCCGAGTTCGTGGAGCCGTCGGCCGATTTGAACAGCTTTTGCGGAGAAGGCTTGAAGTGTATCACCACCTCCGTCACATTGGTAGGCAATCTCTTGCCGGTACGTATATAGAACGGGACACCCTGCCAGCGCCAGTTGTCGATAAAGACCTTCATGGCTACATAGGTCTCTGTGCGTGAGTTATTATCCACATTTTTCTCATCACGGTAACCGCTGTACTGTTTGCCCCTGACAGTGGCATCGGTATACTGGCCCCGGATCACATTCTTTTTCAGATCATTTTTGCTGAAAGGCCGCAACGAACGGAAGACTTTCATCTTTTCGTACCGTATATCCTCCGGGGTAATCTTTGTAGGAGGTTCCATTGCCACTAATGAGGCTACCTGCAGGAGATGGTTCTGCACCATATCACGCAGTGCACCCGAATGGTCGTAATAACCACCCCGGTCTTCCACGCCAATATTCTCAGCTGCGGTGATCTCCACGTGCTGAATAAAATTACGGTTCCAGAGCGGTTCATAGATGCCATTGGCAAAACGAGTCACCATCAGGTTCTGTACCGTCTCCTTACCCAGATAATGGTCAATGCGGTATATCTGATCCTCCCCGAAGAACTCCAGCAATTGCTCATTCAGCCTGATGGCAGATGGCAGATCGTGACCGAAGGGCTTTTCAATGATAATCCTTCTGAATCCTTTTTGCTGGAGAGTAAGTCCCTGTCCGTACAAATACTTGGGGATCACTGTGTAGAGCGAGGGAGGGGTGGAGAGGTAAAAAATATAGTTCTGACCGAGATTAAGCTTCCTGTTCAACGAGTCCAGTTTATCCTTGACATGCACATATTCCTCCCCTTTTCCTGTGTCGATGCTCAGATAATAGAGCCGGGAGAGAAAATCATGTATCTTCTCGGTAGCCGCCTCTTTATAGTGCGCAAATAGCCGGATGCCCTCCTTCATCTTTTTTCGAAACTGACTGTCGGTAAATGCAGAACGGCTTACGCCCAAAACGGCATATCCTTCCGGTAAGGATTCGTTCATGTAGAGATCGAATATGGCAGGAATCAGTTTCCTGTATGTGAGGTCGCCGGAGGCACCGAAAATAACCAGTGCCTGGTTGGTTGTTTTCTTCATTGTACAATTGAGTTTGAATAACCAATAAACAAATTTACGCTTAAAAAGTTGATTGAATCCCGCTCAAAGAAAAAAACAACCTCTCGAAGAAAGTTAAAAGGAGTAGCCCTTTGATAGTTAGATAATTTGTTGTATCTTTGCCGCTCAAAAATTATGTTTTTTAATTTAACGCATTAATAATTAATTTAGTATGAACAATTACGAAACCGTTTTCATTTTGACTCCCGTTTTGTCTGATGCTCAGATGAAGGAAGCGGTTGAAAAATTCAAAAACCTCCTCACAGAGCAAGGAGCTGAGATTGTGAATGAAGAAGACTGGGGGCTGCGAAAGCTGGCCTATACCATCGACAAGAAAACGACCGGATTTTACACCTTCCTGGAGTTCAATGCCGAGCCTACTGTGATTGATAAGCTGGAAGTGAATTTCCGTCGTGACGAACGTGTGATCCGGTTCTTAACCGTGAAACAGGACAAATTTGCCCTGGAGTACGCCGAGAAGAGAAGGAATAACAGGGGCGGCAAGAAACAGGAAGCGCATGCTGCAGAAAAAGCAAAACCAAGAAGAGCCGAGAAAACGGAAGTGGTTGAATCGGAAGTAAAATCAAACGAAAAGGAGGATTAAAAAATGGCTAAACAATCAGAAATCAGATATTTGACTCCCCTGTCGGTGGATGTGAAAAAGAAAAAATATTGCCGCTTCAAAAAGAACGGTATCAAATACATCGATTTTAAGGATCCCGAATTCCTGAAGAAGTTCCTGAACGAACAAGGTAAAATTTTACCCAGAAGAATTACCGGGACATCACTGAAGTTTCAACGTCGTATCGCGCAAGCAGTGAAAAGAGCTCGTCATATAGCCTTGCTTCCGTACGTAACCGATTTAATGAAATAACAAGGAGGAAGAGATATGGAAGTAATATTGAAAGAAGATATACTGACGTTAGGCTACAAAGACGATGTAGTGAACGTGAAAAAAGGATATGCCCGCAATTTTCTGATCCCGCAGGGGAAAGCTGTGATTGCCAGTGAATCGGCCAAGAAGGTAATGGCTGAAAACCAGAGGCAGCGTGCTCACAAGCTCGCTCAAATGAAAGCCGATGCGCAGGCAATTGCCGACAAGATGGCCGGTGTTACATTGACCATTGGCGCCAAAACCAGCTCTACCGGCACAATCTTTGGATCTGTAACGAACATCCAGGTTGCCGAAATGTTGAAAGAAAAAGGATTCGATATTGACAGGAAACTGATCCTGATCAAAGACTCCGTTAAAGAGGTGGGAAGCTACAAAGCAATAGTGAAACTTCACAAGGAGGTTTCAGTGGAAGTGCCCTTTGAAGTGGTTGCCGAATAATCATAACGCATATAAATGTGAAACCCCTGAAATTTTTTCAGGGGTTTTTTCATACAACCTGTTAACTTTTCCTTCAGAACCATGAAAAAGAACAACCTTGTTTTTGATACACTGTGATGAGCACAGATAAGTATGATACGCCTGTTTTTCCTGGCGGCAGTGTCATTATATTGTAATTATATTTGTATAAAAATGCAATAACCTCCTTATTTTAAATTGATTATATTTAAAATAATTTAGAAAATAAATGGTGGATTCATTTCTTTCCTTATTTTTGTAGTAAAAATTTGGATTAATGCGCCTGCCATTGAAACATGTCGTGTTCTTTACCTCTTTTTGCAAAGGGGATACACCTTATTTTCTCTATGCGGCCCTCTCTTTGTTCCTCTTTCTTTCACTCTTTTCCTGTGTCCGGAATGAAAGCAACCCTCAGTTTTCGGCTGAAGAGAAGAATAAACTGGAAGAACGGATTACACAGGAGCGTTTTTCTACCGACTCCATCCACATCCTCTTAAAAGAAAGTGTTACCTCCCGCGATGAACTGGCCATTTCAGTGTTGTGTAAGGAATTGGGTGAACGGATGCGTGAGTCCTCCGATTTTTCAAGAGCGATTGCCTATCACCAGCAAGGGTTATTGTCTGCCTACAAAATCAGGGATACAATCGGTATTACCCAGGCGTTGAATAATATAGGTACTGATTTCAGACGGATTGGCGCATTGCCCGAAGCCTCCGGTTATCATTACCAGGCGTTGCAAATAGCGGAATCTTTCTCTGGCAGAAAAGAGAATACAGGGCGAAAAAACCGGGTCATGGCCATCAATGGCATTGGGAATATTCATCTTTCATTTGGAAATCATGCAGAGGCGGAGAAAGCATTCCGTGAAGCACTGAAAGAAGAAAAAGTGCTGAAAAGTCATGTGGGACAGGCCATGAATTATGCGAACCTGGGTGCTATCTTTGAAGAAAAACAGCAGTATGACTCCGCCTTTTTCTATTATCAGCGTTCCATGGAGCAGAATGTACTGGCAAAATCACTGCTGGGCATCGGATTGTGCTATATTCATTTCGGGCATATTTACGAACTGCAGAAGCAGTTTGACAAGGCTGAACGTGAATACCTGCTGGCTTATGATGTGATGAGTGATATCACCGACCGGTGGCACTGGCTGGAAGCTACACTGGCTATCGCACGCATCAGGCTGCAGAAGAATGATTACGGTGAGGCAAAAAAGTACATCGAGCTGGCTAAGGTTGCTGCCACCGAGATTCAGTCACCCGAGCATCTCTCCGAGATATATGATCTGCAGCATGAATACAACCTGAAGCGGGGCAATTTCTCCGGTGCGCTCAACGATTATAAGACCAGCAGGGCTTTCCAGGACAGTATCCAGAACGTACAGAAGCTAAACAAGGTCACCGATTTACGGCTGAACTATGAACGGGATAAACACAAACAGTATATCGCCGACCTGAATATAAGAAATGAACTGGAGGCCGGTCAGAAAAGAACCATCCTGTATGCATCCCTTATCTCAGTGATATTGCTGATTCTTTTGCTGACAGCACTGCTGTATGCATACCTGCAACGCACGAAAAGCAACAAGGCACTCCGGAATCTAAACCGTATACGAACGAATTTCTTCACGAATGTAACACACGAACTAAGGACTCCCCTCACGGTGATACTGGGATTGAGCGATCATATGCAGACTGCGAAGAATCTCACCCAAGCCGAAACAGGCGCCTACCTGAAAGCCATTGACAGGCAGGGCGCCCATTTGCTGACCCTGGTGAATCAATTGCTCAATATGTCCCGGATCAGTGCGGGGATGGATCATCCGGAATGGCAAAAAGGGAATATTGTTGTTTATCTGCAAATGGTCATTGACGCCTTCCGGCTGTACGCGAAAAGCAAAAACATTCAATTGGTATTTTCGACCGGTGAGCCTGCCATAGAGATGGATTTTGTACCCCACTATATCGATGATATCATACAGAACCTGTTGTCGAATGCCATCAAGTTCAGTCAACCAGGTGACGAAGTTTTTATCAACCTCACGAAGGTGAAGAACAAAGAGGTTGTTTTAACGGTTTTTGATCACGGAAAAGGCATTCCGAAACAGGAGTTGGAACACATTTTTGATCTTTTTTACCAGGGAGTGCAATCCGATAAGAACAACGGCAGCGGTATCGGATTGAGCTATATCCGTCAGCTGGTAGAGGCGATGCACGGTAAGATTGAGGTGGACAGTGAAGAGGGCAAAGGTGCTTTGTTCACGGTTACAATACCCCTACAGCAGTCTGATGAGACAATCCTGCCGGTATGGGATCCAAAGGAGCCGGTAGTGCCATCGCCTTCGGGGATGATTCGGGAAATGAAGCAACTGACTGATCAGTCCGAAGCAAAAGAGATGACCCATACCGCTGCCGGAACAAACGGAGGTGCAACAGTCCTGATCATCGAAGACAATGCCGATGTGGTGCTGTATATCAAGGCACTACTTCCTGCCCGGTATCATCTGTTGACTGCCGGTGACGGAGTGGAAGGATTTGAGCTTGCCAACGAACGGGTGCCCGACATTATCATCTCCGATATCATGATGCCGAACAAGGATGGCCTGACGCTCTGCAGGGAAATCCGTGCATCAGCGTTACTCAATCATATTCCGGTGATTCTGCTGACGGCTAAAAGTACACTTGAAGACCGCCTGAAAGGGTTGCAGTACGGTGCCGATGCCTATATCCGTAAACCTTTTCACCTGAATGAACTGCTGGTGCAGATTGAAACACTCCTGGAAAATAGACGCCTACTGAAGGAGAAGTACATGCGTGCCCTGCTCAAGGGTGACGTGTCACACGAGAAGGATGCCGGTATGGAATTCCTGCAAAAAGCCACTGATATCGTTTACAGTGAGATGCAGAATCCTCATTTTACGACAGTCATTCTTGCCCGTAAACTCTGTGTCAGTTCTTCACAGCTCAATAGAAAGCTGAGTGCGGTATCCGGGTATACGCCATCGTTATTTATCATGAATCTGCGGGTAAACTGTGCCAAGAAGAAATTAGCCACCAGTGATAAGCCAATCGGACAGATCGCTGAGGAGTGTGGATTTTATGATCTGGCCTATTTTTCACGGATATTTAAAAAACTGACCCACGTCTCTCCCTCCCAATACCGGCGTTTACCCATGTAATATCGCTTGGGTGATACTTTGCACACTTTAATCTCTTCTTTATGGACCAATGCTGTTTCTGTACTGGTCGACGAGAAGTATCCATCAATTGTGATTTGCGTGAACAAACCCTTTCCCCGGTTGTATTTTTCTGTCCTGACTTGCACCTTATAGTGTCAGATAATCAAATAGATGGCTGTTTGCCGTGCAAAAATAACACAAATCAGACCGATTGTTAATGCTTGATTCATCCAATTTTTTGGAAAAATAATCCTAACTTTTATTCACACGATCCACTATGTTTGTTGTCGCAAATGCGCAAATCAGGGATGCAGAAAACTGTTCAGAGTATGCACAATCCAAAAAATGAATGAAAGCTATGGCAAAATTAATCGATGAAGCCAGATCAAACTCGTTGATGAGTATGCTGTTAAAACAAGTGTATGATACCATTACCAATGGTGGTGACCCCAATTCCGTCGGACCGAATGATTTTATCGCCTTTGACCCGATAGGGATTGTTTTGACCGATGACACCTTCGATTTCGCACTAAAGGGCCTTTTCGGTACGGCACCCTCACCCAAACCGGAACTCGACAAGGATGGAAAACCGATCCTGGATAAGAACGGTAATCCGGTCATCGATCTGGAAGGGTACAGGAATCTGTTGACAGAGAACAAATTTCGCAGGTACCTGCAAATGGAACAGTTTGCCGCGATGGTGGATGCCATTCCCTCACAGATACCGCCCATGGTGGAAGGGAAAAACGGACGTCAGGTGACAATCTTCAACGACTCCAGCAAACGTGTTTCGAAAGTGTATGAAGATCTGTTGCAGTGGTCGGTCGTGGTGGACACCCCGATGGATGCGAAGGTGGAGAAGAAGTTGAGCTCGTTGCGGAACAAACTTTTCAAAATCAAGAAAATAAAAAATCCCGATTTTGATGAGGCTATGCCCATCGACGATACCAACCAGCCCGAGATCATCCATTCTTTTGTCTCACCCATGTATGCCAAGTATGTGGAGTACGAGATGAAGTATTATGCAGTGGTTGAGAAGAACAATGAAGTAAGGACCGCTGCCGACAACGGCGATCCCGAAGCAATGGCCCAGCTTTCCATCGACGGGAAGAACATGAAGAAACGGGAAGATACGGCGCTCAAGGCGTGGCAGTCTCTCGGCTATAAAGAAGGGGTGGAGAGGATTCAGAACTACCTGAGTGAGATTGAAGAGAAACACATGCTGGTGATCAAGAAACGGCTGCAGTCGGAGTTTCGCAATAGCCAGCGTACCCGCATTCTGGATTATATCAATTATTCGCCATCCATACCCATTCCGGCCGGGGTGATGAAGGAATCCAGGAACTGGCCTACCATTGTCCTGAATGAACGGGAGTTCACAGCCGATTCCTCCAGCACCACCCACAAGTGGAAAGCCGGCCTGGGCCTCAATCTGGGGATCTTCTCCATTGGTGCAAGAGGTGGTGGAGCGCATGAAAGGAGAGAATCGGAAATCGATATGAGCAACATTTACATCTCTTTCAAACTGGGAAAAGTGAGAGTAGAACGGGGTTGGTTCAGCCAGGAGTTTGTGGAGTCGAAATACTGGAAACTGCATGAAAACTCCCCTCAGGAATTGAATGGTGACACCATCAGCACCGGTAATGATAAGGATGGGCTGATGCCTTCCATCATCACGGAACTGATCATCGCGAAAGAAGTGGTCATGCGGTTTGGGGACAGCAGCACCAATACCAGGTTTACCAAAGACTACGTGAATGCCGGCGGCGTGGTGGGGATCGGTCCCTTTGTCCTGGGTGGAGGCTACAGTTATGAGAACCAGACATCACATATCGATGCCAGATCCAAAGGAATGGATCTGGTGTCTCCCGGATCTTATATCATTGGCTATAAATGTCATATTGTACCCAAGTCACCCAATCCCAATCCTGCCATCACCCAATGGACGGACGGTAAACCGGAATAAGTGAGTCACCCACCAGAGCGTGCCGTGCAGCAGGTTTGCCGGCACGCTTTTGATGGAAATGTTAATAAACAACAAGTTATCAATGAAATACTATATCGCATTATACCAAAAGCTGAAGGATATCTATTTCTCTGAGAGTTCGAAGGTCAACGATCTGGTGTTAATCTGTCCGTCACTTCGTCTCTATGAGATGGAGGATCTGGCATTGTTGAAACCTCAGAGCCTGATTACCGATCCATCCCAAATTGCAGGTTCCATCCTGAAGAAACAACAGGTCTCCTATGAGTTGAACTCTCTACCCGCTTCTGATCAGTACTGGGATCTGAATCCCAATAACACCCTGTTCGATGCCTACAGGGAGATATTGAATTATGCGGGCGTGAAAGAGCTGGAACAGGGATTGGAAGCACTGGTCAGTGCCGAAAACGACAAGCTGCTCCGTGACGGTAAGGAGACCGCCGAATACAAGGCATACAATAAACAGATGAAAGAGTACGAAAAAAGGCTGGCTGCCGTGGAAGCACACCTTGCCCTGTGGGACGAAAAGGTGACGGATGAGGAAAAGCAAAACTGGGCCGATCAGCTGACCCTTCTCACCCTGAAGAAGGACATGGCACTGGCAAACTGGAAAGTGAAAGGTTACAAGGTGATGATTGAGGAAGCTTTACAGGCGCAGAACAGGTTATCGGAAACCGATCAGTTCCTCGGGTTGTTTCAAACCGTGAAGAACTATTTCGATGCTGCTGAAAAAACAGATGTCACCGCTCTGTCAGCGATTCATGATATTCATTTTATCCCCTATGATTTCATGGAGAACGAATCGGGATGGAGTAATCTCTTCCTCGATAAGCAGGAACTGGAATCTCTTTTCGCGAAGGCCAGGAGTAACGCCCAGCATCTGCCAACGCAGATACTGGACATCGAATACGATGAACAATATATTGAGAGCGTAGAACTGGATTATGCATTCGTCCATCTGAAGAGAGGGTGGTTCAACAAACAGATCTTCAACTCCTCCTGTTTCCGGTGGGACGAAACACAGCCCATTTCCGACGGGAAAACGGTATCGACTGATTTCAAGCTGCCGGCTTTTCCAAAAGTGATGCTGCTGATGAAGAACCTGAAGATCAATCTCATTGATGCCATCTCGGAGGAACAGGTCAACAACCAGGACCAGATCATTCATTTTGGCCCCGTGATCCTCAAGCAGCAGCTCTTCGTCAATGACAAAACCAGGCAAAAGTTCCTGAAAACTGTTACCAACAAGAAGACAATCAAATCGGATCAGTTAAACTACATGATCCGCAAGGCTGATGAAGCCGAGATCAATGTCAGCCGGGAAAGTCCGGTGAAAGAGGATCCCGCTATCGCTGATCCTGCCGGCAGGACGAGGAGTATCCCCCTGTCGCGGAGGGTGATGCCTATGGCGGTGAACCTGTCGGGTAAGGGTTCCCCGTCGACGGTCAGCACAGCCCTGAAACGGGACGCGTTACCTTTGAGGATGCACCCGTTCAAAAGGGGGGAGTTGTTCACTAAAATTGATGTGAAGATCGTTGAGCAGTCCGCCCGGGTATCTTTCAACATCAACGACAGTCATTCCCGGAAAGGTATCTACAAATGTGCACTTTCCGTCAGGGGAACCGATCATAACCGCGTTTACGAGGTAGAAACCGATCAGAACGGACAGATTACGATCTCCCTGCCTCCCGGCAGTTATGAAGTGGAAGCGAGAGCCGATGGCTACAAAGTGCTGAAGCATCTCTTTCAAATCGGGAACACTCTTCCCGTTACACATACCTGGCAGATGGACAGGGAAGAGATCAGGTTTAAATCATTTTTTCTCGTGGGTATGGTTTGTGAACGCATCCCCAAAACACCCCAATAAAGGATTCGCCCTATGAGAACATTGCGATATTATACCAAATCGGCGGAAGTAACCACGCTGTGTGAGATGCTGCATCAACTGGGTTATAACGTGAAGATATCCGACTCATTCACGCTTGATGTGGACGCTGCCGTGAAACAGTTTCAGGGAAGAAATAATCTAGTTGTTGACGGAATAGTAGGGCCCAAGACATGGCAGAAGCTCTATGCGTTATGTCCCGAGATCCTTCATCACAACGATAAGCTTTTATCGGAATCCGATCTGATTGATTTTGCCGGCCGTCTCGGCCTGGAGCTGGCCGTGGTCAAAGCGGTCAATGAGGTGGAGAGCGGTGGAAAAGGATTCCTGGTGAATGGTAAGCCGGTGATTTTATTTGAAGGACATGTTTTCTTCCGTGAACTGCAAAAGAGGGGGATTGTTCCCCGTCAGTATATGAATGCCGGCAACAGGGATGTGCTCTATGAAAAATGGACGAGAAATTATTACCTGGGTGGCGTAAGAGAATATGACCGGTTACACAAGGCCATGCAGATAGCCAACACAGACAGCTTCCGTCAGGCAGCACTCTCCTCGGCATCGTGGGGCTCTTTTCAGATCATGGGATTTCATGCAAAAAGCCTGGGGTATGCCGATGTGGATGATTTCGTGGATAAGATGCATCTGCATGAAAGAGAGCATCTGGATGCATTTGGCCGGTTTTTGCAGGTTAACGGGTTGGTACCCTATCTGGTATCGCGGCAATGGGCAAAATTTGCGGAACGATACAACGGTGCGGGGTATAAACTCAATAAATACGATACGAAGCTGGAGAAAGCCTATCTTAAATACAAGAGATAAACAGAAAAAGGGATTGTTCAGAAACGGGTTTACATCTGTAAACTGAGTGGATGCATTTATTCACCTACTGGAGGTACAAGTAAAAAGAGGGTAAAATCACATTTTTTGTGATGTACCCTCTTTTGCATTCGTCACAGTGTATCATTTTTCCGCAGTATCTCCACCGTGTCTTTAGCGATGGTCAGCTCCTCATCCGTCGGAATGATCACAACGGTTACTTTCGAGGAAGGTTTGCTGATCACTACCTCTTTGGCCCGTACCGAAGCGTTCAGTTCTTCATCAAGCTCGATACCCATGAATGCCATGTTTTTACACACATCACTGCGTGTCACCGCCTGGTTTTCACCCACACCCCCCGTGAATACCAGGATGTCCACGCCGCCCAGCACAGCGGCATAGGATCCAACATATTTCTTGATGCGGTAATTATAGGTACTCATGGCCAGCATGGCCCGTTTGTTTCCATTTTCGATCCCTGCCTGAATTTCACGCATATCGGATGAGATACCAGAGATGCCCAGCACTCCCGAGAACTTGTTCAATAACGTGGTGATTCCCTTGGTACCCATATGTTCTTTCTCCATGATATAGGAGATCACACCCGGATCCAAGTCACCGGAACGGGTTCCCATGATCAGACCCTCCACCGGGGTCATGCCCATGCTCGTGTCGATCGATTTTCCGTCTTTGATAGCAGTGACAGACCCTCCGTTGCCGATATGTGCCGTGATGATGCGTTGTTCTTCAAAGGGGACACCCAGGAAATCGCAGGCTCTCTTCGATACATACCGGTGGCTGGTGCCGTGAAAGCCGTAACGACGGATACTGTATTTCTCATACAATGCATACGGAATGCCATAGGTATAGGCATAATCGGGCATGGTCTGGTGAAATGCAGTATCGAAAACACTTACCTGCGGTGTATCGGGCATCAGTTCCCTGATGGCATTAATCCCCTTCAGGTTAGGTGGATTGTGCAGGGGAGCCAGCTCAATGCAGTCGTTCAGCATCTCGATCACCTCATCGGTGATCAGTACGCTCGAATTAAACCGTTCTCCACCATGAACCACCCGGTGTCCCACAGCGCCAATCTCATCGAGTGACTTGATGCATCCGTATTTCTCGCTGAGCATCACACCCAGGATATATTCTATGCCGGCGCGATGCTCCAGGATCTCTCCCTCGAGCATCACTTTCTGTCCGTCGGGAAGGGTGAACTTCAGAAAGGAACCTTTCATCCCTATCTTCTCGATCCCTCCCTGGGCGATTACCTCTTTGCTCTCCATCTCGAAAAGCTTGTACTTGATGGATGAGCTTCCGCAATTTAAAACCAATATCTTCATCGTTTATCCTCCTTTAATTGTACAGTGATTTGTTGGGTGAAACAGGATCACCGTTTTCATCGTAAATATAAAAACCTTTCCCTGTACGCACACCCAACTGGTTGGAGCGGTACAGCTTCCATAAAAGAGGATTTGGTTTGTAGTGTTTCGCCCCGAAGTCATTGAACATCGCCTCCATCAGGGTGACCAGCCGTTCGATGCCGATGATGTCTGCCAGACGGAAGATGCCGTAACGCTGTCCGTAGATGATGGTGAATGTCTCTTCAATATCTTCCATGGAGGTGATTCTCTCCAGCAGAATCTGGCACGCTTCATTGAGCATGGTGGCTGCCATCCGCAGGCTCACGTTACCGTTGCTCTCGTTGATGCGGTGGGGTTTGTAGTTAATAAGGCGGGCAAAAACCTCCATCTTCTGATACACTTCATCCGACGTGTACATCCCGCTTACGATCTCCAGGATCCGGGCATCGGGATGCGATACCGGGAAGTAAAGGCTCACACACCGTTCCTTATGCACCAGGTCGGCGGCCAGCTCGCTGATGATGATGGTCGACCCGTTGGTAGCGATAATGGCATCGCTGTCAAGGATCTCTTCCAGTCTCTTGAAGATGTTTTTGCGGAGCGGTGTGCTGCGGCGACCGCTCTCCGTATAACGCGTACACTCGATCACCATGTCGCAGCCGGCAAAATCTTCGTACTCCAGAGTAGGTGTGATACGGTTCATGATCACCTTCTTCTCCGACTGCGTCAGCCCCCAGTTGCTGATTTTCTGATTCATGATCTTCTCCAGCTCACCCAGTACAAAGTCGATCCGTTCGTTCGACTCATCCAGGAAGACTACATCCATGCCTGCTGTTGCAGCCATGTTGATGATGTTTCTTCCCTCTTTTCCGGCGCCTACTACGCCGATCTTTGAGAATAAAGGTTTGTGCCTGCTCTCAGCTGAGATGGTAAGCCCATACTTCTCAATAGGTTCAATAATCATTTCACTCATATGCTGCAATTATCTGTTTTGTTTTAATCCAATGGCCTGGTTGGCCGTGATAGCCACCATATTGTAGATATCATCCACCGAGCAGCCGCGTGAAAGATCGTTCACGGGTGCTGCCATGCCCTGCAACACTGGCCCTACTGCCTCCGCATTGCCCAGACGCTGGACAAGCTTATATCCGATATTCCCCGATTCGAGGGTGGGGAAGACCAGCACATTGGCTTTGCCTGCTATCAGGCTGCCCGGTGCCTTAGATGCTCCCACAGCGGGTACCAGGGCTGCATCGGCCTGCAGCTCACCATCGATGAGGAGTGAGGGACTGATCTCTTTCGCCATGCGGGTGGCCTCCCGTACTTTGTCGATCATCTCATGCTCTGCACTTCCTTTTGTGGAGAAGCTCAGCATCGCTACCCGCGGCTCCACACCTACCAGACGCTTCATGGTCTGTGCCGATGCGATCGCTATGGACGCCAGCTCCTCGGCTGTGGGACTGGGCATCACAGCACAATCCGCAAAGAGAAGCGTCCCGTTTTCACCGTATTGCGGTGTCTGTGTGAACATGATGAAAGCACCCGATACCACTTTGACACCCGGTGAGGTCCTGATGATCTGCAGGGCGGGACGGAGCACATCGCCTGTCGTGTTGCGGGCGCCGGCAATCTCACCGTCGGCATCCCCGTTTTTGATCATCAGGCAGGCAAGGTAGAGCGGGTCTTCTACCAACAGTGCTGCCTGTTCGGGTGTCATGCCCTTATTCTTCCGCAACGCAACCAGCAGATCGATGTAACTGTTTTTTTTGTCGTGGCTCTTCGGATCAATCATGGTAGCTCTTTCTATATGATTGAGCCCCATCTTATTAGATAATTGCGTAATTTCCTGTGGATTCCCCAACAGAATAATCCGGGCTATGCCGTCGCGTATCAGTTGGTCGGCTGCCTGAAGTGTCCTCATTTCAGTGCCTTCGGGCAGGACAATACGCTGTTTATCTGCTTTTGCCCTTGCGATGATGCTTTCTAGTAAGTTCATTTGTCTATTTTGTATTGGTCTTTCCAATAAGGATCAGCAAACAATAAGATATGGCCCCGTATATGCTTCAAGAAAGCCGTAAGGTACTGTTGCAATCACCAGGCACAGGGTGAAATCTTTTAACTTTGCCGGGTGCAGCAACTATCTCGTTAAGAGAGAGCATGATAAACGATTGTTTGGGCCATGCCAGACATTCAAATTGTGGCAAACAAGGTAAACGGCCGTGTTTATTTAACCCGCCTGTTTCCTGTGCTCATTTCATAATACAATAGTTGCTCCGCAAAAGTACAAAAAATGCATGAAACAGGTAACAAAATGGTAGTGAAAAAGCGTTTATTCTCTGATTAGCCTGTTCCGGTCGATCACCTTCACTGTGCGACCTTTCAGGAGAATAATGCCATCATCCTCCATCTCTTTCAGCGATCGGGCCAACGACTGGCGCTGTACGCCGAAGTATTCAGCCAGCTGGGTGCGGGAGCGTTTCAGGTTGAAAGTGTCTGTTTCAACCGTTGTTTTCTCCAGGAAAAAAGTTGCCAGCTTCTTTCTCAGGCTCTTCAGTGAGATCATCTGCAGTTTATTGGTCAGGAAAAAGGTGAGATCGGCATTCATCGTCAGAAAATTGGTTAACAGTTGCTTGTTGTTCGCCATCTCATCGAGCCAGGCTGCCTTGGATATTTTCAGGAAAATACAGGGCTCTTCGGCAATCACATCTACCGGGTAGCTTTTCCCTGAACCGTAAATAAATGCCGGAGCCAGGGGTATCACCGCTTCCAGGATATCAATATTCAACACATTCCCCTCCCTGGTTATCATCTCCGTCCGCACGCTACCCTGTACCAGCAGCATCACCGAATGAATGGGTTCACCCTGAAGAACAATCGTTTCTCCTTTTTGGTAGGTAAGTACTTCTTTTACATTTCTGTCCAGAAACTGGTCGTGTTCTCCCCGTGAAAGACCCTTGAACAGCGGGCAATACGATAATTCCCGATCATGGTGAGGCACCCGGAAGCCCTGGTCTTCCGGCATAGTAACCGATTGGTGGTGATCCCCCGGCAATGGGTGCAGGTGATCGTGTGAATGCCCCGTTTGTAAATGATCGGGAGATTGAATCAATTCCTCCATAAATAGTGTGATGTATCTGTTAAACAATCAGTAAAGGGGTAAGTTGCCCGCTGAATGTTAAAAATGATTAATCATATACGTTTGTCGCCTGGGTGACAATTCCGGCGATTGCCGGATCTTATCTTTGTCATACAAACACTACATAATGCATAGCGGTTTCCCGGACTACTCCGGAGCAGAAACCCGGAACAGCAATTCCGGAAGGCAGTCAATGATAAACAAAGAATGGAATTAGTAAGGCAAACAATTAAAAAAAATGAACATGATGAAAACAGAGAATTACGCATTAAGAAGGAATCTGCTGAAATCAGCATTTACTTTGTCGCTCATCGCGATCTTTTCCCTCCTCAGTATGCAGCCCGCTTCGGCTCACTGTGATTCTTTTGATGGCCCTGCCCTGAAAGATGCGGCCAGGGCCCTGGAGACCAATAATGTGGATCTGATATTGAAATGGATCGATACAGAGATGGAAGCGGAGGTTGTGCCTCTTTTCCATAAAACCTACAGCCTGAAAAATGGCGACCGGGAAGTCTATGAAATCGTAAAAAAACATTTTTACGAAACATTGATCCGTTTGCACCGTGAAATGGAGGGAGCACCTTTCACCGGACTGAAAGCTGCCGGAACAACGGCACATATCACGGTTATGAGCGATAAAGCACTGGAGACGGGTGAATTTGCTTCCCTGCTGAAAGCACTCAATAAACACGTGAATGGACAGCTGCAGGAGAAATATGACAAAACAGCGGCTTTGTATAAAGTGAAGGATCAATCAGCTGAATTGGGTCGTCAGTACGTGAAGGCTTATGTGGACTACACCCATAGCGTGGAAGCTGTACACGATATCCTGGCAGGTGAGGGAGGGCACTCACACTAAACCTCTTTTAAATAGCAAAGAACTGGGATGGAATCACTCAACTGATTCCATCTTTTGTGGATTGGATCACCTGTGAAGCAACCTCCATTTTCTTTCGGATCTCTTCGGTGCAGAGGTTGCCGATACTTCCCGCGTGGGTGTGATGCACCTCTTTTTTCGTGTGGAAATTGCCCTGCTGCACTTCTCTCCCCACCTGCTGATAAGCTTCGCGGAACGGGATGCCTTGCAGTACACGGTTGTTCACCTCCTCCACCGTAAAAAGATAGTCGTACCGCGGATCAGTCAGGATGTCTCCGTTCACCGAGATGTGCCGGAGCATAAAATGAGACATCTCCAAAAGGGTGTGTAATGTCTCAACGGCCGGAAAGAGCACCTCTTTCAAAAGTTGATAATCGCGATGATACCCATGAGGCATATTGGTGGTCATCAGCGTGATCTCATTGGGGAGGCTCTGCAGGCGATTGCTGTGCGCACGAATCAACTCCCATACATCGGGGTTCTTTTTGTGTGGCATGATGCTCGAGCCGGTTGTCAGCTCTTCGGGGTAGGTGATGAAACCGTAATTGCCGGAGAGGTACATACAGTTATCAGCCGCCAGCTTGTTGAGCGAAGAAGCAATATTGGCCATGCTCTGTGCCAGTATTCTTTCCGTTTTTCCACGTCCCATCTGTGCGGCTATCACGTTGTAGTTCATCGTGGCAAAACCCAACTCACGGGTGGTCATCTCCCTGTCCAGCGGGAAAGAGCTGCCGTAGCCTGCGGCCGAGCCGAGAGGATTCTGATCGGCCACCTTCCAGGCTGCAGCAAGTGAATGCATATCATCCACCAGCGTCTCGGCATAGGCACCGAACCATAATCCAAAGGACGAGGGCATGGCTATCTGAGCATGGGTATATCCCGGCAGCAGCACTTCTTTATATTGTTCGCTGAGCGACTGCAGCTGGTTGAACAGCAACAGCACCTCCTCCTTTATCTGAAGGATCTCCTCTTTCAGGAACAGCTTGATGTCCACCAGCACCTGATCGTTACGGGAGCGTCCTGAATGAATTTTCTTGCCCATTTCTCCCAGTCGCTCTGTCAGCATCGCTTCTACCTGTGAATGGATATCTTCGGCGTCCTCATCGAGACGGAAGCTGCCTTTCTCCACCTCTGCCAGGATGTGCTGCAACTCAGTACGCAGTGCTTTCTCTTCTTCCGCTTCCAGCAGGCCAATCCTCACAAGCATTTGTATATGAGCCATCGACCCCAGCACATCATGTTTTGCCAGACGCAGGTCCAGCTCGCGGTCTTTACCAACCGTGAAATCTTCCACTCGTTTGTTGGCATCGAAGCCCTTATCCCAGATTTTTGCCATTGTTTGTTAGTTTTTAGCAGTCAGTGTTCAGCGATCAGCAGTCAGTAATCAGCAGTCAGCTTTCAGCGCTCAGTTTTTTTTAGCGATCAACTTTCAGCTATCAGCTATCAGCTATAAATTTTCCTTTTTCCTTTTTCACTTTTTCCTTTTCCTTTTTCATTTCCACATCCCTGATCCCACATCCAATTCCTACTGTTTTGCCAATTGTGTGATCAAATCGATATAGCCCTTCATTCCTTGTTCCAGTTCTTCAATCAACACGAACTCATCAGCCTGGTGAGACCGGGCCGATTCGCCCGGACCCATCTTGATGGCAGGGCAGGTTATCCGCATCCAGTCCGATGTGGTGGGCGATGTGTAGGTTCCTATACCCATCCTGTGCACAACATCCGTCAAACGGTGACCGGAGGGTGTTGCCGAGCTGCTGTTGGTGAGTGACCGGGCGGTTAGCGTGCTCTTTACCAGCGGTTGCAGGATATCCATGATCTCCCGGTTGGTGTATTGTTCCGTGGGGCGTATGTCCACCACGAAACGGCACCGGTCGGGTACCACATTGTGCTGTGTGCCCGCATGGATCTGCGTCACAGTCAGTTTGATCTCACCCATCGTCGGCGATATTCTTCCGAAACGGACGAATCGGAGTGTGTTGATATCCTCCAGGGCGATGTAGAGGGCGTTCACCCCTTCCTCCCGTGCCGCATGGCCGCTGATACCCCTTGCTTCACCGTCGATCACGAGCAGTCCCCGTTCGGCAACCGCAGCCCGCATACCGGTCGGCTCGCCGACAATCGCCATATCCACTTCTTCCGACAGTTGCTGCCAGAGCAAACGCATCCCGTCGGGACCCGAGTTCTCCTCTTCAGTCGACAAAGCCAGCAATAGGTTGAACGAGAGGCGTATATCGTAGAAGTGGAGAAATGTCTGCATCAGCGTGACCACACTGGCACCGGCATCGTTGCTGCCCAGACCGTAGATATGGGTGTCTGAGACGGGTGGATTGAACGGATCAAAGGTGTAACCCGCTGCCGGCTGTACCGTATCGAGATGCGAGTTGAGCATCAGTGTCGGTTTCGTCTTGTCGTAATGCCTGTTTCGGACAACCAGGTTGTTCCCGATGCGTTCGGGAGCCATTCCTTTCTCCCGGAAGAAGTCAGCCAGAAAATCACTTCTCTGCCGTTCCTCTCCCGAGAAAGAAGGTATGGAAACCAGCTTTCTTAACAGGTGCGCCGTATCATGTATATAATCGTCCATTGCAAAGATGAATGCAGATGTAAAAGATGGATGCTGTTGGAATGAGGCTGTGACGGATAAACTATTTTACTGGTGATTTTTATACAGCAGTGTTCCGCCACCTGTCAGCAAATTCCTCGCATGCAGAATGATCACTTTCGACACACCCCGCTCTATTGCTTTAAAGGAGTTATCCAGTTTAGGAATCATGCCGTCCGCGATCACTCCCATTTTTTTATATTCCTCGCTCTCCACCTTAGACATCGATGGGATCACTGACTGCGGATCATTCAGATCCCTGAGCACCCCCTCTTTTTCGAAACAGTAATAGAGCGTAGTCTCATATTCTCCCGACAAGGCCGTTGCCAGTGAATAGGCGACGGTATCGGCGTTGGTGTTCAGCAGGGCACCCCGACCATCATGGGTGATGGCACAAAAGACAGGAGTGATACCACTTTCAATCAATTGAGAAAGAAAAGGACTGTTAATTTTCTCCGGCTCGGGATCACCTACATAACCGAAATCAACCGGTTCGGGAGAACGCCTGACCGAGGGGATGGTATTGCCATCCACCCCAGAGAGGCCCAGTGCGTTACACCCTATCTGCTGCAATGATGCCACGATATGCTTGTTGATCCATCCGGCATACACCATGGTCACCAGCTTCAGTGTCTCAGCATCGGTGATGCGGCGTCCCTGCACCATTTTTGTCTCAATACCGAGCTGCCCGGCCATCTTGGAAGCCATCACGCCACCACCGTGCACCAACAGCTTGCGTCCTTCCATCCGGTGGAAATCGGACAGAAACGCCTCCAGCGCTTCAGGGTTATCTACAATATTCCCTCCAATCTTTACAATCGAGAGTGTCTCTTTCTTTTTCATGATCCGGTATCTTGGTAGCTTTCAGCTATCAGCTTTCAGCTGTAAGTTATAAGTAATAAGCGATAAGTTGTAAGCTGTAAGTTTTCATTTTTCACTTTTCATTTTTAGCTCCTACATCCTATATCTCCTGTAGGATCTCTTTCAGCACTGTTTGTGCCGATACTACCCTGTTGGCTGCTTCGGGTATCACGATGGAGCGGCTGCTCTCTATCACCTCGTCGCTCACGATCATGTTACGGCGTACGGGAAGGCAGTGCATGAAGTATGCATCGTTGGTCAGCGCCATCTTTGCTGCATCCACTGTCCAGGAACGATCGGTACATAAGATCTTCCCATAATGGGGGTCACGGTACGCTGCCCAGTTTTTTGCATAGATAAAATCGGCGTCACGGTAGGCCTTCTCTTTATCGTATTCCACTTTGGCATTACCCACAAACTGCTCATCCAGCTCATACCCTTCGGGATGGGTGATCACAAACTCGTAATCAGTTGCATTCATCCACTCGGCGAACGAGTTGGGTACCGCCTGGGGCAGTGCACGCGGGTGTGGTGCCCAGGTGAGCACCACCTTGGGTCGTTCTTTCTTTTTATACTCCTCGATGGTGATCAGGTCGGCAAAACTCTGCAAAGGGTGGCGTGTGGCTGCCTCCATGCTGAAGACCGGCTTTCCTGCGTATTGGATGAACTGGTTCAGCATCACTTCATTGTAGTCATCCGCTTTGTGCTCAAACTGAGCGAAGGAACGGACGCCGATCACATCACAGTAGGAACCCATCACCGGGATCGCCTCCAGGATATGCTCCGGTTTGTCACCATCCATGATCACACCCTGCCCGGTCTCCAGCTTCCACGCACCCTGGTTGATGTCGAGCACCATCACGTTCATACCCAGGTTCATCCCCGCTTTCTGGGTGCTCAAACGGGTGCGGAGGCTTGAATTGAAGAAGATCAGCATCAGCGTTTTGTTTCTGCCCAGCTCCTGATCGGCGAACGGATGCTCTTTGACGAATCTTGCCTTTTCCAGCGCCTGCTTCAGGTTGCCTATGTCCTGTACGGATGTAAAGTGCTTCATATATATTCAATTAATTACTGTATGAACTATTGATTGACCGCTTCTTTCAGTGCATGTAGAAAATGATCAGCCTCATTTTTGGTGATGGATAGCGGCGGTAACAGCCGCATCACGTTGTTCCTGGCTCCGCCGGTAAAGATATGGTAATCGAACAAAAGCTGATGGCGGATAGTGGAAAATGGTGGCATAAAGTCGATGCCGAGCATCAGTCCGCGACCGCGGACCCCTCTGATGGCACCGATAGCCGATAACTCCCTGATGAAGTAACTGCCCATTTCACCGGCATTCTCCACCAGCGACTCCTCACGCATCACATCCAGCACGACGATGGCCGCAGCGCATGCCAGGTGGTTCCCACCGAAGGTGGTGCCCAGCATCCCTTTTTTTGCTTCAAAACGAGGGGAGATGAGCATCCCGCCAATCGGGAAGCCGTTTCCCATCCCTTTGGCAGTGGTGATCAGATCCGGGCGGATGCCTGCTGCCTGGTGGGCGAAAAACTGACCCGTGCGGCCGTAGCCCGACTGAATCTCATCGAGGATCAACACTACATCGTGCTGATGACACAACGACTGCAATTGCTCCAGGAAGTCGGTCTCGGGAACGAAAATACCCGCCACACCCTGAATCCCTTCAATGATGACAGCGGCAACATCATCTCTGCCGAGTTCATAGGCTACCGCCTCGATATCGTTCAACGGTATAAAGGTGACCTCGTGTCCCTTGTTGTAGGGTGCCTGAATAGCAGGATTCTCTGTCACGGCAACCGCTCCCGATGTGCGGCCGTGGAATGCCTCGCTGAAGGCAATGACCCGTTTTTTCCCGGTGTGGAATGATGCCAGTTTCAGCGCGTTCTCATTTGCTTCGGCACCCGAATTGCAGAGGAAGAGCGAGTAGTCGGGATAGCCGCTCTGTTCTCCCAGCTTTCCGGCGAGCTCCTGCTGCAGCGAGTTTTGGACTGAGTTGGAATAGAAGCCTATTTTCTCCACCTGCTCCTGCAGCGCCTTCACATACCGGGGGTGGGAATGGCCGATGGATATGACCGCGTGTCCGCCATACAGGTCGAGGTACTCATTCCCCTCTTTGTCCCATACCTTGCAACCGGATGCACGTACCGGCTCAATATCCCATAAACTATATACATTGAATAAGTTCATACTTTTATTTGCTGATTTACCTAATCACCTAATCATCTAATCATCTAATCACCTAATCATCTAATCATTTTATCACCGAATCATTAAAAAGCGCTTCCCTTCAGTCTCAGGCCTGTCGACTCCTCCAGCCCGAACATCAGGTTCATGTTTTGTACCGCTTGTCCCGATGCCCCTTTGACCAGATTGTCGATAATAGAGGTAATATGGATGTAGCCGTTATGCAATTCGATATGCAGTAATCCTTTATTGCTGTTGACCACTTCTTTCATGCTGACCGGTTTATCGGAAACAAAGACAAAGGGTGAGGAAGCGTAAAATGATTTGTACAGTTCAATTGCTTCGGTTTCCGATATGGCTTCATTCCATTTGGTATAGACACTGGCGAAGATGCCGCGGGTGAAGTCACCCCGCATCGGCACGAAGTTGATCTGTGGAAGCTTCTTGTTTCCCGCGCTGATCAGCGTGTTGCCTATTTCTGTCAGATGCTGGTGCGTGAAGGGCTTGTATACCGAGATATTGTTGTCGCGATAGCTGAAATGGGTGGTCTCTCCCGGTTTCTTGCCGGCACCGGTAGAGCCGGTGATCGCATGTACATGAATCTCGTCTGTCAGCAGGTTCTTCGCTGCCAGCGGCAGCAGTGCCAGCATAATCGTCGTCGCGAAACAGCCGGGATTGGCCACATTCTCAGCCTTGCGGATGAGCTCCCTGTTCAGTTCACACAGTCCGAAAACAAACTTTCTCTCACCAAACAACGGGTCATTGCGGAAATCGTTTCCCAGATCAATGATCCTGCAGTGTGGGGGGATGTCGTTTTCTTCCAGAAAAGTACGTGACAGCCCGTGTCCCAG
>Ga0209347_1001799_pt1 | contig 31779 bp, 26 predicted proteins | sample AutmiccommuBRH23_FD_187382 | JGI IMG/M metagenome (GOLD analysis project Ga0209347, IMG submission 187382) | Deep subsurface microbial communities from Mt. Terri, Switzerland - Autotrophic microbial communities BRH/23 (SPAdes) (version 2) | ecosystem: Environmental > Aquatic > Deep subsurface >...
CCACGAGGCTCTGCAGGGCAAGGTCTTCGCGCCGCGGCTGTGACCCTCCCCCCCGAAGGACGGAAGGACGCCGAGCGCGCCCTGTCGTGGGACCCAGCTCAGCGGCATACGGCCATCGGGTGGTGTGAGGGTGGTGTGAGGTTGGTGACGAAAGCGCGCGGCCCAGCCCCGCGGGTTCGGGAGCCGGACCCGACACGCCGTAGACTCGATCGACCCCCGAACGAGAGGACCCGGCCAGCGTGAGCCTGCTCGACCAGATCGAGAGCCCAGCGGACCTCAAGGCGCTCCCGGCAGCCGACCTGCCGACACTCGCCGAGGAGATCCGCTCCTTCCTCGTCACCGAGGTCAGCCAGACCGGGGGACACCTCGGCCCCAACCTCGGCGTCGTCGAGCTGACCATCGCCCTGCACCGGGTCTTCGACTCCCCGCGCGACACCATCGTCTTCGACACCGGGCACCAGTCCTACGTCCACAAGCTGCTCACCGGCCGGCACGACTTCAGCAGGCTCAAGAAGCAGGGCGGCCTCTCCGGCTACCCGTGCCGCGCCGAGTCCGAGCACGACGTCGTCGAGAACTCGCACGCCTCCACCGCGCTGTCGTGGGCCGACGGCATCGCCAAGGGCCGCCGGCTGCGCGGGGAGACCGGACGCCACACCGTGGCGGTCATCGGCGACGGAGCCCTCACGGGGGGCATGGCATGGGAGGCGATCAACAACATCGCCGTCGACAAGGACCTGCCGCTCGTCATCGTCGTCAACGACAACGAGCGCTCCTACGCGCCGACCATCGGCGGCCTCGCCGAGCACCTCGCGACGCTGCGCACGACCCAGGGCTACGAGCGGTTCCTCGACTGGGGGAAGCGATCGCTCGCCCGGACGCCCGTCGTCGGTGGCGCGATGTTCGAGACGCTCCACGGGGTCAAGAAGGGGATCAAGGACATCGTCGCCCCGCAGGGGATGTTCGAGGACCTCGGCCTGAAGTACTACGGGCCGGTCGACGGCCATGACGAGCAGGCCGTGGAGAAGGCGCTGCGGCAGGCGAAGGACTTCGGCGGACCGGTCATCGTCCACGTCATCACCCAGAAGGGCCGTGGCTACCAGCCGGCCATCGACGACGTCGCCGACCACATGCACGGCATCGGCAAGATCAACCCTGAGACGGGACTGCCCTTCGAGGTCTCGGGGCGGATCTGGACCGACGAGTTCAACGACGAGATGGTGCGCATCGGGGCCGAGCGTCCGGATGTCGTGGCGATCACCGCCGCGATGCTCATCCCCGTGGGGCTCGACGGCTTCGCCGCGGCCTACCCCGACCGGGTCTTCGACGTGGGCATCGCCGAGCAGCACGCCGTCACCATGGCCTCGGGTCTCGCCTTCAGCGGGCTGCACCCGGTGGTCGCGGTCTACGCGACGTTCCTCAACCGCGCCTTCGACCAGGTCCTCATGGACTGTGCGCTCCACCGGGCCGGGGTCACGTTCGTCCTCGACCGGGCGGGGATCACGGGGAGCGACGGCGCCTCCCACAACGGCATGTGGGACATGACGTTGACCTCGATCGTTCCCGGGCTGCGCCTCGCTGCGCCGCGCGACGGCGAGCAGGTCAAGCTGCAGCTGCGCGAGGCGCTCGACGTGTCCGACGGTCCGACCGTGCTGCGCTTCCCCAAGGGCGACGTCGCCGAGCCGGTCGCGGCGCTGCGCTCCGTCGGTGGCGTCGACGTCCTCCACGAGAGCGGGCCGGAGGCGGTCGACGTCCTCGTCGTCGGGGTGGGGGCGTTCGCCGGGATGTCCGTCGACGTGGGCGAGAAGCTCGCCGCCCACGGCCACTCGGTCCGGGTCGTCGACCCGCGCTGGGTGCTCCCGGTCGACCCGGCGGTCGTCGAGCTGGCCCGCTCGGCCGGCGCGGTCGCGGTCGTCGAGGACAACCTCGTGAGCGGGGGCGTCGGCGCAGCGGTCACGCTCGCCCTGCGCGACGCGGGCCTGGACGTGCCGGTGCACTGCTTCGGCATCCCCAAGCGCTTCCTCACCCACGCCTCCCGGGGCCAGGTCCTCGAGGAGGTCGGGCTGACCCCCGACACCGTCGTGGCCGAGCTGACCGCGCGGCTGACCTGAGCCGTCGGAGCGGCACTCGGCCGTATGCCGCTGGGCTCGGTCGGGCTCGTCCGCGCGGTTCGCGGGATGGCGGCCGCGTGTCGAGAGCACACATGGAATCGGGCTCATTGTGGGCGGTGACCCCACGGAGCGGCCCTGACGGCTCAACTACCTTCGCCGAGACGGCTGGGTGACAAGATCTCGCGACGACCAGGAGCGAGCGCCCACCAGAGGTGGAGGACAAGGGTGTCCAAGCGTTGGAGTGTCGTGCTGGCGGGAGCGCTGCTCAGCATGTCCGTGGCAGCATGTGGCACGCCGGGAGAGCCGGGCGCGCCTGCCGACCAGGGCACCCCAGGTGCGGGCGGGGCCACGTCGGCAGCGCCGGTGAAGGTCGGTCTGGTCTACTCGAAGTCCGGCCCGCTGGCCACCTACGGCGAACAGTACCGGCAGGGCTTCGAGGCCGGCCTGGGGTACGCCACCCAGGGGACCGGCGAGGTCAACGGGCACAAGGTCGAGATCACGGAGCAGGACGACGCCGGCGACCCGGCGAAGGCGGTCGCCGCAGCGACCGACCTCATCGGGCAGGGCAACCAGATCATCGCCGGCTCGACATCGTCCGGGGTCGCGCTCCAGGTCGCCCCGATCGCGAACGACAACAAGGTCCTGTTCATCTCCGGGCCGGCCGCCGCCGACGCGGTCACGGGCGCCAACAAGTACACGTTCCGTTCCGGTCGGCAGACCTACCAGGACGTCGCCACCGCGGGCTCGATGCTCGGTGACGTGTCCGGCAAGAAGGTCACCGTGCTCGCCCAGGACAGCGCCTTCGGCAAGGCCAACGTCGCGGCCGTCACGGCCGTCCTCGGAGGCAAGGGTGCCACGGTCGACTCCGTGGAGGTGCCGGCGGCGGCCACCGACGTGACCCCGTTCGCCACGAAGATCAAGGGCGCTTCCCCAGACCTGCTCTTCGTCGCGTGGGCCGGGGCCAACGCTGCGTCGATGTGGTCGACCCTCGAGCAGCAGGGCGTCTTCGAGTCGACCAAGGTGGTGACCGGGCTCGACATCAAGCCGACGCACGCGATCTTCGGCAAGGCGTCGACGCAGATCAACTTCCTGTCCCACTTCTTCGATGGGGCGGCCGACAATGCGGCCTACCAGGCCCTCGAGAAGGGGCTCTCCGACCAGGGCGCGACCGTCGACCTGTTCACCAACGACGGATTCGTCGCGGCGCAGATGATCGTCCACGCCATCGAGGCGAGCGACACCGACGTGGATGCCATGGTCGCTGCCCTGGAGGGGTGGTCGTTCGAGGGCCCCAAGGGCCAGATCCAGATCCGGCCCGAGGACCACGCCGTGCTGCAGCCGATGTTCACGGCGACGCTCAAGCAGGAGGGCAGCACCATCGTGCCGGTCCTCGGCGAGACCCTCGACGCGGCAACCGTGGCTCCTCCGGTCACCCCGTTCAAGTGACCGCAGCCGTCATCAGTGGGCGCGCCATCGGCTGGCGGGTCGGTGGCGCCCAGATCCTCGATGACGTGTCGCTCCACGTCGGGGCCGGTGAGCTGCTCGGCATCATCGGCCCCAACGGGGCGGGCAAGTCCTCGCTCGTCAACATCCTGAGCGGTGTCACCCGCCCGACGACCGGCACCGTGCACCTCGCCGGCGATGACGTGACGAGGCGGTCCGCAACGCGTCGGGCCCGTCTCGGTCTGTCACGGTCGTTCCAGACCTCCGCCCTCTTCGACGGCCTCACGGCGGGGGAGAACGTCCACCTCGCCGTCCAGGCGAGTGGTTCGGCGCCGTTCTCGCCGTTCCGGACAGCCCGACCGCGGCGGACTCCCGATGCCGGTGAGGGGGTCGAGGCACTCCTGCACCGAGTGCGGATCCGCGGACGGGGCGCCACGCTGGCTCGGGACCTGTCCCACGGTGACCGGCGCAAGCTGGAGCTGGCCATGGCGCTGGCGTCGAACCCCAAGGCGCTGCTCCTCGACGAGCCGATGGCCGGGGTCTCCGCCGAAGACGTCGACGGGCTCACGGAGATCATCGGGGAGGTCCGCGACTCGGGTGTCGCCGTCGCGATGGTGGAGCACCACATGCACGTCGTCCTCGGCCTCGCGGACCGCGTGGCCGTGCTGCACCACGGGCAGCTCCTCGCCACCGGTTCGCCCCACGAGGTCACGCACGACGAACGCGTCCAACAGGCCTACCTGGGAGAAGCCCTGTGACTGAACAGCCCACCGCTCGCGGCCCCGGGTCGCCGTCCCCCTCGGAGGTCGGCCCGGTCCTCACCGTCGCGGACCTCCACGTCCGGTACGGGGGCTCCCACGTCCTGCAGGGCGTCTCGTTCGACGTGCCGGCGACCGGCGTGACGGCCCTGCTCGGACGAAACGGCGTGGGAAAGACCACCACACTCAAGGCGATCATCGGACTCGCCCCCCGCAGCGGACGAATCGTCTTGCGGGGAAAGGAGATCCAGGACGAGCCGACACCGCGGATCATCCGTGCCGGCATCGGGTACGTCCCCGAGGACCGCGAGGTGTTCGGGGGTCTCACCGTCGACGAGAACCTGCGCCTCGTCGACCCCGACCTCGGCGTGGACGCGCCGATCGTCGGTCGACTGTTTCCCGACCTCGTCGCCCGCGGCAGGCAACGAGCGGGGACCCTGTCCGGGGGCCAGCAGCAGATGGTCTCGCTGGCTCGGGTCCTGCTGCGGACGACGTCGGTCCTGCTCGTCGACGAGCCCACGAAGGGTCTCGCGCCCAAGCTCGTCACCGAGGTCGCCGACGTGCTGGCCGAGGTGGCCCGAACCACCCCGATCCTGCTGGTCGAGCAGAACCTGCCGCTGGTGCGGCGGATCGCCGACACCGTGGTGGTCCTCGACGCAGGCCAGGTCGTCCATCGCGGGGGAGCGGCCGAGCTCGTCGCGGACGCAGACCTCACGCGTGAGCTGCTCGGCGTCTCGATGCGACGGGAGGGAGTGGCATGACTGACTTCGTCCTCATCATGGTCACCGGCGTCGGACTCGGCGCGCTGTACTTCCTCGCGGCCAGTGGCCTCAGCATCATCTACGGGCTGATGGGCGTGCTGAACTTCGCCCACGGCGCGTTCATGATGGCCGGCTCCTACGCCGGGTGGCTGACCATGGGGGCACTCCCCGGCAGCTGGTCCGTGGCGACCCGCCTGCTGGTCGCGGTCGTCGTGGCCCTGGCCGTCGGGGCCGTCATCGGCCTACTCGTGGAGGTGGTCCTCATCAGACCGCTGTACCGGCACCACATCCAGCAGGTTCTGGTCACGGTCGGCCTGTCCTTGGCGAGCGTGGCGGCGGCGCAGGGCATCTGGGGCGCCGACCCACGTCCCGTCGAGAAGCCCGAGTGGATGGGCGGAACGACCCTGGTTCTCGGCGCGCGGTTGCCGAACGACCGGTTCCTCTTCATCCTCGTCGCAGTCGCCGTCTTCCTCGGGCTGCTCGCGCTGCTCCACTACACCCGGCTCGGTCTCATCATCCGGGCGGGGGTGGAGAACCGGACCATGGTGGAGGCGCTCGGGATCAACGTGCACCGCACCTTCACCGTCGTGTTCGCCCTCGGTGGGGCTGCGGCGGCGCTCGCCGGGTTGCTCTACTCCCAGTACGCCGGCACGGTGTCGCCCGCTCAGGGTGGCTCACTGCTCATCTACGCCTTCATCGTCGTGGTCATCGGTGGCATGGGTTCGCTGGTGGGGACGGCGGTGGCGGCCGTGGCCGTGGGCCTCGTCCAGCAGCTCGCCAACTTCTACGCGGCCAGCGGGGTCGGCGACCTGTCCGTCGTCCTCTTGTTGGCCCTGGTCCTGCTGCTGCGCCCGTCGTCCCTGAAGGGAGCCCACGCATGAGGCCCGCCTCGCTGGTGAAAGTGCTGCCGGCCGCGCTCGTCGTCGCCGTTCTCGCCTACCTGCCCTATCTCCCCATCGAGCTGCCCGGGATCCTCCCGGGGCGGGTGAACGGTCCGGGAAGCCTGCAGCTGCTCGCCACGTGCCTCGTCATCGCGGGCGTCGCGCTCAGCTACGACGTCCTCTTCGGACGGACCGGCCTGCTCAGCTTCGGGCACGCCCTCTTCGTCGCGGCCGGCAGCTACCTCCTGACGATCTCGCTCGCGGACTGGTCCCTTCCGCTGCCAGTGGCGATCGTCGTCTCGCTCGCGACGACGACGTTGCTCGCCCTCGTGGTCGGGGGAATCGCCCTGCGGGTGGGTGGGATCGCCTTCGCCATGGTCACCCTCGCGTTCGCCCAGGCGGCGTCCATCATCGTCATGCGCAACCCGGGCGGAGTGACCGGAGGCGAGGAAGGCAAGTCCCTCAACCGCAGCGCCGCACCGGACCTCCTCGTCGGAGTGGCCCACGCGCCGTACCGGTACTGGCTCGCCCTCGGCTTCGTCGTCGTGTCCTTCGTCGCGGTGACCCTGCTCGTCCGCTCCAGGGCGGGCCACGCGATGGCGGCCATCCGGGAGAACGAGGCCCGCGCGGCGGTTCTCGGCTTCGACACCTACCGCGTCAAGCTTCTGGCGATCGTGGTCGGCGCCTTTCTCGGGGGGCTGGGGGGCGTCGTCCACGCCCTCGTCCTCGGCGGCTCCAGCCCGCATGTCACGACCACCGAGTTCACGCTGGCGCTGTTGATCATGGTCGTCCTCGGAGGAGCCGGGAGCACCTGGGGGGCCCTGCTCGGCGGCTTCCTCTACACCTACGCGGATGCGCGTCTCGTCGAGCTCAGCGGGGCTGGTTTCGCTGATGCACTGCCCGACGTCGCCCAGCAGGTCCTCGCCGAGCCGCTCTTCGTGCTCGGGCTCTTCTTCATCGTCATCGTCTACTTCGCTCCGGCCGGCCTGACCGGACTCGGGGGCCGGCTCGTCAGGAGAGGTCGCGCAACATGAGCATCGCGCCTGCATTCGTCATCGAGCAGCCGGTCGGTAGTCTCGCGATCCACGACCTGACCTTGGGTGTGGCCCGCGAGGACGCTCCGGTCGTCGTGGCCGTCCACGGGATCACCGCGAACGGTCTGTCGTGGCGCAGGGTGGCCGACGAGGTCGGGCGTCGCCATGGCCCGGGAGGGATTCGCTTCCTCGCACCCGACCTGCGTGGCCGTGGCGGCAGTCGCCGCGTGCCTGCGCCCTTCGGTCTGGCTGCTCACGTGAAGGACCTGACGTCCATCGCCTCTGTCTTCGGGGCTGCCCCGCTCCTCGTCGGCCACTCGATGGGAGCGTTCGTCGCTGCCTTGGCGGTGGCGACCCATCCCGAGCGGTTCTCGGCGGCGGTCCTGGTCGACGGAGGCCTGGCCTTCCCCGCCCCCGCAGAACTCGACATCGACGCAGCGCTGACGGCGGTGATCGGACCGGCCATGGACCGGCTCGGCATGCGCTTCGACGGCCTCGAGGACTACCTCGCCTTCTGGGAGCACCATCCGAGTCTTGGCCCGGCGTTGCGTGGCGCGGCCGGCGATGCGGTCCGTGAGTACCTCAGCCACGACCTCGTCGAGGACGAGGCTGGCTCCGGCCGGTGGCGAAGCTCGTGCGTGCTGGAGGCCGTCCGGGTCGATGGCGCGGACGTCCTCGCCGACCCCGTGACCCACGGAGCCGTCCGGCGTGCGGACGACCTCGGCAGGCCGGTCGAGCTCGTCTGGGCCCACCGGGGTCTGCTGAACGAGCCACAGGGCCTGTACGACGAGGGGCGACTCGCCGCGCTCGACGTGCCGCCCGGCGTTCGCGTCACGGGCGTCGACGCCAACCACTACGACGTCATCCTCGACGAGCCGGGGGTCACCGCGGTGGTGGACGCGATCGACCGGCACCTGGGGACGCCGGGCTGACGACCGCCTCGTCAGGTCGCGACGAGGAGCCGACGGAGGCGCAGGGCGAGCTGCAGCTCGAGCGCCTCCTCCGGGTGCTGCCACGAGGGACCGAGCAGGGCCCCGATGCGCTCCAGTCGTTGCGACACGGTGTTGACGTGGACGTGCAGGCCGGCGGCCGCGTGCCGTGGGCTCGACCCCGCCGCGAAGTAGGCCTCGAGGGTGCCGAGGAGGTCGGTCCCCCGCCGCTCGTCATAGTCGAGCACCGGGGCCAGGATGCGGTTGACGTAGTCGGCGACGTCGGGGTCCGAGCCGACGATGAGGCCGGCGAAGCCGAGCTGCGTGGCGGCCGCGCCCTGGCCACGGCGACCGAGCGCGACGAGGGCCCGGGCGGTCCGGGCTCCCTCCTCGTGGGCCACGGGGATGTCGCCGATCCCGGCGACGGGTCCGACCCCGGCCACGGTCACCGGAGACCTGCGGCCGACGCGCGCAGCGATGGACTTGGCCAGCGCGTCGGCGTCGTTGGCCGGCACGAGAGCCACGATGTGGTCGTCATCGGCTCCGACGAGGGAGCCTTCGCCCGCGGCCGTGCTCGCCGACATGATGAGCGCACGGGTCGTCGCCGTGTCCTCGCCAAGCATGACCAGCAGGCAGAACGGCACAACCGGGTCGAAGCCGGCCCCTCGGGCGAGCTGGACCCGCTCGGCCTCCGTGCCCCGGCCGGCAACGAGGTCTGACAGCACCCGGTTGCGCTCGGCCTGTCGCGCGTCGGCCGCGTTGCGCTCGAAGAGCAGCACGAGCGACGTCACCATCCCGGCGCGCTCGACGGTCCGCGCATCTGCATCGTGCAGGGAGCCGACCTCCCCGAGGAGGAGGGTGCCGAGGCGCTCGTGCGCGGCGTTGATCATCACGGCGTAGGTCCCGCCCTCGTGGACGAGTCGGCCGCCCGCCGTCGCGGCCCGGTCCTGCAGCAGCTGGGCCTCGGGGCTGTGAACGAGGTCCGGCGCCGGACCGGTGGACGAGCGGACCGCGCCGTTCTCGTCGAGCAGCACGGCCCAGCCACCGAGCAGCTCGGCCACCGCGTGGGTGATGCCCTCGACCCCGCCCCCACCGAGCACCAGGTTGGCGAAGCGGTCGTGGGCCGCGGCCGCCTTCTCGATTCCCGCGGCATACTGGCGAACCGTCTCGTGCGCCTCCTTGAGCGCCTGCACGGCGTTCTCTGCGTCCGCGAGGGCGCGGGTCTGGACGAGGGTCACCGCAGCGAGGGTTGCGAGGTTGGTCAGCAGCGCCACGTCCTCCCGGGTGAAGGGCCGGGCGGTGCGGTTCGCCGCGAACAGCACCCCGACGAAGTCGGACTCGACGATGAGCGGCGTACCGCAGATGGAGACGATGCCCTCCTCGCCCACGGCTCCGTCAATGGTCCCGGTGTGCTGGAACCGGTCGTCGGACCAGTAGTCGGCGGTCCAGTAGGGCTTGCGGGTCGAGGCGACCAGCCCTCCGAGGCCGTCGCCGAGGGCCAGCCGGACCGACTGGAACGCGGCTGAGACCGATCCCGAGGTGGCCCGCATGAAGATGTCGTCGGCCTCTGCGTCGTAGAGCGTGAGGTAGGCGAGGTCGGTCTGGAGCAGGTGCCGGGCCCGGCGGACGATCGCCTCGAGGACCTGCGCCGGATCGTGTTCGGTGGCGAGCTCGCGCGAGGTGTCGAGGAGGGCGGTGAGCCCGGCCTCCCGGTGCTGGTGCACATCGCGGGTGTGAGCGATGCGCAGCGCCAGGTCCCGGGCGGCGGGTGGGGCCGTGGTGGCGGCGATGTCGGCGACGGTGGCTCCGGAGGCCAGCAGCTCGAGCAGGTGGAGCACCTGCTCGGTCACCGTGTCCGCGGACGTCGTCACGTGGCCGATCATAGGCAGGATCCGTGGGGCAGTGGACGGGCCCCTCAATGGGCAGTCCAGCCGCCGTCCATGACGAAGGACGTCCCGGTGACCGACGCGGCGGCGGGGCCGCAGAGGAACAGGGCGAGGGCGGCGACCTCGGCCGGCTCGACGAGCCGCTTGACAGCGACCGGCGAGAGCATGATCTTCTCGATGACCTCGCTCTCGGGGATGCCGTGGGTGCGGGCCTGGTCGGCGATCTGGGTCTCGACGAGAGGGGTGCGCACATAGGCCGGGTTGATGCAGACGGAGGTCACTCCGTGCGGTGCGCCTTCCAGGGCGACCACCTTCGAGAGTCCCTCCAGCCCGTGCTTGGCGGTGACGTAGGCCGACTTGAAGGGGCTCGCCCGGAGGCCGTGCACGCTCGAGATGTTGATGACCCGTCCCCAACCGCCGGCATACATGTGCGGCAGCGACTGGCGGATGAGGCGGAAGGGTGACACGAGCATGAGGTCGAGGATGAAGTCGAACCGGTCGATCGGGAACTCCTCGATCGGGCTCACGTGCTGGATGCCCGCGTTGTTGACGAGGATGTCCACGTCCGTCGGCAGGTCGGCCAGGGCGTCGAGGTCGGCCAGGTCCGCGACGATCGTCATCAGCGTCGCCTCCTCCGCGAGGGCCGTGAGCCCTGCGTCGTCGCGGTCGACGGCATGGACGGTCGCGCCGGCCCGGCTCAGGGCTCGGGCGATGGCTGCCCCGATCCCGCTCGCGGCCCCCGTGACGAGCGCCGTGCGGCCGGTGAGGTCCACCGGGTTGGTCGCCACCGCGTCGTCCGTCGTCCCGCGTGCGGGGCGGGGCCCGGACTCGTGGTCGCGGGCATCGTTGCGGGCGTCTGGCATGCGGGAAGACTATGAACCGGCCGACAGCCCGATCATGTGCCTTGCCGCCACAAATCGGAGAGAAGGGTGTGGTCCGCCGCTGGCCCGCGTTGAGATGTCGGTCAGCCATCGTCAGATGTCGCGGAACACCTCGATCGTCGCGCCGAGCGCGTTGAGCCGCTCCGCGAGGTCCTCGTAGCCGCGGTTGATGACGTACACGTTGCGCAGGACGGACGTGCCTGGTGCGGCGAGCATGGCGAGGAGGACGACGACACCGGGGCGCAGTGCCGGCGGGCAGACGACCTCGGCAGCCCTCCACCGGGTCGGGCCCTCGATCATGACGCGGTGCGGGTCGAGCAGCTGCACCCGCGCGCCGACCTTGGTCAGCTCGGTCAGGTAGATCGCCCGGTTCTCGTAGACCCAGTCGTGGATCATGGTGCTGCCCTCAGCCACGGCGCCGATGAGCGCGAAGAAGGGCAGGTTGTCGATGTTGAGCCCCGGGAAGGGCATCGGGTGGATCTTGTCGGTCGGCGCCCTCAAGGGACCTGGGATCGTGGTCAGGTCCACGAGCCGCGTCTTGCCGTTCGCGGAGGTGTACTCGGAGCTGAGGTCGTACTTCATCCCCATCTCCTCGAGGGTCGCCAGCTCGATCTCGAGGAACTCGATGGGCACCCGGCGGATGGTGATGCGCGAGTCCGTGACGACGGCGGCCGCGAGCAGGCTCATCGCCTCGATGGGGTCCTCGCTCGGCGAGTAGTCGACGTCGACGTCGATCTGCGACCTGCCGTGGACGACCAACGTGGTCGAGCCGATGCCCTCGATCCGGACCCCGAGCTTCTCGAGGAAGAAGCACAGGTCCTGGACCATGTAGTTGGGGGACGCGTTGCGGATCACGGTGCGTCCGTCATGGCGGGCGGCGGCCATGAGGACGTTCTCGGTGACCGTGTCGCCCCGCTCCGTCAGCACGATGGCTCGGCTCGGGTTGACCGAGCGGTCGGACCGCGCCTCGTAGAAGCCGTGCGTCGCGGTCACCTCGAGGCCGAAGTGCCGAAGCGCCGCGAGGTGGGGCTCGACCGTGCGGGTGCCGAGGTCGCAGCCACCGGCGTAGGGGAGCTGGAAGTTCGGGTGCTCGTGCAGCAGCGGCCCGAGGAACATGATGACCGTGCGGGTGCGCCGCGCGGCGGCGACATCGATGTCCTCGAGGTGCAGCTGCGCCGGGGGGATGATCTCGAGGTCGTTGCTGTCGGGCAGCCAGCGGGTCCGGACGCCGATCGAGGAGAGCACCTCGAGGATCCGGTTGACCTCCTCGATCCGGGCGAGGCTCCGCAGGGTCGTCCGGCCCCGGTTGAGCAGGGAGGCGCAGAGCAGGGCGACGGCCGCGTTCTTCGAGGTCTTGACGTCGATGGAGCCGGAGAGCTGCTTGCCCCCGACGATGCGCAGGTGCTGTGGCCCGGAGTGCCCGACGGAGACGAACTCGGAGTCGAGGGCATCACCGATCTTGGCCAGCATGTCGAGACTGAGGTTCTGCTTGCCGGCCTCGATCCGTGTGACGGCACCTTGCGAGGTCCCCAGGAGCTCGGCGAGCTCGGCCTGGGTCATCGCCTTGTGGCGGCGGGCGTCGCGGATGAGGCCGCCGATTCGGGTGAGGTAGCTTTCAGACACGGACCGAGGCTAACTCATATATGAGTTACTGCAACTCGGGCATGGGGGAGGACCCCAGCACCGCGCCGACGGGCGTGCACGGCAGCCACGGGTGGCGTGCTCGGCTGCCCCGGGGGCCGAGGGTGAGGTCGACTCCGTCCTGGACGAGCGCGGTCCGGATCAGCCGGGCCGGTCCGGGGCGGAACGGCGCAAGGGCGAGCCCCATGACGCGCAGGGCGGCCCGGGGGATGTGACCCACGGCAGGCTGGCCGGTGACGAGCCGGGCGAACTGCTCCATCGTGAGGTTGTCGGGACCTCCGACCTCGATCACCTCACCACGCAGGTCAGCGTCGACGGCGGCCCGGGTCACGGCAGCGGCGACGTCGTCCACGGTGACGAAGTTGATCGGGTTCTGCCCGCGTCCGAAGACCCTGGGGACGCCCTTGCGGTTCGTCATGCTGCGGATGACGTCGGCCCAGGTCTCGGCGAACGCCGAGGCACGCACGACGGTCCAGTCCATCGGTCCGTTCCGGAGGAACCGCTCCGCGTCGGACTTCATCCGGAAGAGCTCCATGGGATGGTCGCGGTCCGCTCCGATGACTGAGACGAGCACGATCCGGGCACCGGCACGGCGTGCCGCCGAGATGAGGTTGCGGTTCCCCTCCCGGTCGACGACCGCCGGCGACTCTCCCGATGCCGGATCCATCCCGTGCACCGCCGAGACGACCACCGTGGCGCCGTCGACGGCCTGCTCGAGCGTGTCCGGCTCCCGGACGTCGGCTGCGACGAAGACCCCCGGCCTGGCTCCCCGCCCGCCCACCGGGGCGTGTCTGGCCACCACCCGCACAGTCTCGCCCCGCTCCACCAGATCACTGACGACGCGCCCGCCCAACCGGCCCGTCCCGCCGACGACGACGATCATCGTGCTCCCCTCCACCTCAGGTCGGTCCGCCCGCGTCGCCGGCGGATCCACCAAGGCTGACCCTCCGCGGGCCGCGCCGGCAGGGCCGAACGTCCCGTCCGTCAGCGGCCCCCCGTCGCGAGACGGAAGCAGCCGTATGCCGCTGGGCCGGGTCCCCGCCCCGCGCTCGAGCTGAGCGGGCGGCGAGGGACCGAGCCCAGCGGCATACAGCCTCGTCGTCGGTGCCTCAGGAAGGAAGCGTGGACACGCCCGCCGGCAGGAAGCGGTGGCCGGTGACGCGCTCCGCGACGCCGGTGCGGTCGAGGAGCGGCGTGATGCCACCGTTCCAGAACTGGAAGCCGGCCCCGGTGATCATCGCGAGGTCGATGTCCATGGGGGACTGGGCGACCTCCTCGTCGAGCATCCGGCGCGCCTCGTCGGCGAGTACGGTGAGCACCCGTTCGCGCACCTGGTCCACGTCGAGCACGACCGGGTCGGCCGGCCTCTCGATGAGCTCGGCCGCCTCTGGGGTGAGGACCGGCCGGCCCGAGCTGAGGTCGTAGAAGCCGGGCAGCTTCGCCGCGACGAGACGCTGAAGCGTCGGCGACGCGTAGAACCGGTCCGGGAAGGCCCGGACCAGCGTCTCGCCGTTGTGCAGGGCGATCGCCGGTCCCACGAGGCCGATGAGGACGAACGGGGGCATCGGGGTCAGCCCGGCGAACGCCCGGTCGACCACCTCGATCGGGGTGCCCTCGTCGAGGATCCGGGCCGCCTCTCCCATGAACCGGCCGAGCAGCCGGTTGACGATGAACGACGGCCGGTCGGCGGCGCGGATGCACGTCTTCTTCAGGTCCTTGCCGACCGCGAAGGCGGTCGCCAGCGTCGCGTCGTCGGTCTGCGCGCCGGGGATGATCTCGAGAAGCGGCATCACGGCGACCGGGTTGAAGAAGTGGAAGCCCACCACCCGCTCCGGATGCTGAAGATCGGCGGCCATCTCGGTGATCGAGAGGCTCGACGTGTTCGTCGCGAAGACGCACTCGGCACCGGTGACCTGCTCCAGCTCGGCGAAGACCTGCTTCTTGACCGACATCTCCTCGAAGACCGCCTCGATGACGAAGTCGGCATCAGCGAAGCCGGCCTTGCTCGTCGAGCCGCTGACGAGAGACCGGTAGCGGGTGAGACGGTCCCGGCTGATCCGGCCCTTGGCCGCGAGCCTGTCGAGTTCGGCGTGCACGTAGCCGACGCCCTTGGCGACCCGGTCGTCATCGATGTCGGTGAGCACGACCGGGACCTGGAGGCGCTGGACGAACAGGAGGGCGAGCTGGCTCGCCATCAACCCGGCACCCACGATCCCGACCTTGGTCACGGTGCGCGCGAGCGCCTTGTCGGGGGCGCCGGCGGGGCGCTTGGCCCGCTTCTGGACGAGCTCGAACGCGTAGAGCCCGGCGCGCAGCTCGTCACTCATGATGAGGTCGGCCAGTGCCTCGTCCTCGGCCGCGAAGCCCTCGTCACGGGTGGTGGCGCGCGCGGCCGCCACGAGGTCCAGCGCGGCGTAGGGCGACTTCGCCTGGCGGCCCGTCTTGACGTCGGCGAGGCGCCTGGCCGTGCTGACCGCGGCGGTCCAGCTCGCCTCGTCCCGGTCGACCGGGGGCCGGTCGACGGTCACCGCGCCGGTCAGGACGCCGCCGGCCCACGCGATCGAACGCTCGAGGAAGTCGGCCGGCTCGAAGATCGCGTCCGCGATCCCCAGGGAGAACGCCTCCGGGCCGCGGAGCATCCGGTTCTGGGACAGCGGGTTGTCGACGATGACCTTGAGGGCCTTCTCGACGCCGACGAGGTTGGGCAGCAGCCAGCAGCCGCCCCAGCCGGGGACGATTCCGAGGAAGACCTCGGGGAGCGCGACGGCGGGGACGCCCGAGCTGATCGTGCGGTAGGTCGCCGACAGCGCCAGCTCGACCCCGCCACCCATGGCCGCGCCGTTCACGAACGCGAACGTCGGCACCGGTAGGTCGGCGAACGCGGCGAAGGCTGCGTGGCCGGCCCGGGCGACGGCGAGTGCCTGGTCCCGCTCTGTGAGGAGGGGGATCCCGGTCAGGTCGGCGCCGACCGCGAAGATGAACGGCTTCCCCGTGACGGCCACGGCCGCGATCTGGCCGTCCTCGGCCCGGGTCCGGAGGGCATCGACGGCGGCGTGGAGCTCCGCGATCGACTGGGGGCCGAACGTCGTGGGGCGCGTGTGGTCGAGCCCGTTGTCGATGGTGATCAGGGCGAGGGCGCCCGCGCCGCCCGGGAGGGTGACGTCGCGGACGTGGGCGTGGGTCACGACCTCCTCGCCGAACTGCAGGCTCGGCGTCGCGGCTGCTGGCGTCGTCGTGGCAGTCACTGGGCGTCCTCCGTGGTGGTGGCGGAAGCGACGGTGTCGCTCTGGTAGTCCGGGTGGTGGGGGTTCTCCCAGATGACGGTGCCGCCCATGCCGAGGCCGATGCACATCGAGGTCAGCCCGTAGCGGACGTCCGGGTGCCCCTCGAACTGGCGCGCCAGCTGGGTCATGAGGCGGACTCCGGAGCTGGCGAGCGGGTGGCCGACCGCGATGGCGCCGCCGTACTCGTTGACGCGAGGGTCGTCGTCGGTGATGCCGAAGTGGTCGAGGAATGCGAGGACCTGGACCGCGAACGCCTCGTTCAGCTCGAAGAGGCCGATGTCGGCGATGGTGAGGCCCGCCTTGGCGAGCGCCTGCTCGGTGGCCGGGACGGGGCCAACCCCCATCACCTCGGGCTCGACACCGACGAAGGCGTAGGACACGAGCCGCATCCGCACCGGCAGGCCGAGCTCGGTGGCGGCCGCCTCGGAGGCGAGCAGGCACGCCGTCGCGCCGTCGTTGAGTCCGGCCGCGTTGCCGGCGGTGACGTTGCCGTGCGGACGGAACGGGGTCTTGAGGGCGGCCAGGTCAGCGAGTGTGGTGCCGGGCCGAGGGGGCTCGTCCTCGGTCGCCAGGCCCCAGCCGAGCTCCGCGTGACGGACGGCGACGGGGACGAGGTCGGGTTGGATCTTGTGGTTGGCGTACGCCTTGGCGAGCTTGTCCTGGCTTCCGACGGCGAACGTGTCGGCCCGCTCCTTCGTCAGCTGCGGGAACCGGTCGTGGAGGTTCTCGGCGGTCTTGCCCATGACGAGGGCGTCGGGGTCGACGAGCCGCTCGGCGACGATGCGCGGGTTGGGGTCGACGCCCTCGCCCATCGGGTGGCGGCCCATGTGCTCCACGCCGCCGGCGATGGCGATGTCGTAGGCGCCGAAGGCGATGGCGCTCGCGGTGCTCGTCACGGCGGTCATGGCGCCGGCGCACATCCGGTCGATCGAGTACCCGGGAGTGGAGGTCGGGAGCCCGGCGAGGAGGGCGGCGGTGCGACCGATGGTCAGGCCCTGGTCGCCGATCTGGGTCGTCGCGGCGATGGCAACCTCGCCGACGCGGTGGGTGGGGAGGGCCGGGTTGCGGGTGAGCAGCTCCCGGATGCAGCGGATGACGAGGTCGTCGGCGCGGGTCTGGGCGTAGATGCCCTTGTCACCCGCCTTGCCGAACGGGGTTCGGACGCCGTCGACGAAGACGACCTCATTGAGCTGGCGGGGCACGGAGCCTCCTAGGGAGAGGGAACGTTCCCGCTGATCCTACTGCTCAGTAACTTTGTCGCCAACGGGTGGTCCAGTGACGGTCCTCACGGGCGACGACGAGGCCGGATGCCGCTGGGCTCGCTCGGCGGGTCCGGTCCAGCTCCCGAGGGCTCCCTCCCTGCCTCTTGCCGGAGCCACGTGACCAGATGGGTGCCGCAGCGGGACGATCAGGCGCGGGGGTGCTCGGCGCAGGCCAGGGCGATCAGTGGGGCGGCCAGCCTCGTCTGCCACGTGCGAGCGCCCATCGCTGCCAGTTCCTCGGCGACCGCTGCCGTGGTCGGGGCCGCCGGCCCTTCCCAGAGGTAGCGACGGAGCAGGTCGGGGGTCAGGACGTTCTCGACCGGGATGACGAGCTCTTCGGACAGGCCGGCGAGCAGCTCCCGGGCCCGCGCCAGGCGGGCGGCGGCCACAGGGTCTCGATCGGCCCAGGTGCGCGGCGGGGGAGGGCCGGTCGAGGGGAGGGCCAGGGGCGGCAGGTCCTCCTCCGGCAGCGCGAGCGCCGCGCCGACCACGTCGATCAGCGCCTCCTGGTGTCGGCGGATGGAGCGGGCGAGGCGAGGGTCCGACGAGGTGAGGGTCCGGGGTGGACGCTCCGCGCGCTGGTGCGCGATGGCGATCTCGGCGATGGCGGCGTCGGGCACGATCCGCCCGGGTGACACATCGCGCTGTCGGGCGAGCTCGTCCCGCCAGACCCAGAGCTCCCGGACGATGGCCGTGCCGCGGCGGGCCCGGATGCGGTGGATCCCTGAGGTGCGTCGCCACGGGTCGACCCGCGGCTCGGGTCCGGTGAACTGCAGCAGGGACTGGAACTCCTCTGCGGCCCACCCGGCCTTGCCCTGCCGCTCGAGGTCCGCGTGTACCGCGTGCCGCAGGTCGACGAGGACCTCGACGTCGAGAGCCGCATAGCGAAGCCAGGGCTCGGGCAGCGGCCGGATCGACCAGTCGACGGCGGAGTGCTCCTTGGCGAGCTGCAGGCCCAGGTAGTGCTCCACCATGGCCCCCAGGCCGACGCGGGGCAGCCCGGCGAGCCGGCCCCCCAGCTCGGTGTCGAAGAGGACCCGGGGCTGCAGCCCGACCTCGGCGAGGCACACGAGGTCCTGGGTGGCGGCGTGGAGGATCCACTCGGCGTCACCGATGGCGCGGTCGAGCGGGCTGAGGTCCGGCACGGCGACCGGGTCGAGGAGGACGGTTCCCGCTCCCTGCCGGCGGACCTGGACCAGGTAGGCGCGCTGGCCGTAGCGGTAACCCGAGGCTCGCTCGGCATCCACCCCGATCGGGCCGGAGCCCGCGGCGATGGCCGCGGCCGCACGGAGCAGCGCACGCTCGTCGGTGACGACCTCAGGGACCCCGTCACTCGGCATGGTCAGTGGCGTCAGCGGCCTGGTGGGCTCGGGCGTCGCCGGCGAGCTCGGCTCGGCACTCACCGGCGCTGTCCGGGCAGCGGCACGACCCCGTCGGGCAGCGGGGGGATCCCGCCGATGGTGCAGAGCAGGTCCGCCCAGGCGCGGAGGTGCTCGGTCAGCTCGCCGCCCAGGGGAGTCCACGACGCCCGGATCTCCATCTCGACGCTCGGGTCGCGGTCGGCGAGCCCGCCGAAGCTCTCGCTCAGCACGCGGGTCACGGTGCCGGCCTGCGCGGTCCAGCCGACGCCGCGGCCGCGGAGCGAGTCGGTGAGCCAGGACCAGCCCACGGCCCCGAGCATGGGGTCGCTCGCCAGCTCCGGCTCGAGCTCGGCCCGCGCGAACGTCACGATGCGCCAGGTGCCGTCCCACGTCTCGGGGCCCGACGGGTCGTGCAGGACCACGAAGCGTCCGGTCGCGAGCTCCGCGTCCGGGTCGGCCGGGTCGATGACGTCGGCGGTGAGCGCCGCGGCGAAGGGCGCGATCCGGGTGGGGGCAGGTACCTCGGTGAGGCGCACTTCGGAGCGCACCCGGACATCGCGGAGGGCGGTGAGCACCTTCGCGAAGTCCGCGCCGTGGTTGCCCGGCAACGTTCTCGTGTGCACCCGATGAGGGTATGCCGCCGGGGTGGTTTTGTCCGCAGGGCACGCCGGGACGCGTGACCGGGTCATGCCTGCTCGCGTGGCAGGATTGAGCGGTGCCGACCCCAGCCTCGCTCCCTGCCTCCGCCCCGGCGGAGCCGGGCAGCCCCCGAGACAGCGATCTCGTCCGTGCAGCCCGCCGTCAACCCGTCTCCCGGACCCCCGTGTGGTTCATGCGCCAAGCAGGTCGGTCGCTGCCCGAGTACCGAGCCGTGCGCGAGGGCATCCCGATGCTCGAGTCGTGCATGCGACCAGAGCTGATCACCGAGATCACGCTGCAGCCGGTGCGCCGCCACGGGGTGGACGCCGCGATCTTCTTCAGTGACATCGTGGTGCCGCTCAAGGCCATCGGGATCGACCTGGACATCGTCCCCGGGGTCGGCCCCGTCGTCGCGCGGCCGATCCGGCGGGCCAAGGACCTCGAGCAGCTCGTCGACCTCACCCCGGAGCACGTCCCCTACATCACCGAGGCCGTCCAGCAGCTGGTGTCCGAGCTCGGCGCCACCCCGCTCATCGGGTTCGCGGGGGCCCCGTTCACCCTCGCGTCCTACCTCGTCGAGGGCGGCCCGTCGAAGAACCACGAGCACACCAAGGCGCTGATGCACGGCGACCCTGACCTCTGGGACGCCCTCTGTGCCCGGCTGGCCCAGATCTCGGGTGCGTTCCTGCGCGTCCAGGCCGGGGCCGGGGCCAGCGCCGTGCAGCTCTTCGACTCCTGGGTCGGCGCGCTGTCGCGGGCCGACTACACCCGTCACGTCCAGCGCCACTCGGCCTCGGCGCTGGCGGCCGTGGCGGACCTCGAGGTCCCACGGATCCACTTCGGGGTCGGCACGGGTGAGCTGCTCCGCCTCATGGGGGAGGCCGGTGCCGAGGTCGTCGGTGTCGACTACCGGGTCGGGCTGACCGACGCGGTCGAGCGGCTCGGCCCTGACTACGCCGTTCAGGGCAACCTCGACCCGGCGCTGCTCTTCGCACCGTGGGACGCGCTCGAGCGACGGGTCCGCGAGATCGTGGAGGAGGGCCGGCACGCGCCGGGCCACATCTTCAACCTCGGGCACGGCGTCCTGCCCAGCGTCGACCCCGACGTGCTGACCAGGGTGACCGCCCTGGTCCACGAGGTGTCGGCGCGCTGATGACGCAGGGGTCGCTCGCCCGGTCGAGCCTCGTCATGGTGGGCGGGTCCTTCGCGTCCCGCGCCCTCGGCGTGGTGCGCGCGGCCCTCCTGACGGCGATCATCGGCACCCGGGCTGCCGGCGACGCGTTCAACCTCGCGAACACCCTGCCCAACGTCTTCTACCTGCTCGCCGCGGGCGGGATCCTCAACGCCGTCCTGATCCCGTCCCTGAGCCGCGCGATGAAGCTCGAGGACGGCGGCAAGGAGTTCACCGACCGCGTCATCACCATCGCCCTGGTGGCCATGGCCGGAATCACCGTCCTGGTCCTCGTCGGCGCCGGCGCCTTCGTCTCGTTCCTGTCCGGTGGGCGAACTGACGTCGAGGGGCTGGCGCTCGCGTTCGCCTACATCTGCCTCCCGCAGATCTTCTTCTACGGCGCGTTCGCGCTCTTCGGGCAGATCCTCAACGCCAGGAACCGGTTCGGGGCCTTCGCCTGGGCTCCCTTCATCGCCAACGTCGTGGCGGTCATCGGGCTCGTCATCTTCATCGTCGTCTACCCGGCACCCCAGGTCGTGACTGCCCAGGGGCAGCCGCTGCCTCGGGGCCCCGAGCAGTGGACCACACCGATGATCTGGCTGTTCGCCGGCTCGGCGACGGTGTCGGTCATCGCGCAGGCCGCCTTTCTGCTGCCGGCCCTCTTCCGCACGGGGTTCCGCTACCGCCCCCGGTGGGGCCTCCGGGGCGTCGGTCTGGGCGGCGTCAGCCGACTCGCGGTCTGGGCCTTCGTCGGGCTCGCCGTCTCGCAGGTCGGCTTCTTCATCACCCAGTGGGTGCTCAACACGGCGGCGCACCGGTCCGGCCGCCCCCCGGACGACCCCCTCCGCGCCACGTCAGTCTACGCGGTGGCCTTCACGATCTTCATGCTTCCGCACGCCTTCATCGCGGTCTCGATCATCACGGCCCTCTTCCCGCGGTTGTCGAAGGCGGCCGCCGACCAGGACGTCGCCGGCTTCAAGGCCGACTTCCGCAGGGGCATGCTGCTGCCGCTGGTCGCCAATGTCCCCGTCATGGTCTTCGTCATGGTGGCAGCAACGCCGATCGTCGCCCTGCTCACGCCCGGTATCGACGGGCCGTCCATCGAGCTCGCAGGCATCGTGCTCGTCGTCATGATCCTCGGGATCGTCCCGTTCGGCGTCGACCTGCTGTGCTATCGGGTCTTTTTCGCGCTCGAGGACGGTCGGTCGCCCCTGCTGATGCAGGCTGTCCTGACCTCGGTCTCCCTGACCGGGGGCATCCTCACCCTCGCCCTCGACCCGAAGTGGGCCATCGCCGTCGTCGCCTCCGCGCAGACCCTCGGCAACGTCGCGAGCTCCACCACCGGCATCCTGCTCCTCCGCCGCAAGCTCGGTCTGCTCGGTCTCGCCGAGATCGTCAACTCGACCTCTCGCATCGGTGTCGCGGCTGCGGGGGCGGGGTTGCTGGCGTGGGGCACGATGACGGTCCTCTCGCCGATCCTCGGCGACCCCACGGCGCCCTCGAGCGCCGTGGACCGGATCTTCACGAGTGGGATCGTGCTCGCCTTCGCGGGCCTGCTCTTCGCCATCGTCTACCTGGCCCTTGCCCATGCGCTGCACGTCCGCGAGGTCCGTGACGTGGCGGACATGGTGCGTCGCCGGCTCGCCTGACCAGCTCGCCCACGCAGTCGAGTGTGCAGTCGCGGTCGCGTCGCTGGTCGAGTGTGCAGTTCCGGCCGGGGGTGGGCTGGCACGAAGTGCACACTCGAGGGGGCGCTCAGTCGGTTGCGCTCGAGGCTCCACGGCTGCGATGACGCAGCCACCGCCGGACGAACCACGCGACGACCAGCGCCAGGAGCAACCAGGGCAGGAGGACGGCGAGACCGGTCACCACGACCATGATCGAGTCGAGGAAGGCCCCCCACGCCTTGCGCAGGCTCTGGACGAACCCGTTCTCCTCCGGCTCGGGGGACGCGGTCGAGTCCGTCCACAGTGTCACCGAGACGGTCGAGGTGCTGGTCCGGCGCTCGAGCTCGGCCAGCCGCTGCTGGAGAGAGTCGAGGTCGGCCTGCCGCCGTGCCAGCTCTCCCTCGAGCAGGACGATCTGGTCAAGGGTGGTCGCCTTGACCATGAGTGCGCGGACCCGGGCGATGGACTCCTTGGCCGGCTGGATCCGGGCCTGCGTGTCGACGTAGGCCTCGGTCACGTTCTCGGCTTGGGACGACCGGTACGACACGGTGCCGACCCTGGCCGACGAGAGGTCTGCGAGCACCTGGTCGAGCCGGTCAGCCGGGACGCCGAGGGTGATCCGGGCCTCGTTCATCCCCACCGGTGGGACGATGTCCTCCTTCGGCATCCCCCCACCTTCGGTCACGGATCCCAGTGAACCCGTGGGGTCGGGTGCCGTCACGATGCTCTCCGAGAGGATCTGCCCGCCCGCTGCCTCAGCGATGGCTCGGACCCTGGCCCCGGCAACCGCGACGTCGTCCACCTTGATCCCTAGCCAGGCCGTGCGCGCCAGCTTGGTCCCGACCGACGACGCCACCGCGCCCGGCACCGCTCCGTCGGAGCTCGACCCCGACCCTGACGATCCTCCGGCGGTGTCCGGGGTGAGCGGCGCCAGGTCCCGGGAGCCCTGCGGCTCGGTCAGGCCCCCGCTGGCCGGCATCGGCGCACTCTCATCCCCCGACCCGGACGGCTGCAGGACCTTGAGCCCCAGCGGAACAGCGAGGGCAAGGACCAGGAGGACCAGGCCGATGACGAGCCACGCGCGCTGCTGACGAGGCCCGCTGGGCCGGAGACGATCGAACCTGACCATGGTGTCCTCCTCGGCGGGGGCCTCGGGCCGTGCCGGCTCCGAGTGCCATCCCTCTGTTCATGAGGACACACGACAGGGGCGAAACGTTGAGCCCCAGGATGGAAGAGTGTCGTCCATGACGGCTCACGTGGGTGTGGTAGGCGCAGGCATCGCAGGGCTCGCGGCGGCGTGGCACCTCGTCCGGTCGGAGCCGGACCTCCACGTGACGATCCTGGAGGGGAGCTCCCGCGTCGGCGGCAAGCTGCGCGTCGAGGACGTCGGAGGGCTCACTCTCGACGTCGGCGCCGAGGCGTTCCTCACGTTCCGCCCCGAGGGACTCCAGCTCATGGACGAGATCGGTCTCGCCGACCAGGTCGCCCACCCGGCTCGGGTCCCGGCCTCTGTCGTCATCGACGGGACGCGCCGCCCCATGCCGCGGGGCACCCTCATGGGCGTGCCCTCCGACCCGGAGACGGTGCGCGGCCTGCTGACCGAGACCGAGCTGGAGCGACTCCGGGCCGAGGTGTTGACGCCACGGGTGGAGGGCGACATCGCGGTGGGCACGTTCATCGACGCCCGGCTCGGCTCCGCGGTCACGGACAAGCTCGTCGAGCCGCTGCTCGCCGGGGTCTATGCGGGGGACTCGCGCAACCTGTCGCTCGAGATGGCGGTGCCCCAGCTGGCCAAGGCCGCACGGGAGGGCACCTCGGTCCTCGCGCTGAGCCGCTCGCTCGTGCCGGCCGACCGCCCCGGGAAGGACAGCGACCGACCACCAGTCTTCGCCACCGTCATCGGCGGGCTGGGCACCCTGCCCGCCTTCCTCGCCGACCGCCTCGTCGACCTCGGTGTCGAGGTGCGCACCGGCGCCGTGGTGCGGGGCCTCGAGCGGCGGGGCGGCCGTCTCGTCGTATCGAGCGGCCCGACGACCGACGTGCACGAGGACGTCTTCGACGCGGTGGTCCTCGCCACACCCGCCGCCCCCACGGCGCGTCTGCTCCAGGACCTGGCACCGGATGCTGCCTCGAGGCTGGCCCGGATCGAGTCGGCGTCGATGGCGATCGTCACGCTCGTCCTCGACGGGCCGCCGCCGGACGTCCTCGACGGCAGCGGCTTCCTGGTCCCACCGACGGAGCGCCTGACGATCAAGGCGTCGACGTTCAGCACCGTCAAGTGGCCGTGGCTGGCGGCGGCCCACCCGGACCGCACCGTCCTGCGGGCCTCGCTCGGCCGCCACCGTGAGGAGGCCACCCTGCACCGGTCCGACGCTGAGCTCGTCGAGGTCTCGCTCGCCGACCTGGCCACCGTGCTCGGGCGTTCGCTCCCGACCCCGGTGGCCGTTCACGTGCAGCGCTGGGGCGGCGGACTGCCGCAGTACGCCGTGGGCCACCGCGGGCTCGTGGCCGGGCTGGTCGAGCCGGCTGCGGACGTCGCCCTGGCCGGTGCCGCCCTGAGCGGCGTCGGCATCCCGGCCTGCATCGCGTCGGGTCGCCGAGCAGCGGAGGTCATCCTGACCCGAGTGCAGGAGGGTGCGGCCGGCTTGGGATGATGGGCGCCATGACTGAGAAGCTGACACCGGCCCAGATGCGCGAGATCAACGAGACCATCCGCTACTCGATGTGGTCGGTGTTCAGCAGCGTCACCCCGCTCGGCGACGACCGGGAGTCCCTTTCCGGCGAGCTCGAGTCCTTCCTCGTGACCTTGGCCGCCGAGGGTGTCGTCGTGCGCGGCATCTATGACGTCGCCGGCCTCCGCGGCGACGCGGACTTCATGATCTGGTGGCACGCGGCCACCATCGAGCAGCTCCAGTCCGCCTACCACCGACTGCTTCGCTCGGAGCTCGGCTCGCACCTCGAGCCGGTCTGGTCCTCCGCCGCCCTGCACCGTCCAGCCGAGTTCAACAAGAGCCACATCCCCGCCTTCATGGCGGACGAGGTCGCCCGAAAGTACGTCTGCGTCTACCCCTTCGTCCGTTCCTACGACTGGTACCTGCTCGACGAGCAGGACCGCCGTGACATGCTCCGAGAGCATGGCCAGATGGCCCGTGACTACCCGGACGTGCGAGCCAACACGATCGCCTCGTTCGCGCTGGGGGACTACGAGTGGCTGCTCGCCTTCGAGGCCGACGAGCTGTTCCGGATCGTCGACCTCATGCGTGAGCTGCGCGCCTCCCGCGCCCGCAACCACGTGCGCGAGGAGATCCCGTTCTTCACCGGCCCCAAGGTCGAGGCGCGCGAGCTGGTGGCGAACCTCCGCTGAGCACCGTGGCACTCTCCGCCCGACCGCACACCCACCGGCCAGAGGGTCCCACCGGGCCCAGCGACATCCGGCTCACTCGTCGTCGGCGGCCAGTCGGAGGCTGATCGAGTTGATGCAGTAGCGCTGGTCCGTGGGGGTGCCGTAGCCCTCACCCTCGAAGACGTGGCCGAGGTGGGAGCCACAGCTCGCGCACCGGACCTCGACGCGTCGCATCCCCAGGCTGCTGTCCTCGTTGTACTCGACCCTGTCGCCGGCCAAGGGGGCATAGAACGACGGCCACCCGCAGTGGGAGTCGAACTTCGTGTCGCTGCGGAACAGCTCGGCGCCACACGCGCGGCAGGAGTAGACCCCTCGGGTCCTCGTGTCGGTGTACTCGCCGCGGAACGGCGCCTCCGTGCCGGCTCGGCGCAAGACGTTGAACTCGGCGGGGGTCAGCTGCTCGCGCCACTCGTCATCGCTGCGCTGGACGGCATAGGTCTTGTCGCTGCTCATGTTCCCTCGAACGTCCGCGGCGGCCCGTTTGTGCCCGCCCGGGGTGATGCCGGGCGGGCCTCGCAGCACCGCCCGGCAGCGATGCTGCGTGTGTCGGCGGCCCCGGTGACTCGGGTTTGGCACGATGGGCCGCGTGAAGCTTCGTCAGCTGGTGACCCGCCCGGTCCTCATCGCAGGTGCCGCCGGCGGGGGGTCCGCGGTGGGTGCCGCCGCCGGATCCGTCGCAGCGGCCGCCTGGTTCGCCCGCCGCGTGCTCACCCCGGACGAGCTGCAGCCCGACGACGTCGCGATCGTGGCGTACGACGAGGAGTCGGTGACCTTCGCCTCGGGGCCCGATCCGGACGTCCCCGGACGGTATGGCGTCTGGCTCGACGGGGGAGCAGGCCATGCGCGTGTCGGGCAGATCCTCGACCGCGACGAGGTGGCCGGGACCGTCCGACGGGCGCTCGTCGCCGTCGACCGCGGGTCGCTCGGGGTGGGGCCGGCCCGGTGGAACCAGTACTACTACTGGGACCGGCCGAGCGTGAGCCTGGGCCTGCCGGACGAGGACGTCGTCGTCAGCTCGGACGTCGGGGCGCTGCCCGCCTGGATCGTGCGGCCGGCCGACCCTGCTGGCGGAGAGAACTGGGCGGTTCTCGTCCACGGCCGCGGCGCCCGCAAGGAGGAGGCGCTGCGCGCGGTGCCAGTGCTGCGCGATGCCGGGTGGACCTGCCTCGTCGCGGCCTACCGCAACGACCGCGACGCCCCGCGGGGGCCGGACGGACGCTACAACCTCGGTCTGTCGGAGTGGCGGGACGTGGAGGTGGCCATCTCGACGGCAGTGGCACGAGGCGCCGAGCGGATCGTCCTCTTCGGGTGGTCGATGGGCGGTGCGATCGTGCTGCAGACCCTGCACCGGTCGCGCCACGCCGACCGCATCGTCGGGGTGTGCCTGGACTCGGCCGTCATCGACTGGGACGCCGTGCTCCGGCACCACGGGCGTCTCAACCACCTGCCGAGCCCCTTGGTGCGGGTGGCGCGCGGCCTCATGGGCTCGCCGCGGGGGCGGTCCCTGGTCGGTCTGATCGAGCCGATCGACCTGGCTCACACCGACTGGGTCGCCCGCGCCGACGAGCTCGACGTGCCGATTCTGCTCATCCACTCGACCGGGGACACGGTCGTCCCCTTCGCCCCTGCTGCTGCCCTGGCCGAGCGTCGACCCGACATCGTGCGGTTCGAGCCCTGGCACCGGGCCCGGCACTGCCGAGAGTGGAACTACGACCCGGAGCGGTGGGAGTCCGTCGTGTCCTCGTTCGTCACCGGTCTGTCGCCGGCTTCGGGCGAGCTGGACGGCCGACCATCAGCCGCCCGAGCCGCTGGGGCGCCGCGGGGTGAACCAGCGACCCATGAGGGTGCTGTCCGCCTCGACGAGGCTGCCGAGCTCGAGCTCGAGGGGTGATGCGGCCGGTCCCACCGGTCTCGGGTGCATCCCCCCGACGACTCTGGGTGCGATCGTGAAGCACAGCTCGTCGACGAGGCCGACTGCCAGGAAGGAGCCGGTGAGGTGCGGGCCTCCCTCGCACAGCAGCCGGGTCCAGCCGCGCTCGTGCAGCCGGGCGACGAGCAGCGGGAGGTCCACCTCGTCCTCGCCGCAGACGAGGACGTGCTCCCGGCCGAGGATCGACTGCGCCTCGGCCAGGCCGGGCGCGCGGGCGCACGTGGCAAGGAGCACCGGGCCGCCGGCCGCGCCCTGCGCACTCTCCGGGAGCCGGCCCGAGCGGCTCACGGCGATGAGGGGAAGGGGTTCGTCGATCCCGAGGTCTCGACGGAGCGGCAGGACGTCCGGCGACACCGTGAGTCCGGTGTAGCCCTCGGCCCGGATCGTGCCGGCGCCGACGATCACCGCGTGGCTCAGGCCCCGGAGCAGCTCGAAGACGATGTGGTCCGCCGCGGTGTTGATCGATCCCGACCGGCCGTCCGGGCCGCTGGCTCCACCGTCGACCGTCGTCACCATGTTGCAGCGCAGCCACGGGTCGCTCGGCGCCGCATAGACGGCTGCGAGGTCCGCGAGGTCGAGGTCGGCGCCCGGCGTGAGGTCGCTGCCGGCGGGTAGGAGCAGGCGCATGGGACAAACCTTAGGTGGCCGTGCCTCCGGTCCAACGGCTGCCGTGTCCGGCAGGATGGCGCCATGGGCAAAGGCAAGAGCGATGACAAGGGCACAGCCGACGCAAAGGCACGCAAGGGCGGCGCGTCCGGCGCCCGGACGGACGCCGACGCGCTCGAGTCGAAGAAGAAGGCTGACGAGGAGCGGGCCGTCGCCGACCTGGCCGACCAGTTCGTGGCCGACGGGCTCCACCCCATGGGCGGCTTCGCGGATGCGCTGCGGGTCGACAAGGACTTCGCGCTCGCGGACGTCGACCCGTCCTCGACGCCCGCCTTCGACGGCGACAAGCTCGCAGGCAAGGCCGCTCTGGCGTCAGCCGAGGAGGAGCTGACCGACCTGCTCGAGCGACTCTGGGCCGAGTCGACCGCCGGCTCCAAGCGCGCGCTGCTTCTCGTCGTGCAGGGGATGGACACCTCGGGCAAGGGCGGCATCATGCGCCACGTCATCTCGGTCAACCCGCAAGGCGTGCGGGCGACCGCGTTCAAGGCGCCGACCGAGGAGGAGCTCGCACACGACTTCCTCTGGCGCATCGAGAAGGCGGTTCCCGGTCCCGGCCAGCTCGGGGTCTTCGACCGGTCGCACTACGAGGACGTCCTCATCGTGCGGGTTCACGAGCTCGTCCCGCAGGACGTGTGGTCCAAGCGGTACGCCCGGATCAACGCCTTCGAGCGCGAGCTCGCCGCGGGCGGGACGAAGGTCGTCAAGGTGATGACGCACATCAGCAAGGAGGAGCAGAAGTCCCGCCTCATGCGCCGGCTGGAGCGCCCCGACAAGTTCTACAAGTTCAACCCCGGCGACGTGGACGAGCGGAGCCACTGGCTCGAGTACATGGAGGCCTACCAGGCGGTCTTCGACAAGACCTCGACGGTCGGCGCGCCGTGGCACGTCGTCCCCGCCGACCGCAAGTGGTACGCCCGGCTCGCCGTCCAGCAGCTCCTGCTCGAGGCGCTCCGCGAGATGGACCTCCAGTGGCCCGAGGCGGACTTCGACGTCGAGACGGAGAAGAAGCGGCTGGCCGCCAGCTGACTCGGGGTCAGCCGATGCGGTCGAGGACCGGACCCACCGAGCCCGCCAGGTCCACCGGCAGGGTGCCGAAGGTGTGACCGTGGCCGCCCTGGATCCGGCTCGCGATGAAGGCGTCGGCCACGGTGGGCGAGTGCTCGAGGAGGAGGGCCGCCTGCAGCGCCACGGCGAGCCCCTCGACCGCGGACCGGGCGGTGAACGCGGCCTCGGGGGAGTCCGGTCGCAGGGAGTGCGCCTGCTGGACGGCGTCATCCATGTGGTCGTCGAGCGCTCGACTGACCCCTCGGACCCGGTGGAGCTCCTTCGTCAGCGCCTCGAGGCTCGCAGGCTCCCGACTGATGGCCCGGATCACGTCGAGGGCGTTGACGTTGCCCGAGCCCTCCCAGATCGAGTTGAGCGGCGCCTCGCGGTAGAGCCGGGCCAGCACGTTCTCCTCGACGTAGCCGTTGCCCCCGAGGCACTCGAGTGCCTCGGCCACCATGGGCGCCGTCCGCTTGCACACCCAGTACTTGCCCACCGCCACCCCGATCCGCGCGAAATCCGCCTCACCCGCGTCGAAGGCGTGAGCAAGTCGCATCGCGAGGACGGTCGCGGCCTCCGCCTCGAGGGCCAGGTCGGCGAGGACGTTGCGCATCAGGGGCTGGTCGACCAGCAGTCGCCCGAACGCGGTCCTCTGGCGGGCATGGTGCACGGCACGGGTGACGGCGTCCCGCATCGTCGCCGTCGACCCGAGGACGGTGTCCAGCCGGGTGGCGCCGACCATCTCGATGATGGTCCGCACCCCACGGCCCTCGTCGCCCAGGCGGGACCCCCACGTGCCGTCGAACTCGACCTCGCTCGAGGCGTTGGAGTGGTTCCCCAGCTTGTCCTTGAGACGCTGGAGGGCGAAGGGGTTGCGGGTCCCGTCCTCGAGCGCCCGAGGGACGACGAGGCACGTCAAGCCGGCCGGGGCCTGGGCGAGGACCAGAAAGACGTCGCTCATCGGCGCCGACAGGAACCACTTGTGGCCGGTCAGGCGGTACGTCTCCCCGGACAGCGGACCGCCCGGCGTCAGGGTCGCCGTCGTCGCGTTGGCCCGGACGTCGGAGCCGCCCTGCTTCTCGGTCATCCCCATCCCCGCGATGACGCCGGCCTTCTCGGCGAGCGGCCGGATGCCGAAGTCGTACGTCCGACTGGCCAGCTTGGGAAGCCAGCGCGACGCGAGCTCGGCGTCGTGTCGCAGCGCCGGCCCAGCGGCATACGACATGGAGATCGGGCAGCCGTGCCCGGCCTCCACGCGTGACCAGATCATGAAGCCGGCCGCCCGGCGCGCGTGGGCGCCGCGCCCGACGGGCGCCGTCCACGGCTCCGCGGTGAGCCCCGCACCGACGGCGCGCGCCATGAGCCAGTGCCACGACGGATGGAACTCCACCTCGTCGATCCGGTTGCCACGGGCGTCGTGGGTCCGCAGCACCGGCCGGTTCGCGTCCGCGAGGCGGCCGTGGTCCTGGGCCTCGGGCGACCCGGCCAGCCGACCGAGCTCGCCCAGCGGCGCGACCTCCTCCGCGGCCACCCACCGGGCCACCGCCTCCGCCAGGGCCCGGTCCTCGGAAAGGAAGTCCCGGTCGACGAAGGGCTCGACCTGGTTGGTCACCTCGTGCGTGCTCATCCCTGCAGACTAGGACGACCGCCGGCGGCGACCCTTCCCGCCTCGTGTCGCGCGCGTCACCGGGGGCAGCCCCGCCCGGACGGCTAGCCTCAAGGGCGATGATGGTCAAGGCGGCGGTGCGGCGCACCCTCGAGAGGATCCCGGGGGCGGTGCCTCTCGCCAGACTGACCCTCGAGACCATTCGCGTCTGCCTCAACTATCGCGTCACGGGCCTCGCCGCCGAGGGAGGCTTCTTCCTGCTCCTCTCGCTCCCGCCCTTCGTCCTCGGCCTCTTCGGTGGCGTGGGCTATCTCGGCAACATCCTCGGCGCCGACAGCGTCGAACGGCTTCTCGCGGTGATCACCGACTACGCGTCCGGCTTCCTCACTCAGGGGAGCATCGAGGAACTGCTCCTCCCGACGGTCCGCGACGTGCTCCGTGACGGCCGCCCGGACCTCATCTCCGTCGGGTTCCTCCTCGCCCTGTGGTCGGGGTCCCGGGCCCTGAACGTCTTCGTCGACACGATCTCGATCATGTACGGGCAGGGGGACAGTCGAGGGATCCTGCGCCAGCGCTTCCTCACCTTCGGCCTCTACACGGTCGGCATCGTCGTCGCCGTCGTCCTGCTGCCGCTGGTCCTCCTCGGCCCGGCCATCATCGAGGGATGGCTGCCGGACCGGCTCAAGCTCCTCACCAGCGCCTACTGGCCCCTCGTCCTCGTCCTGTCCATCGCCCTGCTCACGACGCTGTTCCACATTGCCACGCCCCGCAGGGGCCGGTGGTGGCGCAACGTCCCCGGAGCTCTCCTGGCGCTCGCGATCTGGCTGCTCGCCTCCCTCGTCGTCCGCAGCGCGCTCGAGGCCTCCCTCGGGGGCTCGTCGATCTACGGGCCGCTCAGCACCCCGATCGTGCTGCTCATCTGGCTCTACGTCCTCGCGATCGCCATCCTCATCGGTGCCGGCCTCAACGCCGCGACCCGCGTGCTGTGGCCCGTCGAGCTGCGCGACGGGGCCGGCACCAGGCTGGCCAGCTGGGCCGGCGCTCTCGTCTCCCGCAGGCCCCTGGTCCGGGCTCCCGTGAGGGTCGATCCGGCGCTCGGCAACCAGCGGAGCCGCGACCAGCAGTTCACCAAGCGGGAGCTCTCGCACCTCGCCGAGGCCATCGACCGGGAGCTCGTGGAGGGGGTCGCGCGGCCCCGGGCCGACGGCAAACCGGGGGGCTGAGGACGGTTTTGTATCTGCTGGATCGATCCGCTACTGTCTACCAAGCACGAGCGGGGAAGTTACACCGCTGGTGTTCCCGCGGACGTAGCTCAGTTGGTAGAGCGCAACCTTGCCAAGGTTGAGGTCGCCGGTTCGAGCCCGGTCGTCCGCTCCGTTGACGGCCCCCGATCCTGATGGTCGGGGGCCTTCGCCGTCGGGCGC
>Ga0209347_1001800_pt1 | contig 31756 bp, 29 predicted proteins | sample AutmiccommuBRH23_FD_187382 | JGI IMG/M metagenome (GOLD analysis project Ga0209347, IMG submission 187382) | Deep subsurface microbial communities from Mt. Terri, Switzerland - Autotrophic microbial communities BRH/23 (SPAdes) (version 2) | ecosystem: Environmental > Aquatic > Deep subsurface >...
GAACGCTCGCCAACCCTCTCGCCGCTCGCCGACGGCCAGCGCGGTCCGCATCGAACCCTCGGCGCCGAACAGCTCGGCGCCCAGCAGCTCCTCCACGGGACGCCCCATCATCGACCGCGCCTTCGCCTCCCCAAGCAACTCCTCGATCCGGACGGAGACGTGCATCACGTTGAAATCGCGGTCGAGGCAGACGAGCCCCCGACCAAGAGAGCTGAACACGGTGCTCACTGCGATGAGCGGGGCATCGTTATGGTCGATTTTGCAGGTCGGGTTGGAGACGAGGTCGGTCATCGGAGCAGAACTCGTCCGATGGTAGCGATTCGCCAGCAGGAGTATGTGACCGACAACACGGGACCCCCTGCGTGCGCAGCCGCCGGGCGGCACCAGCCTGATACGGCGCCCGAGCTTCGGGATCTGAGGCTGACGGATGGATCCCGGGCCAGGAGATAGCCGAGCTGGCGGTGGAGGGTTGGTCTGGTCGTGCGGGTGCGAACTGGTTCTGGAGCGTGGCCACGGCTTTCCAGCCGTGGCAATCGTGCAGGCTGCGAGTTCCCCCGGAGCGCGGAAAGCCAGGGACTTCGAGCGCTGGTCAATCGCCGCTACGTGATCTCCCGGCGTTCTTCAGGCTCGCCAAGAGTCGGACGCCAGCGCATCTTCGATAATTCTCGTTGCGAGCGCGTCGAGGTGCGCCACCAGGAGGCTGTTCAATTCATCGAACTCCGGAATGAGCGTGCCGCGAACGAAGCCAGGAGGCGCTGACACCATGATGCTGGTCCGTCTCTGACCTCGCCGGCGATACGACTCCAGGCCATACCGGCGCGCCAAAGCGACGAACAGACTCCTCGACCATGGGTTCTCGGTGCAGCCTCTCATCACGGAGCTGCAGCAGATACCCGAGATCGGCCGCGCGATAGCAAACCTGAACTACAAGGCCTTCAATCTGCTCGTCCGTCGCGAGCCCCTCTTCCATCGCGCGCTGTATCGCCTGACGAACCGATCTCCGGAATGACTCGGCGGGGCTTGGTGCGTCACGACTTCCAACGCGTCTCGAAATCGCGCGAGCAGATCGACTGCAAGGTCCGGAGCGACCTCCAGCTCATGTGCCCTCCCCCACCGAATGCTCGGACTCTTCCCAACTCAGGGCGAGTGGATCGCCAAAGACCGTGGCTGCTTCCTCGAACGAAAATCCCATGCTTGTCCTGATTCGACTGATCCTTTGCGGCATCCCATTCGAACTTCATCCGGACCGAGGATACCTCGGAGGTTCTGGAGATTCTCCCCTGGAAATCCCCGGACGTAAAAAGGGCCGAAACCTCGCGGATTTCGGCCCTTGTTGTACTGCCTGGTACTGCAAATTGGTGGAGCGGCGTCCATCGAACCACACCGATAACCCTCATGCTTACAGAGTTTGCAAGCCTAACCTCGAGGACATACCCCCAAAAGTACCCCCCGCATTCGCATGGCTGTCTTTCCGTCTACTTGGTTTTCTAAACGCGATTACTGAGGATCTCCCTTGCGCGTGGCGAGTCCCAGGGGATCATCGAGTTCAGCCCCCTGCACTTAGGACATGTTGGAACCTTCGACGAAACCCGCCAGACGCTGTAGATGATGCCGGGAACGATGAGCAGCAACCAGAGGGCGAGTTCAACACAGCCGCTTCCTGGAACCGTCATCTTCGGCCTGCCGACAAAGCCGCAGTTCATGCAGACCATATCGCCCCGGCGCTCCCGCCCCGTCAGTCCTGACGTGACGACGCTGGTCTGCGGCGGGTTCAGCGGCGCGAACAACGGCGCGAGTTCCTCGATCTCGCGAGCGTAGACCCACTGCTGCCGGAAGGGATGGAAGATGTAGGTTCCGGCAACGATCCTGTTCGCTCGCGCAGCCTCGCGCAGGTCGGCGACTGACGCGACGCGAAACTCCTCATCGCCTTGCCTAACAATCCACTCCGCTCCGCCATTCATTTGAAGTCCCAATAGACGGTGTAGTCGTACCCATCCGTAAGAGTCACCTTCCGAAAGCCGAGGTCGCGAAGTTCATTGAGGAGGCCATCCTTCTGAATTCGATGCGCCCACACGTCGTTGAAGAGGATGAAGTTCAACGTGATTCGGTCGTTATTCGAGCCTGTCACGCGTACCTTAATATCCATGTTCTGATCAAGGAATCGTTCTCGGAGAGCTTCGCCGTACACCTTCCGAGCCTCCCTGCCAATTTTCTCGAGCTCCCTGGCTTCCTTCGCTGCCTGTGCCTTCGCCTCCGCCTCCGCCTTCGCACGTGCAGCCTTCTCGCGTCGCGAGAGTTGCGCATCGAATCGCTTATACTCGGCCTCTCCGACTCCGCCGCCCTCGTGAGCGAAATCCAAAGCTCGCCTCGTGGCCACCAGGTCTCCGGTATCGAAGCTCATTTTCGCCAACGCGAATTGCGCGACTGCACAGCGCTCTTTTTGTTCGCCGGTCATTGAACTCGCATCGAGCTCTGCGAGCTCGGTGCAGCTGCGCACGTAGTCGTCGGGCTGCTCTTTTGGATCGACCGCTCCAAGACTCTGATGAATGGCGGCGATTGTCTCTTTCTTTATCCGATCCCGCGCGGCCGATTGAGCTGCTTCCTCTGCGGCTTGCTTTTTGTCGGCAGCCTTCTGCGAAATTGACGACATGAGCAGTACCAGCAAGATCATGCCGACCCCCAGAGCGACAAAGATCGCGATCGCCTTCGGCGATGCCCCTCCACCACGCGTTTCGGGGGCGCTCACCGAAAGAGGTGTTCCGGCTAGGCTTCGCAGCTCCTCCACTTCGGCGATCCGAATCCAGCGGGCGAGCACGGGGTGATACACGAAGGTATCGGGTCTGACTCGGCCTTCTTGATACCACTGCAACAGCTCATTGTCGCTTTGGGCGATGTAGTCCTTCTCGCCGATTCTGACGGTCCATTCCATGGGTAGGCTCCTCCCGCCCTAGCGCTTGACTCTTACCGCTTCGCCATCTTCTGCTTCATTAACAGCACCAATTTCGCGGCCGGTGCGCGATGATCTTATCGCGGCTATGGCAAATAGGATGGCGGTGCCGGCGTCGAGAAATCGCCACGTTGCTCGCGAGAAATACAGCGGCGCTATCGGGTTGAAGGCAATTGCGACTGCGACGAATGCGAACTTAAGCCGAGAATTGGTAGGCCACAAACGAAGCGTTATCCAGATTGCGGCAAGGGTAGTCGCCCACCTCACAAAGGTGTAGTAACCGTATTGCATAGGGAACAACGCGACGAGAAGCACCGCAACCACCAACCATTGTGCGACTTGGGCATCTTTCGCTGGGCGAGAGATGCTGCGGATACTCTGCGAATCAGTCTCGTTGGTCATCATTCTTCAACCACCAAGAGATGGGAACGCCTTCGCAACTCCGTACAGAAGGGCGCCTATCGCGGTTTGAATGAGAATAGCCACGATCTGAAACCCACAACCGAACTTGAGAACGTCGCGCGCCGCGCGCTGACTCGGAGAGAAGCCTGCGAGCACCATGTAGGCGCGACCGAGCCCTTCGGCAGATAGATTCAGAGAGTAAAACAGGCCGCCGCACAGAATCGCCGGAAAAATAGCCAGCAACGGATTAGTCATCCACGTGCTTACTACAAATCGCCAATAGTGCAGCAGCACCCAAAAAATCTGGGCTGTGACCAAGGTCAAAGGAATGGGAATCCACAAGTAGTGATACCACCTGATACCAAGGAGGGTCCAACGGCGACTCTCGAAATGGTCCCTATTCTGCTGACCCATTTCCGCGCCTTGCTGCCCCATCTTGAAACCGATGAACGGGATGATCACGGCGAGGATCGCCGCCATGATGCGATTGCCAAGGCTCGCAGGCTCGGCCCCCGCATCCCAACCCATCAGCCACGACCCCGTCCAGCCAAGGATCGCCACTCCTGACCACACGATAGCGGAGGGTAAGGCGGTGATGACTCCGATCGCGCCGCCACGCCTTCGGGCGATCGCGCCACAATGAAGCTCCCAACTGCTGCGGACGCTACGCTCGCAAGAAAGCGAACCACGAAATGTTCTCCCCAGAGAAACAGAGTCCATGTTTCTTGCGGATTTTCTGCCCTGAACTGTTGCTCCGCGCCCATCTGCAGCGCCGAAAACATTAAGTTCGCAGCCACGATCCCCGAGAGTATGGAGAGTGGATATCTCAGAAGCGGGCGATGGTCGCCCCCCGCCTGGGTAACAACTCCGATTGAAGTGAAGGGCGTCGGCGACAACACTGGGGCCACATTCGGGGATTGTGTGTTCATGGTTTGATGGAGACTAGTTGATTCACATCCCGATTGCGAAGAGGCGACAGGTTGTGGATTCGAGATAGAAGGCGAACAAATTCAAAGGTCTCGTAGTAAGCGAAGCTTGATCTCCGCCTCGTCGGCTGAATAGCCCTGCGTCACGGCCTCCCTCAGAACTCGCTCGCCTTCCCGCTTCAACGCGCCTTTCGCTTCGGGATTGCTTGCCAGAGCGCGGAAGCAGGCGGCGATGCCATCCACTCCCTCCGACATCACCGAACGAACCAAGTCCTCCGAAGGCACCCGTCTCATGTCGGCAACGGCCTGATGCGCGAATACCGAGCGGGCCGAGCGTCGCAAGTCCTGCGCTTCGCGGTGCTTCTCCAGTGCATCTCCACTGAGCGCTCCCTCGATCATCGCGTTCACAAGATCTTGGATCTTTTGGATTTGTGGAAGCTCATCCAGGGCACCACCGCCTTCGCCCTGGGCCTCTTGCCAGAGATCCTCCAATACGGTGATCCAGCGGTATGCCGAAGATAAATTCGTCTGGCCGCCCGAGGCGATCTCCTGTAGTACCAAACTGCCACGCGCCTTCAGGCGCAACAGGCTGAGTCTGTCCTCTTCGCGCGCCGCATCGATGTTGGCTTGCGTCACGACTCTCTTCTCGAGAGGAAATAGTGGGTTCTCGTGGCGACGCCTCAGATGGCGTTCCGAGGGTCCCAGTGACCCGCTCCAAGTGAGAGGTTGCTGGGCATTCTCAGTTGACCAAGGCCATCGCAAAATATTCTCCTTCAGGAAGGCTGCCTTCTCCGATACTCAGCCCAAGCGGAGGGGGCCATCCCATGCGTCCGGGAACCGGTTTTCCAGCGGTTCCCCGCGTGCATTCGATCGCCCGGTTGGCGGTATCACCGCTCAAGCAAATCATCTTCGAGAACACTCAATCTACTCGACGTTTCTGAGGGATCGGCGCTGGCTCGAAGTAGTGGCATACCTTGAAAATGAATCCGGTCGGGACAAAATGAGATCACGGATGTGGTTGCCCGACCGACGGGTGGAAACGTGGGTTCGCCAGGCCCGACGTGGTAAGTCGCGAGTGTTTCCTCAAAAATAGCAACCGGTCTACATCCGGAAGGGTAGAAACCAAAATTGATGATCTGGCCGGGTGCCTTTACGTGCCACAAGTTGCCTAGATAATGATCGCCTCTCAGACCACCTACAGATGAAAGTTTTCCCTCAACGGTCAATGTCTCTGGATTTGTGTACCAAAACATCGCCCGGCGATCTGGAAAAAAATAGGCTTCGAATACGCGACCATCGTCGCCCTTTATCGCGTAGTGTTCGAGATCAGGTGGAGGCGACCATCCGGTACTTACACACGATCGGAGACTCACAACGAGGACCAGCGCTCCGATCACCGCAAAAGCGAGGCCGCCAAGGCCGTTACTTATCGTGGATCTCATGTTCCGTGGCTCATTACAACCCAGGTTTCTGCGCTTGGGGGATTCTGTCCCATTCTTTCTACCTGCGTGACACCACACCTGCCACGAGAGCGCCCACGATGCAAAGGACCCCAATCACAACGCCGACCAAGGCGAGCATTGGGGAGCTTAACAGCATCCCCCCTACGACTGGCCCTGCAACGAGCATAACCGCACCGAAGCAGCCGAGCTGGAGGGGCGTTCCCATAGCGTTACGAGGGGGAGGCTGAGTCGCCGCAACAGGCGGCGGCGGAGCGCCGCCAATCCCCGCGAAATCGGGATGCTCCCCGATGGGGATCCAGTTGCCCCCGTGGTCTACCAGATCGGAGGGGACCACGCGCCCCTCGCTGATCCACCTCCGCACCGTAGGCACGTCAGGACCCGTGAACATCTGCGTTCCGCGTTTGATAACGATTGCCATCCCGTGAACTCCTCTCGGCAGGTGTGAAGGGGGGGCGCAAAGCTAGGGGACGTGAGCGACCTTAGCCGATCAGCTGCCCTCTGTCACGTTTGGCCGTCACCCCGTCGTCCGCCGCCTCCTGACCTGCCGAACGGTTGAGTTAAACCGGATTGGGGGGAGGGGGTGTAACTTAGGAGCGCAAAGGGGAAATGCAGCCGTGAAGATAGCCGCCCTCGCCCTCATTCTTTCCTTGCCGTTCCTAGCCGGATGCGAGAGAGCCCCGGACCGCTATGATCACGCCGTGATCGGAGTCCCTGACGGGCTCTTTGAGGCCGTCACGGACGGTCTAGGAGAGGCGGGGTGGGAGATCGTCTCCACGCGCCGCGCCGTCTCGTCGGGTGAGGCTCAGTACGAGCTCGTCATCAGGAAGAAACTGCGAAAAGGGGAGAAGCCGTCGAAGAACGTCACGGCTATGGATTTCGTCACGGAGCAACAGGTCCGCGACTGGAACCCCTAATGCCGTCCGGTGTCCCCTACTTCGGCCCCGTAGCCGAAACAAGAGCCGCTCGGCAGCGCGAGCTGGAAGCGTTGCGGCAGGGCACGGATCGACTCGCACAGGAACTAGACGCGCAATGAAGTCGCGCCCGGCCAGTCACCGAGCCGGTTCCAGAAGTTCCCGAGAACATGCCGCGCGGGCGAGTCTAGGCCGCGGTAGGGGTGACCGGAGAAGTGACTCGTCGCTTTGGGTTGGTGTACCAGAAGATGGTCCAGAGACCGAGGACAAGGGAGTATTCACCCGACATACGGGAGGTCTCTGAGGGAACCGAAAACGGGGCGAAGATGAGCGCGTTTACGATGATCCCCAACAGGACGATGGCCGCTCCGAGGGAAACCCTAATCGCCATTCGGAGGGGCCGACTCGCTATTTTGCTTCCCAGATTTCGCGTCAGCCAGAAACCAAAGGTGATGACGCCAACGGTCACAATGGCCATTACGAACGCGAGGCTGTCCCAGGCGGCGATACCCGCGACGGTTCGGACCCCGAGTGAGAGCGTAAGGAGCGCCGCGAAGACCAAAACAAGAGTACGCATACGAGGTAAGGTAAGCCTCTCGGGGAAGAAAGCGCAAATGGCAAGAGGGGGGCCAGCGGGAAGTTGGTATCAGGTCTGAGAAACCAACTTTGTTACCGCTTCAGGACGTGTCTGCGCGGCTTTGGAACGTGCTAGGAGTCGCGGTTGCTTCACCACCCAGCGCAAACCTCAGTTTCGGGCAGCTGAAAAGCTGGTTTTCCAGACCGGACACAAACTTTTCCGTGAAGCGCTCGCCGAAGGACCCGCACGAATGGGAAGTGCCCTGTCCGCGATTCCAGGGATGCGCGTGATGGAAATCGGAGGCATCTTTTCGGCTCGAGCTCTTCTGAAGAAAAAAAGGGCTGGCCCCTGCGGACCAGCCCCGAGTTTCTACTCCTTGTGGAGACCTTGACCTTTACGTGAGGCTTTTCTCCAACCAGTCAGCCACTTTGGTATCAAGGTTCCGTCCGGCCCAGGGTCGAGTTGCGCGGATCACCAGCAGCTTGTCATTCGCATCCAAATGAACCTGTAGACGGCTGCGGATTTCAACTACCGAGAAGGTCGCCTTGACGACCCAGACGCTCTGAAGACAGTGCGCCCAGTAGGGGAACTTCTTCAGCTCCGCGACGAGGCCGGAGTAATTCTGCCCCGGCTGGAACAGGTCATAGGTGATCAGAAACGTCTTCATACAGTTCTCCTCAGTCGGCCCGAATAGCTCGGCTCGACAGGGTGGCGCCGCCGAAACGGCAGCGGCGTCGTCGTTCTGAGGGGAAATCCGGCCCGGAGGGGCTGCCTATGGGCGTATTGCGGGTGCGGGAATCATCCCCATTTTCAACCTCCCGAAAGGGTATTTCCCCCTTTTTCGGTTGGTTGGCCCGCTGACTGAAGCGCTATATACTGCGCGTGGAGCGAGTGCGGACCCGCCAAGGAGCGGGGGGTACTCCTGAGGACCTTCGGTTTGCACCCCGAAGGTCCTCGCCGTTTCCGACCTTCATCTCAAAAGCCTCTTCAACCCAAGAGTCACTGAGGCTCACATTCACAACGCATCCATTCTACCAATTAAGCACGATCCAAACTGAGGGTTTCGCGGCGGATTTCGCGCGGATTTCAGTCGCTCTTTTCCACAGGTCACGGTCTGACTGCGTGGCGCAGTCTTTTTCCCACAGAAGATCCGCAGCGAGGTGGCTAGATTTCCACATGATGTGGGAAATCAAGTACATGATCGCGTTGATCTGCTTCTGGTCGTAGCCGAGAAAAGCGCTCTGCCCGATCATCATCGCGGTGCCGTGAATTGGCGGAGGTGATGGCGTCGAGAAGTTGATCTTAGCGATTCGACGCGTCTTTTAGTCGAGGCTCAGGTCCGCCTCGAACTGTCGGAAGATCCCGAGCCTGTGCCGCCGCGAGAAATACCCGCTGTGCCCGTAGCCGGGATACCAACGCGTCACGATGCGGCCCTCGAGCTTTGACGGAACGTCAGCCCATCCTCGCCTGCCAAGGTCCGAATACGGCCGCCAAAACGGCACCCGGAGCGCGAGATCGCCGTCGGAGCAGTATGCGAACGCGCGGCCGAGCGTCCGCTCTCTACGAGCGCGAGAATCCCATTCCGCCGCACGTTCGGATTGCTGACACTTCCCGTCAGGATTATCGTCTCGGTCTTGATCCCTCGGCGCGTCTGCTCCGCGCCGTGAGGATCGCGTGGCAGCGGTTCGACTGCGCAACTAGGCCAATCCGCCGCTCGCCGTACCGGAGGTGCTCCTCGATTTCGTTGGCGCGAGCGTTCGCCAGCCTCGGGTTCTTGATGGTGATTCCAGGCCGGAAGCGGCCCCGCCGGAAAGTTGGTGTCAGGAAGTTGGTATCAGGTCTGGAAAACCAACTTTGTTCCCCCTTCAGGACGGAGTCTGCGCGGCTTTGGAACGTGCTAGGAGTGGCGGCTGCTTCACCCCCCAGCGTAAACCTCAATTTCGGGCCGCTGAAAAGTTGGTTTTCCAGACCTGACGCCAACCTTTCCCATTGCCGCCGCAATCAAGGTTCTCGCGCTCGACGGTGCAGTCATCAGCGACGCGCAGACCCTTCTCACCACGTTCTCCCAAATCTTCACCGTTTCCCAGCTCTGGTTCTTCCTGATAGCGACCAAGCTCGGACTCGAAGTGAGGAAGTAGCTCTCCCCTTGAGTTCTCGGCGGGCCTCACCTCGCCGAGACCCCAGCGGGTGTATTGACGAATCCCGCTCAAGTTGTAGTTTCAAAGTAGATGGTTCTTTGAGTGTAGGAGGTAAGCGGTTGTCCGTAAAAGTCGTATCAGAAACGGTACGAAGCGGAGGGGTTTTAACCCCGCTCTGCTAACCCTCCTACACCCAGCGAATCATCGCTGTCCCGCCCTTTAACAACTCAAAACAATTCAGGAGAACTTCATGCGCATACGCGATATGCCAGTGGACGAACGTCCGTCTACTCGACTCCGCAGATTCGGCCCTGCCTCCCTCTCCGATTCCGAACTGTTGAGCATTGTGCTCGGAGGCGACAAAGGCCTCATACAGGCTCGAACGCACCTAGCCGAAGGTTTGTATCAACTCTCTCGCAAGGAGCGCTCTACCGCCAAGCTAGACGCTCTATTCGAGCTTACAAGACGGATTCGGGACTATCGGGAAGGCGACAGGGAGCCAATCAAAGACGCCGCTTCCATTGCCGTCCATCTCATCGCCCGCTACTCCCACTACCTGCAGGAACGCCTCGGCGGAATCTTTCTCGATTCAAAGAATCGCATTCTCTTCGAACGCGAAATCTACATCGGAACTTTGAACGCAACGACCGTCTCAACGCGAGACGTGTTGCGAATCGCCATCGAAGAGCATGCCGCTGCAGTAATCGTTTTTCACAACCATCCATCCGGCGACCCGAGCCCCTCTCCAGAGGATCTGGTGTTTACCCGGAAACTGGCGGAATCAACTCGATTACTCGGCGTAGATCTCGTGGACCATCTAATCATCGGTGCAAACCGATTCGTCTCTCTTAGACAGAGGGGGACGATCTAGCCGCGACGCCCGGAAGGGACGCGAGCAAAGAGGGGGTGGTCCATTTATCTCCGGCTCATGCCGAGTCCAAACAGAAAGGAGGTGAATCGAAATGATCAACCTGAACAGAGTTCTCATCAGCGGTTTTCTCGGCTCGGATCCCGAGACCAAGAAGGCCGGCAACTCGACCGTCACCCGGTTCAGCATCGCAGTTAACGACCGCTGGACTGACAACGAGGGCGAACGTCAGGAGCGAACTCACTGGATTCCGGTGGTCGCCTGGAACTCACGCGGAGAAAACGCCGCAAAGTTCATCCACAAGGGCTCTCACGTCCTCGTGGAAGGCTCGCTCTCCGTGAGCTCATGGGACGACAAGGAGAGTGGTGATAAGCGCTCCAAGACGGAAGTCGTGGCGTCGCAGATCATCTTTCTCGACCGCAAGAGCGAATCATGAAACCTGCCCCGCTTCGCCCGCCCACCCTCATCTGTACCTGTTCCCATCACAAGCGACATCACTGGATCACGAAGCAGAAGCCGATCGGCCCCTGCGTCATCTGTGATTGCTCGAGTTTCACTCCGGAAGCCGTGTGCAAATGCGGCCACGGAACCAAGGCTCATGCAAAAGGTCGCTGTCACGAAGGTGACGGCTGCCGAGAGCTGAGAATTTCATAGAAAGGAGGAAGCCGCCTGCCGCGAAAGTCCCCCGTAATACCAGCCCTGAGAAATCAGGGCTGTTTTTTCATCTAGAAAGGTTGAGGGTTGGGATCGATCCGCCAGCCGTCATCGAAGAGGACAAAGTAAACTGATGCCGCAACTTCCTTAGCAGCGCTTTCAGGAGCTTGTCCGCCCCACTCAACCTCTTTGTCACGGCATATACTCGACCAGGCTGTGTAGGGCGTAAAGACATTAAAAGAAGCGATCAACTGAACCTCGGCCCGCGTCTTGTCACCGTTCAGTCGGATCCCTGTTATCTCTTTTACCTCGCTTCCACAGGCCAGCACTTGCGCCATGTTTGCGGCTGTTGGCGGAAATCCGATCATTGTCTCCCTCTCTCCAACCTTGTATTGAGCAATTTCGTCAGAGAGGGTGAAAAACCACACTCGCCCATCTTGAAGGTTTTCGGCAGTTAGCTCGCCCGCCACGATCAACGCCTCTGTCATAGTCGGATCTCTGTACACCTCGCCGATGCTCTTAACGTAAAGGCCGAGGTCATGTCTCCCCTCTGGCACTTCGATCGTGTATCTCGGGAGAAGATGCGGCGATGCGTCTAGGATTTCGCGTGCCGTATTTCGACTCAGCTCATTCGTCGGCGTGCTTGCTCCGGTGAGCGACGCTTCCATCGCAGGAGTGTCGACCGTGTCCGGCCGCTCCGAACAGTTAAGGAAACTTACAAGGGCGATTAGGCATACGAGTGCTCGCATCGACTCCTCCTTTGTGCCAGCCGAATTGTTTGCGCGAGCTTAAGGCGGGACCTTTCGGCGGCTTAGTGATAGCAGTCACGAGGCCTGGTGCCACGACAACGCCGACGAGGAACTCAAATCGCCCTGGGGATAAACGGGCTTCAAATCCCCGCTCGATTGCCTACCCTAAAAGGGACCCTCTGAAAGCGATTCGAACCGGAGTTGGCGGAGCTTAAACCGCCGATTATGACTAAACACTCATTGGTTTCCTTCCTTCTCCTAGCACCCTTAATCCTGCCCCTGAACCTGCCCACAGCGGGAGTTCACCCCCCTCCGAGCCTAATCACCCCTATGGAGCTTCAAGCCTCGCCACAGCTCGAATATGAGCCAAAAGCGACAGATGTCCTAGGGAAGTGGATTGAGCGCCTTGTTCACCAAGAATCGAGCGGTCGGGCGGATATCAAAATCCTCGATGTCAACGACAGATACTCTTACGGTTGCCTCCAGTTCCAAGAGGCCACATTCGTTTCTTACTCGAAGCGGTATTTCGGCACATCGAATCTGAGCAAACTCTATGACTGCCAATATCAAAAACAGCTCGCCAGACGAATGCTCGAAGAAGACATCAACAACTGGCGCCACTGGTATAACTCAACAAGGAAGATTGGCTTGCCGCCGTTGCGGTGAACCGATGGCGGTTTCGCCGGACAGACGGTCGGCAATCTGCGACCCTTGCGGTGTTGTACTCGACCTCTGAGTTATCCACATTTGCGCTTTTCACGCAAAGAGTCAAAATGAAATTGCAGCTCATCACATGACTGGGGATTTGGTCTTGGTGATTCAACCCAAGTCCCCGTCTATGCGATGAACTAACGAAGAACAATGAATCACCAACCAACACAATTTGCGATCTGGAAAGAACCGACAACCGGAGGGTAAACGCCCGCCGGTTTTTTGTTCTTTGAATTCTGTCGGCACAGATGGATGGTGGAGTAATACAGAAGCCCGTTAACCAATCGCCAGAAAGGAAGGGCTAACCCCTGGCGATAAACTCCCCGCGCCGACAGGATTCAGCGAACAAGCTGACCTCGAAGGGGTTATTCCGGATTAGAGGTAAAAAGACGGCCGGAGGCGATACCTGTGGAACTCAAGTCATATAGCTAGGTCTCGCCGCTCTCCTGCCTTTTCGTTTTTACGAATGGGGGGAGGGGGGGCGAACCTCGGAATCTAAGTCATAAAAGAAATTCATGAATCCACGATTCATCGATGGATCTATGATTTCCTCATGGACCAAGAAAAATCGCCGGCCCGAACCTTCTGCATGAACTGCGGAGAAGAGATTCCTTCGTGGTTCGAAAAATCCGCGCCGGACGACGTTGCCTATAACGAATGGCTCCAACATCCCTGCGCTAAATGCGGCAAGTCTCCGAAGGACCTCGGAGCGGCTTAGCTCGCGTCTACCAACGCCTGTAGTAGCTCGCCAAGTGAGTCAAACCGTTCCGGCTCACTACTACCCATCCGCTTCCGCGAAAGCGTCCAGCCCTCATCCCCAATCTTCTTAAAATTCTCGTCGTATTTCCCTGGTGTGACGAGCGCGATCTTCAGAGGCTCAGGGACATGGAGGAGCTTATTGCGAATCTTCTCATCGGCGAGAAATGCGCCGGTCGGGTCGATAGCCCACACGCTATCCTTCACCCACCAAAGAAAGTCTGGATAGAAAGTAGATGAACTCCCACTCTTCCTCGGAAGCGGTATTCCGTAGTCGACACGCGCTTTATTGCGGACCCAGACGAACTTTTTGAACTCATCCAAGGCCTTTGCCATCTTCGCTTCATCAGGATTAAACGACTTACTGTCATATTTCGGGTGCGCCGAGTAGTCAAACTCCCGCTCAACAGAACCAGAGGGCTGATAGGGACCGACGACATACTCTCCTTCGGTCGGATCCACGGACTTTCGCAGCTCTACACGACTTTCATACTCCCGCACGACGTCGATAGCGACTTGCCTGTAATGCTCCAACGCTTTCGATCCGTAGCAAGCCGTCTTGTCCAGCTTTTCAGATGAGAAAGCTTTTGGATGAATGCTATTCGCGCAGTTGCGGGAGTGCGACCGAATTTCCTGCTGAAGGAACGAACCCGACCTCACACGCATGTCCTCAAACAGGTCCCGACTCTGTTGCTTTACCTCTCCTGTTTTCACGGATACCACATTGACGAGAGCTTTGCCTGGTGCCGACCGGTCATCATCATCAAAACCAATGGTCTTCTGCTTTACGATCTTTAGAAGTGGCTCCCCTGGCGGAACCTCGAGCTGGAGCTTCGGCACACGTAACTTGTCTTCAAACTTCGACCGTACAGGAATCTTAGGTAGAGCTCGTCGCTCTTCCTTGATCTGGAACGGCTCAAAGTCGTCTGGCTCGTCGTCACCCTTGTAGATCCGCAATTCTTCTTTCAGCTCGTCGACGATTTTGTCGAGTGCTTCATTCGGACAATTGATAAAGAAGAACGCCGTGTTTAAGTCTTCGTCTGAAAAGTGCTGGACCTCTGGCTGGCGCAGCGCCCTTCCGATTACCTGCTGAATGCGTGTTGCGGAGTCGGTCTTTCCGTCGAAGTAGCACACATAGACGGATGGATCGTCCCAACCTTCCTGGAGCTTCTTATTGAAAATGATGTGTGTGAACTTATCTGATAGCTGATCAAGGCTCTTTACGGCTATCGCGCCAGCCGGCAGGTTTTTCGTATTTGTGCAGATCGCGATTGTTTCGGGGCTGATTTTGCACTGGTTCACCAGCGTCTTCCATATCAAGACAGGTCTCGGATCACCGGTCTCGTCTTTGACGTTACTCGCCTCAACAACGTAGATCGCCTTCGGCACAACATGGGAGCCGGCTGCCTTGAGACCCTTATCAAGCATGTTTAATCGCTTGACCGCTTCTCCGATCATCTCGTCGGTTCCGGTGTCATAGTCCGCGATAGAGATCGTCGACTTTAGAAGCTGTGCGTCGACTACTGCCTTCGTGCTAACCGGCACAATCCTTAACTTCCGTACGTCCTCCGATAGACCTGTCAGGTACTGCTGAAGCTTTCCTTTGACTGGGCTTGCGCTAGCCACGAAGAAGCCGGCCGGATCCAGCTCATCCAGCAGCTCGACCTGCTCAGTTGTTGTGTTGTGAGCTTCATCGTAGACGACCCAGAGTGGGCGCTGGCGATTCGTCTTAAGCTGGTCCCACCGAGTACCGGCTCCCCAGTCTTTGCTCTCGCGGTGAACGTTCAGGCGCTCGTCTTTCTCCGATGAATACCAGGCAGCCACCGTTGATATGAGAACCGTCGTGCCATCTGCCTGATCCAGAATACGATGCCACGCCGCTGCGCTTGGAATCTCGGAAAACTTCAGAACGTCAACCTTCGCTCCTCCAAAGAGATGGTGATACTTCCCTCCAGTGCGGAGGTTATGGAAGGTCTGATCGACCACGCTCGAGAATTTTGTGGTCCAGAGTACGATCGACGGGCCAAGGTGACCGATGACGTTCACAAGAATCGGCGTCTTGCCTGCTCCAGTGACCGCTTTCAATTGCCCGACAAACGGCACAATCCGGCCGCTCAACTTATCCGGACCAACGGCATCCGGACCAACGGCATAGTACGCGAGAGAACGTTCTACGAGCTTTTTCGAGGCTTCCTGCTGAAAATCAAGAAGTTCAATTTGTGCCACTGAGTCGCTCTTCCTCTGCGATCTCTTCCTCGATGTGCATCTGAGCGAGGATGTCGTCGGGAATCTGGCAGAACTTCCAGCTCTTAGTATCTGCCACTCTGCAGAATGTTCCGTAGATTCGGAACGGACGCTTCAGCTTCAGTTTATCAACTTCTTCAGCTGCGGCCCTAAGGAGTTCTGGCGTTACCTCGCTGTCCTTGTCGCCGTTCCATACGAGGCAAATACCCTCAGACCGGTGATTCCTTCCGATAACATACTTATTGCCTGGTGACCGCGTGATGCCACGCCCCCGCCCGGTCTCGTCGGCTTGGCAAATTAGGTTCGCTAGCGCGTCTCTCTCAAGGCCGACAATCGCTTGACGGTCGAGCTTTCTTCCCGTCGTAAAGAAGGTGAAGCCATCTTCATATCCGTCGGCCTTAATCGCGCGCTTAACACGTTCTGCTGTGAGAGTACGACAGAATTTATCCTCGCCCCGTCCTTCTTCCACGAGGATAAACCGCCGACGCCCTTTGTCTTTTTTGTTTAGCGACAGCACGGCATGCGCGGTAGTGCCGCTTCCTGCGAACGCGTCGAGAATCAAGCTATCCTTGGAAGTGCTGAAGTCTAAGAGGATCTCGATGAGATCCACAGGCTTTGGGTTCCGGAAGACGTTTCGATCGCCAAACAGCTTCGCCAGCGTATTCGCTCCGGTGCGCGAGTCTATATCGATGACACTCTTTAGGGCGCCGACGTAATCACGCAGGTACGTCTTTATCTGAACGATTTGAGTTTCGTCCTTGCCGAAGATGATTTTCTTTTCGGCAATCAGCTTCTTCATCGTCTCCTGTGGAAACCGATAACCCCGCGCGGGCGGCTTGCAAACTTTCTTCGTCTTGGGATGCACAACGGGATAAAAATAGCCGTCCCGACCTGGGTTATGAACATTTCTCATCCCCGTGAACGGGCCTTCCTGATCCACGAGAACGTAGTGTGTAAGAGGATTCAATTCGGCCTTGTTGTCCCGGATGAACTTCCTCCACTTCTTATCGATCTCTTGCAGGGTCTTTGATGATTTCGCGATCTTCTCGTACTCGTCGAGCATCCTCTGTTTCGTTTCGCTCTGGCGCCCTATCCAAGCTGAAGGCAGGCTTTTCTTGCTCTTGGCGTAGCAAAGGATGTACTCGTGTTCCATGGCAATTTGAGTGGGGTTGTTATCGGTTGATCCATTCCAGATCAATGTTCCGACATGATTTTCCTCGCCGAATATCTCATTCAAGAGAAGCCCGAGACGACATAGCTCGACGTCGTTGATGCTGACGAAGAGTACCCCCCGGCTGTCGTTCAGCATTTCCCACAGCATGTAGAGACGCGGCGCAATGAAGTTCAGCCACTTTGTGTGCCGACCCCCGTCTTCATTCGTCACATAAACCGCGTCGCTGTCGTCGGCATCGGGGTCCTGGAAGCGCTTATCGCTGTACCGGAAGTCTTCTGTCCCGAGGTTGTACGGAGGGTCGATGTAAATAACATCAACCTCGCCCGCGTATCGGCTCTTAAGTGACGCCAACACCTGGAGATTGTCTCCCTCGACAATCATGTTCGCAGTGTCTTTCCCGACAGAGAGTTTCCGAACAGGCTCAAGGAGGCGTGGCGTCGGCACCCTCTGGCGATACTGCTTTTTTCCTTCCCAATGCAAATACAGGCCGCGAGCCGACATCGGAGTCCCCTTTTTTTGAACGATTCAGACCGGCAGATATCTTAGCCTACCGCCCGCAGCGGCTGCTTCGTTTCCCAGGTGTCGCGCACCCGTGACTCCAGCCGCTGCTGACGCGAAAGAACGAACGGAGCATAGTGCTTCTCTGTAACAGTAATGCTCGAGTGCCCTAGCAGTAAGGAGACGTCCTCGATCGGCACCCCCGCCACGAGAAGCCCAATCGCGAATGTGTCCCGAAACCGATGCGCATGACCGCCCTCGATTCCGGCGACATCGCAGAGCCGTCTCAGAGAACGCTGCCAATCCGCCACGGCTGATTTCAAGAGTCCGTTCCCTGACCAGAAGAAGTAATCGCCTTCATCCGGGAGCTCGTCGAGTGAACCTATAACATTCGCCGGCAAAGGAACTCTCACCGGAGTCCCCGTCTTTGCCGTGTAGAGGAAGAGTTTTCCTTCCGAGACCCGCTCCCTTTTCAAACTCACCGCATCGCCTATTCTTAAACCAGAATGCCGAAGCAAAAGAACAAAGGCGCGAAGCCGAAGTCGGTTGCCGGTGCCGTAGATGCCCTTGATGGGGTACCGGTCGCAAGCCAGGAGGATTTTTTCGAACTCCTCGTCAGTAAAAGGAAGCGTCGGGGCCTGTACGACGCGGGGCATACGAAGAGCCACAGCCGGATTCTTCGTTAGCCACTCCTGCCGAACGCAGAAATGAAAGAACCCGCGAACACGCTGGAGTTTTTTCGACGCAGCGAGGGGCGCATCGGCCCAGCTCGCTCGCCATTCCGTGAGAATTGAAGGAGTTAGTTGACTCAGCTCCCGAACATTCCTAGATTCACAGAATGCTCGCATCTGCTTATCAAAAATCGTTTCTAGCTTTTTCAAGGTTGCCGGGCGTAATGCCCGCGCTTCGGCGTCTGCCAAGAAAGCTCTTATGGCGTCTCCTACCGAAGGAGATGAGCGGACGAGTCCGATTCTTCCTTGAACGCTCCACTCGTGGATAAGAGCCTCGGCGGCCTCCCAGGACGTGAGGTCGAGGGATTTGCGGACGTGTTCGGCGGCAAGCGTCCCCTGAACCCAAAGGGGGCACTTACATCGGCGATATTTTCTCGAGGTGTGGGGGCAGGATTTCTTGTGACGGCGGTAGAGCTGGAGCATGCTGTCCTCCGAATTTTCACTATCCGGCGAACAGCACGTCCCAGGTACATCTCTGATCCGCTAGTTCCAACCTACTCACAAGAATAGGTTTAAATGGTGGAGGCGGCGGGAGTTGAACCCGCGTCCGAAGAGCGTGGCTCCGGGCCACTACATGCTTAGCTTTCCTTTTTATCTCACCTGACCCTGCCGGGAAGCACGGAACGAGTCATGGCCAGTCCCGATCAATTTTCGAGTCCGCCGTCAGGACACCCGGAAGACCTTATCTCACCGCATCGGCGCCACATTCACGGATTGTGAGATCCCCGTGAAGGACGTGACTGTCAATTAAGCAGCCAGTGCGAGGTTATCGTTCGCAGTTGCGTTTGTTTGGACATTTTTACGAGCGAGTCCAGCTCGGCATGCGACCGCGGCACCGACGAATCCCCGTCGAAGCCGGTACGCCCCCAAATTGTCAACGATCTGAGAGATGTAACGAGTTGGCGAGAGCCGGGATTCCAGGCGGGGAGGAACAAGGGGCTAGGGGCTAGGGACTAGGCAAAGGCAAAGGCACAAGCCAGGAGCGAGAAGGTCGGTTAAGTCTTTTGCTTTCCCTAGCCCCTAGTCCCTAGTCCCTAGCCCCTGCTTTTCCATCCCCATCCCTATATCCAGCGCCACCACCGAATGGGTGAGCGCGCCGATGGAGATCCGGTCGACGCCGGTTTCGGCGATCGCGCGGACGGTGTCGAGATTGACTCCTCCCGAGGCTTCGAGGGGGATGCGGCGGACGGTGCGGGCGACCGCTTCGCGCATCGTTTCGACGTCCATGTTGTCGAGGAGGATGAAGTCGGGGGCGGCCTCGAGCGCTTCCTCGAGCTCCTGAAGACTTCGCACTTCGATCATCAGAGGCGCGGCCTTTCCACTGTTCCGGATCCGCGCGGCGACGGCGGCGATCGATCCGGCCGCGTCGATGTGGTTGTTCTTGACCAGAAACATGTCGTGGAGCGCGTAGCGGTGGTTGTTTCCGCCGCCCGCGACGACGGCGGCCTTGTCGAGGGCGCGAAGGCCCGGCGCCGTCTTCCGTGTGTCGTAGATCTTCGCCCCGGTTCCTTCCACCGCATCGACATAGGCTCGGGTGAGCGTGGCGATGCCGCTGGCGCGCTGGAGCAGGTTGAGCGCCGTCCGCTCCCCCGCCAGGAGCGTCCGAACGGAGGCCTCGACCGTCGCGATGAGGGATCCGGGCCGGAGCCGCGCTCCGTCCTCGAGATGGCTTTCGAAAGAAGCGTCTCCAAGTGTGTTGAAGGTTGCGCGCGCGAACCGGAGGCCGGCGAGCACGCCGGAAACGCGCGAGACGATCCGGGCACTCCCGCGCTCATCTGCGGAAAAGACGGCTTCGCTGGTGATGTCGGGTAGGTCCTCGGCGAGGGCGCGGTCGACGATCTCCTCGATCTGTTCGGCAGTCGGCATGGCCGGATCATAACCGAGCGGGAGATCGGTTTCCCGCCGGTTTCAGCCGTATGGCACCGACATTGCCACGCCCAGCCTCCAGACACTCGTCCGCCCGCGGACGGAGCCCCAATTCGCCCGGGAAAAAGTGCCAATGACCGACAAAGAGAAAGCATCGACGGTCGCGATCGTCGACGACGACCGGCCGATCCGGAACCTCATCCGGCTGTTCCTCTCCCGGGCGGGATACCGCGTGATCGAGTGCACGACCGGTAAGGAAGCCGAAGAAACCCTCGTTGAGAAGGCCTGGGACCTCGCCATTCTCGACAGGCGGCTTCCCGACATGGACGGCGTGAGCCTGGCCAACAAGCTCAAGCAGTCGCCCGAGCTGAGAAACCGCTATGTGATCATGCTGACGGGTGAAGACGATCAGGCGGACAAGATCGAAGGCCTCGACCTCGGCGCTGACGACTACATGACCAAGCCGTTCCACATGCCCGAGCTGATCGCGAGGATCCGGGCGGGGCTCCGGATCGTCACCCTGCAGAACGAGCTGATCGAAGCGAACAGGCGGCTGGCGCAGCTCTCGATCACCGACGGCCTCACGAACCTCTACAACCACCGCCACTTCCAGGACGAGCTTTCGAAGCACTTCGTCGAATCGGCGCGCTACGACCGCCCTCTCTCGCTCGCCCTGATCGACATCGACTTCTTCAAGAAGGTCAACGATACGTGGGGGCACGCGGTCGGCGACATCGTGCTGAAAAAGGTCGCGGCCCTGTTCAAGGAGTCGATCCGCCACTCCGATCTCGCGGCGCGCTACGGCGGCGAGGAGTTCGGCGTGATCATGCCGGAGACCGACATGGAGGATGCGATCAGTTTCGCGGAGAAGATCCGCGAATTGGTCGAGGAGACCATCATCGAGACGGAGCAGGGGCCTGTTCGCGTGACCGTGAGCATCGGCGTCTCGTCGGTTCCGCATCCGACGATCAAGACCCCGATGGCGCTGATCGAGGACGCGGACGAGTCGCTGTACCGGGCGAAGGAAAACGGCCGAAACCAGGTTCAGGCCGAGAGGCGAAAGCAGGAAGCGCCGTTTCCTCCGCGGACGGGGTGAGGCGCGTGGCGCGCCCGGCGCGCGGAGCGCCACTCACCCTTCACCGTCGCTTCGCGACCGGACCGGCGCAGCCGGTCCCTACCGTGCGCCCTCAGGTCGAGAATTCTTTGAGGCGGTCGTCGATCACCCGGCGGAGGGCGTCGACGCGCATCGAGATTCTGCTGCCGTCGACCGGAGAGCTCTCCAGGTCGGTCTCCAGGGACGCGGACTCGGCTGAAATGTCGGCGTAGCCGTAACTCCCTCCCGCGCCCTTGAGTTGATGAGCCAGATAGGTTCCACGATCGCGCGAATCTCCGGTCTCGAAGCCATCGCGGTCGAGGAGGCCGGCAATCTCCTCCACCTTGGACCGGGCTTCTGCCAGAAATTCACGTTTCAGTTCTTCAAATTCGAGATCCATGCTGAAATCGCACTCTGCATTCCGTATGCCGGAGAACCAAACGGACGGCGGGGGGCTTCCCTTGGAGTACCATTTGCGCCGAATGCCGCCCGTGCTCGAAACCGTTCAGGTCCCGTTCCGCGAGTTCGACTCGACCGAGCACTGGAACATCCCGGAAGGCTGCCCTCCCCTGGTCTTCACGCGGGCGGTCGACGGCTCGACTCCCCGCCTGGCGACCCTGCTCCACCTCTTCCGCGACGAGACCAGCCTCTATCTCCTTTTTTCCGGCGTCGACTCGACGATCGTGGCCACCATGTACGGACACGACGAGCCGCTGTGGGAGGAAGACGTCCTCGAGGCATTCATCGCTCCGAGCTCCCTCGAGCGGTATCTCGAGCTCGAGGTCAATCCTCTCGGAACCCTGTTCGATGCCGAGATTCATTCGCCGGACGGCTCGCGAGAATCGATGACTGCCGACATCGCATGGGCCTGCGAAGGAATGTGGACCTCGACCCGGCGCGTGCGGCGGGACACGACCGGACTTTGGCGGTTCGAGACCCTGCTGGTGCTTCCCTTTGCCGGACTCGGAGTGGACCCTCCCCGCTCCGGTGAGCGTTGGCGGGCGAACTTCTTCCGTATCGACCGGGACGCCGAGCTCGGTGACGAGTACTCCTCCTGGAGGCCGACGATGAGGGATCCTGCGGACTTCCACGTCCCGGCAGCTTTCGGCGTCCTGGAATTCTGACCCGTATCCAGTGCGGGCGGCCGGGGATCTACCCTCCCCGTCCCGCTTCGCGACCGGACCGGCGCAGCCGGTCCCTACCAGGCCGGTGAAAGAACGGGAGTCCCAGCCGGGTTTCCGATTCTGTAACGGCTTCGCCTCCTATCAGGGACGCGAAACGCCTATAACTTGGTTTCGTCCATCGGAATGCGAACTCTCGCCCCCATCCTCGTCTCCCTTCTGCTGCTCGCCGTGCCGGCGAGCGGGGGTGAGGCATGCTCAGCACCCGCCCGGGAATGCGAGATCCAGATTCGCGAGATGCTCGAGGGGCAGAGCTACCTCGGGGTCCTTCTCGAGCGAACCTCGCTCGGCGTGATGGTCCGCTCGGTGGTCCCGGGCAGCCCGGCCGAGCGCGGCGGCTTCCGGAACGACGACCTGCTGATCGCAATCAACGGAAGGGACGTCAGTCGCAACGACATCCGGCAGGTCAAGCGCCTTTTCCAGGAGGCGGCGGAGAAGAACGACGGCAAGCTCATCGTCGTGGTAACCCGATATGGCGACGTTCGCCGCGTCCGTGCCGAGATGGGCAGGATGCCGGAAGAGCACATCCAGAAGGCGATCCAGGCCCATCTCCGAGAAGCGCATGGCTCCACTGGAACCGGACAGTAGGCCCTGCTACATGGAACGAAGAATTCGCAGGCACCAGCGAGCGGCCAGGAAGTCCGCGAAAGTGAGTTTCCCTCGACGCTGATCGAGTCCGCACCATGAGCCTTCCACCGACAAGCTCCCGGTTCAAATCCCTCTTTTCGGGATCGGCGTCGGTGTTGCGGCCCTACATCATCATCCCGTTTCTTCTCATCGCCACGGCGCTGGGCGCTCTGGCGTGGCACTCCTACCAGTTATCGGTCCGCACCGAGCGGGGCCTCAGCACCCTCTCGATCCAGTACCTCCATCACGCGGCCGAGATCTCGGCGAGTCGAGCCGATGCCGTCGTCCGCTCGGCGATGTTCGGCGCCTCGGACGAATGGCAGTCGATCGAACGAGCCGAGAACCCGACGCGCGAAGCCCTCGAGCAGTGGATCGAGCGCAACTCATGGATCGTATCGGCGATTTACATTCCGGATGCCGACCCGATCGATTCCGTGTATGTGACCCAGGATCTCGAGAACGATCCGACGCGGACCTTCAAGAACGAGTTCTACACCGCCAGCGGAACGATCCGCTATTCCTACGATCCCTCGCGGTTGCTCACCACCGTGCGCAGCGCCATCCAGCTGGAGTCGCAGGTCCACATGGCCCATCTCCCGGCAGCGATGGAAATCCGCCAGCAAACTCAGCTCGGGGTGGTTCGTCGCGGACCGGAGATCGGGTTCGTGGAGACGCTCGTCGGCCCGTCGGTCATCGTTCCCCTCAGTCCGCCGCTTCACGACTACGCCATCCAGGCGAACATCGATCCGATGTTCAGCGGCGGGTGGTGGGAGAACCCGCGCGTGGTGAGCCTGGCCTACGTCTTTCTCGCGCTGGTGATCGTCGCGGTGGGCGGCGGGTTTGCGATCAAGGGACTGCGTCGGGAATCCGAAGCGGTTGCCCTCCGCACCGCCCTCATCGCCAACATCTCCCACGAGCTGCGGACCCCTCTGTCGATGATCAGAATGGGCGCCGAGACGCTCAAGCGTGGGGACCGGCTGCCCGAGAAGGACCGGCACGACCTCCAGGATTCAATCCTGCGTGAGGTCGTCCACCTGAGCCACCTCGTCGAGAACGTTCTCGACGTCGCGCGTCTCTCGAAGAGCGCGCAACCCCTCGTGTTCAACCCGGTCGATCCCGTCGACCTGATCGATTCCCTCGTGAGCTCCTACGAGTCGTGGATCCGCGGGAAAGGATTCGAGCTCGAAGTGAAGATCGACTCGATGCCCGAGGACCAGATGTGGGACCGCGAGGCGGTATCGCGGGCCCTGCTCAACCTCGTCGACAACGCCATCAAGTACTCGGGCGATCGGAAGCTTCTCGAGATCCAGCTGTCCGAGAACGACGACTTCGTCACGATCGCCGTTCGGGACCACGGCGTGGGGATCTCTTCCCAGGACCAGTCGCGGATCTTCCAGCCGTACTACCGGGCGCAGTTCTCGGACACCCAGACCCGCCGGGGAGCCGGACTCGGCCTGACCCTGGTTCAGCAGATCGTCCACTCCCATGGTGGCCGCATCGAAGTCGACTCGGTTTACGGCGAAGGATCGACGTTCCGGCTCCTGTTTCCCAAGGCGAGACAGCCCGAGTCCACGCCGGTCCGCAACCTTCGCCAGCGGGAAGCGTAAGCAGCGAGGAAAGACTCGCGCTCCGGGGGCTCGCTCGCGGGGAAAGAGCAGAAAGGTGGGCTGACATGGCCGAATCGATCTTTCCGTCGTATGGGGGTGCGCTGCCGGGCTCCGCTTTTGGGGGTAAACTGGAGCCGCAAAGAGCGAGGAGCGAGCGAAGGATGAGCAAGATTCTGATCGTGGAAGACGATGCCGGCCTGCGCCAGGGGCTGGACATCAATCTTCGACTGGAAAACCACGAAACCGTGCAGGCCGTGGATGGGGAACAGGCGATCGAGCTGTTTCACGCCGAGACCCCCGACCTGGTCCTGCTCGACCTGATGCTTCCGAAAAAGAGCGGTTTTGAGGTCCTGGACCACATCCGCAAATACTCCAAGGTCCCGGTCATCCTGCTCACCGCGCGCGGCGCCGAAACGGACAAGGTCCGCGGCCTGCGAGGCGGAGCGGACGATTACGTCACCAAGCCGTTCGGCCTGCAGGAACTGTTCGCCCGGATCGACGCGGTGATGAGGCGGACCGAGGTCCAGCAGAAGGCCGTGTTCGAAGACACCATGCTCCGGCTCGACCCATCGACGCGCGAGGCGGAAGCGAACGGCCAGCAGCTGAAGCTCTCGCCGAAAGAGTTCGACCTTCTGATCTATCTCTTCCGCAACCGCGAGCGCGTCGTTCCGCGCGACGAGCTGCTCAGCCGGGTCTGGAACTACCGGGTGGACCTCAACCTCAACAGCCGCACGGTCGACACGCACGTCACACGGCTGCGCCGCAAGCTCCAGAAAGCGATCGAGACCGAGGCCGAGATCATCGTCGGCGTCGCGAAGATCGGGTATCGGTATATCGGGGTCCCGGCGACGGGGAGGGAATAGGGGCCAGGGGCCAGGGGCCAGGGGCTAGGGGCTAGGGACTAGGGGCTAGGGACTAGGGAAAGTCAAAAACAAAGGCATTCCACCGAACTTGGGTTTGATTTTCCCTAGCCCCTAGCCCCTCGCTTTTCACCGCCGTCGCACGGCCCGCGTCCGGCCGCACGAGCCGTAGACGATCGAGACGGCGTCCGAGCCTGCATTGGCCACCGCGAGATCGATCACGCCGTCGGAGTTGAAATCACCGGCCGCCATCGCCGCAGGAGCGCTTCCCGCCACAAAGCCTCCCGCTTCGCGGAATTCTCCCTCCTGGTGGTCGAGGCGCAGGATGTTCTCGGCGGCCTGCAGCAGCAGGATCTCCGCCTGGTCGTCTCGATCGAGGTCGGTGCGGAGCATCTGAAGAGTCGAACCGACTCCGACTACCTGTTCAGTGAACTCCATCGCTCCTTCGTTGCGCAAAAGGAGAAGGGGGCCGTAGCGCTGGGCAACCAGGAAGTCCAAATCCCCGTCCTGGTCCCAGTCCGCGACCTCGATTCCGATCGGAGAGAGCTTGTCGGCGAGCAGGTCCTGCGTGGCAATCACTCCGGTGCCGTTGCGACGGAACGCGACGACGGTTCCGTCGTGTTCGAACGGAGGAGTGGTGGGCGACTTTCCGACCGAGACGACGATCAGGTCGGGAACGGTATTCAGATCGATGTCAGCGAGTCCGATCGCCGATGGCGCCTTGCTCCCGGCATCGAAACTCTGGAACGGCAGAAAGCCCCTGGGAAAGTCGCTCGCCAGCGTCCGCAGAACGAATCCGTCGCCCGACGCTTCCGCGAAGACCAGGTCGGGCCGGCCGTTTCTGGTCATGTCGATTGCCGTGACAGCCCGAGGCGTTCCCGACACCTCCGCCGAAACCGGCGAGGTCAGAATGGCGTCTCCCGTACCCGTCCCGAAGTAGACGACGATCTCACCACTTCTTCCAATCACGAGGTCCGCGCGGTTGTCCTGATCGAAATCCGTCACCATCAGGCTCTTCGCCTGCTCGACGGGCAGGGTACCGGCTGCAGCCATCCCCCCGCTCGCTCGACCGCCATAAAGGCGGATCACGGATGAAGACGGAGATGCCACGGCCAGGTCCGAGAATCCGTCACCGTTGAAATCTCCAGCCGCCACCAGCGAGGGAGAGAAACCGGGCGAAACCCGCTCCTCGGTCGCGAACTCGAGCGTCCCCGAGCCGCGATAGACCGCTCCGCCCGCCATCAGGTCGAGCCTCCCATCGCCCTCGAAATCTCCAACGAACAAGGGAATGCTCCGCTTCGTGGGAAACGCCCAGATGTCGTCGCGGCGGGCGCCTGAGCTGACCCGGGATACGACCAGCTCGGGCCCCAGATTCACCACCACACCATCTCTGAGCTCGCTCCGGCTCACGAGTGAAAAGGCCAGCTCGTTCCTGCCGTCTCGATCGAAGTCGGCGATCGAGGCTCCCTCGGCCGGCGCCTGTGTCATCGTTCTCGCGCGCGGCTCCGCGAATCCGTCACCACTTCCTTCCGCGAAAGCTACCGCGGCCGAGGTGAGCACCACCAGGTCGGGATGCCCGTCCCCGGTCAGGTCGCCGGCGATGATCTCGTTCGTGAACCCATCGACGTCGACCGTGCCTCCGGATCGGAATGCGCGGCCATTTTCGTTCAGGTTTACGGCGAATCGGTTGCTGGTCCTGGCGGTGATCAGGTCCATGAATCCATCGCCGTTCCAATCGGCGACCGTCGCGGGCACCGTGCCGGTGATGCCGGTGGCCAGACTCTCGGGAAAACGGCCGCTGCCATCGCCGTAAAGCAGCCGCGGCTGGCCACCTCCCACCATCATCAGATCGAGATGGCCGTCCCGATCGAAATCCGCCACCAGGGGTTTGGCGAATCCGTTCGCCTCCGGAAGCGGCGCCACCTCGAAGCCGGCCGGAAGCCGATTCAGCGCGAGAAATCCATGGAACTCGAAGCTCGTCATGGCGATGTCAGGGCGGCCGTCACCGTCGAAATCGCCGATCGCGACTTCGCGAACATTTCCTCCAATGGCCAGCGGGAAATCACTCGGCGCACCGGCGCGCCGGAGAAGCCGTACCACCGGCGCTCCGTCGTCACGGAGAAGGACATCGGTGATCCGGTCACCGTCGAAATCGGCGACGGCCAGAGCTCCCGATGCCCAGGCGGCAACATCGAGGGGAGCCTCGAGCCTGTGGGAGCAGGGAGCCGCGACAGCACCGGTTGCGAAAGCGAGAACGAGAAGGGAGAAGGCGAGCCGTGTCATGTCTGGATCCTCAGGGGCCAATCAGGCACGCACAGTTTGACCCGCATCGGGCGCGACGTGCAAACGCACGCCCTCCAGCGCCTTGCGAAGATACTCCCCCGTATCCGTGTCGCTCGCGGCAACATCCTCCGGCGTTCCTTCCGCGATGATCAGGCCGCCGCCGTCTCCCCCTTCGGGACCGAGGTCGATCAGCCAGTCGGCGGTCTTGATCACGTCGAGGTTGTGCTCGATGACGACGACCGTGTTCCCCTTCTCCACGAGGCCGTGCAGGAGGTGCAGCAGCTTGGCGATGTCGTCGAAGTGGAGACCGGTCGTTGGCTCGTCGAGAATGTAGAGGGTCTTGCCGGTGGAGCGCTTCGCCAGCTCGCGGGCGAGCTTCACCCGCTGCGCCTCGCCTCCGGACAGCGTCGTCGACGACTGCCCGAGTGTGATGTAGCCGAGCCCGACCTCGCCGAGCGTCCGGAGGATGTTCGAGATACGAGGAACGTTCTGGAAGACTTCGTACGCCTGCTCGACGGTCATCGCCAGGATCTCGGCGATCGAGTGTCCCTTGTAGTGAACCTCGAGCGTCTCCCGGTTGTAGCGCTTTCCTCCGCAGACGTCGCAGGTGACGTAGATGTCGGGAAGGAAGTGCATCTCGATCTTGATCTGCCCGTCTCCCCTGCAAGCCTCGCAGCGGCCACCCTTGACGTTGAACGAGAACCGCCCCGGCCCGTAGCCGCGCATCCTCGCTTCGGGCGTCTTCGCCATGAGGGAGCGGATCTCGCCGAACACCTGCGTGTAGGTCGCCGGATTCGAGCGCGGCGTGCGGCCAATCGGCGACTGATCGATGTCGATCACCTTGTCGATGTGCTCGAGCCCCTCGATCTTCTTGTGTTTGCCCGGCGTGGCGATCGATCCATAGATCTCGCGCGATGCCGCCTTGTAGAGGATCTCGTTGACGAGGGTCGACTTTCCCGAGCCCGAGACACCGGTGACGGCGACGAGCACTCCGAGCGGGAAGGCGACGTCGATGTTCCGAAGGTTGTTCTCCGAAGCTCCGCGAATGCGGATCCGCTTGCCGTTCGGCGCGCGCCGCTCCGCGGGGATTTCGATCTGCTTTTCCCCGCGAAGATAACGTCCGGTGAGCGACCGCTCGTATCGGCCGATCGCCTCGACTGCACCCTCGGCGACGACCTCGCCGCCGTGAACGCCAGCGCCGGGGCCGAGGTCGATCACGTGGTCGGCCGCGTGGATGGTCTCCTCGTCGTGCTCGACCACGATCACGGTGTTCCCCAGCTCGCAGAGGCCGCGGAGCGAGTCGATCAGCCGCCGGTTGTCGCGCTGGTGGAGACCGATCGACGGCTCGTCCAGGACGTAGAGAACGCCCATCAGCTTCGAGCCGATCTGCGTCGCCAGCCGAATGCGCTGCGCCTCGCCGCCGGAGAGCGTCGCCGCGGCGCGATCGAGCGTGAGGTACCCCACGCCGACGTCGTTGAGGAAGTGGAGACGCTCGCGCACTTCCTTCAGGATCTTGCCGGCGATCTGCTCGTCACGGGCGGCGAGCTTGAGGTCGGTGAAGAACACTTCCGCGTCCTTCAGCTGCAGCCGCACCACCTCGTCGATTGGGTGGTCGGCCACCGTGACCGCGAGCGCCTCGGGCTTGAGCCGCTTCCCGTCGCAGTCGGGACAGGTCGTCGCCGTCATGTACTTTTCGATCTCTTCGCGCGCGTCGTCCTCGACCTCGCGGTACTTGCGCGTGAGCATCGGGATCAGTCCTTCGAAGGTCCCGTCGTACGTATAGCCGCCGTCCCCGCCCCAGGTGAAGCGCACTTCTTTCTCGGTTCCGTAGAGGATCAGGTGCTTCGTCTTGTCACTCAGGTTCTTCCAGGGGACAGTGAGCTTGAACTTGAACGGCTTCGCCAGCTGACGGATCTGCTGGAGGCGCCACGTCTCGGAGTTCGCCTTCCAGATCGAGATCGCACCCTCGTCGATGGAGAGGCTCTCGTCCGGAATGAGCTTTGCGGGGTCGACCTCGAGCAGCAGCCCGAGCCCGGCGCAGCGCGCGCATGCTCCGTAGGGAGAGTTGAAGGAAAAGATTCGCGGCGCGATCTCGCCGATGGAGACGTTGCAGTCGGGACACGCATAATTCTGCGAGAGCAGCTCCTCCCGCCCATCCTCGGCATAGAGGATCTTGAGCAGGCCGCCCGCGACGCGCGTTCCGGTCTCCAGTGAATCGGCCAGCCGCTGCTCGATCCCCTCTTTCATCACCAGCCGATCGATCACCACGTCGATGGTGTGCTTCTTCTGCTTGTCGAGCACCGGCGGATCGGCGAGCTCGACCATCTGGCCGTCGACGATCGCGCGCGTGAACCCCTCCTTCACCATCTGCAGCATCTGCTTCCGGTACTCCCCCTTCTTGCCGCGGATGTAGGGAGCGAGGACGGTGAACTTCGTCCCGACCGGAAGGCGCATCAGACGGTCGACCATCTGCTGGATGGTCTGCGGGCGGATCTCCTGCCCGCACTGGACGCAGTGCGGCGTTCCGACCGAAGCCCAGAGGAGGCGGAGGTAGTCGTAAATTTCGGTGACCGTGCCGACGGTCGAGCGAGGATTCTTCGAGGTCGTCTTCTGCTCGATCGAGATCGCGGGAGAAAGCCCCTCGATCGAGTCGACGTCCGGCTTCTCCATCTGCTCGAGGAACTGCCGGGCATACGCCGACAGCGACTCGACGTAGCGCCGCTGCCCCTCGGCGAAGATGGTGTCGAAGGCGAGCGAAGATTTCCCCGAGCCGCTTACGCCGGTGATGACGACGAACGAGTTGCGGGGGATGACGACATCGATGTTCTTGAGATTGTGCTGGCGTGCGCCGCGGATGATGATGGATTCCATAGGTCTTCGGGCTCTCGAGTATGCGTTTCCGGGGATGGTTTCGACACGCCGGGCGCGGGTCTGGCGTGAAACGTCAGCCGCTGCCTGGTTGGTGGAAGGGTGAATCCGAGGACGCTTCGATGCAAACAAACAGGTGCCGGAGCCGCATTTCAGGCGGGACGGAGAGGGCGGGCTCTACGGGTGGTGGAACGTAGGGACCGGCTGCGCCGGTCCGGTCGCGAAGCGACGGTGAAGGGGGATCGGTTCGCGTGCAATCCACGGATGTCGCCTGCGGCGACCGGACCGACGCAGTCGGTCCCTACTCGACCGCCTCCAGGATCCACGCGCCGTACGCCGCCGAAAGCCGGTCGACCTCGAGGACGACGAACTCGGGGAGCTCGTACGGATGAAGCTCGTGGAGCCGGACGCGCAGCCTCTCGATCGTGTCGGTCGTCGTCTTCATCAGCAGGAGAATCTCCTGCTCGTCCTCGACGGCGCCCTTCCAGCGATAAATCGAGCGGACGCCGGGAATCATGTTCACGCAGGCGGCGAGGCGCTCGTCGACGAGGGCGCGGGCGATCCGCTCCGCATCCGCTTCCGAGGAGACGGTTGAGAGGGCGACGAGCGCGTGGTCAATGCTCAAGGCGCGCCCCCGCCTGCTCGACCTCCGCCACGACCTTTCTCGCCAGCGCGGTCGCCGCGCGATCGCGGGTCCGCCGTTCGAACCACGGCACTCCGATGGTGAACCACGCATGGTCGCCGCCGAGGGAGATCGAGCTGAGCGCTGGCGTGAGCGCGCGCGAGCTCAGCTCGAACTCGTCCAGCACCGCGCCAGTGCGCCCGTCGTAGATCCGGACGTTCGCGGCGAACGCGCTGCGGACGATCGCGACCGTTCCTCCGACATCGACCGAGCCGACGCGCCCTCCCGTTCCCACCGCTCCCCATCCGTCGCCGTCTCTCTGATTCGCGGCGATCTCCACGAAGATGTCGGCCTCGACCGATTCTTCGAGACCGTCCTCCCACAAAGACTCGACCGTCCGGTTGAGGATGGTCGCCGAGTAGCCCCGCTTCCGGAGCTCCCGCTCCATCGATCTCGCGATCGTGAGCTCCGGCGTCCATCCGCCCAGCTCATTCTCCTCGGCCGGAGCGGCCGAGAAGAGGGCGACGCTGAAGCGTGGGCGCTCATTTTCAGCGGCGGCGGAATTTGCGCCCATCAGAAGGGCGATCGCGATCAGAATGGCGGGTCGTCGGGTCACGGGCGGCTCCTTCCCTATATATTAGGCCCCGCTGCCGCAGGGGCAACCCACCCCGTAACCGCTTCCGTCCCGCTTCCAGGAGGTGGCGGGCCGCGCGCGGCCCTGATCTTGAATGGTGAAACGGCTCGCAATCATCGTCCTGGCCATCCTGGCCGCGTGGCTCCTCTTCGAGTGGATCCGGTTTCCCGACGTCCGGGAGTACGCGGACGAGGCGCCGGAGACGACTGCCTTCATGGAGCAGCGGAAGAAAGAGCTGGCTCGTGAGGGGGAGGACGCGACGATCGACTACCGCTTCGTATCCTACGAGCGGATCTCCTCCAACTTCCGCCGCGCCGTCCTCGTCTCCGAGGACAACGCCTTCTGGGACCATGAGGGAGTCGACGT
>Ga0209347_1001802_pt1 | contig 31736 bp, 25 predicted proteins | sample AutmiccommuBRH23_FD_187382 | JGI IMG/M metagenome (GOLD analysis project Ga0209347, IMG submission 187382) | Deep subsurface microbial communities from Mt. Terri, Switzerland - Autotrophic microbial communities BRH/23 (SPAdes) (version 2) | ecosystem: Environmental > Aquatic > Deep subsurface >...
GAGCGAAGAAAGCGACTCGTCGACGCGCTCAATCACCATGGGTGGGATGGGGAGTGGTACTGGCGCGCGCTGCGCGACGACGGCGAGAAGATCGGAAGCCGCGAGAACAAGGTCGGGCGCATCTACCTCAACGCGCAGACCTGGGCGATTCTCAATGACGTTGCCGACGAGGGACGCTCGAAGCAGATCTGGGGCGCGGTTAAGCAGCACCTGGTGAGCGAAGTCGGCGCGTTGCTTCTCGGGCCCGCGTACGACGTGCCGGACGAGAAGATCGGATACATCACGCGGTACGCGCCGGGCCTCCGAGAGAACGGCGGCGTCTACACGCACGCCGCGACGTGGGCAATCGCCGCGGCCGCGAAGATGCGCGACGTGGAGACGGTCGAGAAACTTCTGACCGCCATCGACCCGAGCAACAAGGATCCGGAGCGCTACTGGGCCGAGCCGTACGTGCTTCCGGGGAACGTGGATGGACCCGACTCGCCGCTCTTCGGCCGCGCCGGGTGGACCTGGTACACCGGTTCCGCCGCCTGGCTCCACCGCATCGTCTCCGAGTGGGTACTGGGCGTACGCCCCGAATGGGACGGGCTCCGCATCGACCCGGTGCTTCCGGCTTCATGGGACCGCGCGCGGGTGATGCGGCCATGGAGGGGGTCGACGTACGAGATCGACATCGAGAGGACGGGAAGTTACTCGGTGGAGATGGACGGGAAGGCGATCGAGGGGGGCGTCATCGCGGCGCCGACCGAGACCGGAGCGCATAAGGTAAGGGTGACGGTGTAGTCATCCTGAGGGCGCAGCACTGTAGGGACCGGCTGCGCCGGTCCGGTCGCGAAGCGACAGTGCGGGGGAGCGCGCTTGCCATCAGAAGGGCGCGGCGAATCCGTGCAGAAGAGCTCTCGGTCCCGCGCCCGAAGGAACGCAGAATGGCAGGATTTTCATCGCCGACCGGCACGACAACGACAACAGACGAAGACGAACTCAATTCCCTCGCCGACAAGTGTCACGCGTCAACGGATTCCCCACCCACCCTGCTCCCTCGCTCCGCTCGGGATGACATCAGAACGGGCAACCTACGCAGCCCGACCCGCAGCAGACGTCCTCGAGGGCCGGGCGGATCGCGCCGGGTGGCGGGCCCTCCCGCTTCTCCGGCTCGCGCTCCGGCTTTTCGGCAGCGAGCTCTTCCCGATCTTTCGTCTCTTCCATCGGAGCCGAACATGATGCACAGATCCGGCCGATCCGTCACCCCCCGGGGGATAATCGCCTCATGAAAGCGCGCACTCTCGCGACCGCCGTTCTGATGCTGACCACCGTCGGCCAGGCGCAGCCGCTGTACCAGTCGCCGGAATTCACCATCAGCGGCGACACCGTGCGCCAGGGACCGTTCACCGCGACCGCCCTCTCGCGCGACCACATCGTGAGCACCTATCCGCGCGCCGCCCGCGAGGTGATGTTCAAGTTCAGCATCAACAGCGCGGAGAACGAGTTTCCCCCGGGGCAGGACCACATCATCTACATCCGCCCTCGAGAGGGGCGCATCGTGAGCCCGGTCTACGTCTTCGGCCAGCTCGGAGATGAGCCGGTTCCCGCGCCGACGGCCGTGACGCAGAGCGAGGAGGGAACCGCGCAGGTGACGTTCCGCCTCGACATGCGCCACGTGCTCGAGAGCTTCCGCACGACGGGCTCCTACGATCCGCCGAACGGCCCGCCGGTCGCCGCCGAGGACTTCGAAGGCGTCTACATCATCGGAAATCGCGAACCCCTGACGTGGGACTTTGCTTCGATGCGCCCCGGCTCGCGCTTTCAGCTTCACGATCGCGACGGCGACGGCATCTTCGAGGTGACCCTCCCCTTCGCCACCGGCTACAACCGCCCGCTCGATGACCAGGGGCGCGCCGTCTGGGAGCGTACGCGCGATCTCTCCCGCTTCCCCGACTACACCTCCGACCAGACGCTCATCGACGCCGAGCAGCGCCTCGCGCTCGAGGAGCTCGCGCAGCTCATCCGTCCCGATGGATCGATGGAAGCGGGGGCGCACTGGCCGCAGACGTGGACCCGCGACACGGCGTGGCAGGCGCTTCTCGCATTCGCCATCATCGCTCCCGAGCAGATCCGGCTGAACCTCATGCAGCGTCTCGACGCCGAGGGGAGGATTCTGCAGGACACTGGAACGGGGGGATCGTGGCCGGTCTCGACTGACCGAACCTCGTGGTCGCTCGCGGCGTGGGAGATCTACGCGGTGACCGGCGACCGGGAGTGGCTGCGCACCGCGTACGAAGCCATCCGGCGATCCTCCGAGGCCGATCTCGCCGTCGTCTTCGACGAAGAGAAAAGTCTCTTCCGGGGGGAGTCGTCCTTCCTCGACTGGCGGGATCAGAGCTATCCCGCCTGGATGGACCCGAAGGACATCGCCACCTCCGCGGCCCTCGGCACCAACGCGCTCCATCACGGCAGCTACCGGGTCCTGGGGAAGATGGCGCGGGAGATGGGCGAGCCGTCGGCCCGGTGGGATGCCATTGCCGATCGTGTCGCCGATGGTATGAACACGCATCTCTGGCTGGGCGATCGCGGCTGGTACGGGCAGTTCGTCTACGGCCCGAACAACGATGTCCTCTCGCCGAGGTCCGAGTCCCTCGGGGCGGCGCTCGCGATCCTCACCGGCGTGCCTAGTTCGGAACAGGAGAAAACCCTGGTCGCAAGGCTTCCGGTCGTTCCGTTCGGAGTGCCGAGCTTCTGGCCGTACATCGGCGGGATCTCGCCGTATCACAACGCGGGCATCTGGCCGCAGGTCACCGGCTTCTGGACCTGGGCCGCCGCGGAGGCGGGAAACACCGCCGCGGTCGAGCACGGGCTCGCATCGCTGCTCCGCACGCCGGCCCTCTTCCTGACGAACAAGGAGAACATGGTCGCGGAGACGGGGCACAGCGAGGGGACCGAGCTCAACTCCGATCGTTTCGGCGCAAGCATCGCCGCCACGCTCTCGACGGTCTACCGGATCCTTCTCGGCATGCGCTTCGAGCCGGACGGACTGCGCTTCGAGCCGTTCGTTCCGAAGGGATACGAGGGGGTGAAGACGCTCGAGAACTTCCGGTACCGCGATATGACGCTGAAGGTCATCGTCCGGGGATTCGGTACTGGCATCGCCTCGGTGAAGCTCGACGGTGTGACCGTCGACGAAGCCTTCGTGCCGGGCGATCTCACGGGCGCTCACACCATCGAGCTCGACCTCGACGGGAAGCTTCCCGGCGGGACGATTCATATCGTCCGCAACCTCGACTCCCCGCGCACTCCGCGCGCATGGATTGAGGAAGGGACGTTGCGGTGGGACTCTCTCGAGGAGGCGGTGGGTTGGCGCGTCTATCGCGACGGACAGCCGATCGCCGCGACGAGTGCGACGAAGATGGACATCGAACCGCCCTCGAACGTTCTTCACGAATATCAGGTTGCGGCCGTCGGTCCCCATGGAATCGAGTCGTTTCTCAGCGAGCCGATCCGGGTCGTCACGCCCGACGGAGAAAGGGTCTTCGAGCTACCGGAGGGAGGATTGCGCACGACCCCGACGAAACACATGCGGATCGCGATGCCGGTCGAGATCGCGTCGGCCGGCCGCTACCGGATCGACGTCTTCTATGCAAACGGCGCGGGACCGGTGAACTCCAACAGCCGCGCTGCCGTTCGTTCCCTTCTCGTCGATGGAGTGCGCATCGGCTCGATCGTGATGCCGCAGCGAGGTACGGATCTCTGGGACGACTTCGGCTGGAGCAGCGCGGTCGAAGCGGAGCTCGAGAAAGGACCGCACGAGATCGTCATTGCGTACACACCCGTCGACCGGAACATGGATCTGGAAGTCAACGACGCCAGCATCAGCAGTGTTCGACTCACCCGGGTCGAATGAAAATAGAATCTGACCGATGAATCTCTTTCGAGCCGCACGGCACTACTATCGCCGTATCGTCACACCGGCAGTTCGTGATCCATTCGGGCTCGCGCGCCGGTATCTCATGGATGACCTCCGGCGACTGGTTGCGTCGCCGCCGCTTCCGTCGCGGGCGCACCTCCGGCAGATCCAGACGACGCCTTTCCTCGAGGAGTACCTCCGCGTTGGTCGCGCCGCGGCGGCTGCCGTGAACCGCTCGTTCGCGCGCCACGGCGTCGCGGCAGGCAGCCGCGTCCTCGACTTCGGGTGCGGCTCGGGTCGCGTGAGCCGGCATCTGGCGAGGCAGTGGGATCTTTACGGCTGCGACGTCGATGCTGCCGCCATCCGCTGGTCGAACGCGAACCTCCCGGGAACTTTCGTCACCAACGGCGCCCGTCCCCCACTACCTTTTCCCGACAGCCATTTCCAGGCAGTTCTCAGTGTCTCCGTGTTCACGCATCTCGACTGGGATGCGCAGCGTGCGTGGGCGGCGGAAATGGGACGTCTTCTTTCCGGGGGGGGCGTACTCGTGATCTCAGCCCTGAGCGAGCGTGTACTCGACTCTTACCCATCGCTCGACTCGAGCGAGCATCGACAGTTGCTTGCGGAGAACGGCTTTCTGTTCATCGACGGCGGCGAGCACTTCAGTTCGAAGTCAGCGGTTCATACTGCGGGTGGCCTAACCACCATCTTCGCCGATGAGTTTGACCTCGTTGAGCACCTGCCAGCGGGTCTCGATGGGTTTCAGGATCTCGCCATCTTCCGGCGCAAACGCGCGTGAGGTTGTCGATAAGGGTGCATCCATGAGAGGAGGCGCGACAGAGGAGCGAGTGCCCGTTCCGGCTCTCAGATGAGGCGATCCAGCGTCTCCTGAAGCGATTCACTCATTTTCCGAACGGCCGAACGAACGGAACGCATCATGGTCTTCCTTTCCATCAGCTCCTGCGCGGCCGCACTGACGTCCTCGGGCCGATCCTCTGCCAGCACCTCGAGAAGCTGCTCGGCCTGACGCAGATCCTTTCTCGCCTTCGCCGCCTCCGATGGGGGCCGCTGCGAGGAGAGCCACAGCTTGTGAAGTGCGTACCGCGCGGGAGCCGGGACGTTGACGAGGACGCTGCTCCCGGCGAGAACCGCCGCGGCGATGCTCTCCTCAATCAGATAGTCGAGGCCCCGCAATGGCCTCGCTGCAACACCGAGATGGGGTAGGACGACGGGCTTGCCCCCGGATCCGCCGCGGGAGGGGGTGAGTAAGTCCACCCTCAGATCCCGCCCTCTCACCTTGAACGACGTGCTCGGCTCCCGGACATCGATCCCCGGAACGGCGAAGAATGCGGGATCCTCCGACTGGAGCCGCGACAGGCGCGTCAGGTCGTCACGCTCGGGGATGCCGAGTTGAATTGTAGCGTCGTAAGCGACATCGACATCGGCCGTGCGCAGAGACTCACGGTCGAACGCGACGCCGAGGAGGTTCGCGATCGTGGTGAAAGCCTGCGTCCCCACCAGTACGCCGCCGGCTCGGAACACACTTGCCTCGGAGAGCACCCGCAGCACGGTTCCGACCGCGGCAGATTCCCGGAACATCCCTCCGGCGGCGAGCATGGTGACGAGCTCGCGCCTTCTCTTCTCGTCCGCCTGCCGGTCGCGCCTGCCGGCGGCCGAGGACTCGATACGCTCCAGCAGCTCTTGCGACTCGGGGCCGAGATAGATTTGACGCTTTGCACTCCCCTCGCTTCGCTGCTCGTACCAGTAGACCCGGCCGCGGATCGTCTTCGAGACGAACGTCCCTTTGACGTCGGCAAGCGCGGCTTCCGCATCCGCTCCCCTCAACTGATCGAGCAGCTCGGCGTAGAGCGTATGGACAGTCTCCGGGAGTCGGCGGACAGGCATGGGATTATTATACGCACGATTGATCAACTCTGCGTATAACAAGGAGGGGAAGAGGTGGGAGAAATGGGTGTCGGAAAGATTGCGCCCACCCGGAGGTCGTCATGAAGGCGAGGTCGACGACCCGATGATCGGAAGCGTTCGACTCACCTGCATTCGAATGAAGCGGCTCCGCTGAGCCCGGCTTCCCCTGTGAAGCGGGAACCAACGCTGGTCTCTCGTTTGCACTCTCATCTGCCACCAGCGGCTCAGCGCTGCTGAGTCCATCACCCCCGGGGCCCCTTCCATGAAATACCTCCTGACTTTCATCCTTCTGGCGACCGTCGCCGTCCCGGCCCATGCGCAGAGCTATCGGGCCCTGGTTCCGATCGCACCTCAGGGCGAAATCCCGGGAGCGTTCGGATCCCGCTGGGCCACCTTCGTGAGCATCCACAACATGGGGCAAACCACCGTCCCGAGCTGTCCTGGTGGGATCGCAACGAAGCCCGCGTACGCTCCGGGCGTTACCGGAGCGTTTCCCGCAGGCGTCAGCATGGTCGGACAGGTGGGCGCGTTCGTCTGCGTTCCGGGTACACCCGAGACCGTGACTCTCACCCTCCGCGTTCAGGATTTGTCGCGTCAGGCTTTGACCTGGGGGACGGCGATTCCGGTCGTTCTCGAAAGCGACGTGAGAACGCAATTGATTGCCCTCGTGGACATGCCGACCGACGACCGGTTCCGCCAGACGCTGCGCATCTATGACTGGGACCGAAACAGTGGCGAGCCGTTCCGGCTCCGGATTCTCCGTGCTGACGGTTCGGTGGTCGTGGACGACATTCTCACCCCTCTGCCCGCCCCTGCCGACCCTGCGCTGCGAGGAGCCGCGCCGGGATACACGGAGGTTCAGTGGGTCGCGGGGATCTACCCGGAGATCACGGCCGAGGAGCGCGTAACGCTGCACATCTCGCCGGTCAACAGTGGCGTGAGGTTCTGGGCCTTCGTCAGTGTGACGAACAACGAGACCCAGCACGTCACGACGATAACGCCGTAGTGAGCCAATCAGGCCTCGAGGGAGGGTTGGCGCAGGCGATCCATCATTCGCGTCCGCTGTTAACTACTTGCCGTCGTTAACTGTGCGGGGCGGATTTCTGGCGAGCTTCCTGTAGAAGAAGTCATCGTGTTCCCGCGGAGGTACATCCTTCTTCACCGCGCAGTGGACGCAATCCACGCCGGGGGAACGCTCCTCGAACTCCCGCCGGACCGCGACGGCGGCCGGTCCATTCCAGATCTCCTCGAAAGTGTGCAGGTGGAAGTTCCCGAGGGGCTCTCTCGTCCAGGAGATGCAGGGAAGAGCGTCACCGTTCGGCAGGATGGCCAGTTTGGTCCACGGCGCGCGGCACGTCATCCTCCGGCCCGTGGCATCGTGCACCTCGATGCGATCCAGCGTGGGTCGCAGATATCCTCCCCTCTGAATGCCGGTCCTCTCGCAGAAGCGGTCGAGGACAACCCGGGCAGCGCGAACCTTCGTCCAGAACTCCGGATCCGTCGCTTCCTGAACGACGGCATTGCTCATCCGCTCGACGACTCGGACCTCGACGAACTCCGGCTCGAGCGACTCGACCAGGGCGAGGAACTGGTGAAAGCTGTCGATGTTCAGCTCCGAGAGCAGATGATTGATTCGCAGCATCGGAACGGCGAGGCCTCTCCACCGCCTCCGCTGCTGAAACTGCCGGGCGCTGGCAACGACGTTCTCGAACCGGGAGCCGGGGCGGTTCCGCTCCGCGACCTCTTTCGTGCCGCCATCGATTGAAATGGTCAGCCGCGTGATGCCGGAGTCGATGACGGAGTCGATCACCGAGTCCGTGAGTAGCGTTCCGTTCGTGATTGCTTCGCTGAACGGCACCCCGTGCTCGCGTGCCGAAAAGAGTCGCTCCGGAAAGTCGCGCGTCATGAACGGTTCGGTCTGAATGGAGAAGAGGAGGTAGCTCGTCAGAGGGAAGACCTGCCGTGCGATCGAATCGAACAGCTCCCGCGGCATGTCGTACGGCGACAGAGCGTCGACCCTTGGATCGCTGAAGCCGCAGGCGAGGCAACGCAAATTGCAGCGGCTGTTCTGGTCCATATGGACCGTGAGGAAGCGGCCGTCGGCGGTGGGCTCCTGCCCCCAGGCGAGCTTCTCCGACAGCTCGAGGATGTCACCGGCAGCGGTTTCTTGATCGGCCACTGGTTCGAACGCTTTGTCGTTGCCGCGTTGCACTCGTACTGATACGGAGCTGAAGACAACCCCGCCCACGCCGAATCCCGCCCTCCCTCACTGTCCCTTCGCGACCGGACCGGCGCAGCCGGTCCCTACGGGTCCCGCCGTGCCTCGCTTACTCAGGATGACGGGGCGCGTCCCCGGAGGTTTCCCGCGCCACCGCCCGCCCTGTCGCCTTCGGCGACCGGACCGGCGCAGCCGGTCCCTACCTCGTCCCTCTCCCCTCACCCCTCGCCCCTCTCGTCTACGGCACGCACTCATGCATCAACCGCTCATCCTGCTGTCCCCATAACGGTCGCTGGAACTTGACGTCGACCGCTCCGGCTTCCTCGAGCCAGTCGAACAGGCGGGTCTTCATCGCTTCTACGATTTCGGCGTGCTCGGGGCTGTCGATGAGGTTCCGGCGCTCGAGCGGATCCGCCTGGAGGTCGTATAGCTCGTTCTTGTCCCATACGCCGTGGTAGAACATGTACTTGTAGCGGTCCTCGCGCAGGGCGAAGACCGTCGGGGTGTGCGGGAAGTTGTACTCCCAGTAATAGGTGTAGACGAACGAGTCGCGCCAGTCGGCGATCTTCTTCCCTTCCAGCAGCGGCGCGAATGAGCGGCCGTGCATCCAGTCCGGCGTCCGGATGTTCGCCGCGGCGAGAAGCGTCGGCGCGATGTCGACGTTCAGCACCATCTCGTCGACCACCGTCCCCGGCTCGATCATCCCCGGCGCCCACGCCACCATCGGCACCCGGATCGATTCCTCGTAGGCGTGCCGCTTGTCGATCAGGCCATGCTCGCCGAAGGAGAAACCGTTGTCGCCCATGTAGATGACCAGCGTGTCCTTCGCAAGGCCAGTCTTGTCGAGATGCTCGATCACCTTGCCGACGCTCTCGTCCATCGCCAGGAGCGTTTCGGCATAGGAGCGGTAGAAGGTGTCGAAGTCCATCTCGCCGTGATAGAGGTAGTCGACGCCGTGCCATCCGAACCGTTGCTCATACACCCAGCGCGGCTTCCCTTCGTAGTTCGCGACCGTTTTCGCCATCGTCGCCGGGTACTCGAGCTTGACGTCCTTGTACTTCCCCTTGTGGCGCGGCGCCGGCTCGAAATCGGCGTGCACCGCCTTGTGCGAGAGGTAGAGCAGGAACGGCTTCGATCCATCCTGCTGACGGAGGAACTCCATCGCGTAGTCGCTCAGGATGTCGGTCATGTAGCCCTTCATCATGACTTTCTTCCCGTCGATGTTCATCTCGGGATCGATGTACACGCCCTGGCCGGGGAAGCTCACCCACCGGTCGAACCCCGGCTGCGGCGCGGCGGTGTGACCGCCCATGTGCCACTTGCCGACGAACGCGGTGTTGTAGCCGGCCTTGTCGAGGAGCTCCGGAAAGAAGACCGCGTCTTCGCGGATCTGGCGGCTGTTGTCGACGACCTCGTGCTGATACGCGTAGACGCCCGTCAGGATCGACGCGCGGCTCGGGGAGCAGAGCGAGGTGGTGACGAAGGCGTTCTTCACGTGCGCCCCCTCCTTCGCCATCCGATCCAGCGCCGGCGTCTCGAGAAACTTCGGCGCATTCGGGTGGAACCCCATGAAGTCGTGCCGGTGATCGTCGCTCAGGATGAACACGATGTTCTTCGGCTTCGGCTGGGCCGACAGCGGGGTCGTGCCGAGCGTGGCGGCGACGGTCAGAAAGCCGGCCATTGCGAGGGGAGAGCTGATCTTCATGAGGCCTCCTCGATTCGATGAGGATTCTATCGCCTCTTACCACCTGTGCGAATCCCGTCCTACTGCGCATCGTTGCGCACTTGGGACGGCTCAGCCACAATCGTCGAACATGGCCGCCGATGCTCTTCCGAAACGTACCACCGTCCTGAGGCGAGTCCTCCGATTCGCGGCCTGGGCCGCCCTCTTCATTCTTCTCATCGTCCTCCTCGTGACCGTCGCGGGATGGCTGATGCTTCGGTCGAGCCTTCCTCTCACCGGCGGCGAGGTTCCGGTAGCGGGTCTCACCGCACCGGTCACCATCGAGCGCGACGCCCAGGGAGTTCCAACGATCACGGCGGCATCGCAAGTGGATGCACAGCGCGCGCTCGGTTTTCTGCATGGGCAGGAGCGCTTCTTCCAGATGGACCTTCTCCGGCGCCAGCCGGCCGGCGAGCTCGCGGAGCTCTTCGGCCCGGTCGCCGCGCAGTCGGATGAGAAGCTGAGGCTCCACCGCTTCCGGGCGCGCGCGCTTCAGGCGCTCGAGCAGATCCCTGCCGAGCAGCGCGAAGTCCTCGAAGCGTACGCCCGCGGCGTGAACGAAGGTGTGGCTCATCTCCGGGCGCGGCCGTTCGAGTACTTCGTCCTCCGGTCGAAGCCCCGCCCCTGGACCCCCGAGGACACGATCCTCGTCGTCTATGCGATGTATCTCGACCTGCAGGACGAGAACGGGCTCACCGACTCCGCCTACGGCGCGCTGCGGGATACCGTTCCGGCCGCGCTGTTCGAGTTCCTCACCTCGCGCGGCTCCGCATGGGACGCGCCGATCGACGGCTCGCAGCTGCCCCTTCCCTCGATTCCCGGCCCCGAGGTCATCGACCTGCGGGAAAGGGAGCTCGAGCGAATCGAAGCGGCACAATTCGAGCTCGATTCTGCCTCCGATTATTTTCTCGGCAGCAACAACATGGCCGTTGACGCCTCGGTCGCGCACGGCCGCGCCATTCTCGCTGGCGACATGCATCTCGGCCTGAACCTGCCGAATATCTGGTACCGCGCGTCGATCGTGATCAACGAGGGCGACCGCGAGGTCCGAGCGACGGGAGTCACCCTCCCCGGCTCCCCCGGAATCATCGCCGGGAGCAACGGAAAGGTCGCCTGGGCCTTCACCAACAGTTACGGCGACTGGGTCGACCTGGTAGTTCTCGACGAGCGCGAGAAAGGCGTCTACGCGACTGCCGACGGCGAGCGCGAGACCACCTTCCACGAGGAGACCATCTCCCTCGGCGACGGGACGACGAAGACCATGCAGGTCGAGGAGACGGTCTGGGGACCGGTCATCGATACCGATCATCGCGGACGGCGTCGCGCGCTCCGATGGGTTGCCCATTCAACCTCCGGCGCGAATCTCAATCTGCTGGGGATGGCCGAGGCCGAGAGTCTCGAGCAGGCGATGGAAGTCACCCAGCGGGTTTCGATGCCGGCGCAGAACGTCCTGATCGCCGACAGCAGCGGAAGGATCGGCTGGACTCTCACCGGAGCGCTTCCGAGAAGGAGCTCCGCGCGTGACGGCCGGCTTCCTGTTTCGTCATCGGAGGTGCCCGCGGCGTGGCAGTGGCTCGAGCCTCACGAGGCTCCCCGCCTCACCGATCCGCCGGGTGGCCGGCTCTGGAGCGCCAACGCCCGAGTGGTCGGCGGGGAGCACCTCGAGATCATCGGAGACGGCGGGTACGCCCTCGGCGCGCGCGCGAGACAGCTTCGAGACGGGCTAGCTGCGATCGAGGGAGCTTTGGAGCGCGACCTGCTCGCGATCCAGCTCGACGACCGCGCGCTGTTTCTGTCGCCATGGCAGGGAGTCATGTCGAACGTTCTGGCCGAAGCACCGGCCAGCCTGCTGCGCGATCAGATGAAGGAGGAGTTGGCGCGGTGGGGAGCGAGGGCATCCGTCGGCTCAGTCGGCTACAGGCTGGTGCGAGCATTCCGCGCATTCGTCGAGCGCGATGTCTTCGAAGCTCTGACCGCGCCGGCGAAAGAGGCCGATCCCGGGTTTCGCTGGAACCGGCTGGTTCAGCGAGAGCATCCCCTCTGGCTTCTGGTTTCCGAGCGGCCCGAGCACCTCGTTCCACCCGGTCACGATTCATGGGAGGCTTTCCTTCTGGCGAAGGCGGATGAAGTCGCCGCCGAGCTGACCAGGGATGGGCTCCCGTTATCCAGCCGCACCTGGGGTGAGCGGAACACCAGCCGGATCGAGCATCCCATGGCCCGGTCGATCCCGCTGATCGGATCTCGTCTCTCGATGGCGCCGCTCGAGCTGCCGGGCGACTGGGACATGCCGCGCGCTCAGGGCCCGGACGTTGGCGCTTCCCAGAGGATGGTCGTCTCGCCCGGCCGGGAAAGTGAAGGCATCTTCCACATGCCGGGCGGACAGAGCGGCCATCCGCTCTCCCCTCATTTCGATGACGGCCACGACGCCTGGGCGCGCGGCGAAGCGACGCCTTTTCTGCCGCAGAGCACGATGACAACGCTGCGCCTCGTTCCGGGAGACCGCAACGGACCGAAGCAGTAAGTCAGATCGCGCGCAGCACTTCGGCGAAGCGGCGTGCTTCGTCTGTCGTGCCGACCGTGACGCGATTCCAGCCCCCGCGGAAACGGCCGCTGGGAATCAGGATCCCCTTCTCCCTGAATGCGCCGGCGAGATCGCGATCCCCCTCTCGGAACCAGACGAAGTTCGTCGACGAGGGAATCCAGCTGATGCCCGCGTCGTCGAACGCGTCGCAGATGACTTTGCGGGATTCGGCATTCCGCGAGCGCGAGAGCTCGACGAACTCCGGATCGTCGAGAGCGGCCATCGCGGCGGCGAGCCCCAGTGAGTTGATCACGCTGAACCGATGTCCGGCGAGCCGGCGCGCGATTTCCGGTTGCGCCACGGCATAGCCGATCCGCATGCCGGCGAGCCCGTGAATCTTGGAGAACGTCCGGGCGACGATGACATCACCGCCCTCGCGAACGACCCGATTCATCGAAGTGCTCAGAGTCGGATCCGCATACTCGAGATAGGCTTCGTCGACGAACACCGGCCCCTTCTGCGCCGCCTCGCTCACGAACGACTTGAGGTCGGAAGCGGGGAGCATCGACCCGCAGGGGTTGTTCGGCCAGTTGAGATAGAGAAGAGCGGGAGCGGTTTTCTGTGCCTTTCGCAGCGCCGTGAGGTCGTCGTCCTGTTTCTCGGTGACCGGAACGCTCACGATCTTCGATCCGTTGCGCTCGGCGAGCCGGCCAATCAACTCGAATGTAGGAGTCCCCTGCAGAAGCGTGCGTCCCTGACCGAGGAATTCCTGCGCGGCCATCCAGAGGATCTCGCTCGAGCCGGCGCCGAAGACGATGTGCTCCCGAGTCACAGCCTCGCGCAGGGCGATCCGATCGCGGAGGGCGTTCAGCTCATCCCCGTCCAGGTAGCGATTGCCACGCTCGATCCGCTCGACGATCGCCTTCCGGACGCGCGGCGAGGGACCCCAGGGGTTCTCGTTCCGGTCGAGCTCCAGCCATTGCGAGGAAGTTCTCGCAATCGGGCCGGCGAGGAGGTCGAGATTGAGGCCGGCGGCTCCGGCGGCGAGAGCTCCGGTCTTGAACAGAGAGCGACGAGTCAGCATAAGACCTCCAAATAGGACGTATAGGACCAATAGGACGAAAGGCCGCGTTTTGTCCTATTCGTCCTATAGGTCCTATTCGTCCTATTTTCTTTTCAAAATTCCGCCGTTCGTCCGAATCACTTCCGAGTAGAATTTTCCGCTCTCCTTGATCGTCCTCTCCTGCGTGGCGTAGTTCACGTGCACGATGCCGAACCGCTTCGAGTAGCCGTGAGCCCACTCGAAGTTGTCCATCAGCGACCAGACGAAGTAACCGCGGAGGTCCACGCCCTTCTCCATCGCCTCCGCCGCCGCCATGAAATGCCTCCGCAGGTAGTCGGTCCTCAAAGGGTCTTCGATGCGGCCGTCGATCGGAGCGGGAGGATCGTAGAAGCCCGCGCCATTCTCCGTGATGTAGAGCGGAATCTTCGTGTACTCCTCGGAGACCCGAACCAGCAGATCGCGGAGCGAGTTGGGGTGGACTTCCCAGCCGACCGCGTTGACGATCGCGTTCGGCTGAGGAATGCGGCGCGCCCGCTCGTACGGCACCGTCGGATCGGCCGCAGTCACGCCGCGGGTGTAGTAGTTGATCCCGAGAAAATCGATCGGCCGGCCGATGACCTCGAAATCGGCTTCGGGGAAGCTCTGCCACCCCTCTCCGTAGACCTCTTTGAGCTCCTCCGGATAGGAACCGCGAAAGATCGGGTCGAGGTACTGGCGGTTCATGTAAGCATCCGTGCGGATGGTCGCGAGACGATCGTCCTCGGACTCCGAGGCGGCGACCTTCGGCTCGAGATTCAGCACGATGCCGACCTGGTTCCTTCCGATCGCGCGATAGGCCGCGACCCCTTCGCCGTGGGCGCGCAGCACGTTGTGAGTGGCGAGCATGGCTTCATACGGACTGGCATGACCAGGCGCCATCGTGCCATGCAGATAGCCGCCGTCCACGATCACCCACGGCTCGTTGATGGTGGCCCAGAAGCGGACGCCGTGATCGAGCTCCCGATACGCCACTTCCGCGTAGTCGGCAAACCATGAGGCGACGTCTCGGTTGAGCCATCCCCCCCGCTCGTCCAGCGCCGCCGGAAGGTCCCAGTGATAGAGCGTCGCCATCGCCTCGATTCCGGCGGCCCCGAGCTCGTCGACCAGCGCCCGGTAGAAGTCGAGCCCTTTCTGATTCACCTTCCCCGTTCCTTCGGGCAGGATGCGTCCCCACGCGATCGAGAAGCGGTAAGCCTGAAGCCCCAGCTCCTTCATCAGTTTCACGTCATCCCGCCAGCGGCGGTAGTGGTCGCAGGCGACGTCCCCCGTGTCGCCCTGGGCCACCCGGCCGGGGATATGGGAGAAGCGGTGCCAGATCGAGGCTCCGGCACCGTCCGCAAGCGGGGACCCCTCGATCTGGTAAGCCGAGGTCGAAGCGCCCCAGAGGAATCCGGAGGGGAAACGTTTTTCGTTCATGACGGGCGGCGCGAATTCTAACGCACCGGCCCGCTTCGGGGCTCAGAAATGGCGGCTCAGCTCACTGGGCACTCTGCTTGCGAGACCGCCCGGTAATCCATGCGCCTCACCAAAGAAGACCTCGACGCCCTGCGGAAGGACCTGACCGGGCTCGCTCGTTCCGGCCGTTCCCTCGAATCGATCAGCCGCGCCCTGGTGGGACATCTCCGAACCACTCTGAAGGATGAGAACGGAGAGCCGGCCCTCGCGCTCGTCCGGTTCTTCAAGACTCATGTCTATTCCGACCTTCCGCCGGACCTTCAGCAGTTCGCGGATCGTTGGATACCCGAAGAGGACCGCCCCGAGTGGCTGCGCTGCCTCACGCTTCTCGCCACGGACGGCGACGAGCCGCGCTGGAGGAACCGGAGGGAGTCGGCCGGCCATCAGGCGGTTCCGCTGCTGAGTGAAGAGATGGTGCTCGGAGCGCCCATGATCGCGCAAATGATCCGGGAGTTCGGCCTGTCGATCTCCGAGGTGGTGAATCCCGCCCCCGACCTGATCGTCCAGTCGACGGCGACCTACGGGATCTTCCATATTCCGGAGGCCCAGGAAAGCCCCTACATTCCGGATCAGGCTGATTTCGTGAAGCCCTACGGCATCCACTCGGTGCTCGGGTTCGGCGGGTTGCTCCCGAACGCCGATCTCTGGACGATCATCATGTTCTCCCGCCTCCCGATCTCGAAGGAGACCGCGGCGTCGTTCCGCCGGATCGCCTCGGGGCTGACGGTGACGCTGATCCCATTCGCGGAAAAAACGTTCACCGAGACGCCCGCCGCGGCGCAGGCGGGCGGTTCCACGGCCCAGGGACGGTGAGGCGGAATGACACCCTTCCCCTGACTCGTTAAGGCGGGGAGGAGCCAGAAGCCATTGGAAAGAAAAGCGAGAAACGTCCGGATCGGGTCCGTGACCATCGGCCGGGATCATTCGATCGCCGTGCAGTCGATGGCCGCGACGCGCACCCAGGACATCGACGCCACCCTGCGCCAGATTCAGCTCATCGAAGCCGCCGGAGGAGACATCATCCGCGTTGCGGTGGACAACCCGAAGGACGTCGAGGCGCTGGCGATCATCCGGCCGCAGACCAAAGCCAACCTGGTGGTCGACCTGCAGGAGAACTATCGACTCGCAGAGAAGGTCGCTCCTCTCGTCCAGAAGATCCGCTACAACCCCGGGCACCTCTACCACATCGAGCGGCAGAAGCCGATCCGGGAGAAGGTCCAGTGGCTCGTCGATGTCGCCCGCGAGCATGACTGCGCGATTCGCATCGGAGTGAACTGCGGCTCGGTGGATCCGGACAAGCTCGGAAAGTACTCGCACGATGATTCGATCAGCCCGATGCTCGAGTCGGCGCTCGAGCATTGCGTGATGCTGGACGAGATGGGCTTCGATCGTTACGTGGTCTCGCTCAAGGACTCCGACCCGAACAAGGTGATCGACGCGAACATCCGATTCGCCGAGACCCGGCCCGACGTCCCCCTTCACCTCGGAGTGACCGAGGCCGGCATGCCGCCGGACGGGATCATCAAGACGCGGATCGCTTTCGAGCAGCTCATCAGCCGCGGGATCGGTGACACGATCCGCGTCTCGCTCACTCTCCCCTTCGAACGGAAGGGAGAGGAGATCACGGTCGGCCAGCAGATCCTCGACGACATCCGCTCCGGGCGTTTTCGCTCCGTCCCGCGTTTCGAGCAGACCGGGCTGAACATCATCTCCTGCCCTTCCTGCTCCCGAGTCGAGAACGAAGCATTCATTCAGCTCGCGGAAGACGTCCGGACCATGACCGAGTACGCGAAAGAGCGAAACATCACCATCGCGGTGATGGGATGCCGGGTCAATGGGCCGGGCGAGACGGATGACGCGGACCTCGGCATGTGGTGCGCGCCGAGCTTCGTGAACCTGAAAAAGGGTACGGAGACCATCGGACAGTTCCGTTACGACGAGATTCTCGACCGCCTGAGGCTGGAGCTCGACCGCCTGATCGAGGAGAAGGACACAGCCGGAGTCGCCGTTTGAACCGCAGGCTTCCCTACATCCTGCTCGCGGCGGCCATCGTCGCTCTCGACTTGTTCACGAAGCAGCTGATTCTGGCCAGCTTCAGGCTTCACGAGAGTCTGCCGGTCATCCCGAACTTCTTCGATCTGGTCTATGTCCGGAACTACGGCGCGGCCTTCGGCCTCGGGAACCGGACGGACTCCTCTCTGGTCCCGCTCCTGCTCAGCGTCGGAGCGGTCGGCGTGTTCATCTTCGTGGTGATCTATTCGCTGAAGGTCGCCATGACCGATCGTCTGCTCCAGACCGGGCTCCACCTGATCATGGGCGGGGCGATCGGAAATTTGATCGACCGGTTCCGCTTCGGTTACGTGGTCGACTTCCTCGATTTCTACGTGGTGGTGGGGGGAATCGAGCGGCACTGGCCGGCATTCAACGTGGCCGATTCGGCGATCGTCGTCGGCATCGGGCTTCTGATGCTCGACATGTTCCGAAAACCGGCCGAGGCGGAAGAGCCCGCCTGACCCGGAAAAGCGGCGCGGGAAAAGGCGTTGCCTTCTCGTTTCCCGTTCCAAAACCCGCCCCGCAGCACGCCCGAAAACGGGCGCAACTCCGTGTGCTAGGATGCGGAAACCCTTGATTTCAGGAGCCCTCCGGATGGCTGTAGATACGATGACCGGCAACCCCCAGGCCCTGAGCCGTGACACCCTCGTCCAGGCCTACCGCAACATGTTCATGTCGCGGCGTCTGGACGACAAGGAGATCCAGCTCAAGCGGCAGAACAAGATTTTCTTCCAGATCAACGGAGTCGGTCACGAGGCCGTGCTCGTCGCTGCAGGAATGGCGCTCAAGCCGAAGTACGACTGGACGATCGCCTACTACCGGGACCGCGCCCTGATGGTGCAGCTCGGAATGACGCCGTACGAGATCCTGGCCGAGGCGACCGGAGCGCACGACGACCCGAACTCCGGCGGGCGGCAGATGCCCTCGCACTGGGGACACCCCGGGCTGAACATCATCTCGAAATCGTCCTGCACCGGAATGCATTGCCTGCACGCCGTCGGCGCCGCGGAAGCGGGGATGAAGGCGGCGCGAGTTCCCGAGATCGGGAAACGGATCGCCTTCGAGCCCGACGAGGTGATCTATTGCTCCATGGGCGAGGGTCAGACCTCCGAAGGGGAGTTCTGGGAGGCGCTCAACTCCGCCTGCAACCTGAAGACCCCGGTAATTTTCATGATCGAGGACAACGGGTACGCGATCTCGGTTCCGGTGGAAGTGAACACGGCGGGAGGCTCGATCTCGAAGCTGGTCAGCGGGTTCCCGAACCTGCTCATTCGCGAGTGCGACGGAACCGACTTTTTCGAGTCCTACGCGGCGATGCAGGAAGCGGTCGAATATTGCCGGCAGCGGAAGGGACCCGCGCTGGTTCACGCTCACGTGATCCGGCCGTACTCGCATTCGCTTTCGGACGATGAGACGCTCTACCGGACGAAAGCAGAGCGGGAAGCTGAAGTCGAACGGGATCCGATCCGGAAGTTCGGAGAATATCTCCTCTCTCAGGGACTGCTGAGTCCGGAGGAGCTCGAGTCGCTGCGGAACGAAGTCGACCGCGAAGTGAACGATGCCGGCGACCGCGCGGTGGCGACCCCGCAGCCGGGTGCGGACACGATCTACGACTTCGTCTATTCGCCCGACGTCGATCCCACCTCCAGCGAGTTCGACACCGAGCCGAAGTTCGCCGAGGACGCGAAGGACGGCACGATGGTCGACCTGATCAATTCGTGTCTTAGCGATGAAATGGCGCGCGACGCCCGCATCGTCGTCTTTGGCCAGGACGTGGCCGACGCCTCGCGCGAGGAAGTGCTCGAGGAGTGCAAGGGGAAGGGCGGAGTCTTCAAGCTCACCCACGGTCTTCAGCGGAAGTTCGGCAAGGAGCGGGTCTTCAACTCCCCTCTCGCCGAGGCGAACATCATCGGCCGGGCGGTGGGGATGGCCACGCGAGGACTCAAGCCGGTGGTCGAGATCCAGTTCTTTGATTACATCTGGCCCGCCTACATGCAGCTGCGCAACGAGCTGGCCACCATGCGGTGGCGCTCCAACAACGGGTTCAAGGCTCCCGTCGTCGTGCGGGTTCCGATCGGGGGCTACATCAAGGGCGCCCTCTACCACTCGCAGTCGGGAGAAGTGCTGTTCACGCACATCCCCGGACTTCGCGTGGTCATGCCGTCGAACGCTCTGGATGCCGCCGGCCTGCTCCGGACGGCGATCCGCAGCGACGACCCCGTCATGTTTCTCGAGCACAAGCATCTATACCGGCAGACCTACAACAAGGGGCGATACCCGGGGAACGACTACATGATTCCGTTCGGGAAGGCCAAAGTGGTCAGGCCCGGCTCCCAGATGACGGTCATCACCTACGGCGCCCTCGTGCAGAAGGCGATGGCAGCGACGAGCCAGCTCCAGTCGCAGGGCTACGATCCGGAGGTCATCGATCTCCGCTCGCTCAGCCCGTACGACTGGGATTCGATCGCCGAGTCGGTGAAGAAGACCAACCGGGTGATCGTCGCGCACGAGGATTGCCTGACCTGGGGCTACGGAGCGGAGATCGCCGCGCGCATCGCGGACGAGCTGTTCGAGTACCTCGACGCTCCGGTGCAGCGGATCGGGGCAACGGACACCTTCGTCGGCTACGCGCCGAGCCTCGAGGAGGCCATCCTCCCCCAGCTGGGCGACTTCATCGGCGCCATGCAGAAGCTCGCCACGTACTGAGACACGTCATCGGAAACGATCGGAGGACCGCGGCAACGCGGTCCTTTTCTTTTTCACGATTTTCTTCGTCTGTCCCGCTCGCCTGACGATCGAATGTGCGCGATCATGCGACATGAAGGCTCAACTCCAGAAGAAACCTCTCCCTGAAACGGACGCGCCCGAGCTCACCTCGATCGCCGAAGAGCTTCGGAGTGCAGCCGCCGGCTACCGCGGCCTCGTCAACTCGATCCCAGCCGAAGATCTCAATCGCCGCCCTTCTACGGGACGCTGGTCCGTCGCCGACTGCGTCGCCCATGTCACCAAATCCAATCGCGAGTACCTGACGCCGATGCGCGATGCACTCGCGCGGGCCGACGTCGCCTCAACTCGCACGTTTCGGCAGACCTTCGTGGGGGGATGGATGGTCCGGAAGCTCGAGCCCCCGGTGAAAGGGAAGCAGCGGTCGCCCAAGCTGTTCCTTCCTCCCACCGGCGTCGAGCACGACCGGGCGGGTCTCCTCGCGGACTTCGAGGAAGTGCAGGGAGAACTTTACCGACTCCTCGACATGGCGGGCAGCTGGGATCTCTCACGCGTGAAGATGTCTTCGCCAGCCTCGAAGCTTCTCCGGATGAACCTATGGGACGCATTCCGGATCCTCGCGGCCCATGAGCGGCGACACCTCTGGCAGGCGAGAAACGTGGCGAAAGAAGTCAGACGCTGATCTCGGTGACCTCGCCCGGAACGTGGATCTTCGGCTCGGTGAGCTCCTGGACCTGCTCCGCCGTCACGCCAGGAGCGAGCTCGCGAAGCACCAGGCCGGCCTCGGTCACGTCGAGCACGCAGTATTCGGTGATGATCCTGTTGACGCATCCGACGCCGGTGAGGGGAAGCGAGCACTCGTTGAGAATCTTCTTCTCCCCTTTGCGCGTCACGTGCTCCATGGTGACGATCAGCCGTCGGGCCGAGGCGACCAGGTCCATCGCGCCACCCATTCCCTTGACCATGAGACCGGGCACCATCCAGTTCGCGATGTCGCCCCTGGCGGAAACCTGCATCGCGCCGAGAATCGAGAGATCGATCTTTCCTCCGCGGATCATTCCGAAGGATTCGGCGGAATTGAAGAAGGACGCGCCCGGAAGGACCGTCACGGTCTGCTTTCCGGCGTTGATCAGATCGGCATCGACGTCGTCCGCATCGGGAAACGGTCCGAGCCCCAGGATCCCGTTCTCCGATTGCAGAATGACTTCCATCCCCTCGGGGATGCAGTTCGCCACCATCGTGGGCATGCCGATTCCGAGGTTCACGTAGAAGCCGTCCTGTAGCTCCTGCGCGGCGCGGCGGACGATCTGTTCACGATTCAGAGGCATCGAGACTCTCCAGCGGACATGGCGGCGAAGCTTTCCGCCGCGGCGTTCTGAGCCGCCCTGAAGGGCGATCGAGTGAGGCGAAGTGTATCACTCCACCCGCGGCCCGCTGGAGCCGGACAGGCGGCCGTTCAGGCGCGCACGCCGCGATAGGCGTAGGCGATGCCGCCTGTGTACGAGCGCCACTCCAGCTGCGTCAGAAGGCCCGTCTGCTCCATCAGCGCCAGAAACTCGTCGCGGCAGGGAAAGGCCCCGGCCGAGCGGTCGAGGTAGCTGTAGGCCTCGTAGTTCCCGGTGAGAAGCCCTCCGAGCCGCGGGAGAACCTTTCGCGAATAGAAATTGAAGAGGGGTCCGAAGACGGCGCTGTCCGGCTGGCCGAACTCGAGCACCATCACCCGCCCACCGGGGCGAACCACGCGAGCCATCTCGCGCAGCCCTCCGACGCGGTCGACGACATTCCGGATTCCGAATGAAATGCTCGCGACGTCGAACGCTGCGTCCGCGAACGGAAGCGCGGTGACATCCGCCGGCCGGAACGCGACCTTGACGCCGGCTCGCTCGGCCTTCGTAGGGGCGGGCTCGAGCATCTCGGGGGAAAAGTCCGTCCCCGTGACCGCGCCCGAATCGCCGACGACGCGAGCGAAGGCGATGGCGAGGTCCCCGGTGCCGGTCGCGCAGTCGAGAACGCGGTCGCCCGGAGCGGCTCCGCTCCAGCGCACCAGCTTTCGCCGCCAGAGGTGATGGATACCGCCGGATAGAACGTTGTTCGCGCGGTCGTAGCCGCGCGCGATCGAGCCGAACATCGCCCGGATCTGCTTCGGATCGGGCCCTGTTTCGGGTGCGCTCATCAGGCGCGACTCAGTTCCCGTCCGAGCGCAGCCAGCAGCGGGCGCAGAGAGGTCATCAGGCCGGCGAACTGTCCGAAGTCGACGGCTTGATGCCCGTCCGAAAGCGCTCGGGCCGGCTCCGGATGCACCTCGATCAACACGCCGTCGGCTCCGGCTGCCGCGGCCGCGAGAGTCATCGGCGCGATCAGCTCCGGCTTGCCGGTGCCATGCGAAGGATCGACGAGCACGGGAAACGAGGAGTGATGTTTGAGCCAGGCGACCGAGGCGAGATCGAGCGTGTTGCGCATGCGGGTCTCGAACGTGCGGATTCCGCGCTCGCAGAGAATCACGTCTTCATTGCCCTCCGCGGTCACGTACTCGGCTGCGCTCACCCACTCGTCCAGAAGAGCCGAGAAGCCCCGCTTGAGCATCACGGGCTTGCGGATCTGTCCGAGTTCCTTTAGAAGAGCATAGTTGTACATGTTGCGAGTGCCGACCTGGAGGACGTCCACCACGTCGACGAGCCGCTCCAGCTGCCGGGGATCGGTCACCTCCGCAACCATCGGCATTCCCGTCAGCTCGCGGATGGCGCGAACGATTTCGTAGCTCTCCTCCCCCAGTCCCTGGAAAGAAGATCGCTTGGTTCTCAGCTTGAAGATCCCGCCCCGCAGCATGGCCGCACCCTCGCTGTGGACGAAGGAAGCGATGGATTCGAACTGCCTATGCGATTCAATCGAGCAAGGTCCCGCCAGAACCGTGAAGCTGCCGTCACCGATGGCGACCGGACCGACATGCACGGGCCGCGTCGTCGCGCTGGCCGTGGTGGAAGGAAAAGCGAGCGTCCCGGCCTGAACCGTGCCGACGGGACCCGAGTCGCCCATGCGTGATTTCGCGCTCATCCAGTTGACTCCCGGGCGATTGCTCGTCGGATGGGGACCGTTCCGTTCCGATCCCGAGCCGCCTGCCCCGCCCGCCTTTTACATCAATGATTTTTTTCTGAGCAGCGAGCGACCCTGGAAGAGTCCGGCTCGCTGGGAAGTCGTCGAGTCCGCCCGGTTGCCGGAACTTCTCAGTCCCGCGCATCTCCCACCCATTGAGTGGGATCCGGTCGACGACGACTCCTTTCAATCGCTTTTCGACGCCGCTCATTCCGCGGTGCTGCGAGGGGAGTTCGACAAAATCGTTCCAGTCGAGTTCCAGACCGGCCGGCTCGCCGCCGCGACCCCCCTCGTGCCGTGGCTACTCTCCCGCCTCGCCGCCACCCCGCCGGCGCTCGCCCCTTACGGCTGGTCGATCGGCGAAGAAGGCGTTCTCGGGGCGACTCCCGAGGCTCTCTTCGAGTTTCGCGACGGCGAGGTGACGACGATGGCGCTGGCGGGCACGAGGTCCCTCGCCCGGGCGCGCGAGCTCCTCGATGACCCGAAAGAGCAGGCCGAGCACCAGATGGTGGTCGACGACATCACCACCCAGCTGGCGCCCTTCGGCGCCCCCCAGGTGGGACCCACCTCGGTCATGGAGCTCCCCGGGCTCGCCCATCTCAGAACTGCGATTGGAGTTCACCCCGCAGCCTTCCCCGGATTCGAGAAGATCGTCCAAGCGCTCCACCCCACGGCCGCCCTCGGGGCTTCTCCGCGGAATCACGCGGCGACCGAGTGGCTGCGGCGGGCGGATGCCGGGGTGGACCGGCGCGAGTTCGGCGCTCCCGTCGGCGCGCTCCTGCCCGACGGCGAGGCCATCTGCCTGGTCGGGATCCGAAACATCTCATGGCGCGGGGCGCAGGTACGGATCGGTGCCGGAGCGGGGGTCCTGGCAGGCAGCCGGATGGAGATGGAACGAAAAGAGCTAGCGCGAAAGCGCGACCAGGTCCGGAGACTCTTCGGGCTCGAGGAGAATCCAATATGACCGCTCTCGAACGATCGGCGGAGGTGATCGATACCCTCATTGCCAGCGGCATCGAAGAATTCGTCTGCTGCGGCGGTTCGCGCAACGCGCCGATGATCGCAGTTCTCGCGGAGCGGCCCGTGCGCATCCACTCGTTCTTCGAGGAGCGGAGCGCCGCATTCTTCGCCCTCGGGCGAGCCCGTACCACCGGCCGCGCGGTGGCGGTCCTCACCACGTCCGGAACCGCGGCGGCCGAGCTTCTTCCCGCGGCGATCGAGGCTCACTACAGCGGCGTGCCGCTCGTGCTCGTGACCGCGGATCGGCCCGCGCGCTATCGGGGAACGGGCGCCCCCCAGTCCATCGAGCAGGCCTCGCTCTTCGGTCCCTTCGTGCAGGCAGCGATCGACCTTCCCGAGACCGCCCGCCTCACCCTCCCGGCGTGGTGCCGCACGCGACCGATTCACATCAACGTCGCACTCGATGAGCCGCTGATGGAGGGGCCGATCCCATCCGCAGCCGCAGCGCTTCCCTTTCCTTCCGCATCGCCGCGAACCGAACCTCCGAAAGAAGTTTCGCGAGAGATCGCCGCCTTCCTCGACGGCTTCAAACGTCCGGTCATCGTCGTCGGGGAGATCGCGCGTCGCGATCGCCCTGCCGTGCGCGCGCTTCTCGCCGCCGCCGGCGCGCCCATCTACGCGGAACCGCTCTCCGGACTGCGCGAAGATCCCGGCCTCGGACATCTCCTTCTGCGCTCGGGCGAGCGCATTCTCAACTCAGGCTTCGATGCCGTTCTCCGAATCGGCGGCGTTCCGACGCTGCGGCTCTGGCGTGACCTGGAGGAAAGTCTCAAGGCGATTCCCGTTCTGTCGGTGAGCGCCCTTCCCTTCCCCGGGATCGCGCACGGAGAGCACCTGCGCACGGACCTCGCCGAGTTGACTCTGGCCAACCGGCCGGACGCTCCCGGCGAGCTCCTCGAGCGCGATCGCGCGGCCGCCTCCCGCCTCGAGCGGCTGTTCAACCGCTGGCCCGCGTCCGAGCCGGCCCTCGTTCGCCAGCTTTCTCTATCAGTGCCGCCCTCCTCACTCGTCTACCTCGGCAACTCGCTTCCTATCCGCGAATGGGATCTGGCCGCGACTCGGGACCGGTCGTGGGCGATCGCTGCCAGCCGCGGAGCCAACGGGATCGACGGACAGCTCTCGACTTTTCTCGGGATGGTCGAAAAGGGGCGCGAGAACTGGTGCCTCGTGGGAGACCTCACCGCGCTCTACGATCTGTCGGCCCCCTGGGCTCTCCGCAACGTACCCGATGCGCCGATCCGCATCGCGGTGATCAACAACGGCGGCGGACGCATCTTCGGCCGCGTGGCCTCCCTGCGCCGGATCGACCCCGCCCGGCGCGAGGAGCTGATCGAAAGCCCTCATCAGATCTCTCTCGAAGCATGGGCGAGGATGTGGGACCTTCCGCACCACCTCTGGGAAGGGGGGAAACTTCCCGAGCCGCTTCCGAACCGCGTCGTGCTGGAGATCCGTCCCGATGCCGATCAGAGTCGCCAGTTCTGGGATGCGCTCGACCTCCGGCCGGAGGACGAATGATCTGGTGTCTCCACGGCTTCCTCGGAAACGGAAAAGATTGGGAGCCGTTCCGCCAGAGCTGGGAGAAAGCGTCGGGGTTGCCGCTGCGCGCCATCGATCTCTTCGACAAGCCGCTCGAGGAGCAGACGCCGGAGGTGTGGGGAACGCGGTTCGCCCGGTCGATCGCCACCACCGACCCCGGAGCGGTGCTCGTCGGCTATTCGCTCGGCGGACGACTGGCGCTGCAGGCGCTGCTTGCGAGGCCCGGTGCTTTTCGCGGGGCTGTCATCGTCTCGGCGGGTCTCGGCATCGAAGGTGAAGTGGAGCGCCAGATGCGCCGCGTCCGCGACGATGCGTGGGCGGCAAGGTTCGAGACGGAGCCCTGGGAGGGCGTCATCGAAGCCTGGAACCGCCAGTCGGTGTTCGCACGCGACGCGGCTGCTCCTCCCCGCGATGAGCTCGACTTCGATCGGACCGCATTGGCGACCGCGCTTCGCTACTGGTCTCCGGCGGTGCAGCAACCGATCGGCCCGCGTCTCGCCGAGCTCGAGCTCCCGACCTTCTGGATCGCTGGCGAGCGCGACACTAAGTATGTGCAGGAAGCCCGTCGAGCGGCGGATGGCGCAGGCGATGCTCGCCTCTGGATCGCTCCCGGTGCCGGGCATCGCGTCCCGTGGGAAGCTCGCGAGGAATTCGGGCGGCGCGTGGCCGATTTTCTCGCCTCGCTCGCCCCACAAGCAGGCGGCCGGTAAAAACTGATAAAAGGACCGACCATGGAAGACTGGATCAAGCTGCACGACTTCGAAGACATCCGATACGAGCGCACCGAGGACGGGATCGCCAAGATCACGATCAACCGCCCGGAGGTGCGCAACGCGTTCCGCCCCCAGACGGTCATCGAGCTGCGCCAGGCGTTCGAGCTCGCACGCGAAGACGAGGAGATCGGCGTGATCATCCTGACCGGGGAGGGGCGCGAGGCCTTCTGTTCCGGGGGCGATCAGAAAGTGCGGGGTAAAGCCGGTTACGTCGGCAAGGACGGCGTGCCGCGGCTCAACATTCTCGACGTGCAGAAACAGATCCGCAGCGTGCCGAAGCCGGTCATCGCCATGGTCGCTGGATATGCCATCGGCGGCGGGCACGTCCTGCATGTGGTGTGCGATCTGACCATCGCGGCCGAGAACGCGAAGTTCGGCCAGACCGGACCGAAGGTCGGCTCGTTCGACGGCGGCCTCGGCTCCGCCTATCTCGCCCGGATCGTCGGGCAGAAGAAGGCGCGGGAGATCTGGTATCTCTGCCGGCAATACGACGCTCAGCAGGCGCTGGAGATGGGCCTGGTGAACACGGTCGTTCCCGTGGAGCGACTCGAGGAAGAGACGCTGCAGTGGGCGCGGGAAATGCTCGCGCACTCGCCGCTGGCGCTGCGCTGCCTCAAGGCCGCGCTGAATGCGGATTGCGACGGCCAGATCGGCCTGCTCGATCTCGCGGGCAACGCAACTCTGCTCTACTACATGAGCGAGGAAGCGCAGGAAGGGAAGAACGCCTTCGTGGAGAAGCGGAAGCCGAATTTCAAGAAGTTCAAACGGCTGCCGTAGGTGTGTGGCCGGACTCTCCAGAGTCCGGACTCGGAATCTCAAGCGAAACGGCACCGGGCTCTGGAGAGCCCGGCCACCAGCGTCGTACACTCCCTACCGATGAGCCTCCGCCCACGCGACTGGATTCTCGCAGCCCGCCCGAAGACCCTGATCGCGGCGGTGGCTCCCGTCGCGGTGGGAACCGCACTCGCGTGGCAGCACACCGGGCGGGTCATCTGGATCTGGTCCATCCTCGCGCTTACGGGCGCCCTGCTGATTCAGATCGCGACCAACCTGGTCAACGACGCGATCGACTTCGAGAAAGGGACGGACGACCACACCCGCGTGGGGCCGGCAAGGGTCACCGCGTCGGGGCTGATCGAAGGAAGGCGGGTGATGATCGGAGCATGGGTCTGCTTCGCGGCGGCCGCAGCGGCCGGAATCCCTCTGCTGATCCGCGGAGGCTGGCCTCTTCTGGTCATCGGTCTTGCGTCGATCGCCGCGGGCTACATTTACACCGGCGGGCCCTGGCCGCTCGCCTACAACGGCATGGGAGAGATTTTCGTCATCGCGTTCTTCGGCCTCGTGGCCGTCGGAGGAACCTATTACCTGCAGACGTTGACGTGGGGAGCCGATGCCGCTCTCGGCGGGCTCGCGGTGGGAATGCTCTCGACCGTGCTGCTGGCCGTGAACAACCTCCGGGACATGGAGGGTGACGCCCGGACGTCGAAGCGAACGCTCGCCGTCCGCTTCGGTCGAAAGTTCGCGATCGGCGAGATCGCCTTCTTCGCGCTCGCCCCGCTCGCACTCGGAACCTGGTGGGCAGCTCGCGGGGAGATGGCGGCAGCATTGGCGCCACTCGCTCTTCTGCCGCTGGTGATCTCCATCATTCGGAGTGCTCGAACCGAGCGCGGTTCCAGCCTGAACGCAACCCTCGGCAAATCCGCCGCCCTCCAGGCGGGCTACGGCCTTCTTTTTTCTCTGGGACTCGTGCTCGGATGAAGGTCTGGCTCCATCGCTACGAGCTCTACCCCCGATGGCAGCCGAACGCCCGCTCCGCGCGGGAGCCACGAGCCGGGGCACTTCTGCGTGTCGGCAAGGGGTACGCGGATCTCCATCCCTGGCCCGAGCTCGGAGACGCCCGGCTCGAGGCGCACCTCGATTCGATTCGCGACCGGGCCCCTTCCCCATTGGCGGCAAGATCGCTTCGCTGCGCAGAGATCGATGGTGAGGCGCGAGAGGCGGGCTACTCCCTGTTCGGAGGGCTGACCATTCCTCCCAGCCATTTCCCTCTCGGGCCGATCGATCGCGTCATCGATCTCCCCATTCTCCGAGCTGCCGGTTACGACCGCCTGAAAATCAAGCTCGGCGCGGACCCGCGCATCGACTCGACCCGACTGCTGGAACGGGCGCCAGACATCCTCGCGCTGGACTTCCGCCTTCGCCTCGACTTCAACTCTTCCTACGGGCTCGCGGAGATGGACGAGTTCCTGAGCGCTCTGACTCCGGCGATCCTCTCCAGGATCGAGTTTCTGGAAGATCCCACGCCTGCCGACAGCGGTCTGTGGAAAAGGCTCCGTGCCCGATGGCAGATCCCCATCGCGGCCGATCGAGAGAAACCAGCGGGCGATTCCTGGGATGTCGCGGTGATCAAGCCCGCATGGGAACGCGACTCGGTGATCGAGGCGGCACTCGCAGCGAAAAAGCCGATTGTCATCACCAGCGGCATGGATCATCCTCTCGGGCAGATGTGGGCTGCGTGGAATGCCGCTACTCTCTGGCGGGATCATCCGGAGGCGATACTCCCATGCGGCCTTCTCTCGCACGACACGTATGACACGAACGCCTTCAGCGAAGTCATCCGGGTCGACGGTTCCCGCCTGCTTCCGGTCGGCGGAACCGGTCTCGGATTCGACGAACAGCTCGAGAATCTCGACTGGAGCGTCCTGTGATCGACTTCGAGAGCGAAGGGCCGGTTCTTCTTCTCAACCCGCGCCTTCCTGCGGCGGAGCGCGCGCGGCTCGAACGAATTCACCAGGCAGCTCCTCCACTTCGAGCTCACGTCTGGGTCACGAGCTCCGGCAGCACCGGATCGCTCAAGCTGGTTGCGCTTTCGAAAGACGCCATCCTCGCCAGCGCACGCGCCGTCAACCGGCACCTGGACGCATCGCAGAGCGATGTCTGGTGCGCTCCCCTTCCCGGGTTTCACGTCGGAGGCATTGGCATCCACGCGCGCGCCTTCCTCACGGGCAGCCGAGTGGAACACCTGGAAGCATGGGACCCGGCGGAGTTCACCCGCCTGGTGCGCGACGCAGGTGTGACGCTCTCCGCGCTCGTCCCCGCTCAGGTCGCCGATCTGGTCGAGAGGCGGCTCGAAGCTCCGCCGTCGATTCGAGCGATCGTTGTCGGAGGTGGCCGGGCGTCCGATGACCTTCTCTCCGCCGCGCGCGATCTCGGCTGGCCCACGCTTCCGAGTTACGGCATGACCGAGTGCTGCTCTCAGATCGCAACGGCTGCGCTCGAGTCACTCCGCCAGCGCGGCCCGATCGAGCTTCGCGTGCTTCCGCATCTCCAGGTCCGGATTGAAAACCAGCGCCTGGCGATTCGCGGCGAATCGCTCTTCAGCGGATACGGACTGGAGACGGCGGAAGGCGCTCGATTCGTCGACCCGAAAATCGACGGGTGGTTTCTCTCAGAGGACCGCGCGCATCTGAAGGTCATGGATGGATTGACCTTCCTCGAGCCGCGTGGCCGCTCCTCGGACTTCTGCAAGATCGGAGGGGAATCGGTCTCGCTCGCGCGGCTCGACGAGATCCTGGCGAAAATCCTCGGCCGATTTCCGAATACGGATGCCGCCGTCTTCGCGGCAAAAGACGAGCGTCTCGGCCACGTGATCCATCTCGCAGTGAGCGATCGCGATCAGGCGGCGGCGGTTCTCGAGGCCTTCGCGAGCGCCGTGCTGCCGTTCGAGCGCCCGCGCGCCCTTCTCATCACCGAGATCCCGCGATCGGCTCTGGGCAAGATTCAGCGCGGTGAGCTCATGCGCCGCGCGGGACTGACTCCCCCGTCGTGAACTCTCTTACTTCCTGACCGTCCGCTGCTCGATCCGCTTCTCCCGCTCGGCGACGAGAATCCGATGGACGAAGATGCCCGGCAAGTGCACCTGATCGGGATCGATCTCTCCCACCTCGACCATCTCCTCGACCTCGGCGATGCAGATCTTTCCGGCCATCGCTGCTACCGGGTTGAAGTTCCGCGCCGTCTTCCTGAATACGAGATTGCCGTAGCGATCGCCTTTCCATGCGGCGACGAGAGAGAAGTCGCCCACGATCCCCCGCTCCATTACGTAGTGCTTGCCTTCGAACTCGCGGGTCTCCTTCCCTTCGGCGACCACGGTGCCGTAGCCGGCGGGGGTGAAGAACGCGGGGATTCCGGATCCACCGGCGCGCATCCGCTCGGCGAGCGTTCCCTGCGGAACGAACTCCACCTGCAGCTCGCCGGCGAGATACTGGCGCTCGAACTCGGCGTTCTCTCCGACGTAGGACGAGACCATCTTTCTGACCTGACGGGTCTGGAGAAGGAGGCCAAGGCCCCAGTCGTCCACGCCCGCGTTGTTGGAAACGCACGTCAGATCACGAACCCCGCGGCGAACCAGAGCGGCGATCAGATTCTCGGGGATGCCGCACAGACCGAAGCCTCCCACCACGAGAGTCATGCCGTCCTGCACGTCGCGAACGGCTTCATCGGCAGTCAATACGACCTTATTGATCACGAGCGGTCTCCTTGCGATGGACTGGAGGAGTTATATCAGGCGCGAGGGGCGAGCGGCGAGGGGCGCGTAGGGACCGGCTGCGCCGGTCCGGTCCCGCAGAGCGGGACGGTGGGGGGGAAACCGGCGGGGAACGCAGGCAAGCGCCCACGTTCCCGCACAGATCAGAGCCGCTCGACGATCATCGAGGTGGCTTCTCCGCCGCCGTTGCAGATCGCCACGAGACCGCGCTTCCCGCCCCGGTCTCCGAGCGCGTGAATCAGGGTGGTGAGAATTCGCGCGCCGCTGGCGCCGATCGGGTGACCGAGAGCCACCGCGCCGCCGTTGACGTTGAGCTTCTCGCGGGAGATCCCGGCATCCTTCATCGTGGCCAGCGCGACCGCCGCGAACGCTTCGTTGACCTCGAAGAGATCGATGTCCGCAACGGTGAGGCCGGCCTTCTCCAGAACCTTCTTGATCGCGCCGCCCGGAGCGGTGGTGAACCATTCCGGCTCCTGGGACATCGTCGCGTGAGCCACGATCCGCGCGATCGGCTTCGCGCCGTTCTTTTCGGCCCACTCGGCGGAGGTGACCACCAGCGCCGCGGCGCCGTCGCTGATCTTCGAGGAGTTCGCCGCGGTGACGCTTCCCTCCTTGAGGAACGCGGGACGGAGGGTCTTCATCTTGTCGAGCGGCGCAGCGAACGGCTCCTCGTCGTCCACGACGACCGACTTACCCTTCCTGGTCTCGATCTCGACGACGGCAATCTCGTGCTTGAACTTGCCGTTCTGCGAGGCGCTCTGAGCACGCTCGTACGATTCACGGGAAAAGTCGTCCTGCTGCTCCCGTGTGAACTCGTACTTGGCCACGCAGGTCTCCGCGCAGTTGCCCATGTGCTTGTCGCCATAGGGGTCCCACAGGCCGTCATGGATCATCGAGTCGACGAGCTTGCCGTTACCCATCCGGTAGCCGCTTCGCGCCTGCGGGAGAAGGTACGGAGCGTTGCTCATCGACTCCATGCCGCCCGCGACCGCGACTTCGTAATCGCCGCACCGGATGTCGTTCGCCGCGATCATCACCGCCTTGAGTCCCGAGCTGCACACCTTGTGAACCGTGAGCGCGCCCGCGCCGGTCGGAACGCCGGCTGCGATCGACGCCTGGCGTGCGGGCGCCTGACCCTGCCCTGCCTGAAGC
>Ga0209347_1001805_pt1 | contig 31668 bp, 28 predicted proteins | sample AutmiccommuBRH23_FD_187382 | JGI IMG/M metagenome (GOLD analysis project Ga0209347, IMG submission 187382) | Deep subsurface microbial communities from Mt. Terri, Switzerland - Autotrophic microbial communities BRH/23 (SPAdes) (version 2) | ecosystem: Environmental > Aquatic > Deep subsurface >...
TGAAGCGGCAGGGTCGTCGTAATAGCCGGACATAACCGCAAATTGGCCGGGATGACCGCTGCGCACCAGGATTTCTCCTTCCGGGTCTAACTTAAGCTCCATGATGGGGACAACAGTGCCAACTGAGCTTGGTTTTGTAACCTGGTGTTCAGGACCCAGGCAGCTGATCATACCTGTTTCCGTGGAAGCGTAAAAAGTATACAATCCCACTTGGGGCAGTTGTTTGGCGAAATCTGTCTTGAGATCCTCGGGACATCTTTCCCCGGTCAGCAGTATTGCCTTCCAGGATTTTAAGCCATCGAGCTGTTCCTGGGAACAACGCTGTAGCACCATTCTGGCCATGGTCGGGACCATTCCCACTACCGTGGCCTGGTTGTTGATAATAATTTTGATTAATTCGTCTGTTTCAAAGGGAGTAGGGAGGATACAGGCAGTAGCCCCAAGACCCATAGCCTGAACCAGGCGGCCCCAGCCGGTGCGATGGACTAGGGGTGTTGAGATAACAAAAACGTCTTCACCGGTAAAAGGGAAAACAGAGGTGCAGTTAATGTGCTGACCAAGTAGAACATTAGCCTGGGTTAATAGAACTCCTTTGGGCATACCTGTGGTGCCTGACGTGAAGCAGATTGACTGGCCGTCAGTTAGTCCGGGTTCCTCCGAAAAAGATAACTTTGCATCAGCCAAAGTCTGAACCTGCTGCCAGGACGAAGCCCAGGAGGGGGCATCACCAGTCAGTGTGAGATATTTTAGATTTTGAAACGGATTCCTCAGGTCTTCGATATAGGAGATGAGGCTGGCATCAAAGGCCACTCCGTTGATACCTGCTTTGGTAAACATATGGCGCAGCTCTTCCGGCTTAGTTCTAAAGCTTATGGGCACCACAATGAGACCCGCCACAGTGGCTGCTAGATATGTAATAACCCACTCAGCCGAGTTGTACCCGTAAATGGCTAACCTGTCTCCCTTTTGAAGTCCCATGGCACGCATTCCGGCGGCCAGCTTTTCAGTTTGGACCAACATCTCATGATTGGACCAGCTTCTATTCTCAAAAATTATAGCGGGTTTATCAGGATTATGCTGGGCGTTAGCCCTTAACAATGAACATATATTCACAATTATTCACCTCTAAACGAAGTTTTTTCCAGCAAATCATCATCCAGACCGAGGGCTTTGTCTATACTGGCCAGCATTTTATTCTTATCTTCCGGCATTTGCCCCTGGATGTTCCAATAGTTTGATACATGATCGCTATATACCTGGCTTGTTACATCCAGGTTTTCAACGAAGAGTTTGATCTCTTCCAATATCTGACGAGGTTTCATTAGGGTAAATTCCCCCTTTTTGACCTGCTCATAAAAGGGTGTTCCTGGTCTGGGGATAACAGTCCGTATCCTGATAAAGTCCGGGTTAATGGCTGACAATATCTCTGCGCTAGCTCTGGCATGGCGGGCTGAACGGGCTTCACCGCCGATACCCATCAATACATATTCACTAACCTCGATACCGGCATCCTTAAGCCTTCTGCCGGCGTCTATTAACTCCTGGGGGGTAACCCCTTTTTTAATTTCTTTCAGCAGTTCCTCGTCGCCGGTTTCCATTCCGCAGTGGATTCTGGTTAATCCGGCGTCTTTTATGGCTTTTAATTCTTCCGGGGATTTCATAAGGATGAATCTGGCCGAACCGTAAACTGTGACCCTCTCTAATTTGGGGAAAAGTTCCCGGGCCAGATTCAGCACGGCAATCAGTTCGTCGGTGGGCATAAAAATTGTGTTTCCGTCAGGCAAGAACATGGTTCTTACCTCCGAACCGTATACCTCCCGGGCCGCCCGAAGATCTTCCAGGATATCTTCTACTGGTCTGAAACGAAACTTGGTCCCCTTATATGGCACGCAGAAGGTACATTGGTTATGGGGACAACCTATAGTAGCCTGAATCAACAGGCTGTTAGCTTCACTTGGTGGTCTGTAGATGTTGCCTTCATATCGCATTTGCTTTCCCCCGTACCCGGTTTGTTTAATTTGTTGACATAGACAGGCCGCCGTGAAGTTCCCGGTCAAGGGAACTTCGGGCGGCTCGCCTACACAGATTTCGAAGCTTATGTGTCAGTTTACTGCTTTTTTTCGGCTTTTAATGAATTAACATAGTCGACCAATTCCTTGATCAGGGGATCTTTCTTCTCCCACTTCTCATAGACTGGTTTGACTTTTTCTATCCAGGGAGCCATGTCAACAGAGTATACGGTTACACCCTGCTTCTGAATGAAGTCTAAGGCCTTGAGTTCTTCCTCTTTATTAAACTTGGTTGAATCACTGATGGATTCATAAGCGGCATCTTCCAGAAGTTTTTGATCTTCCGCAGACAGTTTATTCCAAGTCTGCAGGTTCATAACCAGCACTACCGGGAATGGGAACTCGTTGGAGTCCAGCAGGTACTTGGCCACTTCGTAAAACTTCTCGGTATAAACTGAACTGGGGTTCATTTCCACGCTGTCTACCATACCGGTCTGCAGGGCATTGTAAACATCTCCGTACGCGAGGGGAACGGGCACAGCGCCTTCAGCCAAAGCCCAGTCTTTTAAGACTTCTGATGGGGGAACACGCATCTTCATGCCTTTAAGTTCATCAGGCGTGGTTATCTTCTTATCCTTGATCAGGATATCGCGGATACCACCCTCGAAAACTGCTAATCCCTTGAGGTTATTTTTCTCTAAACTGGCCAGCATTTTTTTAACAGTGTCGCTATGGAGAACTTTGTCGAAGGTGTCGTAGTTGTCAATCAGCCACGGCAGCTGCAATCCGGCCATAACAGGGGTAAAACTGGAGAACTGAGAGGCTGAGATAAGCCCCATATCCTGTGTTCCGGCTATTATTGCCTCTAATTCCTGTTTGTCGTCGCCTAACTGACGTGCGGGGTAGATATCGATGTTAATCTTGCCTTTGGATCTTTCTTCAACCCTTTTAACAAATGCTTCACCGGACAGATGATAGGGGTGGTTTGTCTGGGTTACGTGGCCCAGTTTAAACGTTACCGCAGGTTTCGTGGCCTCGCCGGATGGGGTACCGCTGGTCTCTTCTTTCTTGGAGCCACAGCCTGAAACAAAGACTAATGCTCCAAGCAATCCTCCAATGACCAAGACAATAAGTACTTTGCGAAGTAACTTCTTCATCTTTTTACCTCCTTAATTGTATTTTAATGTTGTTCGGGTATTTACAGTTCAGCTTTGGCGCCGTCCCCCCCTACAAACACAAATTACATGCTCACTTATATGATAAAACAAAAAACAAAGCCTACGGCGTTAAAACCGTAAGCTGTTGTATTTACATCTTAAATTGTTTATTATTACCCGTTAGTGACTGTTTACCGTTTAACAGTAACCATTTACCTCATGAAAGTAACTGTTTACCGTTTAACTTTGTAACTGGACGCCACCAGATCCCAGGTATCCTCGGTAACACCATTACTTTTTAAGATGTGCTTTTGAACTCTTTCTGTAGGCGTTTTGGGCAGGCTCTTATAGAATTCTATAAACCGCGGAATCATGAAGTAAGGCATTCTGTCCTCGGCCCATTTAATTAGATCCAGGGCATCCAGTTGGGAACCTTCCTTCAGGACTACACATATCTTAATTTCTTCTTCGGCAACTGCGCCTTCACCGGCCGGTACGCCAACTGCTGCACTTTCCTCAACCAGGGGATGAGCATTGATGATTTTTTCCACTTCAAAAGAACTAACGTTTTCTGCTCTTCTGCGGATATAATCTTTAATCCGGTCAAGGAAGTAAATGTAACCATCCTCATCCATGCGGCCGCCATCACCGGTGTGGAACCACAGGTTACGGAAGTCACTGGCTGTTTTTTCTGGCATCTTGTAGTACTCTGTTACCATCAGCCAAGGCAGCTGGTTGCGGATAACAATTTCTCCCGGGGTATTAGGTGGTAGTTCACGGTCCTTATCATCTACGACTTTTACTACATAGCCAGGAGCGCCTTTACCGATACTGCCGATTTTGGGAGCTTCCGGCGGCATATATGTTGCCATTCCGGTTTCGGTAAGACCATAACCTTCAGTGAATTTAACTTTAAATCTGTTTTCAAACTCATGATAAATATCTCTGGGGGATGGGGCAGCCATAATCATTCGAACCGGGTTGTCACCGTCATTGGGTTTTACCGGCTGGTTATAGAGGAAATAACTCATAGCTCCCAGGATATTGAATACGGTGGCCCCGCACTCTCGACACCAATCCCACAGTTGTGTAGCGCTGAATCTTTCATAAATCGCGATAGTAGCGCCGGCCAGCAGGGCGGGGAATAAGCTCAAAGCCTGGGCATTCGCATGGAACAGGGGCAGACTGGTGAAAATAACGTCATCAGAAGTAACCCCAACTACTTTTACATAGTTGCGTGCTGACCAGTAAGCGGCGGCATGTGCCCGGAAAACACCCTTAGAACGACCGGTGGTACCGGAAGTAAACATAATCCGTTCGGGATCAGCAAAGGTAACCTCAATTCCAGGGTTTTCGCGGGAATGTTCCCATGCTTCACTGAAGTCGATTAAAGGTATTTTCTTAATTCCCGGATTATCCTGATTCTCACCAACAAGGGCTATCTGTTCCAACTGGGGCAGGGAGTCCTCGATAGGAACAATCCTTTCAAGGTATTCATTACTGGTAATCAGGAGCCTGGATTCAGAGAAATCGATGGCATACTGGAGGAAGTCCATTTTGTATGCGGTGTTTACCGGAACCTGAACAGCTCCTATTTTATGCAGTCCGAGCAGAATGAAAACATATTCTTCACAGTTGGACAGCAGAATAGCTATACGGTCTCCCTTAACTATACCTAGTTTTTGCAGGTAATGAGCGACCTGATTGGAACGTTCGTTAACCTCTTTGTAGGTGAATAATTTTTTGTTTCGGATGTTGATAAATGTTTTATCTCCAACAGTCCTGGCTCTTTCTTCCAGGATTTTGGTCATTACCCAACCATCCATCTCAGTTTCCAATTTTTTAATTTCTTCATTAGTTATTTCATTAATTGCCATAATCCCTGGTCCCCCTAAGCTTTACGTCTTTGTACAAGCATTAACCACTGACCTTCTTGTACTACTACGTCGTTTTGGTTAACAACTTGTATATCAAATGTAACAATACCTCTGTCGGCTTTGGTTTCCTTCTTGTCAGCTACTTTCCGCTTAACTTTGATGGTATCACCAAACAGAACGGGTTTTACAAACTTCCAGTTATCCAGACCCAGGAAGGCCATTGTGGCCAGGCGGGGCATAGTAAACCACAAGCCGGAGGCAATAGAAGATGTACACATTCCATGTGCTACCCGAGCGCCAAAAATGGTTTTTTTGGCGAACTCCGCATCCGTATGCAATGCGTTGAAGTCGGCTGATAAACCGGCAAAATTTACTACATCGGTCTCGGTTATGGTCCGGCCAAGACTAACTTCTTCATCACCCATGTTTAAATCTTCAAACAATAATCTAGTATTACTCATAGTAACGTTTCCTCCTCAATTCTAAACTGGTTCGAATTTAGGTAAAGAGATTTCGTCAGTCAGGGATTCGAAGGTGACCTTCACATTCATCCCTATCTTTACGTCATTTACATCACAGTTAATGATGTTGGTCATGACGCGAACCCCTTCCTCCAAATCGACTAAAGCAACAACATAAGGTGTTTTAAAAGCAGGGGTGGCTCCCCGGAAATGGATAGAAAAGGTATAAACTTGGCCTTTTCCGGTAGATTTAATCCAGCTTAAATCCTGGGACATGCATTCTGTACAGATGGCCCTTGGATAGAAAATAATCTTACCGCAGCTATTGCATTTTTGCAGGCGGAACTCGCCGACTTTGCAACCTTCCCAAAAGTGAATAGTTTCCGGTCTCGGTACCGGTACCGGAGTGGTGTTTGTTGAGCTCATTAACATTCTCCTCCTTATCGTAACTTCATAAACTTATTATTGGCAGCCTAGATTGTTAGGCTTCGTTACTTAAGATAGCAATACTTTGTGCGGAGAAAAGTCCGCCGTTACCGGTAACTACACAGTTCTTGGCATTAGGTACCTGGCGACCGTCAGCTTGACCCCTTAACTGCCTGACTGCTTCGTTGATATGCAGCATACCACCAAGGTGTGCCTGTGACAGTAGACCACCATGGGTGTTAACGGGGAGTCCGCCGCCTAATTCGATATTGCCGTTCTCAACAAAGGAACCGCCTTCACCGATTCCACAGAACCCTACGCCTTCAATGGACATCAGGGTAGTGATGGTAAAGCAGTCATAAATTTCGGCTACGTCAATATCTTTACGCTCGAGACCGGCCATGTTGAAGGCCTTGTCGGAGGCTTTCCGGTAGTTGGTAAGGAGGCCATCTATGTCAGGTGCTTGACTGATATACTGGTGGGTTGACTCTTGAGCCAAGCCTCTAAGGTAGACAGGTTTGTTCTTCGTCATGGTCTTAGCTTTTTCTTCACTGGCTACGATGAAGGCACCGCCGCCGTCACTGACCAGACAGCAATCGAAGAGATGTAAGGGAGAACAGATGACCATCGAATTCATAACGTCATCAATGGTAAGTGGTTTTTTCATCATTGCGTTGGGTGTTAATAAAGCATGTTTACGGGTAGAAACGGCAATCTGAGCTAACTGTTCGCTCTTGGTCCCATAGTCATGCATGTGGCGCTGGGCAAGCATGCCGTAGCCGCCCGGAGTCATTAGACCATACGGATATTCCAGCTCCAAGTGGGACATTTCTTTAATGAGGGCTACCATACCGTCAGAGGTTAAACCACTTAAGGTGTTATCACCCCGGACGCACAGGACTACATCAGCAAGTCCCGCATTGATGTACAAAGCTGCCTGAGCTATCATCCACGTTGCGGTGGAACCACCTATAGCCATGGAGTTAAAAGCAAATTTTGGCTGCAGACCCATGTACTCGGCAAAAGTGGTGCAATGCATAAAAGTTTGATCCACGAAGGAAAAAGCGGTGATTACACCATTGATGTCGCTTTTGCTGATACCTGCATCCTCAATGGCCAACTTGGCAGCCTCAGAGTGAAACTGCAGTGATGTCTTGTTGGGGATTTTACCCTGCTCGGTTTCCCCTATGCCTACCAAACAGACTTTTGTTTTGTTCAAAAAATCGCTGCTCATCAACCAGACCTCCTTTATAAATGCGCGGCTTTAGCCGTCGACTTGAGTATACATCACAATAATACCCCCCGGTGTTTAGCAGGGTAAACGGTCGTTTTTTTCCGCCGAACGGTCATTTCTCTTTCGCCAGTGTACTTAAGGGTTTTTAAACCGCCTGATAAGTCTCATTTATGGCATTTAGCCGGTATTAACCCAGCAAAAGTTTCGGCCAAAGGAGGAATGACACTGGCACTATAGTTATAATGATAAGAATTAAGGTAGACGCGGCCACAAAAGGCAGGATCTCCCAGCTTAGGTCTTCCAACTTAACTTTGGCTATAGCGCTTACCACGAACAATACTCCACCGACGGGCGGTGTAAGCATCCCTAATAATGCGTTCAAACAAACCACCAAGCCAAAATGGGTGGGGTCAAGGCCGTATTTCATGGCCAACGGGGCTATGATAGGCATTAGCATTAATATCAGGGGCAGGGGCTCCAAAAAAATACCCAGTACCAGCAGTACTATGTTGATGATTAACATAAAGACCAAGGGGCTTTGGACATAGGTTGACAAAAAATCGGCTATGGTTTGGGGAACGTTTTCGTAGCTGATGAAGTAACTGACAATACTGGATGCGGCTACAAGCAGCAGAACAGCGCCAGTTGTCTTGGCAGCAGCTAGAATTGAATCGAATATACCCTTCCAACTGAGACGTCTGTAAATCAACCCACCGGAGATGAGGGATAGCAAAGCAGCTGCCGCCCCGGTTTCGGTAGCAGTATACCAACCGGTAATCAGACCAAAGAAGATGAAAAATGGGACAAGCAGAATTGGCAGAGAATAAATAAAGGAATCCCAGACTTCACGTAATGTGGCTCTCGGCTCAGACTTGATGTTCTTGTCTTTCCGTACATAATAGTATACCAGGAGAACGTGGCTTAACATTACCAGACCGCCTACGGTGAAACCGCCGATAAACAGGTCCTCTATAGAGGTGTTGGTGATGGCTCCATAAACGATAAAGGTCATACTCGGTGGGACGACTGCTCCTTTGATCGCTGCTGCGCTAAGAATGGCAGCGCCTCTTGGCCTTGAGAACCCTTCTTTCTCCAGCATTGGCAGCAGAAGGGGAGTGATAGCTGCAGCTTCGGCGTTTGCCGAGCCTGTAATCCCTGACAAAAGATAGGTGGCTATTTGGGTGGAATACGCCATGCCTCCCCGCCATTGACCCACGAGGCTCTTGGTGAATCTGAACAACTCTTGGACCAATCCTGCCCTGTGAATAAGCTCCCCGGCCAGGATAAAAAACGGAATGGCGAGCAGTTCCCAGGACAAGAAGGTGTTACTGAATGACTGGGTGATAACATACGACAGTCTGAGGTTATCAGCAGTTAGGATGTAGGTAAACCCGGTCAAAATAAAAACAAAAATAATTTCCACACCTATAAACATTGTTATTAGAAAGACGAGGCCGGAAATTGCAAATTCCATGTGTGGGATCACTCCTCTTTGTGGGTAACGGTGCGAATATATTTCCTGCCGATCATTATGGGGGTTAGTTCCGCTATATATATATATATTTGAAAATAAAAGACCCTTTAACCTAATGATATGTCACCATTATTAGGTCAAGGGGTCTTTTCCGTAAGATGTATTTTTTAGTGATTAAGTGGGGGAATATCCGATTCGGCGGCCTTTACCAATGCTCGTAGTGAATTAACTCGGATAGCTCTCTCCGTGGCCTGGGCTCAGGGTCTTGGGCAGGGTGGCCCACTGGAGTTAATCCAATCACGGTTACCGAATTCGGAATACCCAGTATTTCTTTTACGCGAGGTTCATCAAATAATCCGACCCAGCAGGTGCCTAAACCTTTCTCCACCGCAGAGAGCATCAGATTCTGCATGGTGATTCCGGCATCTACCATGTAATAGGGCTTATTCTGGTGAACTGTGGCTTCATCCTTCTCAACACAAAGAACAATAATGACAGGTGCCTTAAAGCCATGTTTGCCTGCGGGGTTGGTTTCACTTAATGTTTCTTTAAGTCGTACTTTTAATGTTGAGTCTGTAACTATAATAAAGCGCCATTCCTGGCGATTGGCCCAAGACGGTGCCAATCTGGCGGCATTGAGGATTTCCATAAGATCTTCTTCAGTAACAGGTTTATCTTCAAACTTACGAATGCTCCTCCGGTTCCTGATGGCTTCCTTCACTGACAAACTCATGGCAGACTCTCCTCTCACGCATGTTATTATTGAGTAAAAGCAATGCCAGAGCTACAGATAACACGGCTAATATAAGAGACGTCATTATAGTAGCAGCATAAATCTGAGTTATGTCATAAACCCAGCCGCCGATAATCGGACCAATGAATGCACCAATACCGCCTGCCATAAGAGATGAACCGTAGATTGAGCCAATTTGTTCACTGTTAAATAAGTCTCCCACTAATGCGGGTATTAACGGGTAATACCCACCGGTGCCCAGTCCAAATAGAATACTGGACAATAATAGCATCGGATAACTAGTAGGCCACAGCAGGATCAGACACAGTGAAGCTACTATCGGACCGGTTACGAGCATTAAACCTGTGGCCCTATGATTAAGTAAATCAGAAAGATAAGAGAGAATTAAACTGCCAAATATACTGCTGATTCCGACAAGACTTAAGGCCTGTGATGCCTGAGCATATGTTATGCCCTTGGACTGGGCGAAAAAAACCACATATCCTAAATATATAAAATTAGACATGGTGAAAAGGATGACAAAAATATAAAGCAGAACGTAGTTTAAATTTCGCCAGGGTAGGGGATTTCGGTCTGCTTTGACCGCTGTGACCGCAGGCTCTGTTTGTTCAGCATCATTTCGACGGGAAAGTACTATGATAACTAATGGAAGTAAAATCAAAAGCTGTAGCGCGCCCCAAACCCAATAGGCCTGCCGCCATCCTATATAGGTGATAAGAATCGAACTAAAAAAGAGAAAAATAAAAGTACCGAGTCCAGTTCCCATCGATACCAGCCCTAAAGCCGTTCCTCTTCTTTTGGTAAAACTGCGGGAAATTAGTGTGTTCACCGCAGTCAAACCTATACAGCTAATCCCGGGGGCGAAAAGCAGGCAAACGATAATGTATATTTGCCATAAATTTTCAACGAAGCCCAGTAAAAGAAAAGCTCCTGCTACCAGAAAAGTTCCGGTTAGGAAGATGTTTCTCGGGTGGTAACGGTCAACTGCTCTACCAACAAGAGGCGCCAGAAAACCGTTAATCAGATGGGTTATAGAAAAGGCGCCCGCCAGGGCAGCATTTGATGAACCTAATTCTTTAACTAGGGCCGGCAGAAATGCTCCATAACCTTGGCGGCTGCCATTGGCAATAGCTAACGAGACAAAGCCAACCAGCAGTAAACCCGTTTTGGAAATCCTGTCTTTACGCAGGAAGGGGTTTATCATCGCCGACCTCCGATTCAATTATTATAACTTAATTAAACTACATTTTCTTGTATAAATTTGGGTTTCGATTTTGCTTTCTTTTTACAGGCGGTGCACATAGGATTTGCATCATCAAGACAGGACTTAACCAAAGTCAGTGGAATATCAAGGAAATCAGCGATATCTTTGGCAGCAAACTTATATTTGCACTTCACCCATTGGACCACCATCGCCAAATCGCGTTTTTGTGTCGAAGATAGGTCATTTCTTTGTTTACCGGCAATGTAACCGGGTTGTCTGGTGCGTCTGTTGAGAAACAGGTCCTTTTCTATGCACATGTTAAGCAACCTCCCAGCATTAGACGTTATACATATATGTATTGCAAACATCGTGCCAACTTGCTCTTAACAGTCCTGCTCTCACAAATATTTATTTTACCTTCGCTAAACCCTTGATAATCAAGACATTTTCAACGTGCCGCTGACCGGACAGGCTAAATATATTACAAATCTATAAACTCATTTATTTTGAGGCGTCTCAATATGAGACACGGTAGCTCGATATGCACTATTATGATGGCGCTAACCCCTTGTGCTACTAGGCTTCGCAATAAGACGTCTCAAAATGAGATGGTGTCTCATTTTGAGACGTTATGATATTCCCAACTTCTTCAGCTTACGGTACAACGTCGCCCGACCGATGCCCAAGAACTCGGCCGATTTGGTAAGATTACCGTGACACAGTGAAAGCGCCTGTTTTATGGTAGTGGCTTCACTTTCCTTGAGCATTCCACCTGTACCGGTAATATCTACGGGGCGGTAAGATTTTTTGAGCGCTTCTGGTAAATGACTTACCGTTAACACAGGGGTTTCCAGAATATTCATAACATGTTCAACCATATTTTCGAGTTCGCGGATATTTCCCGGCCAATCGTAGTTTTGCAACAGTAAAATGGCATCCTCAGACATGACTGGTTCTTGCTTGTCAAGTTTTTGGCTAATATGGCGAATAAAATACTCCGCCAACAGAAGAATGTCACCTTTACGCTCCCGAAGAGGAGGCAGGTTTAACCGGACCACATTAAGCCGGTAATATAAATCTAATCGGAAATTACCCTTGTCAACCTCTTTGATAAGATCCTTATGTGTTGCAGCAATCACCCTGACATCCAGGGGAAAGGGTTTCTGGGCCCCAATCCTGGTTATTTGTCTTTCCTGTAAAAAACGCAGCAGGCTGCCCTGGATTTCCAGGGGCATATCCCCGATTTCGTCAAGGAAAATTGTACCCGAATTTGCTAATTCCAGTTTACCCGGTCTGCCACCTTTATGCCCGCCGGTGAAGGCGCCATCCACATAACCAAAGAGCTCGCTTTCCACAAGCGCCCGGGGAATGGCGGCGCAGTTGATGGCTACAAATGGTTCATCTTTTCGTAAACTGTGGCGATGGATAGCCTGAGCAAAGATTTCTTTGCCCGTTCCGCTTTCACCCTGAATCAGCACAGTGGAATCATTGCGCGCTACCGTCTTGGCAAAGGTAACAACCCGTTGAATCTCGGCACTGCGGCCAATTACATCCTTGAAATTGAACCGAGCCTGCGTACCGGCAATCTCATTAACCAGCCGGTGTACTCGTTTTTGCTCGCTGATGGAAATGATTATTCCGGATCTACCCTTGGTGTCAGTGAACAACTTTACGGAGCATATTATGGGCACCCTACCCTTAGGGGTATTGACAGTCAATTCTTTTCCATCAAACTGTTCCCCGTTTTTCAGGGCTTTTTCGAAGACAGTGTTTTCTCCGAAGATATCAGACATTGTTCTGCCAATACAGGCATCAGTGGTATTGTTCAGGATCCTGGCGCCCAAGGTATTTATGTGTTTTACTACACCATAGGCATTAACAGTTATAACACCTTCAGTAATGGACTCAATTATAGTGTTCAGTTTTGAATAAGCGGAAATAACATTATCAGAAACGGCACTGTTGGCAATTTGTTTCTCAATGGCAGCTACGGCGGAAACAACCATCCCCAAAGTGTGGGGATGGGCACAGTTACTTGGCCCGGTAACATCAAGAATACCAAGCAATACCCTATTGCAGTCATATATTGGTGAAGCCGAACAGGTTAAATGATGCAGGGATTTACAATAGTGCTCTGTGGCATAAACCTGAAGCGGCCGCTGTTCTATAATTGCGGTGCCGATGGCGTTGGTTCCTCTGATTTCCTCGCTCCAGTTAGAGCCGGGAGTGAAGTTAAGCCCTTGGGTATAGTTGACGATTTCGGGATCACCCAACATTTCGAGGACCCAACCCTGCTCATCAGTGAGGATGACCATAAAACCGGAACCTTCAACAATCCGGTAAACGGTCTCCAGGAACGTTTTGGCATTATCCAGTAAAACCTGACGACGTTCACGTCTGTCTTCTAATTCCTCTTCTGTCAGTTCGCGGCAGTTAGTTAGGGAATCATTGGGATCAATTCCATAGTAACGACACCTTTCCCAAGAAAGGGCAATAGTTGGCTCCAAAATTGGAGCCAACCTCCTGTGAGTTATATAAGCCTGCCAAGCTTCAAAAATTAACGGGGCTTTGTTTAACATCGTATTCCTCCCCAGTCGGTTTATGAATCGTCGATGTTTTATGAAAACAAACTCCACAATTAATTATAAACCAGAAGCTCACTATTTTGCATTAGTTTTTCTGCGAACAGTCTAAAAACGAATTTTAACAGTTTGTAACGGGGGTCAATCTGTGGTTCACAAAATTATTTTTCAAAAGGGTTTTTCATATCGGGATGCCAGTTCTTGAAATGATCTTTATGTGTCTCAGTATAGGTACCATCTGGGTAATGCTTGTCGTAGAATTCCGTTTCCAGGTGATGGGCCTGGGCTGTAAGTCTTGAGTACATTGGGTCGATAAAGGCCGGGAAACGGCCGTAAGTATCATAAATATAATTACAGACATCTTTAACGACCTGAATTCTCTCCGGTGTCGCGTTTTTTACTTCGTCGTATACAGCATCGGGCTTGTTAAAACATGCTGAGGCAACACAGGTGTGCTCCTTATCGGCCAGGAAAGCATCCACAGCTTCGTCCATATTTTTGTAATATGGCGGTGCGTAAATTTCATAAACACCGTCAATACCCACTGGAACAGGCTGCGGTGGGTCGGTCAGACCCTTTTTCGGTGTCACAAAGCGGAATCCCAAACCCTTGTTATTTGGCGAACCACCCATCATGAATTTGGCTACGAAACCGGTAAAAGTCCAGCCACCAAGTCCCAGTGCTTGCAGAGCAAGATTGATGTTCTGACAAAGGAAAGCCTGCTCAACCACCAGCATAGAAAGAATCCGCATCTCCAAATCCATCAACGGTAATGTGATGCCATCCTTGATCCAGCCCTTCTTCATGGCATTGTCCAAACCGGCCAGTCGGCCTCCGTGAAGTTCATCTACAATCTTAAAGCCATACTTGGGACTTGTATATAAAAATAACAGGTTAATATATTCTATGGTCATATTAGTAACCGGCATAAATAGAGTGGTGCCGGGTTTATTTGTGTTCCAGGCGTTGAAGTCGAATATTCCGGGCATTTCTTTGGGCATATCGGCCCTTCCGTCATAGAGTTTGACTGTCACTTTATCAAGAATTTCCATGATTATTTCCAGTTTTTCTTCAGGGGCAGAGTTTTCGTCAAACATGAGACCCCTTTTTTGTTCCGGTTTAAGGTCCCGTAACTTGACCATATATGTCCCGTCATCATTGGTATAAAAGAGCTCAGTACCTTGGTTGTTGCATGATGTTGGCCAGGTCCGACCGGTGGATTGAACGAGAAGACCAATTCCTACCCGGGGAGGAAGATCACCCAGCTGGCTGCCTGTTAAACCGGTGGCGGCCCAAATCAACAGAGCCTCTTCCATTTTGTCCAAGGGAATCGATGCGCGGGGAGAATCAAATCCAATGGCATTTGATTGAAGGGACATGCCCAGACCGAACCGGCGGGATCTTCTGTTTAGGATTGCGTCAAAAAGTGGGTATTCCAGGGATTGTTTGAGACCTGGTGGGATGTTGTGATTAGACATGGCAAGTGGCCACCTCCTGGACATAAACAATCCGGTGCTTTGAAGACCGGAATTTATGTCAAAGTTTTATTTGTGTAAGGTGGAATCTAAAGGGTTGGCCCTTTAAATTCCACCTCTTAAGCGCATTAAATGAATAATTAATGTTCTTATTTGTCTTCTTTTTTCTCAGCCAATTTGGCCCTGATTTCGGCAGCTTTGGCTCCAAACTTAGCGCCAGCGCCTTTCCTTTTGTTCTCATATTCTTCGTCAACTTCAGCTTTGAAGTAGACACCCTTAGCCTGCCAGCCGATATCGGTCTTGGCCAGCGGACGGCCCCGGCCGTTGAACCCGGAGAAAAGGGTGGGGTAGCAGCGCATCAGGTCACCCTGGACGTCTTCCATATTGAAGGTACCCTTCATCCGCGGACGGTTGTACCATTCATCCCAGGTGCCGTATTTCCAAGGGCCGATTGAAATACCCAGAGCCTGCATAGAATCAATATAACCGCATGCCATAGCCATAGCGCCGAAGGAAGTATGAACCCTGGTGGATACCCCGGACTCATATACCGAAGCGGCGGCTGAACAAACAGCGCCACCGAAGTCTTGCAGCTGCCACATGCAGGAAGGTCCACCTTGAGCAGTACCGCGCCCTTTGTTTTCCTTGGAGTGTTTGTTGAACTCGCCGCAGGTCTTAAACCCGCATGCGCCGCAATCCCAGGCTAGGGAGGACTGGGTAGCGTCAGCGCCAATAATTAATAATGAAAATGCTTCATCATTTTTTTGCAGCTCATCAAGGACTTTCCAGTCGCCGTACATATACATGTTGAGTCGTCCGTCATCTCCGCAAAGCTGCAGCAGGGCATCTTTGATATTGGTGATATCATCGCCGTTGAGAATGACACTTTTGACAGACATATTGGTCATCTTCTGAGAACCTTGAGCAGCAGCGGCAGCTTGCCGTGCTATATCGTCAATAATCCGTTGCCGTTCTTCTTTGGTATTTATATCAATTACCGCCATTATTCTTCCCTCCTTTTAAGATTCGTTATCTTCTGTGGGGCTCTCTGCGCCTTTGGCCGGATACCAGCTGCGCTGGTCATACCAGTAAACCATCCGGGATACCATGTACTGCTTGCGAAGTGTACTGACGACTTTATCCATACTCTGAACTTGGTAATCAGGTACTATATCCACAAATGGGTTCTTGTTCCGCGAAGCGAGCAGGATGGCTGTTACAAACTGTGACTTGACGCTGAACCCGGCTCGCTGTGCAGCCACGCTGACACTGAATAGGGGCATGGCATCAACAAAGAAACGTTTGGCAATCATCAATGCAGAACCTACCGCATGCCCATGGTCAACGATCTTAAAACCACACAGGGGTCCGTTGATAAGTTTTTCCGGATCGGGATCTTGGTCGGCCAGATCAATCAAGGCTCCCATCTTAACGACTCTCTTGGCATAAAGATCTTGACAGCTGGGTTTGCCTGTACACAAACCACAGCCGCTGTCCAGTACGGTGTCAGCGGCCCTGTAGTTTCCGATTAATAGTATGGCATCAGCATCACGAACCATTACTGCTTCAGCTTGGAACCGATTACGCTGTACTTTACCTTTGCGCTGGCGGGCCAGAATCTCAACTTGACTGGCAATAGCCTCCAGTTCGTCTTCGCCGGTGACTATTTCACACTCAATGCAGTCAACACCCCCGCCCTTAGGGGAAGTAATAGCGGCATTAGCCATAAATTTAGCCGCCTGCAGGACGACGTCCTTCCTGTTCAGGTCCTGTGGACTGTACTCAGGAAATTCTTTTATTTTTATTCGCGGCATCTACTTAACCTCCTTCAATGTTCTATTTTCAATGTACCCATAAACTACTATAAGTGTAGTAGAGATAAAGATAGAGGGGTTCGAGAACCCCTCTATCCCCTTGTTGATGATTACACTCCAACCGGCATCGGGAAGCGATGGCGCATGCTGTACTTGTAGGGTTCGCCAAAGAGACAATGCTTGACAATCTCTTCGGGAGTCCTGGTAACTTCCTTGGTCCACTCAATGCTGGCGGCAGGAATTATCAGGTCGAAGTTATATGATACCAAGCCGATCAGTTCAGAAACGGGGCAAAGAGCACCCACGTTGTCAAACGGAGTAGCCTGGAGCATCCAGGTACGGATGTCTTTTTCTGTAGCTACGTCAACACTATCGGGCTTGATTTGGAACCTGTGCTTGCCTTCCCAAAGTGAATCAAGGTAGGTCAAGTTGTAGGTAGTCTTTGTCAAATCGGGCTCAGTAACCATTCTGTAGTTATAGCGGCCCCAGTCAGGAGCGCCGTAGAATACAGGCTTGGCACTCAAATCTGCTAAGTCATGGGAAGAATAGCGACCAGTTGCGGCATGAATGCAATAGCCGTTACGCTCCATCATAACAGAGAAGAATTCTTTCCCTTGTCTCTCGTAAGAGTGATGCTTGTAACCGCCCTTATTACCATGCTCAAGAGTGGTGATGTAAGCAGCCTTCTTGGGGAAACCGAAGGGCTCACGACCTGCATCGATTGCAGAGTCTTGGGTGAGGTACATGTAGGGATAGTAACCACCTTTTTTACCATTGTAGCTGGCTGCTACGGTTACACCCATTTCATAGTAGGGGCCGAGGTTGGTATGGTTGTGGTCAACATACCAGAACTCTACGATATCGTCTTCCAGAGTCAGCGGCTCGGGAACGAGCGCCTTCAGAAGCTTCTCATCCACCCGGTAGAAGAATGCCATCCAACGGCTGTTTTGGTAAGTCAGAGGCAGGATGTCAATATCAAAAACAGGGTCAACCAAGCTTTGGGTAATAATGGATTTCTCATCCCTAAAAATCGGTGATGGTACTAAACTACCATCGTTTGGTCTGGTAGTATTCTGTACAAATTGTCCCATAATAAATATCCTCCTTCCGTATTGTCCTTAATTAAATTCCGTAAGGTTTGATGAATTCATGACGCATACCAAACTTATACGGGGTCTCATTGAGGCAGTATTTAACAATTTCCTCAGGAGTCCTGGTGATTGTCTTTTCATAAAGAACTTCAGCTGCCGGAATAACCAGATCGAAGTTAAAGCTTACTAAGCCGAGGAGTTTCTTGGCAGGAAGCAATTCACCCATATTGTCAAATGGGGTTGCCTGCATGAACCAGTTAATGTCCTCAGGCTGCGCAGTTGAAAGGGTATCCATCTTCAACTGGAAGCGGTGCTTGCCATCGATTTTGGAAGGCAGGTGAGTTAACTGATGTCTAGTTCTTACCAGGTCACCGTCGGAAACAATCTTATAGTTACCGCGACCCCAGTCTTCCTTGCCATAGAACATAGGAATCCTAGAAAGATCTGCGAAGCTGTTACCAGAATATTTACCGGTAGCGCTGTGAATCAGGTAGCCGTTACGGGACATCATGAAGGAGAAATAATCACGATTAGGACCGCAACATCTAAAGCTCTCGTTATAACCATCGTCCCATCCGCCACCGTGCTCCAGGCACCGGATCATTGACATTTTCTTGGGGAAACCAAGAACACGACCGGCGTCAACGCCAGAAGCTGATGTCAGGTACATGTACGGATAGTAACCAAACTTGGTACCATTGTAGCTGGCGGAAACTGTAATACCAAACTCACCGTAGGGGCCTAAACGGGTGTTTTGATGCTCAACATACCAGAATTCAACTACATCGTCCTCAAGGGTAACACCCCCAGGGAGAACCCTTTTCAGGTCTTTCTCGTCAGCCTCATAACAGAAGGCGAACCAACGGCTGTTGGTGTAGGTAAGGGGCAGTGCGTCGATGTCCCATGTAGGGTCAGCTACACCATAAATTATTCTTGATTTCTCATCCCGCTCTAGTGGCGGTGCAGGCATTTGGTCTGTACCCATTCCGGGGATCTGAGTTACTGAAAACATGTCTGCCATACTTAATTAACCTCCTTGCTAATCTTTTTTTTCCTTGCTGTTGAATTCACTTCCCAAAAGCTTAAGGTTTAGTTGAACATACCTCCTTTTGCAATGGGCTAGAGTGGTAAGACTAACATCATTATAGGACTAGTTTCCTGTTTGGGGTGCTCAATACCGTTAATTGTTCAAAAAGAAGACTAAACGGTGTTTCAACTTCAATTAATAGTAAAATGTGAAATGTCTAAATATTTGTTGACATTTCGCCGTGGATTTCGACCGTTTAACCTACCATTGGGGCAGCCGAATGGTAGGTTACATAAATAAAGGGTACCCTTATACCTCATGGAACCGGTTGATACGAATTCATCAGCCAAAACATTCCATAAGGCGGGTACCCTAAAAACAATTGATGTCTAATTTAGCAAAGACCTTTAGTTTTTCTCCATAGCTTCGGCCACTATTTCGGCTAGATCCAGGACTTTTACTGCTTCGCCATGTTCGAAGGATTTAATTCCGTCTTCAAACATTGCCAGGCAGAAGGGGCAGTTAGTGGCTACTGCTTGGGGTTCGAGGGCCAGAGCTTGTTCAGAACGCATGATATTAATTCTTTTACCGACTTTTTCTTCCATCCACATGCGGCCGCCGCCGGCGCCACAGCAGAAGCTGGCTGCATGATTGCGCTCCATTTCGGCGATACTGATTCCCGGAATGGACTGTAAAACTTCTCTGGGCGCTGCATAAATATTGTTGTAACGACCCAGGTAACAGGAATCATGGTATGCCAGTTTTAGTTGTTGACCGCCGCCGTTAAGCCGCAGCTTACCTTGTTTCTGTAGATGGTTGATCAACTCGGTATGATGGATAACCTCGTAATTACCGCCCATTTGCGGGTAATCATTTTTCAGTGTGTTAAAACAATGCGGACAGTGGGTAATGATTTTCTTGACTCCGTAACCGTTCAGAGTCTCGATATTTTCCATGGCCAGGGACTGGTACAGGTATTCATTACCTAACCGGCGGGCGGAGTCACCGCAGCACTTCTCTTCGGTGCCCAGAATGCCGAAACTTATCCCGGCCTGGCGGAGTATACTGACCACAGCCTTGGAGACTTTCTTGTTACGGTCATCGAAGGAACCTGCGCAGCCTACCCAGTAGAGGTATTCCACGTCTTTATCCTCTTCCAGGGTCTTGACGTCCAGTCCGTCGGCCCATTCGGCCCGTTTGGCCCAACCAACACCCCAAGGGTTGCTGTTGTTCTCCATGTTCCGGAAAGCCAATTGAACTTCCGGGGCAAAAGAGCTTTCAGTCAGTACCAGGTACCGGCGCATATCGACGATCTTGGGTACATGCTCTATTTTAACTGGACACTGTTCCATACAGGAACGGCAGGTGGTGCAGGACCAAATGGCTTCCTCTTCAATGGTACTGCCGATGATTGTTGCATCGTCGGCAGCCTCTGTGGCAGTCGCAGCAGCAACTTCCTGGCTGACTCCTGCAGAAACAGGGGTGTTCTTTTGCACTAAGGCCGGGCCTACATTATTGAGATACTGCTTTAGGTCCTGAGTAAGTCTTTTCGGTGATAAGGGTTTTTCGCTCAAATAAGCAGGGCAGTTATCCTGACAGCGGCCGCAGCGGGTACAGGCATCCTCATCGAGGAGCTGCTTCCAGGTAAATTCCTCTATCTTATTGACACCATAGCTTTCTACTGACTCATCTTCCAGGTCTATCAGGGCCAGATGCCCTGCAGGTTGATTGGAAGCAGCAGCAATATTCAAGGTGCCTGTGATGATATGGAATAGTTTGGAATAGGGCAGGTAGCCGATAAAGAACATCGCCAGGACAAAATGGGACCACCAGAAAAACTGGAAGGCTCCTGCAACGCCGTCCGGGCTTAGACCAGCGAAGATTGCAGCAAAGAAATTACCTACAGGTGACCAGACAGCCCAGGGATCATTGGTGCCAATAATCCGTAAACCTTCAGCGATAAAACCTGAAACCAGGATAACCAGAATCAATACCAGTGACACTGCGTCGTCGGAATTGTTGTCAAGACGGTCGGGTTTAACAATATACCTGCGGTAAATAGCCATCAGGATTCCGATAATGGCGACAAGTCCGGCTAAATCCATGGCCAGAGAAAAGATCAGATAGAATGTTCCATAAAGGGTGTTAATATGGAAGTCTGCTTGCAAAGCTACAATAGCTGTACCGATAGTTAAAACTAAAAAACCCCAGAAGATAAAGAGATGCATGAGGCCTGGGAACTTATCCCGAAGAATCTTCCGGTGTCCCAGAAGTTCCACCAGAGTATCCCAAATCCTTGTTGCCAAGGCATCCCACCGTTGATCTGGCTGGCCTAGACGCCATAGTTTGATTCGTTTCATTACGCCATAGACCAGGAAAATCAAACTGAGCAGAAAAGCGGGGTAAATCAACCAGTGGTTGGAGATTTGCCAAAACAGCTCTCGTGTAGGCATCGAGTCTACCTCCCTTCATAAAATTGAATCAGTCCATTACTAGCCTTCAGCCAGAATCTTCTTAAATTCCTCTGTCATTACAGGTAAAACGTCGAACAGGTCAGCAACAATGCCATAATCGGCCATATTGAAAATAGGTGCTTCGGGATCTTTATTAATGGCAACGATACATTTGGAAGAACCCATCCCGGCTACATGCTGGATGGCTCCGGAGATCCCTGCGGCGATATAGAGGGAGGGAGCAACCACTTTGCCGGTTTGGCCGACCTGGAACTGGGACTCCAGCCAACCTTCGTCGATGGCTGCCCTTGAACCGCCTACAGCGGCCCCCAGAACATCAGCCAGATTTTCGAGCACATGGAAGTTCTCGGCGTTTTTCAAGCCCCGGCCGCCTGATACAACTACGTCAGCTTCGGTCAGTTCTACCCGACCGGAGGCCTTGCGCACTACATCCCGGATAACCTGGCGCAGGTCACCGAATTCGGAAGTCACGGCTTTTACGACTTGCGGACTCTTGCCGGCTTCAGGCTCCGGAGCGATGAACATTTTGGGCCTGATAGTGGCGACTATGGGCCTGGCGCTGTCGTCGAAAACAACATGTGCAAAGGCCTTTCCGGCATAGACAGGACGCTTGAAGACAATCTGGTCACCGTATAAAATTTCAGTAACATCGGCCACCATACCGGTGTCCAGCTTCTGGGCTACGGCAGGAGCCAAGTCTAACCCTATTGATGAGTTGGCAAATAATACAACGGTCGGTTGGTGTTCCTTAATCAGGGCTGTTAAGGCAGAAGCATAGACATTGGAGGTATAACCAGCCAGTTTATCATCTTCCAGAATAATTACCTTATCTGCTCCATTTTCGGCCAAAGGGCCGGCTAGGGATTCAATATCTTTACCAAGGATAACAGCTGATAAATCCTCTCCCAAATGCTGAGCCATTTTTTTGCCCTCACCCAGCATTTCAAAAATAACCTTTTTTAACTTACTGTCTTTCTGATCTACAAAGACCCATATACCTGCCATGTTAATTAACCTCCTATCTAAATAACTTTTGCTTCATTTCTGGTTAACTGGACAAGTTCCTTGATTGCATCAGGTACTTCACCCTCAATGATACGACCGCCCTTGCGTTCAGCAGGCATTGTATATTGAATAACTTTGGTTTTGCCGGTGCTTACTGCAGCGGCGTCAACGCCCACATTGTCCAGGGTCCAGGTCTCTAATGGTTTCTTCTTGGCTTGCATGATCCCTTTCATCGATGGGTAACGGGGTTCGGCCAGACCCTGCTGGGCGGAAAATACTGCCGGTAGGGCGACCTCAATAATTTCAAAACCATCGTCAATTTCTTTGGTAGCAACAGCTTTGCTGCCATCGATATCGATCTTTGTTACCACATGAACATGTGGAACCTTTAATAGTTCGGCTACCCGTGGAACAAGCTGAGCAGTCCCCGAATCAACCGACTTAAAGCCAGCCAGGATAATATCATGAGGAATTTTGCCCAAGGCGGCTGCCAGGATCTTTGCTGTTACGGAAGAATCCCCTCCGGCCAGTTGGTCGTCTTTAATCAGGTAGCCTTTGTCTGCTCCCATGGCAAAAGCCTGACGAATGGCTGTCTGCGCCGAGTCGGGACCAACACAGAGAATGGTCACCTCACCGCCCAGTCTTTCCTTAATCCTGATACCTTCTTCAACGGCAAATTCACTATACGGGTCCAGGACCAGGTTAACGCCGGTAGGGTCAATATTTCCGCTGCCGTCCAAAACTATCTTAGCCTCGGTGTCAAATGTCTGTTTTACCAAGACCACTATGTTCATCATACTACCTCCTCTTTGTTATCTTGTTCTAAGGTGTCAACACCTTTGATGAGCAACAGTAACAATGTTTCAAAGGCCATTAGGAATATTCCAATGGGAATGCCCACATAGGCGTAGAAGACAGGCAAACCGTATGAAATTGATGTTTGTTGGGATACTGCAGGGTTTGTCACAAACAACACTCCTGAGATTCCCAGTAGAATGAGGGCCAGAAAAACAAGCAGTTTATTCAGCAACTCTAAGCGAACACGCCAGCGGGGGGACAGCCGTTGCAGGATGAAACCTAGTCTGGCCATTTCCCGGTTTCGGTAGGCCAGGTAGGCACCCAACATGGAAACCCATGTGGCCATGAAACCTTCCATTTCATAGACTCCAAAAATCGAATGATTGAAAACCTTCCTCGCGACGACTTCCACCATCAATGCTCCGAAAAATGGTACGCCGATCACCCACAGCATTAATGTAGTGACTTTTGCTAGGATAGAGTCTATTTTCAGCAAGACCGTCTTGAACATAGCCATCCCTCCCGATGGTGTGACTTACGCCTTGTCGAACTTAATACCGTAATAAATTTCTCCTTCGTCTCCTACCTTGACTCTACGGATGGTAGACTTAATCTCGTCATCGACCTGTAAGGTATCCAGAGGCATCTTGACCATCCGGGCTGAGGTTCTAAGACCTTCTTCAGTAATTATTTCTGCCAGGAGATAAGGTTCTTCGCCTTTGAACTCAGTCGGGGGATAATAAGCTACACCGATATGAGAAATCTTTGCTTTTCCTGATAAAAAAGTCTTAGTCAGATTTGATGAGCCACAAGCACCGCAGGTGTAGCTCTCCCAAAAAGGATGGAGAACACCACATTCATTGCAGGTGTAACCGTGTAAAAACATTTTTTCGATGGCTGTTCTTCTGTATTCAATTACGCTCATGTTAACCTCCTACTTACGACATGCGCTGGTATACATAGCAGACACATACTGAACCGGGACCCCCGCGGTTTACGCTGACGCCGAATTCCGGGTCTTTTACTTTGACTCCGGCAAAGGTGCCATTAAGCTGCTGGACCACATCGACTATTTCGCTGGTTCCGGTGGCTCCAAGGGGATGGCCCTTACTCAGAACGCCGCCGCTAATATTGATGGGGATTCTACCGTCATGGTGTGTCTGCCCTTCGGCCACCAGTTTCCAGCCCTCCCCATAAGGGGCGAAGCCGGCAGCCTCCAGACCCAGGATTTCCTGAATGGAAAAGGCGTTGTATATCTCTGCGATATTAATCTGGTCAGGTTTTACCCCGGCCATGGCGTATGCTTGATCGACAGGGCCTTTCACCAGCGCCCAGTTGTCTTCCAACTGGTCGCAGGTGTTGTAGTAGGTGCCACTGCCTACAGCGGTGCCAGTCATATAAATCTGAGGCCTGTTGCTGGCCTTCATTACATCTTCACTACAGAGGACTACTGCGGAAGCGGCATCAGTCATTGGACAAACTTCCAACAAGTGGAGAGGTTTCGCCACATACGGGGACTTGAGAACTTCCTCGATAGTGCATTCAAACCTTAGTTGGGCGTCAGGGTTTTTGGAGCCGTAGTAGTGATTCTTCACCGCTACATGGGCCAGGTCAGCTTCGGTCGCGCCGAACCGGGACATATAACGGGTGGCGTACATGGCTACTCCTGACGGGAACGTATGGCCCCCAAAATACTCTGTTTTGGCGTCAGCGGCTTGGGCAATGATGGAAGTGCCTACATCAGTAGTTACGTCACTCATTTTCTCGCCGCCGATTACCAGGGCAGTTTTGTAAAGGCCTGATAAGATTCCCAGAGTGGCTATGTGGGCCGCCCAACCGCCGGTGCCGCAAGCGGCTTCGCACCTGACGTTAGGTTTTGGGACCAGCCCCAGGTGGTCACCGATCATCGCCGATAAGTTGTTTTCACTATTAAAGCCTATGGAAGCGGCGTTACCGACAACCAGTAAATCTATATCCTTGGGGTCTATCTGGGCATCCTGCATGGCTTTGCGACCTGCTTCCACCATCAGATCCCTTAGTGATCTGTCATATAGAATGCCGTGTTTGGTTTTACCTGTGCCTAATACTCCTATTTTGATCGGCATTAGCTCCTCAACCTCCTATTGTAAGCAGCTTGCCAGTAATCTGCTAGATTCTTTTCTATACCGCATTGCAAGGAATCTGCTAACTGTAAATTGTTAGGAGCCGAATCAACTTTTATTTCCATGCTGACTATGTTGCCGTGAGCGTAACCAATACCCAGGATGGTATCACCACTGACACTCTGGTCAAAGGCCAGGGCCAGGTTAATACCCAAGGTCGCCGTTCCGACGTGTCCAAGGTAGTTGGCGCAGTTAACACTGTCTATTTGCTCAGGTGTTATTCCAGCACCTGGTATAACCTTGCTCCAGCGGGAACGGTTCATGGACATGGCCATAAATTTGTATTTCTTTAATGCCTCTTTGCCGCCCAGGGAATTTACAAATTTACCCATAGCCTGTTTGAAGTTGTCGTCCAGGGTCTCAGGTCTGAACCTAAGTTTGTTGTCACCCCTGAGTTTCCAAACATCGTAAGCTTCCATGTCGTAATCCGGGTCCAGGAAATTCAAACCGGCAAAACCCTGGCTGCTGACTAAAAAGGCAGCAGCTCCGGCGCCCCAGCCAAAATCCATTTCCTCACCGAGTTGGGGCATTGGATGTTCTGACATAATCACCAGTACTCTGTTCATTTTCCCGCCGTCCACTAATTGGGCAGCTAACCATAATGCCTCGGCGGAAGCCAGGTGACTGGCACCAAGGTCGAGGCACCAGGCTTTTTCAATTTTCAGCATTTTGGCCAAAAGGGATGAGCCCTTTTTGTATTCAAAAGGCAATGAATTTGTGGCCAGGATGATAGCGTCAACTTTCCCGTTAATCTTAGCCACACTGTCTTTAGCTGCTTCGAATCCCATTGTCAGGGAATCTTCGTCCAGTTCCGGCATACTTACAGTTTTAAAACCCGGCAAGCCCTTTCCGAATAAAGAAGAAACGGTTTTGCTGGTCACCCGACCGGAAGGGACATAAACCCCATAGTCTTCTATAAAAGCTGTCATCTCCGTTTTCCTCCATCAATTATAAGTCAAGTTCTTTAGCAATAATCAGACTTTGTACTTCATTAGTTCCTTCTGTAATGGTGCTAAGGCGGACGTCACGGTAATAACGTTCTACTGGATACTCATCAACGTAACCGTAACCGCCTAGTATTTGAATTGCTTCATAACAGGCGAATTGTGCTGCTTCTGTGGCCATGAGTTTGGCCATAGCGGCTTCGGCGTGACACTTCATACCCTGGGAATACATCCAGGCTACTTTAAAGGCAAAGGTCTTGGCGGCTTCCAGCTTGGCCACGGCGGTAGTAATCTTAAACTGGATGCCCTGGAATTTGCTGATGGGCTGGCCGAAGGCCTTTCTCATTTTGGCATACTCGATAGCTGCATCAATGGCTGCCCGGCCAATGGCAACGGTTTTTACGTTTTGGGAAATCCGTCCCCCGAGGAGACCGGCCAGAGCGTGGGCGAAACCTTTACCTTCTACTCCGCCTAGTAAGTTTTCAGCCGGTACTTCACAGTTGTCGAATGCCAGCTCAGCGGTATCTGATGAGCGGTGGCCCAGTTTCCCGTGCAGCTTGCGGGTTACACTAAATCCGGGGGCATCGCTGTCAACGATGAAAAGGCTCATCCCGCTTTTGCTGCCCTTGCTTTTATCTGTATAAGCGCAGACCACTGTGAACTGGCAAATGGAACCATTGGTGATAAAGAGTTTGGTGCCGTTTAAGATGTATTTGTCCCCTTGCTTTTTGGCCGTGGTGCCAATGGCAGCCACATCGGAACCGGAGTTAGGCTCAGTGATGGATAAGGACCCAATCTTTGTCCCTTCGATTCCTGGCACCAGATATCGCTGTTTTTGATCCTCAGTGCCATGTTTATAAATCAGATTGAGCACTAGGTCACAATGGGCATCAACGGAGGCTGATATCCCGGCATTAACTTTGGAAATCTCTTCAACGAAGAGACAGTGGGTCACCTTATCAGCACCTATACCACCATACTTTTCATCAAAGGATATTCCCAGAAAACCTAATTCCCCTAAACGTGGAAACAATTCAAGCGGAAACTGTTCCTCTTTTTCAGCTTTGTCTACCATCGGTAGAATGACTTCATTAGCAAAGTCTTTCGCCGTTTGTTGAATCATCTGTTGTTCTTCGGTTAAACTAAAGTCCACATTTATTCCTCCTTCCTAGTTCAGAACGATCTGAATTTAACTCTATCATAAACTCTGGGGGGTCTCCTGTGCTCCTTGGACTGTTAATTGTCAATTTAGTCCCGCCAACGGTTATTTTCTTGAAGCAAATGGTTGAAATATGTTCCCAATGGCTTGAAAACCATTCGGCGGTTGTTTATTTAAAATGTTACCGCCGAACCATTAATTTTTTAATTCCCTGCTCCAAGCCTTCCACAGTTAACTCATACATTGGAAAAACCTGTCCAACAATGTTAATGGTATAAAAGCCGTGGGTGTAGCTCCAATCCGGCTTGGGGATAGGATTGAGCCAGATGTTATGGGGGAAATGCCGGGTTAATTTATCGAGCCAGACTATTCCCGGTTCACTGTTTGACATTCCCCAGTCGATAATGCCGTCAACCTGGGTGAGTTCACTGGGGGCCATACTGGCATCCCCAACTATGATCAGCTTGTAGTCGGAACCTAAATTCCGCAGCAGGTCTTCAGTCATTACTGAATATTGCAAACGGCAGGAGGGGTCTTGGTAAACCAGGTCGTAGATGCAGTTATGAAAGAAGTAGATATTGAGGGCTTTAAAATGAGTGGATTTATTAACAGCGGCAAAGAGCCGGTCACACAGCTGGTAGTGAGGCATCATGGAGCCGCCGGAGTCCATGAGCAGGAGAACTTTGATGGCGTTTTTCCGGGGCCTGGTAAAAACCAGTTTCAGCAGGCCGGCATTATTACAGGTTGCTGCAACAGTCTTATCCAGGTCAAGTTCCTCTTTGGGTCCTTCAATCCGGGTCGTGAACTGCCGCAGTTTTCTGAGAGCTGTCTCAAATTGTCTTACCCCCAGAATTTCATCACCCCGGAATTCCCTGTATTTTCGTTCCCCGGCTACCTTGACGGCCGAACGCCGCATGGAATTACCGCCGACTCTAATTCCACCGGGGTGGTATCCCGAATGCCCAAAGGGTGATGTGCCTCCAGTGCCTATCCAGTGGGAGCCGCCATGATGGGCTGAGTTCTGTTCCCGCAATCGCTGCTCGAATAATTCTTTTAACTGGGCCAGGTCAAGGTTTTCTAATTGATACTTTAACTGTTCGGCCAGGTCTATATCGATGTCGAGAGGCGGCAGGGCTTCTTCTAACCACTTGTACACCTGTTCGTCGATTTCGTTTGAGCTTTCGATACCTTTAAAATACTCCTGAAAAGCCATATCGTACCGGTCAAAGTAAGTTTCACTCTTCACCAGGATGGCCCTGGCCAGGTAATAAAAAGCGGTCAGGCTGGAACCGGCCATGCCTTTGCCCAGAGCCTCCATCAAGGTCATCCATTCAGTGACACTGACGGGCACTCCTCTCTTTTTAAGCAGGAAAAAGAAATTTATAAACATTATTTGCCCGCCATTCTACCAGTTTTTGAAGATGCGGCTGCCGGACAGAGGGGAGTCACCTTTGCCCCTGGAGTGGGCCCGCCGCAATAACACATCAAAATCCTGGTTCTTCTTAATCAGAGTGCCTAAGAAGGGGAGTTCATCATAAATTCGTTTTGGGCTGATTCCTCCAAGGGAGAGAGCCTGGACCCAATCCAGCAGTTCACTGGTACTTGGCTTTTTCTGTAATCCGTCTATACTTCTGAGCCAGTAGAAGGATTTTAGAGCCTCTTTGAGAAGGTTTGCTTCCAATTGCGGATAGTGAACCCGGATTATCTCCTCCATCATGTCAGGTTCGGGGAAGCTTATATAATGGAAGATACAACGCCTCAGAAAAGCATCAGGCAGCTCTTTTTCGGCATTACTGGTGATGATTACGATGGGCCGGTGTTTGGCAGAAATCGTTTCACCCGTCTCAGGGATATGAAAATTCATTACATCCAGTTCCCAGAGAAGGTCGTTGGGGAATTCCAAATCGGCCTTATCGATTTCGTCAATCAGCATTACCACTGGCTCATCGGAGTTGAAAGCCTCTCCCAGTTTGCCTAGCTTGATATAGCGGGAAATATCTGATACATCTTGGCCTCCAAACTGGCTGTCGTATAAGCGCTGAACTGTATCATAGACGTACAGTCCATCTTGGGCCTTGGTGGTAGATTTGATGTTCCAGATAATCAGGTCCAGATCCAGGGCTTTGGCAATACTGCGAGCCAGGACCGTTTTACCGGTACCCGGCTCGCCTTTAATCAGTAGTGGCCTTGACAGGCCCGCTGCCACATTAACACTGTTGCGAAGGTCTTCTGAAACGATGTAGTCTTCCGTACCTTGAAAAGTTATTAGTTTATTTTTCATGTATCACTCTCTCCATACCTGTAATTTAAAAGACGCGATGTAAAACTCAAGATTACCAGTATCACTGTTAAACCCAAAACCAGGGTCAGCATGGCTTGGAAAAGTCCGATTCGGTCGGCCAGGTAGCCGGTTCCCAAAGGCACGAGTATACCGGCGTAGCACACAGCATATAACGTTGAGATGAGGCGGCCTCTTTCCTCCTGGGGGACCAGCAGGCTGCACATGGTTACTCCACCTTTTAGAATGAGCCCGTTGCTGGCTCCGATGATAGCAGAGGCAATGACTATGAAGAAGATGTTGTGGAACTGGACAGCCAAGAAGAACAGGTAAAAACTAGCCACTCCGACAACCAGTCCAATCATGATAGATTGTTTTGGCTGGAAATAGACAGCCAGGATTTGTGAAAAGCCACCGGCTGCCAGGACCAAAAAAGAAACCAGGCCAATCACCGCTAAGTTGCGAAATCCCATGATATCGTTGAGAAAAGAGGGGGCCAGGGAGAGGACCGTTGAGTCCATAACGGTGAGGATAAAGGCCGATGGTAATACAAAGAGTACAAAAGGCAGCTTATGTGCCAGGGGGATACCCATATCAACCGATAATTTCTCAAATTGCCGGTTTTGAATGGTCTCCGGAGTACCGGCCAGGACTACCATGGCGATAAGCATAAGAAGGATGTGGACGCCAAAAGTGAGCTGCAGAGGATAGGGGAGATACTGGGCCGTCACTCCTGCCAAACCTGGCCCCACTCCGAATCCCACCCGGAAACTAACCCCGGCCATTACAGCTGCCATAAGTTTGGCTTTGGGGTCAGCCAGATCGACCACATAAGCCGTGCAGGTACCCAGAAAAGCCCCTATGCCCAGACCCTGGGCCAAACGCCCCAGGTAAAGAGTGGCAATACTGTGGGAACTGCCAAGCAGCGCAGAAGCAATGATTCCTAAGATCATAGCCGGCCAGATAACCCGCTTTCTGCCCACTTGGTCCGATAACTGCCCGAAAAGAAGCATCGAAGGCAGCACTGCAAGAGTATAAATAGCAAAAATCAGGGTTGTGTTGCCCTGGGAGAGATGAAAGGTCTCCTTATAAAGGGGCAGCAGAGGGGAAACCATGCTGGTTCCGATTGTAAAGACCAAAAGGATAAACATTGCTTTCCACGCTTTTAAGTTCATAATTTACTCCTTAAGGATATTTTGTTATTCCACCGGGAGCCACTGATTAAACCATTCAAAGGTATGTTTCATTGTTTCTTCAAAACGGGCGTTGTAGACGTCGAAATGCTTGGCGCCCTTCAGCATACAAAGCCTTTTGGGTTCATTGGCTTTCCCGAACGCTCTAATTTGCTGCTCCGGATTAACTAGGATATCCTTTTCGGAATAAATAATCTGCAGCGGGCAGGGGGCTACTTTGTCAATATACTCTTCGGGATTAAAGGCTATGAGATGTTCCACCGACTCAAGACTCATTGATGTTGGCGGTGCGTTTTTAACAAATTCCGCCGTATCCGGATCGGAGGTCATAATATATGACCGGTCTACATATTTGCTTTCACCGGTTAAGACCATTTGGACCCGGTTCTGGGCAACGTCATTCATCAACTGCACCCATTCCCAGTGGGCCCTAATGCTGCGCAGCCACTCCAGGGTGTTGGCCACCGGAACTGTTGCTACAGTACATTTCGACCTTTTATCAATGGCTGAAATGTATATAACGTCAGCACCTCCATAGCTTGAACCATATAATCCTATCTTGTCGGAGTCAACTCCCGGCTGCTGTTGAAGAAATGTCATGGCATTACGGATATCCTGAACCTGGTCGAGGGGGACAACCCTTCCTCTGGGGTCACCCTCACTGGCGCCCCAATAACGATAATCGAGGCATAGAGTGACATAGCCTTTACTATTTAGAAACTCGCAAATTGGCGCTGCTGTAGTTTCCTTAACCCCACCAAACCCTTGGCAGACGACAATGCCTGGTCTTGGCTCGCTGCTGGATTGCTTGTATAATAGTCCTTCAAGTTTTAACCCCTCGCTGTAAAAATAAACTTTTTCTCCACCCATAATTGGGACCTCCTTTGATTATTTATTACAAACCCAGTCTGACCAGGGTCGCTGTTTCCGGCAACCCGGTCTCGGGGTTCCAGCCTCTTTCGAGATAATAGTCAGATAATACGCCGGCAAGATCATTTTTGTCAAGTTTTTTATGCTGGTAGTAGTCCATCAGGTATTCGGTACCATCGGGCGTATTTTTAGGCTGCAGC
>Ga0209347_1001808_pt1 | contig 31589 bp, 32 predicted proteins | sample AutmiccommuBRH23_FD_187382 | JGI IMG/M metagenome (GOLD analysis project Ga0209347, IMG submission 187382) | Deep subsurface microbial communities from Mt. Terri, Switzerland - Autotrophic microbial communities BRH/23 (SPAdes) (version 2) | ecosystem: Environmental > Aquatic > Deep subsurface >...
AGTGGCATAATAGCCCAGTTCATCCCTGGTACCCCGGGGGTAGAAGTTCTTTAATTCCTGCCGGTTCCACTTGGCACAACCGATGTGCAGTTCCAGGGGTTTGTTTGCCGGATAAGCCGATAGGGAGGCAAGAGAATCCATATGGTCCTGGGGCAGGGTAAAATCCACCTGCTCCGGCCGTTCAATTTTTCCGAATTGCATCAGAATTTATAATAAACTGTTTTCTTGTTCACGAATTCCTGAATCCCGTGCCCTGAAAGTTCCCGGCCATATCCGGAAGTTTTTACCCCGCCGAATGGGAGGCGTGGGTCGCTCTTAACGAGTTCGTTCACAAAAACGGACCCCTCGTAAAACAGGGGCACCAGGCGTTCGGCCCTTTCCCTGTCGGAGGTAAATACAGATACCCCCAGCCCGAATTCGGAATTATTCACCAGCGCCACGCCTTCTTCCTCCGTGTCAAAAACCGTGACCGCCAGGGCAGGCCCGAAGGTTTCCTCCCTGAATACGGGCATTTCCGGAGTTACACCGCCAAGAAGGGTGGGTGCATAATAGGCTCCCTGCCGCTTGCCTCCGGTTAATATCCTGGCCCCCATGGATACGGAATCATCTACCTGCCTTTGCAATTCTTTGGCAAGGTCTTCACGCGCCAGGACGCCTATATAGGTATCTTCTTTCAGGGGGTCACCGCTTTTTAAGGCTTTTACCTCCTCCAGGAGCCTGGCGGTAAAACGTTCGGCTATCCCCTTTTGCAGTAACAGCCGTTTTCCCGCTATACAACTCTGCCCTGTATTCTGGAACCGCGCCTGCAGGCAGGTTTGAACACTTTGGTTTAGATCCGCATCATCAAATACCAGTAAGGCGTTGCTTCCCCCCAGTTCCAAAACAGATTTCTTAACCTGTGAGCCGGCAAAAGCTGCCACGGAGGCACCCGCTGCCTTGCTGCCCGTCAGGGTAACGGCTTTAACAGCAGGATTTTTAATAAGTCCTTCTATCCTGTCGCTCCCCAAAACCAGGTTTTGAAAACAACCTGCCGGGAAACCGGCACTTAGGAATAGCTTTTCTATATTCCCCGCCGATTTCATGACATTGGATGCGTGTTTCAGAATGCCCACGTTCCCTGCCATAAGCGCAGGGGCAGCGAAGCGGAACACCTGCCAAAACGGATAGTTCCAGGGCATAATGGCCAAGACCACCCCAAGGGGTTCAAAAAGGACCAGGCTACGGTCGGCCTCGGTATCGATCACTTCCTCCCTGAGGTATACAGCGGCCTGATCGGCGTAATATTCACAAACCCATGCGCACTTTTCAACTTCGGCGATTGCCTGCGAAATGGGTTTCCCCATCTCCATGCTTATGGTCCGGGCATAATCAACGGCATTTTCCCTCAAGCCTGCAGCCAATTTTTTCATGAGGCCGGCCCGGGTATCGAAACCGGTCTTTTTCCACTCCTCAAAGGCTTTTCCGGCGAGGTCGAGCCTGGCCTGAAGCTGGTTATCCGATAATTCTTCAAACTCATAAAGGGCTTCGCCGGTATAGGGGTTAATCGATTTCTTCATGGGATTGGGTTATTTTCTAAAAATAAAGAGATTTGACGGGATTCGGGGGATGGATTCCGTCATAATTTTGGCCCGGGCCAAAACAACCGGGTTCATAGTTTTAGCCTGCCTTCCCTGCGATAATCAATACAGGAAGAGCCCCTTCCCTCCTGTTCATAACCGGTTAAAAACTAATTACCGCCATGTTCCGGGCTGCCTTTCATTCTTTCTAACTTTAAAAAAACTTCTGTGATGAACTACAGATCCAAAGATCTCCTGGGCTTCCGTCCGGAGATCCCCTCCGCCCGCATTACCGATAACATGAGTGCCGATGAACGTTTCCAGAACGGAACCCTCCGGCCTGTTATCAAGTTCCAGAACCCTTTGCTCCTGGCTGCTTTCGCCAATTATATCAGCAAGCATAAAAACGGATTTCACGAGCTTGGACTGGAGAAGCGACTTGAATTCATTGAAAGGGCCATTCAAAAGGATATCAAGTTCCGCAATTCCCTGAAAGGAATGATAATCGGGCAGTTTACCATCGAGGAATATGAAATATATATCCTTAATTCCTCGGCCCTCAACAAACGAATGATGAATATGGTCATCGAGCGGCTTAAGGATCAGATCCAGCTGTTTGAGCCGGCGATTTTAGTCCAGGACCGATTCGCCGTTTAAATCCGTAGTGAGGATCTCGCTCATAAGATCGAAATAGGGTCGTATGGCCTTAAAGGAAAGGTTCACTTCCTGTATAAACCCCGGCTTTACTACCTCGGAATCGGAAAAGCGCCGGACAAAAATAAATCGTTTTTTCCGGATCAGGTCTATGTTGGGGTCATCTATCCTGAACCCCCTGGGAGCGGATTTAACTTCTTCCCCTTCCAACTCCCCCCAGACTTTCCTGAAATCCGGGTTATTGATCACCTGGCGAAACCTCCCCGCATCGAGTTCCAGTTCCTTGCGGATCCTGAAGAGGTCCTGGGGGTTGGGTTCCCAGAATCCGGCAGCCATAAAGCTACCTCCCGGTTTTATCTGCAGGTAGTAGCCCCCTCGCCGTTCTGTCCCAGCCCTGGAAAAAGACCCCGCGAAATAAGGTTTATAGGGTGTCTTGTCATTGGAAAACCGCACATCCCGGTAGATCCTGAACATTTTTACCTGCTCAATTTCATCGTGGGTACCTAAGAGTTCCTTTAATTCCTTATAAAAATCCTTCACCCCGGTTTCCAGGCGCTGAAAGGTCTTTTTGTGTTCGGTAAACCACTCGCGGTTATTGTTCCGCTCCAATTGTTTGAGAAAATCCAGAACTTCCCTGGTAATTAAATCCTTTGCCATCCGACGAATACTGAGAAATTTTAAGCTAAAGTTAACCCTTTTACAAAAGCCTATTTTTAAATATTGGTTAATTTTGGTTCATTAAGCAACCATAGATGGACAGATCCCCGATTATTAAAAAGATCATCGACAACAAAAAACAACCCAACCTCAGGTACCGTTTAAAAAGCATGGTAGAGCGATTTACCGATCTGCTGTTCCTTACCCTCTTTGATATTGAAACCCCGGTTGAGGAGAACCTTGAATCTTTGGAAAAACAGTTCGACGAGCTTGTGGACCTGGCATGCTGGGATGTTGAAAAATCGTGCAGCGCGGTTTGGGATAACTATGTGGAAAGGCTCCCCATTGTACTGGAGAAGCTCAATCTGGATGCAGAGGCTATTGCCAGTTGTGATCCTGCCTCGCTTTCAATCGAAGAGGTTTATATGGCTTATCCCGGGTTTTATGCCATAGCCATCTACAGGCTTGCCCATGAACTCCACAAGTTCGGTTTCCCGCTGGTACCCCGCCTGATGACGGAATATGCCCATAGGCAAACAGGGGTTGATATTAACCCGGGGGCGAAAATCGGCGATTCTTTTTTTATAGACCATGCCACCGGGGTGGTCATAGGCGAAACCGCCGTGATTAAAAACAATGTAAAAATGTACCAGGGGGTAACCCTTGGGGCTCTTTACGTAGCCAAAAAACTCCAGAAAACCAAAAGGCACCCCACTATAGAAGACAATGTTACCATTTATGCCAACGCCACCATCCTCGGAGGCGATACCGTCATAGGTGAAAACTCCGTAATTGGTGGAAATGCCTGGCTAACTGCTTCCGTGCCGCCCAATTCCACAGTTTTCCACAGCCCGGAGATCAAGATAAAAACCGCGCCTCATGTCTCATAGCCTGGTGGATTTGATCGGGAATACCCCATTGGTGGTTTCCAAGGCCCTGAATCCCAATAAAAATGTTACCCTCTATTTTAAAATGGAAGGGCACAATCCTGGCGGCAGTGTCAAGGACAGGGCGGCATACAATATGATCAGGAGCGGGCTGGAACGGGGAACCATCAATGAGCACACCAGGTTAATAGAAGCAACCAGTGGGAATACAGGGATAGCCCTTGCTATGATCGCCGGCCTTTATAATCTGAACATAGAGCTGGTAATGCCCGAAAATTCAACAAAGGAACGGGTTCAGACCATGAGGGCATACGGCGCTAAAGTAGTGCTTACCCCTGCGGATAAGGGAATTGAAGGTGCCCGCGACTATGCGGAGGTTAAGGTGCAACGGCAGGGATATCATATGTTAAACCAGTTCGCCAACGACGATAACTGGCGGGCACATTACAAAACAACCGGGCCTGAAATATGGAGGGATACGGCAGGGGCCGTTACCCATTTTGTTTCTGCCATGGGAACCACGGGAACCATTATGGGGACTTCCACTTTTTTAAAGGAGAAAAACCCGGGGATCAAAATCGTTGGGGTACAACCCGATGAGGAGGCCAGTATTCCGGGGATAAGGAAATGGTCGCCCGAATACCTTCCCAAAATATTCAATCCAGCCAAAGTAGACCAGGTACTGGAAGTCAGCGAAGAAGAAGCCCGGCAAATGGCGCGCCGCCTTGCCAGCGAGGAAGGGATTTTTTCAGGGATGAGCAGCGGCGGTGCAGCGGCAGCGGCCCTCCGGCTGATAGAAACGCTTGACAGCGGCGTGGTGGTGGCCATTATCTGTGACCGGGGCGACCGGTACCTCTCTTCAGACCTCTTCGAATAAGTTAAAGCAGCCCCGTCCTGAACCCGGGACGAAAGTAGGCAGTCGGCAGCCATGAAGCAGAGCGTAGCTCGCTTCATGGTGTAAGAGTCCTTGAACATTGAACGTTGGACTTTGAACCAAAGTGCCTGCTTTTTTCATGCAGTCTACCTGATTCTACAGATCAAACGGCAACAATTACAAGCTAAAAACAGCTCCCGTGGGAGCTGTTTAATTTTATGGTAATTGCAGGGCAGCTGGTTTACATACCTTCGGTCTTGCCGAGGGCCTTATACTCATCTATGATGAATTCAACCTCCGCACCGTTCTGATCCGTGAAAATAAAGGACTCTAGGCCATCTTTAGCATCGTTTTTCAGGATGCGCTGTGCGTCCAGGATCCTAAGGTTTTCCCCTTCTTCCAGGCCTATCAGGATCTCATCGCCATTTGTTACCATTACAAAATCCGAACTGGCATGGGCCCTGTAGCGGAACCTGATCTGTTCGTCGTAGTCATCATCCGCATCATTATCAATCATAACTGTTTTTATAATTTCCTTTTTAGGATATTGCCTGTCGGGGTTAACCATGGATGAGCCTTCATCCTCCAGTTTTATGTCCTGATGTTTTACCGTATTGATTTTTACGGAATTACGGACAACCTTGTCGTCCAGGACAAGCTTATAGGTTTTCACGGTGCTCTCGGATACCATATCTTCTGCGGACCCGGAATCCATGGTTTTCGTTTGCCGGTCTTCCTGTGCGCTTAAGCTGAAAGCGGTAAACATTCCAAGGATGAGTACTAGTTTTCTAATATGTTTCATGGTGTCGTATTTTAAATTTTAAATTAATATTTCTTTATTTTTTTCCGGCGGCCATAAACCTGGAAGGGCTATGGGATGTAGGCCGGGGGGCAAGGCTTTATGCCCCCGCCATACTTTTGAGATGATCGGATTTATCCTTGTTCCAGGCATCGAGCATCCAACTTGTTTTCTCAAGTTCGCGGATGTAGGCACCAATAAGGTCTATGGTACCTTCATCTTCAACTGCTTCTGCCTTCCTGATCACCACAGCCATTTGCTTTAACAACTTTCCGTGAGCATCTAAAATTTCATTGACCATTTCCCTGTCGTTTAGCGAAATGGTGCTTTCCCCAATGGAAGAAGCTTCCAGGTACTCGCTGTAGTTGCTCATGGGGTGGTACCTGAGGGTCAGGATCCGCTCGGCAATCTCATCGATTTTGGTCCGTGCATCCACATAGAGCTCTTCGAACTTCTCATGGAGGTCGAAAAAATTTACCCCAAGGATATTCCAGTGGAAGTTGCGGAGTTTTTGATAGTATACATGATAATCGGCCAGCAGGGTGTTTAATTCCATCACCACAGGCAATAACTTCTCTTCATTCATATTTAAATAACTCATAATATTGGTGTTTTAATTAAGGATTAGCCGGAGACCGTACAGGTGTTAAAACATCATAAAATCGGTGCTTCCGGCGAGGGTGCCGCGATAGGCGCAACAATAATAATATAGGGGAATTGGCCGGAAAACCAAGGGATTTAACGGCCTTTAACGTTAGTTATGAGCTATTAACATAATGAATGTTAAAGCCAGCCCTTCCTTTTAAAGAAAATTAACATTACTACCAGGATCAGAAACATCAGACCAAGGACCGCGAAGTAGCCGTAATCCCAGCCAAGTTCCGGCATCCTTTCAAAATTCATCCCGTAAATGCCGGCAATAAAGGTAAGTGGGATAAAGATGGAAGCCATGATGGTAAGCACCTTCATCACTTCGTTCATCTTATTGCTTACGCTGCTCATATACATTTCCATCAGGCTGATGGTCATCTCCCGGTAGATTTGCAGGGCTTCGTTCACTTCCAGGCAATGGTCTAACGCATCGCGGAGAAATAGTTTGGTGTCCTTGGCTATCAGCGGGTTTTCGTTCTCTATAAGCCTGCTTACCAATTCCTTTACAGGGAAAATCCATTTATGCATCCTGAGGACTTCTTTTTTCAGCTCCTGTATCTTCCGGGCCGTTTCCGGTTTGGGGTTGTAATACACTTCGTCTTCCAGGATTTCTATTCGCTCAAAAACATGCTCCGCAACCTCCAGGTATCCGTCTACCATGGCATCAATCAGGGCAAAGAACAGGTAATCGGCTCCTCTTTTCCGGATACGGCCCGTTTTGTTTCGAATCCGCTCCCTGACCCCGTTGAATACGTCTTCCTTTAGTTCCTGAAAAACCAGCACTTTGTCTTCAAATAGCGTCAGGGCCGCATGCTCCACTACCAATTGCTGCTTATCATCCAGGTAAAGCATTTTAAGGATCCCGAAAATATAATCGTCATACACATCTATTTTAGGGCGTTGATGGGTGTTCACGGCATCCTCCAATACAAGGGGGTTGAGTTTGAATTCCTTCCCCAGTTTTTCAATGAATTGCTCATCGCTGATCCCTAACACATCTATCCAGGAGGTTATACCTTCTTTTTTTTTGGTGCTCAGGCCGCTTAGAGGCTGATCGTTCAATTCTCTGAATTCCCCTTCCGAATACTCTATAATATTCAGGGTAGTGCTCATCCCTTCCCTTTGGCCGACATAGATGATGGCGCCAGGACTCTTGCCCTTCTTTTTAAACATTCTGGACAAGTGCTTTTTCTGGGATTTCAGGTGGTGTTTTGGCTTTGCCATCATTTATTTTTTATAAATATAGGAAAGAAGGAACTTATTCCTTGAAATCGAGTTTATGGAGTAAGAGCCCGGATCCCGGGGCCACATAGGTTAACAGGGTGTCGTTTCCGGGTTCCAGGGATGCCCTTAAATCTGCCGGGCCCAGTTCGTTCCTGCCCAACCCAATCAAAGCACCCATGATCATGCGCACCTGGTAGCGCATAAATCCCGGTCCGCGTACCCGCAGTAAATAAGATACTTCGGGGAAAAAATTAGCCCGGAGCAATTCGTTTTCCCCAATTCTGCAGTGGGTAATAGCACGTACAACCTGCTTCCCTTTTGTACCCCTGGTGGTGTAAGCACTGAAATCGTGCGTGCCTTCAAAAATGGGTGCTGCATCGATCATTGCTGCGATGTCCAATGATCCGGGGATACCAGCCATAAAAGGGGCGCAAAAAGGATGCGGTTTCGGGCCGAAGGCAAAGAAATAGAGGTATTCCTTCTCCCTGCAGCTATTTATAATATTAAAACCGGCCCGGGTTTGCTGTATAGTAAGCGCTCGGATATCCGGGGGAAGGTTAAGGTTCAATTCATCCAGAAAGCCATCCGGATCCGGCAATGGTTCCCCCTCAAGGTAGCATTCGAAGGCAGCCTGCAGGGCAGAAACTTTGGCATCTGTACGCCCGGCTCCCAATATTTTTAATTTCCTGCCGGGCAGGACAAAACGCAGGGTTTTAAGCAGCATGCCCTCCACCGTCTTCCGGCCGGGCTGTTTTTGCCAGCCGCTGTAACGGAATCCCAGAAACTGCAAGTGAACAAGGTATGTATAAGTTACTGCCATAGCCCCGGTTTTTATAAAAGTACCATTAATTTTTTCTCATGGGCTGTAACAATCAACATCCTGGATCATCTTATAAAGTGTTCTCCCAAAAACTAAAACAAAAAATCATGCAGGAAGCAGTTCAGAAAAAACGATTTGAGATTATAGACGCCCTAAGGGGTTTCTCCCTGGCGGGTATCGTACTCGTTCATATGGTGGAGAATTTTGTGGGTGCCCCGACCCCCGAGAACACCATGCTGGCCACCCACCAGGGTATGGCCGATTCGGCCGTGGATATATTTATCATGTTATTCCTCAGGGGCAAGTTCTTTGCGATATTCTCATTTCTCTTCGGGCTGAGTTTTTACATTCAGATGAAGAACGCCAGCGACAAAGGCCAAACCCCTGGGGGCAGCTACCTCTGGAGGCTGATCCTGCTGTTCGCGATAGGTTACCTCCACCACCTTTTCTACCGCGGTGATATCCTGACGATATACGCTATAATGGGCATATTCCTTATCCCTTTCCACAGCATCCGGAATACGCGCGTGCTGCTGGTGGCCGGCCTGCTCTTTTTAGGCCTGGGCCGGTACCTGGTGTTCGCCATAACACAGGGGGAGGCCCTTTTTACCGAGGAGGCCCTTACCCCTGATAACCCCCTTATTATTGGCTATTTCCAACTTTTGCAGGAAGGCGCTATCTGGGATGTTTTTCGAAGCAATGCCACCGAAGGGCAGTTGATGAAAATGGATTTCCAGTTCGGGGTCTTCTCCAGGGCATATCTCACTTTTGGATTTTTCCTTATGGGGATGCTCACTGGCCGAATACGACTTTTCCAGGATTTCATGGAACACAAAAAGCTTGTTAAGAACGTCCTTATATGGTCCGGGGTATTATTTGTATGCTCCCTGGCCCTTGCCATCCTTATTTTTACAGGGATTGGCCCTGAAGTGACCTTCGATTCCTGGGCTTCCATGATAGCCCTTACCGCTTTTGATCTTAACAACCTGGCCATGACCTTCATACTCCTTGCCCTGTTCGTGCTTTGTTACAGGAGCATCCGCATACGCCCTTACCTGGATACCTTTGCCCCCTACGGCCGGACGGCCCTGACCAATTACCTCCTCCAAAGCGTTGCCGGAACATTTATTTTTTATGGTTGGGGGCTTGGTTTACTTGGCGAACTGCGTAATATTTACACCTTTGGTATTGCCATACTTTTGGTCATGGTTCAAATGGCACTTAGCAAATGGTGGCTTAAACGGTTTAATTATGGCCCCTTTGAATGGATCTGGAGGAGCCTGACCTATTTTAAGCTATTCCCTTTAAGAAGGGTTCCTGGCGGGCTTGTAGCGGGAAAGGAAGCCTGACCCGCAGTGCACTACCCCGGGTTCACCATGGGATTTACTGCTTAGCCAACAATGCTGCACTTTATCGAATTGAACAAAATAAAATGAAGGTCGCAGCCGTTGTAGGCTCATTACAAGCGTCTCACAAAGACAGGGAAACCCTAACGGATGAAAATCAAACTTAACCGGCGCACCTGGGCATGGTGCCAAAAGCTTACAATTTGTGTCCTGGGGATACTGATCATCCTGAATTTTTATGGACTGTATACCAACAAATTTTACCTGCTGAAACCGGATAATTATATATTTCCACTTTTAAGCAGTGTGCATTTTACCTTTCTCTATGTCATGTCGTTTAAAATAAGGGAGAATGAATTCACGGATGCCCCCATGCGCAATCTTGAATACGCCTTGTATGTGATCAGCACAGTGTATGTTTTTAAGCTGGTCGATACTTTTTATATTATTCTGAGCTACAATGATTACTCCAACCATGTAATCCCGGAAACCTTCCTCCCGCTGGGTTTTTTTATTTTCAGCCTGCAATTGTTGCTGCTAGCCCTGACCTTCTTTGCCTTTATTCACCGCCGGGAAATGGTTGGGTCATATAACTTCGACAACATCAATGAAAATATCGATCCCTGGCCATAGAATTGCAGCCCGGGTTTATAGAGAAGATAGACCCCGGCAAACGCCGGGGTTTTCAATTATTCCTTTTAAAGTTTGCTGATAAAGCTCCCGTAGACATCTTTGAACCTGTAGCCTTTGATAAACCGGTGTTTACTTAGCTTCTTTTGGGCTACAAGCCCCCACAGCAGGAATTCTTTCAGGAATCCGGTGTCTGAACCGGCTATTTCCGGCTGGTATTTCCTGATCAGGGCGTTCAGCGGCGGGACACTGTTCAGGGCCTCCTGGTATTCCTGGTCCGTACTCTCATCTGTTAGTTCAAAACCTTCGCCTTCAAAAAACCAGCTGATAAGTTCGTCATATGGGGTTTGTGCATCCTTATGTTCCAGTTTCCGGATTTTGGGGAAGTATTTGGGAAAAAGCGTTTTTACCGCTTCCTCCAGAAGCAGGAGCGCTACCGCATCGGCCCCTTCCTGTTCGCCCTCGTAAACCAATTCTATTTTCCCCGTAATTGCCGGGATCACTCCCATGAAATCGCTAAGCCGCACGGTGGTGGTATCCGCACCGCTGGCCAGGGCCCTGCGTTCGGCAGTACTAAGGAGGTTTTCGAAAGCCGTGATGCTCGTCCTGGCGCTTACCCCGCTTTTGGCATCCACATATTCGCTCTTCCTTGCTTCGAAACTTATTTGTTCCAAAAGGTCTTTCGCCAGCTCGGGAACATATATGGATTCGGTTTGCCTCGAATCGAGCCTGGCCTCCTGGGCCGTTATTTTTTTTGCGGTTTCTATTTCGTCCGGGTAATGTGTAAGGATTTGCGATCCTATCCGGTCTTTGAGTGGTGTAACTATACTGCCGCGATTGGTATAATCTTCCGGGTTGGCCGTGAACACAAACTGTATATCGAGGGGGAGCCGGAGTTTGAAACCCCTGATCTGGATATCACCCTCCTGCAGGATATTAAAAAGCGAAACCTGGATCCGGGCCTGCAGGTCAGGCAGTTCATTGATGACAAAAATGCAACGGTTTGCCCTGGGGATCATCCCGAAATGGATGACCCTGTCATCAGCATATGAAAGTTTCAGGTTTGCCGCCTTTATAGGGTCTACATCCCCGATCAAATCGGCGACAGTCACATCCGGGGTTGCCAGCTTCTCATAGAAGCGATCTTCCCGGTGCAGCCAGGCAACAGGGGTGTCATCGCCCTTTTCCCTTAACAGTTCCCGGGCATAACGCGATACCGGATGCAGGGGATCGTCATTGATCTCCGAGCCCTCCACCAGGGGTATATATTCATCGAGCAGGTTGACCATCAGACGGGCAAGTCGGGTCTTTGCCTGCCCCCTCAACCCAAGCAGGTTGATATGGTGCCTGGAAAGTATAGCCCGTTCCATCTCGGGGATTACGGAATTTTCATAACCCCAGATCCCGCTGAAAGTTTCTTCACCCTTGCGGATTTTATCCACAAGGTTGTCGCGCAATTCATCTTTTATACTCCTGACCCGGTATCCGGCTTTCTTGAGCTCGCCCAGGGTATGGATATTCTTATAGTCTAATTTCATAAAGGTTCTTCTTAATTTCAAAATTCCCCCAACACGGGTACCCTGATGGGTATGTTATTTCAGGCGTTTCCTTCGGTTCTGTTCGTAATCTTCAAAAATCATTCCCCCAAGGTCCTTAAGCCCGGTAAAAAAGGCCTTGCCTTTGTTGGCTTCGGTAAAATGCCTGACAAACCTCATGAGGTAAGGATCCTGGGCGATCATAAAGGTGGTGACGGGGATATGGAGCTTCCTGGCCTGCCTTGCCATATTGTAACACCTTTCCACAATATAGTCGTCCAGCCCAACACTGTTTTTATAATAATTCCCGTCAGGTAACCGAATGCACGAAGGTTTGCCATCTGTAATCATAAAAATCTGCTTGTTGGTATTCCTTTTCCGCCGGAGGATATCCATTGCCAGTTGCAGTCCTGCCACCGTATTGGTGTGGTAGGGGCCTACTTTCAGGTAAGGGATGTCTTTTAGCGGAATAGGCCAGGCGTCATTGCCAAATACCAGGATATCCAGGGTGTCCTTGGGATATCGGGTGGTTATGAGCTCGGCAAGGGCCATGGCTACCTTCTTGGCCGGGGTGATCCGGTCTTCGCCGTAAAGGATCATGCTATGGCTTATATCGATCATAAGCACGGTACTCATCTGGGCTTTATGGTGGGTATCTTCAACCACCAGGTCGTCCTCCGTAAGGGAAAACCCATCCATCCCATGGTTTATCTGGGCGTTTTTAAGGCTTTCTGTCATGGAAATGTGTTCGAGGGCATCGCCGTAGCGGAACTCCCTGAAATCGCCGGTGTGCTCGTCGCCCTGCCCGGATTTCCCGGTGCGGTGGCTTCCGGAACCGCTTCGCCTTAATTTGCCGAAAATTTGTTCCAGGGCGCGTTTGCGGATTATTTGCTCCATTTTGGCAGTAATGGAGAGGCCCCCTTTGCCGTCCTGCCCCTCTCCTTCGCCCCCGCCGTCTTCAAATTCTTCCCGTAAAAAGCCTTTGGCCTTTAGGTCTTCAATAAAATCGTCAATAGTATAGTTTTCATCCGTAAGGCCATATTCCTTATCCAGTTCCCGTAACCAATCGATCGCCTCGTCCACATCACCTGAAGTATGGGTGATAAGTTCCTGGAAGATCTCAAATAGTTTGTCAAAGGGGGTCTGGTCCGGCGGCTCATAGGATGAGAAGCGAAAGCCTTTTCTTTGTGTCATAGCCATATCCTAAAAATAAGACATTTCAATAAAGGCAGCCACATTTTTAATAAACCTTAACGCTTGCCGGAATCAGGGCTTATGGCGTTGCTGCAATAAACCTTCCACGTCCCGGAGGCGGTAGCCCTTGGCATTAAGAAGGATAAGGAAATGGAAAAGCAGGTCGGCACTCTCATTCAGGAAAAGGTCATCGTTGGTATCTTTCGCCTCTATGATGGTTTCCACGGCTTCCTCCCCTACTTTTTGTGCGATGCCATTTATGCCCTTTCGAAAAAGGGAGGCGATATAGCTATTCTCATTGCCGCTATCCTTTTTCCGCATTTCTATAATTGCTTCCAGCCTGTTGAGGAATCCGCCCAACGGGCTGTTCTCCTCATTCCAGCAGGTATCGCTGCCCGTGTGGCATACCGGCCCGGTGGGCTGTACCTGTATAAGCAGGCTATCACAGTCGCAATCGGGTTTAATATCCACAACATCCAGGTAATTGCCGCTCTCCTCCCCTTTGGTCCAAAGCCGCTGTTTGGTGCGGCTGTAAAAAGTTACTTTTTTGGTTTCCTCGGTCCTGGCAAGCGCATCCCTATCCATATAGCCGAGCATCAGCACCTTCCGGGTGCTGTTGTCCTGTATAATGGCAGGGATCAGCCCATCCGGCTGCTTTTCAAAATCTAATGTCATGTTCTGTTTAATTTTTTCAAAGTCCAATCTATAGCTGCCAAATTTATACACATGGCATGAAGGTTAAAGCCTTACCGCGATGCCCTGTTTCCTCAGTTCCCTTTTTAGTTGCAATATCGGGATCTCCCTGAAGTGAAAGACGCTGGCTGCCAACGCCGCGTCGGCCTTCCCCACCGTAAAGGCATCGGCAAAATGCTGAATACTCCCTGCCCCGCCCGAAGCTATCACCGGGATAGTCCTTTGAGTTGACAAGGTGGCGAGGGCCTTGTTCGCAAACCCGTTTTTGGTCCCGTCATGGTCCATGGAGGTAAACAACAATTCCCCGGCCCCCCGATCTTCAGCTTCCGCGGCCCATTCGAACAGGTCCCGTTCCGTTGGCTCCTTCCCGCCCACAAGGTGCACTTTCCAGCCACCGTCCAGTTGCCTGGCGTCTATAGCTACCACAATGCACTGCGAACCAAATTTCGCTACCAGATCGCCAATCAGGGCAGGGTTCCTTACTGCAGATGAATTAATGGAAACCTTATCAGCCCCGTTGTGCAATAGGATATCCACATCGGCAATGGAGGAGATCCCGCCCCCGACGGTAAAGGGGATATTAACCTGCGAAGCTACCCGCCTTACCAGGGCCGCAAGGGTTTTCCTGCGCTCTTCCGTGGCCGAAATATCGAGGAATACCAACTCGTCTGCCCCTTCACGCGCATAGGTTTCCGCCAGTTCCACCGGGTCTCCGGCATCCCTGAGATCTACAAAATTTACCCCTTTGACCGTACGGCCGTTTTTAATATCGAGGCAGGGGATGATGCGTTTGGTTAGCATATTATCAGCTGTTTTTGGTATTCAGATCCATGCCATCATAGAATCCCAGGTCCTTGTCCTTCAAAATTTTTGTCCAGAACGCTATTTGCCCTGTATGGTATGATAAATGTTCCACCACATGAATAATAATCCCCGTCCCGGACAGGCGGAAACCCTGTACCTCCCGTATTTTCAGCAAGGCTTCGGGGCTGCAGTTCCTGATGGAAGATTTTGCCTGCTCCATGGTATTTCCAAGCATTTGCAGCAATTCGACTTTGCCATATCCGGAGGTGGCGCTGAACTCCGAATCGCGGTCGCGGGTATCTTCCCGGCCGCTCAGGCCCGCAATGGCATATTGGGTAATGTTACCCCTCAGGTGCAGCATCAGGTTGCCAACACTGTTCGAGACGCCGTTGGGCCGCCTCCAGATATCGTCGTCCGAGAGGGATTCAAAACTCCTGCCAATCATCCGCAAGCTCACATCGAGCCGGTAGCAGGCATTCTCAATAAAATCCTTCGTCAATTCGTGCTCTTTCATACCGATACGATAAAGTCCTCCAGTTCTTTCATACTAATCCTGTTCTCATAAATGGCCTTCCCGATAATCGCGCCTTCACAACCAACCGATTTCAGGATATACAACTCGTTTGCGGCACAGATCCCGCCGCTTGCGATCAGGTTGAGGTCCTGTGCCCATTTGTCTTCCACCCCGCTCAGGCCTACCACTGTTTCCAGCCGGGCTGTTTTAGCCAGGATCTTCCTGTAGAGATCCGTGGCAGGGCCTTCGAGCATCCCGTCTTTAGCGATATCCGTGCAGATCACATAGCGGACCCCTTTTTTCATATATTCCCGGATAAAGGGGATTAAATCCCTGTCTGAGCCTTCTTCCCATCCGCTTATGGCGATTTTCTCATCCCGTGCATCGGCGCCAAGGATGATCTTGTCCGGGCCATAGGTGGATATCCAACCGGCAAAGATTTCGGGGTCTTTGACCGCGATACTTCCGCCTGTAACCTGGCTGGCCCCGCTGTTGAAGGCAATCCTGAGGTCATCGTCTGTCTTTAGTCCGCCCCCGAAGTCGATGGTCATGCTGGTGCGCGACGCGATGGTTTCCAGAATCCTGTGGTTTACTATATGGCTGGACCTCGCTCCATCGAGGTCAACCAGGTGCAGGTACTGTATGCCATGGGCCTCAAATTCCAAGGCCACTTCAAGGGGATCTTCGTTATACACTTTCTTGGTGCTGTAATCGCCTTTGGACAGCCGCACACATTTCCCATCAATAATATCAATTGCCGGTATGATCCTCATTGCAATTTATTTGGATTTAAAGATTTCATGCTTTTTATATTTCCTCCTGCCTGGGCCTGAACATCCAGGTATCGGCTTTCGGAATTCCCCCAAAGCCATACATGCCATAGAGGCCGTGGGCATCTTCCGTCCGCAGCCCTATCCCCTTCACCTTTTGCAGAACCTCATTTTTCAGCATTTCACTTATGAGCAATTTCCCTACACCCTTGCCCCTTTCGGCCGGAGCCACAAACACATCCATCACCCAGGCGAAAACCACTTTATCCGTTATGACCCTGGCAAATGCGATTTGCCGCCCGTCCGGGAGGTAGGCCCCGAAACATATGGAGTTTTCTATGGAAAGGCGGACCTCTTCCATCGAACGCCCCTGAGCCCAGTACGATTCCCCTGAAAGGAAGGCATGGATAAAGCCAAAATCCAGCTTCCTTTTATCTGATGATATCAGGATATCCATTTTCATCGGAGCAACAGGAAATTTTTTAATATCTGTTCGCCTGCCGTACTGCTTTTCTCCGGGTGAAACTGCACCCCGTAAAAATTTTCCCTGCGAAGGGCCGCACTATAGCGGATCCCATAATCCGAATAGGCTATGGTATCGGCGCACAGCGGGGCATAATAGCTATGCACCAGGTAGATATACGAATCCTCTGCAACGGACCGGAACAGGTCTGATTGCAGCCCGGCTATCTGGTTCCACCCTATCTGAGGTACTTTCAGCCCGCTGCCAAATTTTACCACCCCGGTATCAAAAATACCAAGCCCCTTTGTATTTCCTTCCTCCGATGAGCGGCACATAAGCTGCATGCCGAGGCATATCCCCAGCACCGGCTGTTTCAGGCCGGGGATCAGGCGGTCAAGCCCGCTGGCCTTCAGTTTCCTCATCGCACTGCTGGCCTCGCCCACTCCCGGAAATATAACCTTGTCGGCCCCTGCTATCTCTTCGGCCGAATCACTCAGGGCAGCTTCATACCCAAGGCGTTCAAAGGCAAACCGGATGCTTTGAATATTGCCTGCCCCGTAATTAATTATAACCAGTTTCATATTGTAATTGTCGCCTGCCGGTTGCGATGAACATTCAGGCTGTCCTCTATTTTTATAAGACCCCTTTTGTGCTTGGGAGCACCATTTTTTCCGTATCGCGTTTCACCGCCATCTTAACTGCTTTTGCAAAAGCCTTGAAAATGGCTTCTATCTTATGGTGTTCGTTTGTTCCTTCGGCTTTGATATTGATGTTGGCTTTGGCCGCGTCTGCAAAGGATTTAAAGAAATGGAGGAACATTTCCGTTGGCATGTCGCCCACCTTCTCGCGCCTGAATTCCGCATCCCAGACCAGCCAGCTCCTGCCACCAAAATCCAGGGCAACCTGCGCCAGGCAGTCATCCATGGGCAGGCAGAATCCGTAGCGCTCCATCCCCAGCTTACTGGCAAGGGCCTTATGGAACGCCTCCCCCAAAGCTATGGCCGTATCTTCAATGGTATGGTGTTCATCAACTTCCAGGTCTCCTTTTACGCTGATGGCCAGATCCATTTGCCCGTGCCTGGACAACTGGTCGAGCATATGGTCAAAAAATGCCAGTCCGGTTTTAATGTCGCTTTTCCCCGTTCCGTCCAGATTCAGGCTAACAGAGATGTCTGTTTCATTTGTTTTCCTTTTTACTTCGGCAATCCGCGATTCCAGTTTGAGGAATTCGTAAATCCCCTTCCAGTTGGTCCCTTCAAAAGCCATAACCTTTTTAAGGGCTTCGCGGGGAACGGTCACTTCGGTTGTTCCAAGGCTGGTTTCGTTGTTGATGAAGATCGCCCGGGCCCCGAGGTTGGCCGCAAGTTCCACATCGGTAAGCCTGTCGCCGATTACAAAAGACGCCGGCAGATCGTATCCTTCTTCCAAATACCGGCCAAGCAGGGCCGTTCCCGGTTTCCGCGTGGGGGCCTTGTCGGCAGGGAAGGTCCTGTCTATGAATACCTCTTCAAAGATGACTCCCTCATTCTCAAAGGCACGGATGATAAACTCCTGTACCGGCCAAAAGGTTTGTTCGGGAAAAGAGCCGGTTCCCAGGCCATCCTGGTTTGTTACCATGACGAGGGTATAATCGAGTTCGCACGCGATTTTTCCAAGCCAGGTAAATACCCCTGGGTAAAATTCCAGTTTTTCAAAGGAATCGATTTGCTCATCGGCCGGTTCCCGAATAATGGTGCCGTCCCTGTCTATAAACAGGATTTTCTTTTTTGCTGATGACTTTTCCATCACAGTGCTTTTAGTGCTTCAATCAATACTTTGTTTTCTTCGGGGGTTCCTACTGTAAACCGCAGGGTGTTCGCGCACAGGGGCTGGCCGGAACGGTTCCTCACTACGAGGCCCTTCGCCAGTAATTCATTATAGCGCCTTCCGGCATCGTCCATCCTGGCAAGGATAAAATTCGCGTCCGAAGGAAACACTTCCTTTACACAGGAGATGGCTGCCAGTTCCCTTTGCAGCAGCTCCCTTTCCCTGAGGATCCGCTTCACTGCCTGCTGTACCCCTACCGTGTCGCTCAATCCTTCAAAGGCCTTTATTTGCGTGAGTTCATTCACATTATAAGGAGGCTTTATCCTGTTCAAAACGGCAATAATCGCCGGGGAGGCATAACAAATACCCAGTCTTATAGCTGCCAGGCCATAGGCCTTGGAAAGGGTCTGGGTGATGATCAGGTTGGGCCAGTCGGACAATGCGTGCAGCCAGCTTTTTTCGCTGCTGAAATCTATATAGGCCTCGTCTATGACCACCAGCCCCGGGAAATTTTTTAAAAGGCTGGCGACAGCTTCCCGTGAAAAACTATTGCCCGTGGGGTTGTTGGGCGAACAGAGGAATAATAGCTTGCTGTAATCGTCGGCCGCCGCGAGTATCCCATCCACGTTAGGATCAAAATTGCCCATCAGGACCACTTCCCGGTTTTCCACCGCATTTACATCCGCCAGTACTTTATACATCCCATAGGTAGGCGGAAGGGTGATCACGTTGTCTGTCCCTGGTTCACAAAAGGCCCTGTAGATGAGGTCCAGGACTTCATCACTCCCGTTTCCCAGCAGGATTTGAGCGCTTTGTACGCCCTTCCTTGCCGCCAGGAGTTCCTTCAGGCTCCTTTGCTGGGGGTCGGGGTAACGGTTCAGGCCGGTGTTGAACGGATTCTCATTGGCATCGAGGAAAATCATTTGCGTTCCGTCCGACACGTATTCGTCCCGGGCGGAAGAATAAGGCTTCAATTGCCTCACGTTGTCCCTTACAAGCCTGTTAATGTCAAATATCTTTTGCATTTTTCTGGTTTCATCCTGTCCGGCGCCGGTCTCAGGAGGTAATATTTAGCTTTTCAAGCCGCAGCCTGACCGCGTTCCTATGGGCCCTCAGGCCTTCTGCCTCGGCCATGGCCTCTATTGCCGGGCCCAGGTTCCGGATGCCCGTAGCGGATATTTTTTGAAAGGTGATGCTTTTCATAAAACTATCCAGGTTTACCCCGCTATACTGCCTGGCAAAGCCGTTGGTCGGCAGGGTGTGATTGGTGCCCGAGGCATAGTCCCCGGCGCTTTCCGGGGTATAATTGCCAATAAATACCGAGCCGGCATTCCGGAGGTGCTGCAGGTAATACGCCTCTTTGCTGCTGCAGATAATATAATGTTCGGGGGCATAGGCATTAATCAGGTCCACGGCCGTCTCATCATCGGCAACAAGGATGAGTTTACTGTTGGCAATGGCCCTGGCCGCAATATCCTTCCGGGGCAGGGCTTCTATTTGGCAGGTTACCTCCGCTTCAACGGCCTCCAACAGCCTGGCGGAGGTGGTTACCAGCAGTACCTGGCTGTCTGGGCCGTGCTCAGCCTGGCTCAAGAGGTCTGCAGCCACAAAGGAGGGATCTGCCGTATCATCGGCGGCAACCAGCAATTCACTGGGTCCTGCCGGCATATCGATGGCCACTCCGTAATTCGTGGCCAGCTGTTTGGCCACGGTAACATATTGGTTGCCGGGGCCGAATATTTTGTATACCCCCGGGATGCTCTGGGTTCCGAAAGTCATTGCTGCAATAGCCTGGATCCCGCCTACCATGTAAATGCGGTCGATCCCGCACAACTTCGCCGTATAAATGATAGCCGGGTGGAGCCGGCCCTCCCTGTCGGGCGGACTGCAAAGTATAATTTCACGACAGCCGGCAAGGACTGCGGGTATGGCCAGCATCAGCACTGTTGAAAACAGGGGGGCGCTGCCTCCCGGGATATAGAGCCCTACCTTATCTATGGGTTTTTTTTCCTGCCAGCATTCTACCCCTTCGGAAGTCTCCACCCTCACAACGGCACTGAGCTGGGCCCTGTGGAATTTTTCAATGTTACCTTTGGCAAGCCCGATGGCCTGTTTTAATTCTGTACTGAGCTCCTCCCCGGCCGCCTGAAGCTGGTCTGCGGGCAATTCCCACTCCTGCAGGTCAACCCCGTCGAACTTGCTGGTAAACCTTCCGACCGCCACATCACCTTCCTCCCTGACCTGCCTGAAGACATCCCGGACAAGTACCTCGACGTCCTCAAATGACTGTCCGGGCCGCTGCAACACGGCATCCCAGGATTCCCTGGGCGGGTTCATGATCTTGTTCATAATACCATTTTTTCTATTGGGCAAACCAGGATCCCTTCAGCACCGGCCTTTTTCAGTTCATCGATCACCTCCCAAAAAGTTTCCTTGTTGATCACCGTATGTACCGAACTCCATCCTTCTTCCGCCAGGGGCAGAACGGTAGGGCTGCGCATCCCCGGAAGGATTTTGATGATGGCGTCCAGCCTGTCGTTGGGAGCATTCATCAATACGTATTTCGACTGCCTGGCCTCCAGGACAGACCGCAGCCTGAAACGCAACTGCTCCAGAATGTCCTTTTGGGGTTGTTTGATGAGGGGCGAAACGGCGAGAACGGCTTCACTGTTCAATATTTGTTCAACTTCTTTCAGGTTATTTTTGAATAGGGTACTCCCGCTGGAAACAATATCGCAAATGGCATCAGCCAGCCCGATATTCGGGGCAATTTCAACAGAACCGGTTATAATGTGCAGTTCGGCACGTATCCCCCTTTCACTCAGGAAAGCATTCACTGTGTTCGGATAGGAGGTTGCGATCTTCCTGCCATCCAGGTCCTTTATGGAATGGTATTTTCTTGATTTGGGAATGGCCAGGGAAACCCTGCATTTTGAAAAGCCCAGCTTCTCTGCCACGGCAATGTCTGAACCCTTTTCCACCAGGACATTTTCCCCGATGATCGCGGTATCCACAACCCCGTCGCGTAAATACTGGGGGATGTCGCCATTGCGCAGGTATAACACCTCCAGCGGAAAATTCCGTGCGGAAGCTTTCAGCTGATCCTTCCCGTTGTCAATGGCAATCCCGCAATCGAGGAGGATTTTAAGGGAATCCTCGTTCAGCCGGCCGCTTTTTTGTATAGCAATCTTAATCTTGTCCATATGATTTAATGCATCTTATTTGGTATGCCCCGCTTCCTTTTGCACCGCAGCGCCGAAGGTTACAGCAAGGGATACAATTAAAAAACCCGCTTGATCGCTCAAACGGGTTAGATATATTTTTGATATACAACAATACATTTCTAGCTCGCTTGAGGGCAAGGGCAGAAATGATGATGTACCTTAGTGACTTTCATGACGGGGTAAAATTAGGATTTATTTTTATTTCACAAAAATTTATCCGGATTTAATTGTTTCCGAGGATCAACGGCATGCCATCGTCTCCTGAACCTACCACCACGACTTTCGTATTGGGCGATTCGGCCAGCTTCAGGGTCGCCTCAATGCCCTTGTCCCGCAGGATCTGGTCGGTGATAGACGCGCTAAGGATCCTGTTTGCATCGGCTTTCCCCTGGGCCTCGATAATCTGGCGCTGGGCTTCCTTATCTGCTTTTTCCAGCCGGAATTCGTATTCAAGGGATTCCTGTTCCTGCCGTAATTTACGCTCTATGGCATCCTTTATGGTAGGTGGCAGGGTAACATCCCTTACCAGGACCTCATCCAATGCTATATGCTGCTCTGTGATGATCTCCTTGGACTCTTCAAATATCTCGGCCTGAATGGCATCACGCTTACTGGAATACAATTGCTCGGGGGTGTACCGGCCGACAACGCTCCTGGCGGCAGACCGGATGGTGGGCAACAATATCCGCTGCAGGTAATTCTCGCCGATTTCCTGGTGCAATTTCCCGAGTTCGTCGTATTTGGGCATATACCAGATGGATGCATCAAGCTGAATATCCAGGCCATTGGATGAAAGGACCTTCATTTTTTCAAAGATTTCCTGCCGCCGTACCTCATAAACAAAGACCTTGTTCCAGGGGGCTACAATATGGAAGCCTTCCCCCATGGGGGGCTCATCGGTAACCACCCCGCCGCCAAAAGTCTTGTAAAGTACCCCGGCCTGGCCGGAGCCAATGGTAACGGCAGATTTGGAAATAAGGATTATGAGTACAATCAGGATAAATACTGCCGGGAGGGCAATTTTTGGAATTTTGTCCATTTGGTTTCGTTTAAGTGAGTCCGTTATATTTTCTGATAAACCATTCGCCTGCCAATGAAGTAGCAATAATGGCCAGCAACCACAGGTAATCGATCAAAGATACGACATTAAGTTCACTTTTCTGGATGGGAAGGAAGCGGCTGTCTGAAAGCAGCGAATCCGCAAGGGCTTCGGTTTGTGAAGGAAAAAAGGAGGCCCCGCCTGTTCTTTGAGCCAGGCGTTCGAGTTTGCGGTAATCTGTGGCGCTCAATTGTTTTTCAACATCAAAATCCAGGATGGTAAAGGCACCGTCCCTTGAAAAGCCTTCCCCTTCAACTTCAGCTGTAAATATGTAATCCCCCGCAGGCAGGTCGCTGAGGTCGGCCTCGTAATAATTGCCTCCGGGCAACATAGGAACCTCCCTGGAAATGCCGTTATCTTTTCCGCGGACATTTAACAGCAAGGTGGCATCCGTTTCAAAGGCAAAGGTTTCATCAAAGAAAGCCGCCCGTACCTTAGCTTCCCTGCTTCCCTGAAAAACCGGGTCATAGTCGATGGAAAACCGTTCGTTTGCCTTTTGATCATCCAGGAATAAAAATATCTGCCCAACCAGGTTATCGAAGCTGTCGAAGTTACCATGATCCCTGAAATTTTGCATGCGCCACCGCCACAGGTTCTCCCCGAAAAGCACGGATTCCTTCTGGCCTGGCGCGTTGATGATAGCCAGGAGGGGCTCCTGCATGTCGACCCCCTTTATCCTTTGTCCGATCAGCGTTTGGTGTGCCTTGGTTATCAGGATTTCGCCCAATTCACCTTCGAGGGGAGGGTAATCCTTAAAATCCAGTCCGCCGATATCGAAAATTGAAAATCCCGGGTTTAGAACCGGCAGGATTTCTTCTTCCTGACCCAAAACCTCCTTTTGAAAGCTGTTCTGTATAGTGTTCAGGAAGTCCCAATCAGTTTGGGGCCCCGTAACGGTGAAATAGCCGGCCCCGGATTTTTTTATATGATCATAGACCCTGGCGAAGGCTGTACCCGGCTGGTACAGGAGGAAGATATCGGCCGCCTCGAGCTCCGCCAGGGGGGCCTGGGGGGTCAGGATCCGCACGCTGCGCTGTTCGTTGCTTTCAATGGCCTTCTGCAGGGCCCCGAGGTCAGGGTGCAGCTTAGCCGTCACCAGTGCAATTTCGGTTTGTTCGTCTATTACTTCTATGGCCAGGCTGCGCTCATTATTCGCTGTATTGCGCTCATTTTCGAGGGGGGAAAGGCGCAGGCGGATGTTGCGGGTTCCCACCTTCGCGGCCTTCAGAAGGGTTTGCACCGAAATACTGCCTGTAGCAGGCGATAACTTCAGGGATTCGCGGTGTACAGGGGCCCCATCCATCAAAATACTGAATTCGGCAGTAATGGAAGACGGGCCCTCGTAGGTGATAAACGTTTCAACGGGAAACTGGTTGTTGAGAAAGGAATACCTGTTTATATTCACCTGCTCAATGCGCAGGTCCTCATACCTGGTGGTATCACCTATGGCAATGGGGAATACGGGAAGTCTTTGCCCGGCCGGGCCGTACTCGTAATCCCGTCCCAGTGTCTGGTTCCCGTCAGTAAGCACTACAATGGCGGTTTCGCTCTGGGAGTAGATTTCATTCAGGGAAGCCAGGGCGCTGCCCAGATCGGTGGCCTCATCCTTTAAATCAAGGCTGTCTGCGCTACGCAGCCGTGTCCCGAAATTGTAGCGCGATACCCGGAACCGCTCCCGCAGGGGTTCGCTGGCCCACAAGGCAGCAGAAGTTTCCTGCAACTGTTCAGCGGACGCGGATCCGGCCATGGACGCCGAATTATCCTGAAGGATCACCAGGTTTGGATGGACCAGGTTATAGGATTCCTTTGTAAATTTTGGGTTGATCAGCAGGATAAAGAGGGAGAAAAGGGACAGGAACCTCAGGAAAGCCAGTAACAGTCCTCGATACCGAGGATGGTTGGCCTTATATATATACTGGTAAACTGCCAGCAGCAAGGCAACCACGGCGGCGAGCAAGATCAAAAAGAAAGTCCCTGTCTGCATGAACTACATATCGCGTCTCCCGGAGCCTGCCCGCTTCCCTGCCACGGCAGGCCGTTCAACCATCGGAATATCTTAAAAATTACGGCAGGAACCAAGCTTCTTAACGCAGCTTTGGCAGGGGTTGCATTTATTAAACCAAGTTGTAAATTAATGCAGGATAATATCCTGTTTATAAATTGATTAATCTATGTTAACATCCCTCCGTCAACATGCAATACCTGGCCGGTGATGTAGGCCGACAAATCCGAGGCCAGGAAGAGGCAGGCATTGGCTACATCCAACGGTGTGCCTCCCCGTTTCAGGGGGATAGCATCCCTCCAGCCCTGTACGGTCTTCTCGTCGAGTTTATCCGTCATTTCGGTTTCAATAAAGCCGGGGGCAACAGCATTACACCGTATATTCCGGGAACCCAGTTCCAGGGCCACCGACTTGGTGAAGCCAATCATCCCGGCTTTGGAAGCGGCGTAATTGGCCTGGCCCGCGTTCCCTTTTACCCCGACCACGGAGCTCATGTTGATTATAGACCCGTGGCGCTGTTTGAGAAAGGTGCGCTGTACGGCCTTGGTCATATTGAATACCGATTTCAGGTTGGTTGCTATCACCGTATCAAAATCCTCCTCCCCCATCCGCATCAGCAGGTTATCTTTAGTGATCCCGGCATTATTCACCAGGATATCCACCCCACCAAAATCTTCCAGTACGCGTGCTACCAAACTTTCTGCTTCACCGAAATCGGCTGCGTTGCTTTTATAGGCTTTCGCTTTTATTCCCAGGGCCTTGAGCTCCTTTTCCAGTTCCAGGGCAGGGCCTTCACTGGAACTATAGGTAAAGGCAACATTGGCGCCATGGGCCGCAAAAGTTTCGGCAATCCCTTTGCCAATTCCCCTGCTGGCTCCTGTTATAATAGCGTTCTTTCCTTCCAGTAATTTCATATGACTTTCTATTTGAGTTGGCACATCCCGCCGTTAAAGGCAGGTATTAGTAAACCGATATACTATTGTTTATCAGAATGTTATGAGCTCTACCCGACAACTTCCTTTACTTTCTTTCCGATCTCGGCCGGGGAATCCACCACATGGATCCCGCATTCGCGCATGATCCGTTTCTTTGCCTGTGCCGTATCATCACTGCCCCCCACTATGGCGCCGGCATGGCCCATGGTCCTCCCTGCAGGTGCGGTTTCCCCTGCTATAAAACCTACAATGGGCTTCTTGCTCCCGCTTTCCTTATACCAGCGGGCGGCATCGGCTTCCAGCTGTCCGCCGATTTCGCCTATCATCACCACGCAGTGGGTCTCCGGGTCGTTTATCAACAGTTCCACAGCTTCCCTGGTAGTAGTCCCAATGATAGGGTCGCCCCCAATGCCGATGGCCGTTGTGATGCCCAGACCCTGCCTGACGACCTGGTCTGCAGCTTCATAAGTAAGGGTGCCGGATTTGGATACGATCCCCACATGGCCCTTCTCAAAAACAAAACCGGGCATGATGCCCACTTTTGCTTCCCCCGGGGTGATCACCCCCGGACAGTTCGGCCCGATCAGGGTACAATCCTTACCCTTAATGTAATCATAGGCCTTCACCATATCGGCCACCGGGATCCCTTCGGTAATGGTAATGATCACGCGGATCCCTGCACTCGCAGCCTCCATAATGGCATCGGCAGCAAAGGCCGGGGGAACGAAGATGATACTGGTATTGGCCCCGGCTTTTTCGACGGCCTCCTCCACCGTATTGAACACCGGTTTCCCCAGGTGTTCCTGCCCCCCTTTTCCGGGGGTGACGCCTCCTACCACGTTGGTGCCGTATTCTATCATCTGTTCGGCGTGAAAGGTTCCTTCACTTCCCGTAAAGCCCTGTACAATGATCCTGGAGTCTTTATTCACTAATACGCTCATGCTGGTTTGGTTTGATTTATGTGTTGCACAAAAATAGGGGTTTGAAAACTATTTTAACAAGTTTCGCCCCCTTATAGTTCCCCTATCCTCTTCAGGATATCCGGGATCTTTTTAACGTTGGCCATTTGCTTGAATTTCTCCCTGGCCTCATCGGCCGGGCTGCCCAGGTAGGTAATGCCACCTTCCAAAGATTTGGATACGCCGGACTGGGCCATGATAACCGATTGCTTCCCGATGGTAACCGCGCTGATAACACCTACCTGGCCCCAGAGGGTTACTTCATCTTCTATTACCACACAGCCGGCAATGCCCGTCTGGGACGCGATCAGGCAGCGTTCGCCTATCACCGTATCGTGCCCAACCTGAATCTGGTTATCAAGCTTGGCGCCCTTCCTGATAGTGGTATCCCCCGTAACCCCCCTGTCTATGGTGCATAAGGCCCCTATCTCCACATCGTCTTCAATGACCACCCTGCCGCCGGATAAGAGCTTGTCAAATCCTTCTGGTCTCTTTTTATAATAAAAAGCATCCGAGCCCAGGACCGTTCCCGCATGGATGGTTACATTATTGCCTATAACGCAATGGTCATAAACTGACACGTTGGAATGGATCAGGCAATTGTCTCCTATCTCCACATGGTTGCCGATAAAAACGTTGGGCTGAATTATGGTGTCCCTGCCTATTTTCGCGCTGGGTGCAATAGCCGCTACGGCTGAGACAAAAGGCCTGAAATGCCGGGTAAGCACGTTGAAATCCCGGAACGGATCGTCGGAAATCAGTAGGGCCTTCCCTTCCGGGCATTCCACCTCTTTATTGATCAGCACCACCGAGGCTTTGGATTTTAGGGCCTTGTCGTAATATTTTGGATGGTCTACAAAAACGATGTCGCCCGGTTCCACCACATGTATTTCATTCATCCCCAGCACCTCGAAATCGTCCGGGCCTACATATCCGGATCGGATGATAGCTGCAATTTGCTTTAAGGAGTACGGGGTGGGAAATTTCATTGAGCTTCTGATTTTTGCGGCTCCGGGTTATACCTCGCCATAAGGCCGTTGGCTGCCATGCCGGTTCGCCGGGGGGTTGCTATTCTTTGGCCCGCTCCATATAGGATCCGGTTGCGGTATCTATTTTAATCCTGTCACCTTCATTGATAAAAAGAGGGACGTTAACCCGCGCCCCGGTCTCCACCGTTGCCGGTTTGCTGGCATTGGTAGCCGTGTTGCCCTTTAATCCGGGTTCTGTCTGGGTGACCTGCAGGACAACATGCGCCGGCATTTCAACCGATAGGGGCAAACTGTCTTCCGCATTGAAAATAATCGTTACGATTTCCCCTTCCTTGAGCAATTCGGGGGTATCGAGGGTACTCTCCTGCAGGCTAATCTGGTTATAGTCGTCCGTATTCATAAAGTGGTAGGTTGTCCCCTCCGCGTATAAAAACTGGTAAGAACGGGTTTCCACCCGCACATCCTCGATCTTATGCCCTGCGGAAAAGGTATTTTCCAGCACTTTACCTGAGGTAATGCTCCTTAATTTGGTGCGCACGAATGCCGGGCCTTTCCCCGGCTTAACATGCAGGAATTCGATGATTTTGTAAATGTCGTTATTGTACCGGATACATAATCCTTTCCTGATATCGGATGTATTTGCCATAAATTGTTTTAATTATTACTGAAATATCCCTTCATGATCCCGCGCTGCGAATCCCTGATAAACTGGAGGATCTCATCCCGTTCAGGGGTTGCTTCCATTTCGGCTTCTATGATCTGCACGGCCTGGGTGTTGTTGTAATTTTTCTGATAGAGGATGCGGTAGATATTCTGTATTTCCCGGATCTTATCGGCTGAAAAGCCGCGCCGCCTCAGGCCTACCGAATTGATCCCCACATACGACATGGGTTCCCTGGCTCCTTTTACATAAGGCGGGACATCTTTCCGCACCAGGGAACCCCCTGTGACAAAGGCATGGGGGCCTATGGAAACAAACTGGTGCACGGCCACAAGCCCGGCCAGCACTACATTATCGCCAATGGTCACATGGCCGGCCAGGGTTGAATTATTGGAAAATATACAGTTATTCCCCACAAAGCAATCGTGTGCGATATGGCAATAGGCCATGATCAGGCAATTTTTACCGATCACCGTTTTCATCCGGTCGGCCGTACCTTTATTGATGGTGGCGCATTCCCTGATGGTGGTGTTGTTCCCTATATGCACGGTTGTTTCCTCCCCGCGGTATTTGAGGTCCTGGGGCGGGGCCGAAATTACGGCGCCCGGGAAGATGTTGCAATTCTTGCCAATCCTCGCGCCTTCCATAATGGTGACATTAGACCCTATCCAGGTGCCTTCTCCTATGGTTACGTTATTGTGAATGGTGGTAAAGGGCTCCACCACCACATTCTTTGCAATCTTCGCTCCGGGGTGTATATACGCCAGGGGTTGGTTCATTCTATTTCTTTTTAGCTATTTGGGCCATCATTTCTGCCTCGCACACCAGTTTGTTGTTGGCGTAGGCATAGGCCTGCATATGGCAGATCCCCCTCCTGATAGGCGTTATCAGGCTGCAATGGAATATGAGGGTATCGCCGGGGAGCACTTTTTGCTTAAACTTCACATTGTCGATCTTCATAAAGAAAGTGAGGTAATTCTCCGGGTCCGGGACGGTGCTCAGAACCAGGATCCCCCCGGTCTGGGCCATTGCTTCCACCTGCAAAACCCCCGGCATCACCGGGGCATCGGGAAAATGCCCTACGAAGAACGGCTCGTTCATGGTTACATTTTTCATCCCCACCACGTGGTGGTCCGACAGTTCCAGGACCCTGTCGAGCAGGAGAAACGGGGGCCTGTGCGGCAGCATGGCCATGATCTGGTAGATATCCATCAGCGGTGGCTCACTCAGGTCGTACTGCGGAATTTTATTGCGCTTTTCGAGTTTGATGATCTTGGAAAGTTTTTTGGCAAACTGGGTATTCACATAATGTCCCGGCTTGTTGGCAATGACCTTTCCCCGGATGCGGGTGCCGGTCAGGGCCAGGTCTCCTACCACGTCCAGCAATTTATGGCGGGCAGCTTCATTGGGCTGGTGGAGGGTGAGGTTATCGAGGATACCGTTGGGCTTTACCGAAAGTTTCTTTTTCTTAAAAGCCTTTTCCAGTTTTTTCATGGTAGATTCGGAAATTTCCTTGTCTACATAAACAATCGCATTATTCAGGTCGCCCCCTTTAATCAGGCCGTGTTCGAGCAGCATTTCCAGTTCATGCAGGAAACTAAAGGTACGGGCGCTTGATATTTCTTCCTTGAAATCGGAGATGCGCTCCAGGGTGGCATTCTGTGTCCCCAGCACTTTGGTGCCAAAATCAACCATGGTGGTGATCTGGTATTCCTCTGAAGGGATTACCGTGATTTCACTGCCCGAAGCTTCGTCTTTATAGCTTATAACTTCCTTAACCACGTATTCCTCCCGTTCCGCCTCCTGCTCCACAATCCCCGCCTCTTCGAGGGCCTGGACAAAAAATTTGGAAGAGCCGTCCATGATCGGCGGTTCCGGCGAATCGAGTTCTATGAGGACATTATCCAGGTCCATCCCTACCAGGGCGGCCAGCACATGCTCCGAGGTCTGTATTTTCACGCCCCTCTTCTCGAGGTTGGTGCCCCTTTGGGTATTGTTCACATAATTCACGTCGGCCTCAATGAGCGGTTCGCCTTCCAGGTCGACGCGTTTAAAAACGTAGCCGTGATCTTCAGGCGCAGGGACAAACTTCATGGTGACGTTTTCCCCGGTATGCAAGCCAACACCTTCAAGGACAACCTCCTTTGCTATGGTTTTCTGTTTCGCCATTTGCTTACTCTATAGTGGAGTTTTTTTCTAAATCACTGATTCTGTTAACAATACGAGTGAGATTTTTGAAGTGCACATACGATTTGTTGAAGTCGCCGTAGTTCAGGGCGGGTGACCCCTGTAGCACTTCATCATCCTTGATATTGCGGCCGATGCCGGACTGGGCCTGGATCTTTACCCTGTTGCCGATAATGATATGGCCTACAATCCCCACCTGGCCGCCAATCATACAGTTCCGGCCGATTTTGGTAGAGCCCGCGATCCCGGTCTGTGCTGCGATAACGGTATTTTCCCCTATTTCCACATTATGGGCTATCTGGATCTGGTTGTCGAGCTTCACGCCTTTCCGGAGGATGGTGGAGCCCAGGGTAGCCCGGTCTATAGTGGTACCGGCCCCTACATCCACATTGTCTTCCAGGATCACGTTTCCCGTCTGGGGTATTTTACTGTACTCCCCGTTTGCGTTAGGTGCAAACCCAAAACCATCGGCACCGAGGATAGCGCCGCTGTGGATCACGCAATTATTGCCGATAATAGTCTCCGAATAGATTTTGGCCCCCGCGAATACGATTACATTATCCCCTATCCGTACATTATCCCCTATATATACATTGGGAAATACCTTCACGCTGTTACCAATCTTAACGTTGTTGCCCAGGTAGGAAAACGCACCCATATAGAACTCTTCCCCATAGGAGGCGGATTCAGAAAGGTAAACAGGGCTTTCAACCCCGGTCTTGTTGAATTTAACCTGGTTATAGTATTCCAGCAGTTTTGAAAATGACTTATAGGCATCCTCCACCTTGATCAGTGTGGTTGTCAGGGCCTGTTCCGGAACAAAATCCTTATTGACGATGGTGATAGAGGCGGCAGTACTGTAAATGTGATGTGTGTACTTGGGATTGGCCAGAAATGTCAGGGAACCTTTCTCCCCTTCCTCTATCCTGGCCAGTTTGTGTACGGCAATCTCAGGGTTTCCTTCAACCTCTCCCTCCAAGATGCCGGCTATCTGACTTGCAGTGAATTCCAAGTTTTCCCGTTTTTCACCATTTTGTTATGGTGCTGACAAAAGTAAGAAAAATTGGTTAACGGAATTTAAGTTTGTAAATCCACTGCCGCGACATGCAGTAAAGATGGCGCGGGTACTCCTACGACCCCTTAAAAAGTTTAACGCTTAAGGGGGTTTTTGGGGTAGCAGCGGTAATGTTTTACCACTGCCTGCGAGAGCGCCTGCAGGTTCAGATGGTCCGAAGCCCGGGCCACGTCGGTCACCTTCCCGTTGTCGCGCAGGATATTGATATTCTGGTGTTCCCGGTCATAGGCCTGATTTTCTATTGAGCCCGTGAAGACGAAGTACGAGGTTTCCTCAGCACTAACGAGGTATTCTTTTCTGAACTGTTCCTGCCTTTCCCTGAATTTCTCCGGGTTCACAGCCTTGTTCTTTAATTTGATATGCAGCAGGTCGCGGTTGAGGATCATCCGGCAAAGGTTGCCCAATACGAAATCCGGATGCCACTGCCAGGCTTTGATGGCCGCCATGACGTCTACGTCGTCGAGCTGGGCGAAAAGTTGCAGCACCTCCCGGTCAAAGGTTTTGTCGTTGATGCGGTTCTCCAGGAAAAGCCTTAGAGGGGCGCTGCATTCCAGGCGTTCGCCCCCGGCCTGCAGCTCCCT
>Ga0209347_1001809_pt1 | contig 31552 bp, 24 predicted proteins | sample AutmiccommuBRH23_FD_187382 | JGI IMG/M metagenome (GOLD analysis project Ga0209347, IMG submission 187382) | Deep subsurface microbial communities from Mt. Terri, Switzerland - Autotrophic microbial communities BRH/23 (SPAdes) (version 2) | ecosystem: Environmental > Aquatic > Deep subsurface >...
GCCGCAGATCCACGTGTCGGCGAAACAGAACGACGACCAATGGATCTTCAGCGTGCGCGACAACGGGCTGGGCATCGACGAAAAGTACTTCGAGAGGATCTTCGGCATGTTCCAGCGCCTGCATAAGCGCGAGGAATTCGAGGGGACCGGCATCGGCCTGGCGATCTGCAGGAAGATCGTCGAGCGGCACGGCGGCCGGATTACCGTGGAATCACGACTGGGAGACGGGTCCACCTTCCGGTTCACCCTTCCCGCAATAGAGACGGAAGACGACATGCAATCCAGGAGAGAGACCCATGGCCATTGAAGTTCTGCTCGTAGAGGACAGCCCGGGCGACGTTCGCCTGACCCAGGAGGCGTTTCGCGACGCCAACATCGCCATCAATCTCCATGTCGCTTCCGACGGAGTGGAAGCGATGGCTTTCCTGCGGAAGGAAGGCATCAACAGCGATTCGCCGCGTCCCGACCTGATCCTTCTGGATCTGAATCTCCCGAGGATGGACGGTCGCGAGGTGCTTGCCCACATCAAGGCCGACGCCGGTCTTCGGGCCATCCCCACGGTCATTCTCACCACCTCCGACTCGGAGGCCGACATCGTACGCAGCTACGATCTGCAGGCGAACTGCTACCTGAGCAAGCCGGTGCAGCTGGATGCATTCGAGGCCTTGGTCCGGAGCATCAACGACTTCTGGCTGACCAGGGTCAAGCTGCCGCAGAAGAGGCAGGTCGGGTGAAAAGGAAGGCGGTCAGCGCCGTTCTTCTGATCGAGGACAATCTCGGGGACGCCCGGCTTCTTCGCGAGATGCTGGGCGAAGACCGGCCGCGCAGGACCGCTCTCACCCATGTCCAGTCGATGGCGGAAGCGGAAGCGCATCTCGCGGCGAACAGCGTGGACGTCATACTCCTGGATCTCGGCCTGCCGGACGCTCATGGGGTCGAGGCCGTCCGCCGGGCGCATGCCGCGGCACCGCGTGTGCCTCTGGTGGTCCTGACCGGCCTCGACGACGAGGAGCTCGCCGGCCACGCCCTGCAGGAAGGGGCGCAGGATTACCTGATCAAGGGACAGATCGAGACGCGCGGGCTTCTGCGTGCCCTGCGGTACGCCATCGAACGCAACATCATGGAAGACGCGCTGTTCACGGAGCACGAACGGACGCAGGTGACCCTCGACTGCATTGCCGACGGTGTCGCGTGCACCGACGTCTCGGGCCGCATCTCGTTCCTCAACGCGGTCGCCGAGACGATGACCGGTTGGTCGCTGAAGGCGGCGGCCGGACGTCCCCTGGCCGAAGTGTTTCGCTCCCACGGGGCGGCTGCGCCGTCTACCGGGCTCGTGAGCTCGCTGCTGCAGGCGGTCACCCAGGGTCAGCCGATCGGTGTCGCGCACGATCTGATCCGCCGCGTCGACGGATCCACGTTCGCGGCCGAATTCTCCTCGGCCCCCATGAGCGATTCACATGGAATGCTGATCGGCGCGGTCATCGCGATCCGGGACATCAGCGAGCGGCGGGAGATGGAGCGTCTGAAAGACGAGTTCGTGTCCACCGTCAGTCACGAGCTACGCACTCCGCTGACCTCCATCCGAGGGGCGCTGGGCTTGCTCAGCAGCGGAATGCTCGGTCCCGTGACGGCGAAGGGCCATCGGATGCTGCAGATCGCGGTCACCAATACCGACCGCCTGATCCGGCTGATCAACGACATTCTCGACATCGAGCGTCTCGATTCGGGCCAGATCGAGCTCGATCGCACCATCGTCGATGCGAGCCACCTCATGACCCAGGCGATCGAAGGCGTCCAGGCGATGGCCGACGCGGCCGGCGTTGCGCTGACGCTCGAGCCTTGCTCGTCCAGAGTTCGGGTCGACGCCGACCGCATCATTCAGGCGCTCACCAACCTGCTGGGGAACGCCATCAAGTTCTCTCCGCCGGGCACCGGCGTCACCCTGAGCGGAGATGCCGACGAACAGAATCTGACCATTCGCGTCGCCGACCGCGGCCGGGGGATTCCCGACGACAAGATCAAGTCGATCTTCGAGCGCTTCAAGCAGGTCGATGCCTCCGACTCCCGAGACAAAGGAGGCTCCGGTCTCGGGCTCGCGATCAGCAGCAGCATCGTAGCCGCCCATGGTGGGCGCATCTGGATCGAGAAGAACGGAGGACAGGGCAGCGTTTTCCTCTTCACCCTGCCGTTCGACTCACCCGCGGATCTCGAGAGCCTCGCCGAATTCGCCGACAACGCCGGAGCGGGCGCTCCCACCGTGCTCATCATCGAGGATGATGATGATCTCTACCGCGTTATGAGCGCCGCCCTGCAACCCCAGGGAATCCGAACGGTTCATGCACCTTCCGGCCGGGAGGGCATCGCTTCGTTCGTCGAGCAAAGGCCCGCCTTGATCGTCCTCGACCTTCTGCTGCCGGACATCGACGGCTACGAGATCGTCGAAGAGATCCGCTCCCGCGCGCCATTCGAGAGGACTCCCCTGCTCGTCTATTCCGCCCTCGAGGTCGGCATCGCCGACCAGCGCCGGCTGAGGCTCGGCCCCACAGCATTCCTCACCAAGAGCAAGGCTTCACTGCGGGAGTTTGCCGCCCGCGTGGCCCAGCTTCTCCCCCCCGCCGGGGCCACGCCGGACATCCACACCATCCAGCCGGTCGACGACCTGCCGGCGCTGGCAGGCTCCTCTTGACCAACCGGATTGGGGCCGCCGTCCGCAATCTTGCGTCTGCTGTATCTTTCCCACCCCCTTCCGGCACTTATGGTGGAAGGAGCCCCTCGATGACCATCCCCAACCGATTCGAAATGCGTCTGGCCGAGCTGAAGGGGCGGTTTGCGCGGAGCCTGCCCGGCCGCGTCGAGGAGATCGCCGAGACGCTTCGCCGGAGGCAGGACTACGACGACGGCCAGGAAACGCTCGACCGCCAGTTCCACAATCTGGCCGGCACCGCCGGCTCCTTCGGTTTTCTTTCGATCGCGGCGGTCGCCGCTGATGGGTTCGACGAGTGCGCCGAGGCCGGCAGCGGCCCAATCTCAGGAGAAGCGCGGTACCTCTGGTCGATCGTGGAGGATCTCGCCTATGCAGCTTCTGGCGAGCACTTCAATGCTCCGGACCCAACTGACGAGTGGCTCGCTCGCAACGATGGAGCTGACCGAACCGTAACCTCGATGGAGTAAGGCAACCGTACGCGAGATGATTCGCGTGCGAGCACGGGGTGCATGCCTGACCTCGCGGAAGCAGGAGAAGGCGCATGACATCCCTGGACTACGAAATCATCGGCGGCTCGGTGACTAGCCATCCCACCAACTGTCACAGCTGCGGAGCCGAGTTCAACGCGCTCCTCGCCTCGTGGTGCCGCTGCGAATCGAAAGTGCGCAGCCTCACCTGCCCGACCTGCTCCACGTGCTTCTGCCGCGCCCCCTCTCAATTCAGAGAGAGGTTCTGGGAGAACGCTCCGCGCGCGCTCCGAGAAAACACGAACCGGTTCCGCATCGGCGACGGCGCGGCGGCGAGAGCCCTGGACGGCCAGATCGTCGTCCCGCGCGTGCTGATCGTGGACGACGAGGAGGATATGCGCTCGCTCGTCGCCTGTTACGTCGAGCAGATGGGATACGCGGTGGATTCCGTCTCCAGTCCCGCCGACGCAATGGCAGCCCTGTCGGCCACGTTGTTCGATGTGGTCATCACGGACGCGTTGATGCCGGGGATGGACGGCCGCGAGCTGTGCCAGAAGCTCAAGGAAGAGTATGGCGACGCCATCAAAATCGTGGTGATGACCTCGCTCTACACCGCCAGCCGCTACCGAACCGAAGCTCGCTTCAGGTTCAAAGCGGATGACTACCTCGCGAAACCCCTGCCGTTCTCGGTGCTGAAGGCCACGCTGGACCGCCTCGCGCCGATCGCTTCCTGACGAGCGCCCCACCACCGCGGCGGCACCGGCCTCCCCAACCGGTCGGCGGTGAGTGTTCATAATCACAACAGCCGTTCGATTTCCGCACTCTTCCTTCTTTCGCCCCTCCCCTAACTCATTTGTTCTCAGCGGAACGCCCGCCATACGGCTTGGTACGTGCCGTGAGTGTCTTCAGAGGCAGGAGCCCCTCCAATGACACTTCACGTGCAAGACCGCAGCGGTGTATCCGTTGAGCCGCTGAGCCTGGCTGTCTTCCGCTTCACATCCGAGAGCATATGGCTGCTCGATGCGCATGGCAGGACACTCTGGGCGAACGACCGCCTGTCCAACCTTCTCGGCGAATCGGCCGAACAACTCCGGAGTCGGAAGTTCGAGGACTTCTCCACCGACGGTGCGGCAGCAGAGTGCTTCCGCTCCTGCGTCGGCGAGAATGCCGAGCAGCGTCGCGAGATGTCCTTCGGGACGGAAGCAGTCGGCTGGGCGGACGTGCGACTGATTCCCTTCCCGGCCGGCGACGAGTCGTCACCCTCGGGAGTCCTGGCGATGATCACCGACGTCACGCGTGAGCGGCAGGCCGAAGCCGCGATGCGGGTCTCGGTTCGCGAGCTCGAGCGGCGAGTGGATCCGGGTTTCGCGGCGCAGACATCGGAAGAGGAAGCTCGCGGAAATCGGGACCGCCTCCTCAGCCTGGCGGACCAGATCGTCGCGGCGAACAAGGAGCTGGAGGCCTTCAGCTACTCGGTGTCGCATGACCTGCGGGAGCCGCTGAGAAGCATCGACGGCTTCAGCCGGATTCTCCTGGAACGATACGGGTCGGTGCTCGATGACCGAGGGAGAGACTATCTGAGCCGCGTTCGCGGCGCCGCGCAGCGAATGGGTTTGCTGATTGCCGACATGCTCACGCTTGCGCGCATCGCGCGCGGGGAGCTGGCCCTCGAACGGATGAACATCACCCGCATCGCCCGTTCGATCTGCGCGGACCTGGCCAGTTCCGATCCGGAGCGGCGGGTCGAGGTCGCGATCGCCGACGATCTGACCGCTGTCGGAGACCCGCGCCTTCTCGAGGTGGTTCTGGCGAACCTCCTCGGAAACGCGTGGAAATTCACGAGCAAGTGTCCGGAGGCGCGGATCAATCTGACCCGGTGCGCCTCGGATACCGACGACGTGTTCCTCGTGGACGACAACGGAGCCGGTTTCGAGATGAAATACGTGGAAAAGCTATTCCGCCCCTTTCAACGTCTGCACTCCGATACCGAGTTCGGGGGCACGGGTGTGGGCCTGGCGACGGTCCAGCGGATCATCGCCCGGCACGGAGGGCGAGTCTGGGCAGAGGCGACGGTTGGAAAAGGGGCCCGTGTGTTTTTCAGCATCCCGCGCCGTTCTCTCGGCGGAAAGGTCAGCGCATGAACAAGTGGATCCTTCTCGTAGACGACAGTCCCGACGACGTCGAGCTGACGCGGCTCGCACTCGAGGAGAACGCGATCGCCAACACACTGGTCGTGGCACACGACGGCGCCGAGGCAATCGAGATGCTCAGCGCCGAAAGCATCAGCCAGCGCGGCCTTCCGGCGGTGATCCTCCTCGACCTGAATCTGCCGAAAGTCGACGGGACCGAGGTCCTTCGCCACCTCCGCTACAACGACCGCACCCGGCTCGTGCCGGTGGTAGTCCTCACCTCGTCCGAGGAGGAGCGCGATCTCGTTGCCACCTACAACCTCGGAGCGAACAGCTACATCAGGAAGCCAGTCGACTTCACCGAGTTCCTCGCCGTGATGCAGCATCTCGGCATTTACTGGCTGAATCTGAACCGATTACCCCCGGAGACCCATGCCAAGATCTGAACAGCTACGCGTGCTCATCGTCGACGACTCGAGCGACGATGCCCAGCTCGTCGTCGAAGCCCTCGGCACCCACGACCATGAGATCGTCTCCTTCCGCGTGGACGAGGCCGATGCCTTGCGCGCCGCTCTCGGCCGCGAAAGCTGGGACATCGTCATCAGCGACTATTCGATGCCTCTGCTGACTTCCGAGGAGGCCCTGAGCATCGTGAGGGAATGGGATCCGAGCCTCCCCTTCATCGTCGTGTCGGGCGTGATCGGCGAGGAAACGGCGGTCGAGATGATGAGGGCAGGGGCACTCGACTACGTGATGAAGGACCGCCTGGGCCGGCTCCTTCCGGCAATCCTCCGAGAGCTGCGCGAGGTAGAGAAGAACAAGGAGATGGAGGCGACTCTCCGCGAGCGTGATGAACGCTACCGTCAGATCGTCGACAACGCCGAAGAGGGAATCTGGACCGTAGACACCGAGAGCCGCACCACATTCGTGAACCATCGCATGGCCGCCATGCTCGGATTTTCGGAGGACGAAATGTGCGGCCGGCACATTCTCGACTTCGTTCACGACGAGAACCGGGCGGAAGTGGACGAGCGTGCCGAGCGAGGGCGACGCGGACTTTCCGACTTCGGCGAGTTCGTCCTCCGGCGCAAGGACGGCGAGAGCCTCCGGGTTCACTTCGCCGGAAGTCCGCTCCGGGCGTCGGACGGGACGCTCATCGGCGCGCTGGCCATGATCACCGACATTACCGCACGGTGGAAGGCGGAAGAGACTGTGCTGCGCCAGAAAAGTGAACTCGAGGAGGCGCAGCGAATTGCGCACCTGGGCAGCTGGCGCCGCAATCTTCCCGGCGACGCCATGGAATGGTCGGACGAGATGTTCCGGATCTTCGGTCTGGACCGGTCGACGTTACCCACCCTGAAGCTCATTCTGGACGCGGCGCTGCCCGAAGATCGCGCGACAGTTCTCGAGGCGATCGAACAGGCCCGGGACAACAACGTTCCGCTCAACCTCGATTACCGCATCGTTCGCCCCGACGGCAGTGTTCGCTCCGTCCACACCTTTGGAGAGATCACACGCAACCGCGCTGGAGTTGCGACTCACATCCGCGGCGTGACCCAGGATGTGACCGACCGCATCGCGGCCGCCGCGGTGCACGAGAACCTCACCCGCCACCTTCAGCTTCTTCTCGAATCGACGACGCAGGGCATCTTCGGCATGGATTCCGACGGTCGCTGCACGTTCATCAACCGCGCCGCATCAGACATCCTTGGATACACCCCTGGAGAGCTCGTCGGCGCTCTGATGCATGACGTCGTTCATCAGACCCACGCCGGCAAGCCCTACTCGGCCGACGATTGTCCGATCGCAACCGCCTCGAGGACTGGCGTCGCCACCGAGGTCCAGTCGGACATGTTCAGCCGTCGCGACCGCCCCTCCCTGCCGATCGAGTATTCAGCCGCGGCGATCATCGACGATGGAACCGTGGCAGGCGCCGTCGTGGTGTTCACCGACGTTTCGGAGCGAAAGCTCCTGCAGTCCCAGCTCGAGCAGTCGGATCGGGTGAGCAGCCTCGGCCGCCTCGCGGCAACGATGGCGCATGAGTTCAACAACGTGCTCATGGGAATCCAGCCTTTCGCCGAGCAGCTCTCGCGGCAGACCGGCGCGAACCAGACCACCGGCACCGCGGCGAGCAACATCCTCCAGGCCGTGCAGCGCGGCCGGAGCATCACACACGGAATTCTGCGCTTTGCCCGTCCCGCCGAGATCGTGAAAGAGACCATCGACGTCAAAGAGTGGCTCAGCTCCATGGAAGGCGCGCTTGCCGCGATCCTCGGCGAGGGCGTACGGCTCCGCATCCGGGTCGAAGGCGAATCGCTGTTCATCCGCGGAGACCGGTATCAGCTCGATCAGGTGCTCACCAATCTCGCGACCAACGCGCGCGACGCGATGCACGAGGCAGGTGAGCTGTCGATCGCCGTCGAACGGGGCCTCAGCGGTTTCGTCTTTCCGTTCGGTGCCATCCCTACCCTCGATCAATTCCTTCACCTGTCGGTGACCGACACCGGCTGCGGAATGGATGCGAAAACGCTGAAGAACGTCTTCGACCCGTTCTTCACGACCAAGCGATCCGGCACCGGGCTCGGGCTCGCCGTCGTTCACCAGATCGTCAAGCTCCACGGCGGCAGCATCGTTCCCGAGAGCGTGGTCGGAGAAGGAACCGTGTTCCATCTGTTTCTGCCATTCTCACAGGAGGCCTTCGATGATAACGAGGCTGACGCCGGCCGGGCGTCCCCGGGCGCACCGGTCCAGTTGACGCAAGCCGCCGACCGCGGGCGGGCGATCGAGATCGGGCGGAAGAGCGGCGCAAGCCGCGTGCTCCTCGTGGAGGACGACGAGCACGTGCGCGAGGGTGTCGCTGCATTGATCGAGTTGATGGGCTACGAGGTCGTCACCGCCCGGAGCGGAGAGGAAGCCATCGAGATGACCCTCGACCCCGCACCGCAGATCCTCCTCTCCGACGTGACGCTGTCCGGGATCGCCGGCCCGCGCGTGGCGACCCTTTTGCGCGAACGCTGGCCGGAGCTGAGGATCATCCTGATGTCGGGATATTTCGAAGAGGCCATTCAGAGCAACGCGAGCAGGGATGGTTGGCACTTTCTTCAAAAGCCGTTCGAGGCGGACCAGCTCGCGGATATGCTGTCAATTGCAATCAATGGACACGCCCGGCATGTAGCTTAGGCTCGGTCGAAACCGGGAGCGGTCATTTTCCTTTCGCAGTCATTCCGATAAGCTCGGACGGTCCCGCACCCCGATCATGGCCCCTGACGGCGAAGTCTCCGCAGCGATCGAGCGCATTTACCGCGAGCAATCGCGCCGCGTGTTCGCGACCCTCGTCCGCCTGCTTGGCGACTTCGACGCCGCCGAGGAGGCACTGCACGAGGCCTTCGCGGCGGCGATTGCGCAGTGGCCGGAAGAGGGCATTCCCGCGAACCCCGCCGCCTGGCTCGTCTCCACGGGACGCTTTCGCGCGATCGACTCGATGCGGCGAATGGCGCGCTTCGAGCGCTCGCCCGGGGCGCTCGACGCCGCCCTCGCCCCCGAGTGGAACGTCGAGGAGATCGACGAGAAGATGTTCCGGGACGATCAGCTCCGCCTGATCTTCACCTGCTGCCATCCGGCACTCCCACCAGCGACCCGCGTCGCGATGACCCTCCGCGAGATCTGCGGCCTCACCACCGAGGAGGTCGCGAGCGCTCTGCTCTCGACCCCGCCCGCCGTCGCGCAGCGGATCGTGCGGGGGAAGACGAAGATCCGGGAGGAGCGGATCCCCTACCGCGTCCCGTCGCGAGGCGAGCTGCCTGAGCGTCTCGACTCCGTACTCTCGGTGCTCTACCTCGTCTTCAACGAGGGGTACTCCGCCTCGCGCGGCGCCTCCGCAGTCCGGAAGGGGCTCACGGCGACTGCAATCCATCTGACCCGGACGCTCGTCTCTCTTCTTTCCGATCCGGAAGCGATCGGACTTCTCGCCCTGATGCTCCTCCATGATTCGCGGCGCGATGCGCGGACCGACGCGGAGGGTGATCTCGTTCTGCTCGACCAGCAGGACCGCGCTCTCTGGGACCGCGTGAAAATCGCGGAGGGAGAGTCCCTCGCCCGCCGCGCTCTCGCCGCGACCGCGGTCGGCCCCTACGCCATTCAGGCGGCGATTGCCGCGCTGCACGCGACCGCGCCGAGTGCCTCCGGCACCAACTGGACCGAAGCCGTCCGGCTCTACGATCTTCTGATGCGTGCGGCCCCGTCGCCGGTGACCGAGCTCAATCGCGCGGTCGCCATCGCGATGCGGGACACGCCCGAGGCGGGGCTTCTCCAGATCGATGCGATCCTGGCTCGGGGCGAGTTGCGGGACTATCACCTGGCCCATGCAGCCCGCGCCGACCTCTGCCGCCGCATCGGCCGCGTGGAGGATGCGCGGGCCTCGTACCAGCACGCGCTCGCCCTCGCCGCGCAGGAGCCGGAGCGGCGATTTCTGGAACGGAGGCTGCGCGAGCTCCGTCCCCCGGCTGAAAAAAATGTTTGAGCGATGTCGATCTCGTTGCGCCGCGTTCGACTACAAACGACGAATGCAGCAAAGCTGCAACAAATTTGAGGAGGAGTGAACATGCGATTCATCTGTCTCGGATATGCGGACCCCGCGATTTTCGGCTCGATGTCGAAAGAAGAGATGGAGAAGGCGATGGACGAGTGCTTTGCCTACGATGACGAGCTGCGGCGCGGAGGGCACTTCGCCGGCGGCGAGGCGCTGCAGGAGACCACCAGCGCCGTGACCCTTCGCCAGGGCGCGAAAGGCGTGGAGGTCACCGACGGCCCCTACGCCGAGACCAAGGAGTACCTCGGCGGAATCCTGATCCTCGAAGCCCGCGATCTGAATCACGCGGTGGCGCTCATGTCGAAGCACCCCGGCGTCCGCTTCGGCCCGTTCGAGATCCGCCCCGCCGACGAGACCATCAACGCACTCATCGCGCAGCGAAACGCTGCAGTCGGGGCATGAGAAGGAGGCAGGGGCCATAACGTGACCCTGCCTCTCCCCTGGCTTCCCCGGGAGGGTCCCAGCAGCGAACCCATCTGTCGAAGGTTCCGCTCGGGGGCGGAATTCGGGGCGGGATTAGACTATGATTTCGGCTCCGGGGCTTCGAAGGGGGGAACTTATGAAATACGTGATCGAGCGCGACATTCCGAACGCGGGGTCGCTGACAGAAGAGCAGCTTCGCGACGTTTCCCTGCGGTCACTGGCGACTCTCGAGGAGCTCGGATCGAGCATCCAGTGGCTCCACAGCTTCGTCACGGACGACAAGGTCTACTGCGTCTACATCGCCCCGGACGAGGAGATCATCCGCAGGCACGCTGAAAAGGTCGGGCTGCCGGCGAGCCGCATCTCCGCCGTCCGTCAACTGCTCGATCCGACCAATTACGCCTGAGAAGAAACGGCGCTCACGGCGGAGGCGTAGTCGATGGCTTCGGCGACCCCCATGCAGCGCCCGCACTGGTAGGGTTTGCGGGCACCCTCACCCTCCAGCGCGCCCCTTGCTTTCTCCAACTCGCAGTCCAGCTCCGCCTGTTCCTTCTCCGGGAGCGGAGCTCCAATGAGCTCGCGAACCCGGGATGCGGCGCCGGCGAGCGTGAGGGCCTCCTCCGGCTTGCCCCGATCACAGGCGAGCACCGCCATCGCCTCGAGCACACGGCTGATCCCGCGAGAGTGCCCCAGCCGCCGGAACTGTTCGAGCGACTCCCGGTAGGCGACCCGAGCCTCGTCGATGCGGCCTCTGCGCCGCGCCAGCTTCCCGATGTCGAGTTGCGAGCTGCCGACTCCCCACGCATCGCCGAGCTCTCGAAAGGCGCGCAACGCCGCCGAGTAAAGCTGCGAGGCTTCTTCGAGCTGTTCCAGCTCGCGGGCGAGATCGCCCTGGTGGTTCAGCGCCCATGCGGCGCTGGCTGGATCGCCGAGGCGCCGGAAGAGCGCCTCCGTCTCGACGTACATCGCGCGCGCCGCCGTCCGCTCGCCCTGAAGCCTGCGCACCATCGCGAGGTTCATCAAAGCGCGGCCGAAGTTGGCCTCGTCTCCGGAGGTCTTCCATATCGCCAGGGACTCCTCGAGGTTGGCCGCGGCTTCATCCAGCTGGTGCAGCTCCGTGTAGACGACGCCGAGGCAGTTGCAGCTCACGGCGATTCCGGTGCGGTCGTCGATCCGTCTGCGCAGCTCGAGGCTCTCGGTCGCGCGAGCGTTCGCGACCTCGTAGTCCTTCTGCGCGCAGGCAAGAACGGCGCTGGCGAACAGAGCGCGCGCGCGAAGTTGATCGCCACCGCCGCTGGGATCCGCCAACAGCGCGTCGAGGCGCCGACGCCCTTCGGTGAGGTGCTCGCTCCGTTCCCAGAATGGGAAGATTCCCACACTGATTCGCAGGCCCCATTCGGTTTCACCGCCGCCGGTGGCCCACTCGAGCGCCGACCGGATATTGTCGTGCTCCCGCGCGAGGCGAGCCATCAGCGCCGCATGTTCTTCACGAGGCAGCGTCCTCGTCCCTTCCTCGGCGAGAACCAGATAGTACGCGGCGTGCGCCTTGCGCGTCTGGGACTCTTCGCCGCTGCGCGCGAGTTGCTCGGCCGCGTAGTCCCGGACCATGCCGAGCATTGAGAACCGCGGTTCGCCGTCCTCTTCCCCTTTTCGGACCAGAAGGCTCTTGTCCACCAGGGATCCGACCCCGTCGATCATGTCGAGGTCGAGCCGCCCGAACGGATCGGCGACCGCCTCGGCCTGCTCGAGAGTGAAGCTTCCGGCAAACACCGAAAGCCTCCGAATCAGCGCCTGTTCTCCGGGTGAAAGGAGCTCGTAACTCCAGTCGAGCGTCCGCCGCAAAGTCTGCTGGCGTCCCGGCAGGTCCCTCGCCCCGCCGGTGAGCAGTTTGAGCCGCTCGCCGATCCGGCCGAGCATCGCCCGTGGCGTCATCAGGCGCGTCCGCGCCGCCGCCAGCTCGATGGCGAGCGGCAGGCCATCCAGTGCTCGGCAGATCTCGGCGATCGCCGCAACGTTGGACCCATCCAGCTCGAGGGCCGGATTCGCCGCCAGTGCGCGGCTGACGAAGAGCATGTACGCGGGATTCGCGGTGATCGCAGAAATGCTCGACTGCTCGATCGCGTCCGGAACGGGAAGAGGAGGTACCGGGATGTTCCGCTCAGCGTAGAGATGGAGCACCTCGCGGCTCGTCACCAGGATGGAGACATCGCTGCACTGTGCGACCAACTCGGCCAGGACCGACGCCCCTTCGACCACCTGCTCGAAATTGTCGACCACCAGCAGCGATCGGTTCTGCGTCGAGCGCAGGCTGTTGATGACGGCCGGCAGGGGGGCCAGCGAGGGATCGCCTGCCCCGAGCGCCTGCGCAATCGCGGCGCCGACCAGGTCGGGCTCCGTAACGGAAGAGAGAGGAACGAAGAAAACGCGGCCGCCGTACCAGGGGGAGAGCTGCTCGGCCGCGGCGAGCGCGAGGCGAGTCTTGCCGCTGCCTCCGGCCCCGGTCAGCGTGACGATCCGCGCCGCTTCATTCACGATCATGGTGCGGATCGCCGCGAGCTCGGACTCCCGCCCGAGCAGAGGGGCCTCGAAGCGGGGGAGTGCTCCCGGACGCTGAGAAGGTCGCGTCCCCGTCGGCATCGTCGAAGAAATGGCACGCAGCTCATCACGCAGCGTGGCGGTCGACTGGTAACGGTGCTCCGGCTCCTTGCGCAGACACCTTTCGACGATTCGCGCAAAGGCTTCCGGAAGTTCCTGGCGGATATCCGAGAGAACTGGCGGCTCTTTCCCGAGGGTGGCTGTGAGGACGGCCACGGGAGTGTCGCCTTCGAAAGCGCGCCGGCCGGCAGCCATCTCCCAAAGCATCGCTCCGAGTGAGAAAATGTCGGCGCGAAAGTCCGTCGTGTGACCGGCGAGGATCTCGGGCGCCATGTACCCCAGCGTTCCGATCGCCGATCCGCGCACCGTCAGCTGCTCGAGCGTGACGCTCTCCTCGGTCGACGGCGATTGCCGGATCCTCGCCACGCCGAAATCGAGGATCTTCGCGTTGCCCTCGGTCGTGACGAATACGTTCTCCGGCTTCAGGTCGCGGTGCACGATTCCGCGCTCATGGGTGCTGGCCAGCGCGTCGGCGATCTGCGCCGCGAGCCGGAAGAGATCCGCCGGGGCGAGGGGTGCCGTCAGCAAGTCGCGGAGAGAACGTCCCTCGAGCAGCTCCATCACGATGAACGGCTGTTCGCCCGCATCGCCGATGTCGTAAATGGTGACGATGTTCGGGTGCGTAAGGGCGGAGGCCGCGCGCGCTTCCTGCTCGAATCGCGCGCGCGCCGCCGGCGTGAGCGCCACCGAGCTGCGGATGACCTTGACCGCCACCTGCCGCCCCAGCCGCGCGTCCTCGGCGACGTAAACTTCGCCCATCCCCCCGGCACCGAGCGGCCGGAGGACCCGATACCGTCCCAGCTCGCTCCCCACCGCCATCGGGCATTGGGGCGAAATGGGTGCTCGCGAGGGGGACCTCCACCCCTCGCTGCCGCCGCTGTCGGGCATCAGCCGGTCGTTCGACATCAGGTTTGGTTCGTCGCAACTATAACATCGCACGGGCGCCGTCCGGCTTGGGCGCCGGCACACGACCCTTTCCCTTTCTAGCCCTTGCGCGAATCGCACGGTCGATCTATTTTACTCGAACGACCGTTCTATTTTGCAGGAGGCACCCCATGGCAGCTCTCGATCTCTCGTTCGACCCGAATCCACGTTTCCGCTATTTCAGCCGCGTCCACTTCGACGAACTGGACCCTCTTCAGATGCTCCACAACTCCCGATTCGCCGCCCACGTCGAGCGCGCGATCATCGGCTATTACGAAACCCTTGGCCGGACCTGGCAACGCGAAGGTGGGAACCCCGACCAGTTCCACGTCGTCCGCGACTTCCGGATCGAGTTCCTCTCCCCCGTCGCAGCCCCCGGCGAGATTCGGATCGACGTCTGGGTCGAGCACCTCGGCTCGACGAGCTGCATCTACGGATTCGAGTGCGCCAGCCTCGATGCGCGGACCGTTCACGCCCGCGGCGAGCGCGCGATCGTGAAGGTCGACCCGCGAACCGGGCGCCCCGCGCCATGGAGCGAGGAGTTTCGCGCGGCCCATCTCGAGCTGCGTAAGGAGCTCCCGGCGGCGCCATGACCCCCGTTACCCTCCACCCCGAGCGCGCGAAACAGAAAGGCGAGCGCACCCGGCGCGCCATCCTCGAGGTGGCCGTCGATCTCGCCTCGGTCGAAGGCCTCGAGGGATTGACCATCGGACGTCTTGCCTCCGAGCTCGACATGAGCAAGAGCGGCCTCTTCGCCCACTTCGGCTCGAAAGAAGAGCTGCAGGTGGCGACCGTTCAGGCGGCGCGCGACATTTTTCTGGAGGAAGTGATCAACCCTTCCCTCCGCGCCCCCCGAGGGATCGCGCGACTCGAAGCGCTCGCGGACTCGTGGATCTCGTACGGCGAACGGAAGGTATTCCGCGGCGGCTGCTTCTTCGACGCGGCGGCGACGGAGTTCGACGGCAGGCCGGGCGCGGTGCGCGACCTGGTCGCCCGGAACTGGGCAGACTGGCTGGCGATGCTCGAAACGGCCGTACGGAAGGCACAGCAGGCGGGAGAAATCGACCCCGCCGACGATCCCCGGCAGATCGCCTACGAAATGAACGCCCTCACCACCGCCGCCAACAGGAGCGCCCAGCTTCTCGGCGACCCGACGGGATGGAAGCACGCTCGACGCGCCGTTCATCGGCTCCTCGCTTCCGTGCGCACCAACCGCTCCGGCCACTCGAGCGAATGAAGACGTCGCGACGGGGTAACGTCGCGGAGTCAAACCGAAGAGGCGCGCGACGTCCTGTATAGTTGCCTGAACCACACCCAATCCTGGAGGTGTTTTGAACCGATCGATGATTTCGGGGGCACTCGCTTTGTTCTTCGTCGTACGCGCCAGCTGCAGCCCTCGAAGCAAGAGAGATCCTGGGTGATCCCCTGACCCTCGCCTGTCAGTTCGGATCATTCTCAAGAAAACAGGAGGCGTGATGACCTTTCCAACGATGAAGCTGTTGACCCTGTTCGCAATCCTGCTGATGACGCTGGGATGCGGTGCTCCCGAAGCCGAGACCGAGTCGGTCGCGCTCCCGCAGGGCGACGAAGCGGCCGTGGAAGAAACCGGAGAGGCACAACAGGCGGAGGGCGGCCTCGAGCTGCCGGAAGGATTTCCGGCGGACTTTCCCCTTCCTCCCGACTTCGACATTTACGAGAGCAAGTTCGTGGCGGGAAGTCCCACAACCCGAGCGAACTACCTCGTTCGGGGCCGGAGCTCCGCGGACCTTGCTGAACTGGTGACGTTCTATCGCGAACAACTTCCCCAGGCGGGATTCAAGGTGATCAACCAACCGCCGGAATCCACTCCGTCGGCGAACCCGATGTTCTACTTTCAGAACGACACCTATTCCGACTGCTCGGTTCAGATGCGGCAGGATGGGGAGCTGACCGACGTTCTGATCAATCTGCCTCTGCGGGAAGGGTGAGGATTGTGCGGGCTTCAGCGGACGCTGGAGCCCGCACCCCGTGGGGTCAGGAGCGATCGGTTTAGAATGACGTCCATGCCGGTCATCTCCTGCCCCGACTGCGGTCGCGACGTCTCGACACTCGCATCCGCCTGTCCGCACTGCGGGCGGCCGTCGCCCGCCGCCACCGCGCCGATCCTCCCCTCCGCCCTCCCGCTGATGGGAAAGGAAGAGACGAAGTGGAGCGGCTCGCCCGCCTGGACGCTGCTGGCCGGGCGGATCGCCGCCCTCATCGCGTCCGCCATCGCCATCCCGCTGCTCACCTACCTCGTCGCCGGCACCGCCGAGAGCGCCGAACAGCGAGGGGGACTCATCACCATCGGCTGGCTCATCACCGCGGCGCTCGTCCTCTTTCTCGGCTTCAGCATCGCCGCCGGCCTCGTCATCCTGCGCGCCACGCGTTACACCATCACCGACCAGCGCCTCCTGATCGAGTCGGGACTCTTCTCGAAAGCCGTGGATGAGATCGACATGCGACTGATCGACGACACGCACTTTCAGCAGGGCTTCATCCACCGGATCCTGGGGATCGGCAACGTGACGGTGATGTCCTCGGACAAAAACACCCCGGTGTTCACCCTGCGGGGCATTCGCGACCCCCGCCAGGTGCGCGAGCTGATCAGAACCCATTCCTACCAGGCGAGCCAGCGCCAGGTCTTCACGCGGCCGACGTGAGCCGCGCTTCCGCGGCTCACGTCGCACTGGCGCGCGGTTAATCCGGGATCTCGGGATCGACGAGCTTCGCAAGCTGCTCGAGCGAATCCTGCCAGCCGAGGTAGCACATCTCGGCCGGAATGACCTCGGGCACGCCCTCCTGCACGATGTTGATCTCCGTACCGCAGGAGACGGCCTTGAGCGTCACCGTCGTCCGCATCTCTCCCGGAAGATTTGGATCATCGAACCGGTCCGTGTAGACGATCTTCTCCCCCGGAACCAGCTCGCGGTACTCACCGCCGAACGAATGACCGTTTCCCGTTGAAAAATTCGTGAACGACATCCGGTACTTGCCGCCGACTTCCGGGTTCATTTCGTGAACCGTGCAGGTGAACCCGTACGGCGGAAGCCACTTCGCCATTCCCGCGGGATCGAGAAACGCGCGGTAGACGCGCTCGGGCTTTCCGCGAAGCACGCGGTGAAGTCGGATGGTTGAAGCTGCCATGATCAATTCTCCTTGTCTCGTGGTGGGACGGAGTTGCCGAGCGCCGGCTCCTCTCTGCGCAACGACCGTCAATACGTGATCAGACGACCTGCAGGCCGGAAAATCATCGGCAGGAGCAGGATTCAACTGGAGTGCCGAATCGAATCTCGATGAACCCAACCGCGGACGGGCTTGCCTCCCCTGGCGGGCGGCCGGGCGTAGCCTTTGTTATTTAATGTTGCTATCGGAGGCCCTGAGCACCATACTGGTGCGGTACCGTACATTACGGACACGCCTGACCGGCGAGCCACGACCGACGCGTTTTTTGACGGGGACCTCCCCCTTCGCGCTGCCTGACTCCACTCTCAGACGGGTTCCTCAACCCTGCGCGCCATTTGGCGCGCGAACGTCGCTCCAGAACGTCGCCCGCCCCGGACCTTCCGCGGCGCACGCTCAACACAATGCTTCTGGACAAAAGTCTGAACCGCGCTCGGAATCCGAGGGCGGGCAACGAAAGGGAGACCTCGAGATGAAAAGAACAATTGGCGTGGTGGCAATCCTCGCGCTGGCCGCACTGTTTGGCGCGCTGCCGGCTCTGGCACAGGTGGCACCGTCACTGGGGGTCGCCGGGACGTTCGGCGCGCTCGGAAATTCAGGCGTGACAGGGTCCACAGGAACCGGGACCATTGTCGGAGGCGATGTCGGTTCTTCACCGACCGCAACGATCTCGAACTTCCCACCCTCCTCCACAGTCCCCCCGTTCACCGTCCACTTCACGAATGACGGGACCGTGCAGCAGGCGCGCCTCGACGCGGACGCGGCCTACGACTTCCTCGCCGGCCAGGGAGCAGGGACGGTTCTGGCCTCGCAGCTCGACGGAGTCACCCTCACATCGGGCATCTATTCGTTCACCGGCGGAGCAGCCGACCTTGCCTCCAATGGAACTCTCACTCTCGATGGCGGGGGCATCTTCATCTTTCAGGTGGACAGCTCACTGACCGCGAACGTGGGGTCCAACATCGTCGGCACGGCCGATCCCTGCAACATCTACTGGCGCGTGGGAACCTCGGCGACCCTGAACGGCGCAACCTTCCGCGGAAACGTCCTGGCGGATGCGAGCATCACGGTCGGGGCCGGCGCCAATGTCACCGGCAGACTGCTGGCTGGCACGGGCGCGACGGGCGCGGTCACCATGGCGGGCTCCGGAGGAAACACGATCTCCGGATGCGCCACCACGACTCCGGTCGATCCCACCGACCCGGCGGCAATTCCGACGCTCGGCTTCTTCGCGATGGCGGCCCTGGTGCTTCTCCTGGGAGCTGTCGGCTTCAAGCTCTTCTCCTGATCGCTGCGCCTCTGCGCCGGCTCCGACTGGAGCCGGCGCAGAGAAGAAGCCGGAAGCCAGAAGGCAGAAGTAAGAGCAAAGGCAAAATCCTCGAGTGATTCCTGTTCTTGGGAAGACCGCCTTTGACTTTTCTTCTAGCTTCTGGCTTTCAGCTTCTGGCTTCGCCTTTTCTTCTGGCTTCTGACTTCTGGCTTCTGGCTTGTCTTCTACCTCTCCTCTCTCCGCACGGCCGTTCCCCTTTCGATGTGTGGCAGAGGATCTTTTCCTCTGCCTGCACACCACGAAGCGATCCCCCCGGATTCAACCGCGTCGCAATTCGCGATAACGTAGGCGCCACAAACGGTTGATGGAGGAGGAGCACTCGTGGATCAGTGGCATGTATCAATAGATGGAAAGCAGGATGGACCCTGGCCGGCCGAGGAGGTCGTCCGCCGGATTCGCGCAGGGCAGATTCCGCGAACGGCGCACGTCTATCGCGAAGGGCTGGCCTCGTGGGAGCCCGTCACCTCGCGCGCCGAGTTCTCGGGAGCGTTCGGAAGCGCTTCGGTTCCCCCGCCCCCGCGGGCGGGCGCCAGCACCGCGCATGAGATCGACTACGAAGTCTTCGGCGAGGAGATGCAGTTCGTCGAGATCACGCTCGATCCGCACGAGGCGTGCGTGGCCGAAGCAGGGGCGTTCATGTACATGGACCCCGGCATCGAGATGGAGACCATCTTCGGCGACGGCTCGTCGAAGGGTGGCGGCGGGCTGATGGGAATGGTCATGTCGGCGGGCAAGCGCGTGCTCACGGGTGAGTCGCTCTTCATGACCGTCTTCGCGAACAAAGGCGGCGGACGTCAGAAGGTCGCCTTCGCCTCTCCCTACCCCGGCAAGATCGTTCCGATGGATCTCAAGCAGCTCGGCGGGACGATGCTCTGCCAGAAAGACGCGTTCCTATGCGCCGCGAAAGGGATCTCGGTGGGGATCGCCTTCCAGCGGAAGCTCGGCGCCGGCTTTTTCGGCGGTGAGGGCTTCATCCTGCAGAAGCTCGATGGCGACGGCTTCGCCTTCGTCCACGCCGGCGGAACGATCGTCGAGCGCGAGCTCGCGGCGGGCGAGACACTCCGCATCGACACCGGCTGTCTCGTCGCCCTGCAGCCGCAGGTGAACTACGACATCCAGTTCGTCGGTGGGATCAAGACCGCGCTGTTCGGAGGTGAAGGCCTCTTCTTCGCGACGCTGCGAGGTCCCGGGAAGATCTGGCTCCAGTCGCTCCCCTTCAGCCGGTTCGCGAGCCGCGTCTTCTCCGCCATGCCCGGCAACCCGGCCGGCAAGCGGAAGGGCGAGGGCTCCATCCTCGGCCCTCTCGGCGACCTCCTCGGCGGCGATTGATCGAGGACGAATAGGACCTATAGGACCTGTTAGGACGGATGGGCGTCGCCTATTCGTCCTATTCGTCCTCTTCGTGAGAGCCCCGTCCCCCGCAGGCATCCGCGCTATCATGTCGGTCTCACGAATGCGGATCGACTCGGGTACTCGACTGGGGCCCTATGAAGTGCTCTCTGCCATCGGCGCCGGCGGGATGGGCGAGGTGTGGCGCGCCAGGGACACCCGTCTCGATCGCGACGTAGCGATCAAGATCCTCCCCGCGGCATTCGCCGCGAACGCGCAGCTTCGGGTCCGCTTCGACCGGGAGGCGAAGGCGATCTCCTCGCTCAATCATCCGAACATCTGCACCCTGCATGACGTCGGTCACGAAGACGGGGTGCACTACCTGGTGATGGAGTTGATCGAGGGGGAGTCACTGGCTGACCGAATCCGCCGCGGCCCTCTTCCTCCCGAGCAGGTCCTCCGCTACGGCGCGCAGATCGCGACCGCGCTCGATGCGGCGCATCGCCGCGGAGTCGTCCATCGAGACCTGAAGCCCGGCAACGTGATGATCACCAGATCGGGAGCGAAACTTCTCGACTTCGGACTCGCCAAGTCGGCCGAGCCGGTGGTCCCTGACTCTCAGACTGCACTCCCCACCCGGCAGAAGCCGATCACCGAACAGGGCACCATCCTCGGTACCTATCAGTACATGGCGCCGGAGCAACTCGAAGGTGCGGACGTCGACGCCCGCACCGACATCTTCGCGCTCGGCGCGCTCCTCTACGAGATGGCCACCGGCCGCCCCGCATTCGGCGGCACGACCCGGACCAGCCTCATCGCCGCGATCGTCTCCTCTCAGCCGCCCCCCATCGCTTCGATCGCTCCGATGACACCCCCAGCGCTCGATCACGTCGTGCGCAAGTGCCTGGAGAAGGACCCGGATGAGCGATGGCAATCGGCACACGACGTCGCGAGTGAATTGCGCTGGATCAGCGAGGCGGGATCCCAGGCCGGCCTGGCGATTGGCGCCACCCGCCGCCGTGACGCCCGCAAATCGGCGATCGCCATCGCCATCCTGCTGGCCGGAGTCCTCGCCGGAGTGATCGGCCATCGCTGGTACGCACGACGAAACGCGCCGCGGGAGCAGCCTTTCCAGTACGTCATCGAGCACGGAAACATGAACGAGAGCCGGCCGGCTGTCTCTCCTGACGGCAGGCGCGTTGCCTACGCTCACGATGGCGCCATCGTCGTGCGCGACCTCGGTCGGCTGGAGGCAGCGCCCGTCGCCGGAACCGAGGGGGGAATCGTTCCTTTCTGGTCTCCCGACGGCGAGTGGATCGCTTTCAGCGCCGATCGGAAGCTCTGGAAAGCGCGCCTCGACGGTGGCGGGAAGACCCTGCTCGCCGGCATGGCTCCGTCGATCTCCGCGGGTACCGGGGTCTGGCTGCCGGACGGCAGGATCGTGTTCAGCACTGGAAGCTCCGGACTCTACGAGGTGCGGGATCGCGGCGGCGACGCCCGCGTGATCCTCCCACCCGGCCCCGAGGAGTCCGACTTTCATTTCCCCACGGCGCTTCCGGATGGAAAGGGCTTTATTTTCGTTCCTCACAAAGGAGACCGCTTCAACAGCATCGATCTCTGGGACGGCCAGGAGCGGAAGACACTTCTCGATCTTCCGGGGCAGATCATCGCAAAGGTGGCCTACGCCGAAAGCGGTCACATTCTGTTCGAGCGAGTTCCCGAAGGAAGAGGGTTATGGGCGCTCCCCTTCTCACTCGAACGGATGGAGGTCACCGGCGAGCCATTTCCGCTCATCCGCTTCGGGGGCAGCCCCTCGGTCGCGGGATCGACTCTCGTCTACGCCCCAGCTGTCCCGCCGGTTCTGTCGACGATCGTGGAAGTCGATCTCTCAGGCCGCGTTCTCCGCACCATCGGCGCTCCGCGCCGGGGCCTTTACCCGGTGCCCGCACTCTCGCCCGACGGGCGGTTGATCGCAGTCCCCATTTTCGGGGAAGCCGGGTCCGATCTGTGGCTCTACGACGTCGCCAGCGGCGAGCCGACGCGGCTGACCTTCGAGGAGAAAGCTGAATTGGCCATGCCGGCATGGTCGCCGGACGGAGAAGAACTGGTTTACACGCGGAGCCGTTCGACCGAGGAGTACGTGATCCGCGCGGTGACCGTGGACCGGAGCCGGACGCGGGATCTGGGGAAAGGGTCGGGACCGATCGCCTTCACCGACAACGGCGCGTCGATTCTCTACAACATCCCCGGAAAAGGCTTCGACTGGAATCTCTGGAAAAAGAGCTTCGCGAACGACCAGCCCGGAGAGGCGTTCCTGGCCGAAGAGGGCAATGAGCTCCAACCAGCGATCTCTCCCGATGGGCGGCTGCTCGCCTACAACCACGTGGGGAACATTCTGATCCGCACGCTGCCCGAGCGCGGAGGACCGTGGCAGGTCGCGACCGGTGACGCCTCCTCGCCGAAATGGAGCCGCAAGGGCGACAGGATTTTCTATCTCTCCGGCAACGACGTGATGGAAGCCGCGGTCACGACCACCCCCTCGATCCGGATCGGTACCGCGAGGAAGCTCTTCAGCTTCGCCCACTCTCCGAGCATCTTCGATCGCGAACGCGAGTTCGCCGTCACCCCCGACGATACCTTCATCATGGTCCGGCCCGTCGAGAGCCAGCCCGGCATCGTCGTCGTTCAGAACTGGGAAGCGCTGATCGAAGAGAGGCGGGACTAGGAATGACGTCCCCGTCGTAACCTCCCGATCAACCGAGCCCACTCCACCTCCCTCGCTGGTTCCCTCACTTGATGTCTGGTAGGGTGAATCTCTCAAACACCATCTTCAGAGGCCGTGGAGCGGGTCAGCGAAGAACCGCAGCTGCTGCTCCGTCTCCACTTTCGTCTTCTTCGACCTTGGAGGATCCATGATCTTTTCGAATGGCGGCGGCGCGGTCTCGCGTCGCAAGTTTCTCGCGGTGTCGGGCGCGGCTTCTGCCGGGTTGATGGTCGGTGCGCGGAGCGGCTCGGCGCAGGCGTTCCCCCGAACCGATGCACCTTTGTCTGTGGTGGTGCTCGGGGCCGGGCTGGCCGGACTCGCCGCCGCATGGGAGCTCGACGCGGCGGGACACGAGGTGACGGTGCTCGAGGCGAGAACCCGGCCGGGAGGGCGCGTCCACACGCTGCGCGATCCGTTCGCGGACGGGCTGTACGCGGACGCGGGAGCGGTCGCCTTCTCCACGAGCTACACGCAGGCGAACCGCTACATCGACGCGCTTGAGCTCGAGCGGGCCGACTGGGTATTTCCTTCCGTTCCGCAACTCCATCACCTTCGCGGCAAACGCTTCGCGGCCGGCGAGTCCACGCAATGGCCGTACGCGCTGACTCCCGAGGAGCAGAAGCTCGGTCCGTGGGGACTGGTCACGCGCTATCTGCTCGAGACGCTGCCGAAGGAAGCGACGGATATCGACTCCTGGAAGCGGCTCGCACGGTTCGACCAGATGACTCCGCGGCAGTACCTGCGCGCGCAGGGCGCCTCGGAGGGGGCGATCGACCTGATTCGCGACACGCAGTGGTTCGGACCTTCGATCGATTCCGCATCCGGGCTCGCATTCCTCGTTTCGGACATGGCGCTTTTCTCGAGCGGCATGCCGTTCACCCTCGCCGGAGGCAACGACAAGCTACCGACGGCGATGGCGGCGAAACTCGCGACGCGCATCCACTACGGGACCAGCGTTCGCGCGATGCGGGACACAGGGTCGGGCGTGGAGATCACCGCCACCCGCGCCGGCAGCCCGGCAACGTTCAGCGGCGATCGGATCGTCTGCACTCTCCCCGCGACCGTGATGCGCGGGGTCCGGATCGAGCCGGACCTTCCTCCCGATCAGAGGACCGCCATCGCCGAGCTTCCCTACGCGCACATCACGCGGACCTACGTGCAGGTACGGCGGGGATTCTGGTTCGACGAAGGGGTCACCGGATCGGCGCTCACCGATCGTTCCGCGGGCGGGGTATTCACGCATCCCGCCGAGAAGGGCGGGAGCGCCTCGGAGCGCGCCATCCTGGAGAGCCAGCTCGGCGGCGAGCCGGCGCGTAGCATTCTCGCGGAGAGCGACGACACGATCATCGCCAATACCGTTCGCGCTCTCGAGGAAGTGCATCCGGGGATCGGCGCCCATGTGGAAGGAGGCGTGGTACAGGCATGGAGCCGCGAGCCGGAGTCCCTCGCCTGCCTCTCCGCCCCCGCCCCCGGCCAGGTGACGCGCTTTCTCGAGCCTCTGCAGCGTCCGCACGGGAGAATTCACTTCGCGGGGGAGCACACCACGATCCTCCGCGGAACCATGGAGGGAGCACTCGCATCCGGAGTGCGCGCGGCGCAGGAGGTTCACCAGTCGAAAAGAGGCTGAGCTGCGAAACGAAAGGCCCCGTCCGAGGGCGGGGCCTTTCGTGCGCGGTAAAAACCTCCAGGGCGTCACGCCCGCGCCGTGGTCTCCGACGGCAACGCGACCGATCCAGCCCGCCACCTCGCGGGCAGCGCGAGTAGAACGCCTCCGCCGACAGTGGCTTGCCGCCGATCCCGTTGAAGATCGCATAGCCGAGAGACCTGAAGAGCTCTTCGAAAGTATCGAATGTCGCACGCGGCGGCTTCATCAGATACTCGCACGCCTCGAACAAAACGACGGGGCGGAAGCGAGCCAGCGTTTCAGTCGCGCCGGAAAGGACCGCCATCTCGTGACCGTCCGTGTCGATCTTGAGCAGCGACAGGCTCGCTACGTCGTTTTCCGCGACGAACCGGTCGATGGTCGTCTGCCCGCAGGAGGCATTCTGTGCGGCGCCTTTGTGGATCGGATGAAGCTCCGCGCCGTTCTCGAGCACGGGCCAGCTGCTGTAGGCGACCAGGGATGACTCGGCGGTTTCCTCGGCGGCGACGAAGCTTCGGATCGGTGTGACCCGAGCGGCCAGCTGCGGATTGAGCTCGAGGTTCCGCTGCAGTTTGCGCCAGGCGAAGTCGGTCGGCTCGAACGCATAGACCCGCCCCTCCACGAGGTGAGCCGCCGCCGGAAGCGTGATCGCCCCCACGTTCGCCCCGACGTCGAGAATGGTGCCGTGGGGAGGGACGACGCGACGGATCGTCTGGAGAACGTGCCGTTGAAAGGTCCCGAACAGAAAGAGCGAGAGATCGATCCCTTCTCGAAAATCGACCTCGTAGCGGATTCCTCGACGCCGGATCCGGCGCACCGGCGCGACCCCGACGCTCAGAAGACCCGAAACGATCAGGCGCGCGAAACGGACCTTCGTCGCCGTGCTGAGCATCGGCCGCGAAGCTTAGCATGGTGTCTCTCACCGACTCGCCGGCTTGCATTCCCAGTCCAGATGTTCAAACATGGAAACTCGCCTCGTGGCGAAACCCCTATGCGAGTCCTCGTCGCCCTTCTCCTCCTTCCTCTTGCGTCGGCACCTCTGGCGGCCGGCTGGTCCGCTGAAGCCGAAGTCAGCTCAGCCGCAGGTCGCGATCAGCTATTCCCCGCCGTCGTCGCGACGGCGACCGGATACCTGGCGGCGTGGGAAGAGCGCAAGGGGTTCGGCAGCCGGGTGGTTGTCGCACCCCTTGGTTCGGCATTCCAGCAGGAGACCTTCCCGGTCGCCTCGTCCGCGATCCACCAGGTCGAGCCAGCCCTCGCCTCCGCGGATGACGTCGTGGTGGTGATGTGGCTCGAGTCCGACAGCATTCAGGGGCTCATGGCAACGGCTCAACGATTCACCGCTGGCGGCGCTCCCCTGGACTCGGAGCCGGTGATGCTCGGAGAAGCGGTCCACGTCAGCTACGAATACGAGCGCGTAGCGGCGGTCTGGAGCGGACGATACTTTCTGCTGGCCTGGGCCGGGAGAGAGGGGCTGCGTTTCGTCAGAATGACGAAGGAGGGGATTCTTCTCGATACCGAGCCGCGCGCGGTCCCGCAATCCGAGCGTGTTCGCAGTCTTCCTTACCCAGCGACGGCACTCTATCAACTCGAGCCGGCTTTCGCGCGCACGGGCGATCACCTGTTTCTCGTCTTTCAGAGCAGTTGGAATTCCGGCTGCGTGATCACCTGTCCGGCGCCGCCTCCTCCTGCTCGGATCGAGGGCGTTCGACTCGATTCCGAAGGCAACGTTCTCGATGCCGAGCCGATTGTATTCAGCGAAGGAAATCGCCTTGGCGAAACGCATCCGGAGGTCGCTTCCGATGGGGAACGTTTCGTCGTCCTCTGGGGAGTCTCTTCGGCCTTCGTTTACGGATCTCGAGTTTCCGTTGACGGAGTGGTCGACCCCATCGTGGGGCTCGATACCTTCTTCGCGCGCGTCGAGGATCTCGCCACGAACCGGGACCGCGTCATCCTTCTCACGCTCGAGACGGGATTCGACGGAGGCCGTGACGTGGTGATGCGGGTGATTTCTTCCTACGGTTCGGCCGGACCTCCCCAGGTTGTGGCATCAGGCGTTGCGCCGCATCGCTCGCTCTCCAAGCCAGTGAGGGAGGTCGCGATCGCGACCCGCGAGGACGGCGGCCTCGCCGTCATCGTCGGCCGCGTCGATCCGGCACCGGAGCCGATTCTCCGCCTCTGGTACCGCACCTTCGAGCCGACTCTGCGACGCCGCGCGGCAGTGCGCCGGTAAGCGAACACGGCGAGTGCTCACCTCGCGGACGCATCAACCACGCACCGGAACCCTACGTGGTTCGTCCCGGTGTCGATCGCTCCCGCTCCGCGCATCCCCGGCTCGTAGCGCGAGCAGTACTGATCGGTGCAGAGGAACGATCCGCCTTTCTGCACGCGCTTGGGGATTCCCGGCTCGGCCGGGTCGAGACTGTCCATCGGGCCTGTTGGATTCTCCACGGAGTGCTCACGGGCGTGATGCGCGTGCGTGTCGGGCCGGTACCAGTCCGCCGTCCACTCCCATACGTTGCCGGCCATGTCGTGCAGTCCGTAGCCATTGGGCGGAAACGAGCGCACCGGCGCGGTCGCGGCGAACCCATCCTCTAATGTGTTCATATGCGGAAAGGTCCCCTGGAAGGTGTTCGCCATGAGCCTGCCGTCCGGACGGAACTCGTCACCCCAGACGTAACGCTTTCCCTCCAGCCCGCCCCGCGCCGCCCTCTCCCACTCCGCCTCGGTAGGAAGCCGCTTGCCCGCCCACCGCGCGTAGGCCGCGGCATCCTCCCACGCCACGTGAACCACTGGGTGATCCATCCGCTCCGCGAGATCGCTACCGGGACCCTCCGGATGGCGCCAGTTTGCGCCCGGAACGAAGCTCCACCACCGCAGCGGCGCGCCGAGCGGCACTGCCTCTGCGGGAGCGGTGAAGACCACCGAGCCCGCGACCAGCAGATCCGGCGAGACGCCGGGAAAGTCCTCTGCCGCGGGAACGCGCTCCGCGACCGTGACGTAGCCCGTCGCCTCGACGAATTTCGTGAACTCGGCGTTGGTCACTTCCGTCTCGTCCATGAAGAAGCCGTCGACCCGCACCTCGTGGATCGGTTCCGATTCGGGTGAGGTCATCGATCCCATGGCGAAGGCGCCAGATGGAATCCAGACCATCCCCGGAGGAGGCTCCGGCGGGCGCTGTTCGGGTGGGGCGTCTCCGCTGCACGCGAGTGCGAGGAACATCGCTGCCAGAAGCCCCGTCATCCTGAGGCCGCACGCGACATTCGTGAAACCCGCAGAGCTGGTCCGGCGGCCGAAGGATCTCCAGATGCGAGGAGCGCCATCGGTCTCTTTCACGCGTGCAGACGCGCGTTGGGATGGCCATAAGAATTCGCGCTCGCCCCTCGCGGCTGAGATTCCTCGGCCGCGGCACCGCCCTCCATTCTGCGCGCTCATCGCATGCGGCCTCAGAATGACGTTACTCCGCCGCGACCACGCGCGGCGTCGTCCGCGGCTCGTCGAAAGTCGTGTTGTCGTGATCGTTGTATCGAAGGAACTTCGCGCGCAGCCGCGCGACCTCGCCGGCGTACTTCGAATCGGCGATGAGGTTGCGCTCCTGGCCGATGTCGGTCGCCAGATCGTACAGCTCCGTCGCCTCGTTCTTCCGGTCGACGACGAGCACCATGCTCCCCTCCCGGATCGCGCCGTCGTAGGCGAACCCGGCCTGGTAGATCACGAACTCGTGAATTGGCCCTTTCTGCTTCCCCGTGAGGACCGGCAGCAGCGACGCCGAGTCCATCGCCTGGTCCGCGGCCATCTCCTGCCCCGTCAGCTCGTACATGGTCGCCACCCAGTCGTGGTTGACGACGAGATGGTCGGAAACCGAGCCGGGAGCGACCTTCGACCCGCCGGGCGTGCCGTCGCCCCAGCGCACGATCAACGGCACGCGATGCCCTCCCTCGTAGACCGAGGCCTTGTAGTCGCGGAACGGACCGTTGTTGTCGTGGCGCGGATCGCCATACTGGACCACGTTCGGCCAGAGCGCGCCGTTGTCGCTGGTGAAGAAGATGATCGTGTTCTCGAGCAGTCCCTCGTCGCGCAGCTTGGCGACGAGCGCGCCGAGCTGCATGTCCAGCTCGTAAAGTACGTCCGACGTTCGTCCGCCGGTGACGCCCTCCACTGGCCGGTCGAGAACTTCGGGATCGCCGTCGAAGTCGATCGGCGGCGTGTGCGGCACATGAATGGCCTGCGAGGCGAAGTACATCAGGAACGGCCGGTCGCGTCCCTCGCGCTTGTTGAGGGCGAGGTGGTCGTCGATGAACTGCACTCCCTTCTCGGTGAGGATCCGTCCCACCTGACTGGAGTCGTAATTGATGTCGCAGCGGGCGGGAATCTTCGCCGCCTCGACGATCTCGGAGGTGCCGTTGTTCGTGATCCGGTAGCGGCCGTCCGTCCGGAGGACAGTGCTCCGGTTGTCGGGCGGGCTTTCCGGATCGACCGGCAGATACCTCCCGTTCTCGAAGAAGGCGTACGGTTCGTGCTGGATGCCGCTGGCCAGCAGCAGCGAGTAGTCGAAGCCGTGCTCGTTGAGCGAGTCGCGAATCCCCCGCGCGAAGTCCATCGTATTGAGCGCATCCTTCTCCCGGATCACCTTCCCGCTCGCGTCGTAGACGCTGCCGCCCAGATGCCCCTTGCCGAGAAAGGCGGTGCGGTAGCCGGCGCGCTGGAGGATCTCGCCGGCGGTCAGGTGCCGCCCCTCGACCAGATGCTCCGCTCCGGTGGAGAAGCCCGAGCTGAAGTTGATGTCCCAGCTCCCGCCGGGGCGGCCGTTGCGATAGGGGTTGCTTCCGGTGAGAAGGCTGAAGCGCGACGGGGCGCAGAGTGCCGCGGGCGAATGTGCGTCGGTGAAGCGCATGCCGTCGCGCGCGAGGCGGTCGATGTTCGGAGTCGGCACCACTCCGCCGTACACGCCGACGTCGCCGTAGCCGGCATCATCCGCGAGGAAGAAGACGACGTTCGGCAGGGTGCGCCGGTCGTCGGCGCGCAGGGGCGCGACGGAGAGGAAAACGAAACAGAGTACGGCAAGCCTGACGCGCCTTTTCACGACGACCCCCTTTCCCCGCTGCCTGGCCGATCCCGGACTGACCCGTGGTGACACTCCTCAGACGATAGGACGACGGCCAGAGGTCGTCAATCCGCCTCCGCGACCTGAGAGACGGTCGGTCAGCGGCCTGGATGCGAGCGGCCGGTGCGCTGGACGCATACCATTTCCGAGCAGTCCTCCCAACGAGCTGGCCAGGTTCAAGCCTCGTTCGCGCGATCTCCTCCCAAGGCCCCCCTCCGCTCATTGCAACAAATAACTCGAACATTACCCCCGGAATCCCATCGTGAGCGCCGCCTTCAGGGAGGCCGTCCCGCTCGCCTCTATATTTTCTGTTCACGGTAGGTTGACGCTGGCGTTACAATTCAGACACTCTCGCCACAATATGTTCATCGCACCCCCAAAACGACTTTACTTAGGAGGGCTTTCATGTTCAGCGTGCGATTTACCTCTTTACTTCTCGTGCTGCTGCTCCTCGCCGCGCCCGCGGTAGGCCAGGAGACGCGGACTCACATTGACGGAACGGTCAGGGACTCCTCGGGCGCCGCGCTCCCGGGCGTCACCGTTCAGGCGGCTAACGAGCGAGGGCAGAGCTTCAACACCTTCACTGACGACGCCGGCTATTTCCGCTTCCCCTCGATTCCTCCGGGGACCTACACCGTGACCGCTTCGCTCGCGGGCATGGAATCGGCCGTCACCCGCAACGTCCGCGCGACGCTGACGACCTCGCCGCGCCTCGAGATGACGATGCGCGTCGGAGCGCTCGCCGAAACGGTGACCGTCACCGCCGAAGCCCCGCTCATCGACGTCACCAGCAGCGCGACGGCGACCTCGGTCACCCGCGCGGAGATCGAATCGCTCCCCCGCGGCCGCGACTTCACCGATGTCGTCGCGTTCACTCCCGGGGCGACGAATGATCCGATGACCGCCGGCGGAATCTCGATCGACGGCTCGACCGGTCTCGAGAACCGCTTCATCATCGACGGCATCGACACGACCGATCCGCAGATCGGCGACTCGGCGGTTCCGATGCGCGCCGAGTTCATGGAAGAGATCCAGGTCAAGACTGCCGGATACGCCGCGGAGTTCGGCGGATCCACCGGCGGGGTCATCAACGCGATCACCCGCAGCGGAACGAACGACTGGCACGGCGGCCTTCTCCTCGATTACGAGACGAGCGAGCTGAATGAAGATCGTCCTCAGCTCCAGATTCTGGGCTCCGAGTCGGTTCTGCGCACCGATCTGAACCAGGACGATCGCGAGCGGTTCGATCCGGGCGTCTACCTCGGCGGCCCCGTCCTGCGCGACCGCCTCTGGTTCTTCGGCTCCTACCAGCCGGGAATCACCGACACCGAGCGCACCGTCAACTTCTCGAACGGAGTGACCGAAACGTTCAAGCAGGAGCAGCAGGTCGACTACGCGACCGGCAACCTCACGGCGCTCATCGGATCGAACCTCAGCCTCAAGGCGGGTTTCAGCATGTCGCCTTATGAGACCGAGGGCGTGTTCCCGAGCCGCCTCGGCACCACCTCGATCACCGACCCGAACGAATACCTGAACGGGATCGAAGGCGACCGCGAGACATACTCGCTGACGGCCGACTTCACCGCCACCCCCAATCTCATCTTCTCCGGCCGTGGCGGCTACTACATGACCGACTACCGGAGCACGGGCGTTCCGTTCTACGACGTCATCCACCAGTTCTCGACCGCGGGAGACGATCCGCGCACCGCCTTTCCGACCCTTCCGGCGAGCGTACCGGCGCGCGGCTTCAGCAGCGGCACCCTGATCACCGACGCCACGGCGCGCGACGAGTACGAGCGCACCTCGGGAGCCCTCGATGGAACGTGGTTCCTGAACGCTGGCGGCGAGCATGCGATCAAGGCCGGCTTCCAGACCGAAGAGATCCAGAACGACGTCCAGCAGGGGTACAACGGCGACCGGATCCTTTACTACTGGAACCGCTCGCTGACCACCACCACGGGCGACCGCGTCCGCGGCGAGTACGGCTACTTCCGCCTGCTGAACATCGCGACCCTCGGCCAGGCGTCGACCAACAATGACGCCATCTTCCTGCAGGATTCCTGGACCGTCAGAAACAACCTCACCCTCAATGTCGGCGTTCGCGCCGAGAACGAGCGCATCCCGAACTACGGCCAGGTGGGCCCCGATCCGGCGATGGAATTCGCATACGATCAGAAGATCGCACCGCGCCTCGGCGTGGCCTGGGATCCGACGAACGACGGCACCTGGAAGGTCTACGGCAGCTACGGCACCTACTACGACGTCATGAAGTACGAGTTGCCGCGCGGATCG
>Ga0209347_1001810_pt1 | contig 31545 bp, 27 predicted proteins | sample AutmiccommuBRH23_FD_187382 | JGI IMG/M metagenome (GOLD analysis project Ga0209347, IMG submission 187382) | Deep subsurface microbial communities from Mt. Terri, Switzerland - Autotrophic microbial communities BRH/23 (SPAdes) (version 2) | ecosystem: Environmental > Aquatic > Deep subsurface >...
GGTTTGGTTGCGGCCAATGCCCTTCTCCCTCAACCCCTTCGCTTAATAGGAGTCAGTGTCTGGCTAAGTACGGATCAACTTCATAGTCAAGTTGAAAAACTAGCAACTGAGGTCTTGAGTCTGCTCCACGCCCCTTGTTCTCTGCCGCCTTTTGAGATTATTACGGATTTCATTGGAGCTGGATACGGCCTCCCTACACCTGAGTCTTCTATGGCCCTTATAGAGTGCTTTCGAACTGACGGTATCCTTTTTGACCCCGTTTATACTGCCAAGGGGGCAGCGGCAGTTAAACACTTAATGCAACATAAAAGACAAGCATTCCCTGAGTCCCTTGTCTTTTGGCACACGGGAGGTGGCCCAGCCATCTTTGATCAACATCACTATTCAGACCTTCTAAACTACGCCTGATAGAATTCGAGTCGTTCCCCACTCGGACCACGGAAAAAGAAATTATACCGTCCGTCTCCTAATGACATGGGCTCAGAACTAGTCAACTCTACATGATGAGCTTTTAAGTGCTTAATAGCTTTTATAATATCAGAGACTCGGATCGCTAAGTGATTGACAACTCCATCCTCATACTTGTGACCATCCACGACTTCAACCAGTTCCACGACAGTACCGCCTAATTCCAAAAAGACCAACTCCACCTCTCCGGGTTTAATTCTGTATAAATACTTAAAGCCCAATACTTCTGTGTAAAACCGAATTGCCTTTTCCAATTCCGAGGCTTTAATCCCGATGTGCTCGACTCCAATGAAAAGGTTTTCCATTTCCATCGTTGATTCCCCCTTATTTTCTATTAATCATCCTAGTTATCATTGAACACTCCCCCACCTACGCCACTGGCTAAAAGGAGGGGGATTCTTAAGTTTCATTGAGAACCGCCCTTCAGCCGGAGCCCCTGGGTCTTACCTTCAGTAAATTGTTCCCTTCCATATCTAACTACTCCTGATTGCTTTCAGCCAAGGATGCGGTGAAGGCTTCAAACTCCAAAAGCAGTTGCTTAATGTCCAAGCCCCCTGCGTACCCGGTCAAACTTCCGTTTTTACCGATGACTCGATGGCAGGGAACCACGATCCCCATGGGATTCCGATTGTTGGCCATACCCACTGCTCTCGACCCTTTTGGATTACCTACTCTCGTAGCGATTTCACCATAAGAACATGTCTCACCGTAAGGAATCCGGAGAAGTTCTTCCCATACTTTCAGCTGGAAAGGTGTACCCATAGGATGTAGAGGGATGGAGAACTCCTTGCGTTTCCCGGTAACGTACTCTTGCAACTGACGAATAACTGTACTGTTCGGCTCGCGCTTACGTATTAAAAACTGTTTTGGGAACTGGCGAGACATCCATATCCGCAAGGACTGTTCTTCCTCAACCGACGGTCCAAGCCCTAGCCAGCATAACCCAACGGAAGTCGAAGCGACGGTTACCTCAACTTCTCGGTCTTTGATCATCAGTACTTCTGTCCAAAAAGTAAGGCTTTGGGTTGTCCATAATTCCTGAACAGAATACTTGATTAGTTCTCCATCCTGATAGACTTCCACTAGATTTTGATCGTTTTTTAAGCGTTGATCAAGCTCCATCGGGACGCTCCACTTAGGCCCATTTTCTCTATAGAGAGGGAACTTATCCTGGGGAATCCGCATAAGTGCATAGATTAGTGCCGCTAAACCTCGAGGAAAAGGCTGCTGAGATTCTAAGAATGGCCTGATCCGCTCTTCAAGTGGATCTACTAGATGAGGAGCATTTTGGGCTAGTTGTGCTAGTCCCCACAGCGCACCATCGCATAAGCTTTCATCAACTAACAACCCAGAAAGCATCCAATTAAAATGTCCGCACGTGTCTGGGGAATGAGCAAGGAGACTTCCTATGGCCTCAGATGCATTCCAAGCCGTCCCCCCGGATTCCTCATTGAGCATCCAGAAATAACGTCGCACTAGCTCTACGGCATACGTAGGCACTTCCTTTTCGATTTCATGTACCAAAACCCCTAAGGCCTCTACCGCTCTCCAGAATCCAAGCCCATCTTTAACATAAATTCGTGCCATCAATTTTTGATAGACGTTCCTGTTTTCTGTAGCCCAAATGATAAGTTGCTTCCAATCCCGGCTTTCTAAAACCCCTTCCACATCTCTTTTAGTGGGCATTGGACACCCTTCTCTCTTCCTAAATTTATTTACGTTTCATTCTTAGCACTTGGAATTTCTTTTAATTTCTATTTCTATGTTGTTCCTTATTAAGAATTATCTTATCACAATCTAATGTAACTGTGAAAAATAAAAAAGCGACCCCAAAAAGTCGCTCTAAATTGATTATCCCTATGTTCTCCCAAAAAGGAAGGTCTTTAATCTTTAATTTCTTTATATTTGTGCCAATAAGCTGTTTCCGTCAACACTTCCCCACCAATACCCATGTTACTGTATTCGTGTTCATCTAAGGTTACTGTGAAAGCTGCCATAGGTATTCCTAAAGCTTGGGAAGCAGCTTGACTCATTCCATGAATCAAACTCCTCTTTTGATCGATAGTTAGGACAGGCCCATCAAAGTTAATCATAGGCATTTACAAAGCACCTCCGCAAATTTATTCTTAACTCTCCCTGAGATACAATTTTACAACCGATCCCTTATATAAAATCCCCTTTAAACCAAAAAACATGTAAACTGTACCACACTCTGGATTTTTTTATTTTACCTAATTTTCTAGAAATCTCCTTTAATTTATTGCTTCCAATTAATAATCACTCTGTTACTATCATTTCTTATGATAATCTATCTATCTATTATAAAGAATCCTCTGATAGCATAAAGGGGCGTAACAAAACTCTGATTTGTTACGCCCCTTTATGCTATCATCACCCAATATATCCAGCATAATATATTAACCTTTCTTAGTCCCGCAGACAGGACAGTTCTGCAGTGCGAATGGCACCTCAAGACCACAGGCATCCATAAATTCTGCATTCACCAAAATTTCTGACGTCACCCCATCCGCAGCAATTTCTCCGTTTTTGATCACAATGGTCCTATCACACATTTCGAAAATCATATCTAGATCGTGACTTGTGATAATTTTTGTATGTTTAAAGCTGGTAAGCAGCTCGATAACCCTCCGCCTGGATTTCGGATCGAGAGCAGCCGTGGGTTCATCCATCACTAAAATGTCTGGCTGCATTGAAAGAACCGAAGCAATAGCCGCGGCCCGCTTTTCTCCGCCTGATAACTTGAAAGGTGCGCGATCTTTTAAATGAAGGATTCCAACCAACTCCAAAGCCTGAAGGACTCGCTTTTCAACTTCCTTTTCGTCAAGCTTATAGTTGCGCGGCCCAAAGGCTACATCGTCATAGACAGTGCTCATAAATAACTGGTCATCTGGGTCCTGAAAAACCATACCTAACCTTTGGCGAATCATTGACAGGGTCTTTTTTGTGACATGAACATCTGCCACACAAACTTCTCCCTGACTTGGAAATAGAACTCCCATGAGCAACATCAGCAGCGTGGATTTTCCTGCCCCGTTCGCTCCAATGACTCCCACTGACTCCCCGTGATAGATACAAAAGGACATTCCGTTGACCGCTTTATGTCCATCTGGATAGCTATAATGCAGATCCCTGGCTTCAAGTTTATGATGACTCATCCTATCACTCCCGTTATCACTGAACCTATTAACATCGGAATATTGTAGATCCTCGCTACCGCAAAGAAAAACACCCATCCTGCCAAATAAGCCAAATCCCAAATTCTAATTTCTTTGGAGTCCCCTGTATGGTACTCCCCTGCAAATCCTCTTAAACACATCGCTTCGTAAATACGCTGGGCTCTGTCAAAGGTGCGGAGGATTAGCTGCCCTGCCAATGACCCCCAAGCGCTTCGATGAACCCCTTTCTGTTCCGGAGCTCTTAGAGAATACGCTCTTAAAGTTCGGGCTACCTCCTCCATCAGAACAGAGATATAACGATAGGTCAAGAGCAGTTGGAGTACAAATATACGAGGAATTTTCAATATCCTCAAAGCTCCTGCTAACCGATCCATTCCTGTAGTAGCAATAAGAAGCAGGGCAGCGGTTACTGTTAATCCGCTCTTGATCAAAATAGAAAGGAAAGTAATCCACCCTCTTGAAATTTCTCTTCCACCCAGCAAATAGATTTGCTGGTCGAAGAATGGGTTTAGGATACCTATTCCAATAATGAACGGTGAAACAAGTAAAATCCTTAAAAGTATTGGTTTAATTGGAAGTTCAGCCAAAGTAAAGACCATTACCGGGTATAAAAACAACGGCAGCAAACCAGCAATCTCATATCTTCCAAAGGATACAACCACAGTTAAGAAACTAACTGTGGTCAATAATTTTATCAGCGGATGTAACTTGTGTATCACGGTTTCCTGCCGGGCCAGATCATCAAGAAGCCGCATATTATGCAATGAATTCATGATGTTTGCCATATCAACAATCCAATCTATAATCCAATCGTGAGGCTCCCAACTTCTACAAGTGGAAGTGGTACCCCGCACTCTGCTTCGGTGGAGATAGATTCCAGTTCAATACTCTCCTATGACGATAGTCTCCGGTGGAGAGTATCGCCGAAGCGCACGGCCCTTAACGAATGCTATCGCGCTGAGGATGAGTATCGCCGAAGCTTGCTATCCTAAAAGGAATGTCTAGCGTCGTAGGATAGACTATCGCTAGTCGGATGATTAAGCACTTGCTCTATTTTTTCTTCGTTTCAGCAAACTGATGCCCGCACCCATAAGGGCGGCTAAGGCAAGCGTCATTCCGCCGCCCACTAATCCCGCTGTACTCGTTCCTCCACTTACGGCAGGCCATGCTTCTTCGCCTACTCCTGCACTTTGTTCGATTTCATTTTCCGATGCCTGGAAGGAATAATCAGGCAGAAATGAAGTTTTATTCTGTATGTTAGACATCTGCTGATGTATGCCATCTGACACTTCCAGTTCGGCTGTACCGGCAGTCTTGATCATGGCCCATTCTAAACCATCCGGATTGGAAGAGGCAAACCAGGATAACCCTACCCCAGTGATCACCGCAACAGAGACTAGGCCCGCAATAACCTTCTTAATAGAAACATTTCCAATCGCTTCTCCTGAGGCGGCTCTCTCAATAATTTCTGGCCGTGAGTTCCAAATATACGTTACCACGGCTGCCGTGACAAGGCCCTCTACTGCACCAATAGCTAGATGAATAGGCTGCATTAGTAAGAGAAACATCCCAAAAGGCAACTCAGTCTTACCAGAAAAGAGTGTTTCCAGTACGACCCCGAAAGCACCCATCTGCAGACCAATAACAGCCGTAAGAACCGAGCCTAGGAATATACTCTTCATCGTATACCCTTTTTTCGTGATTGCTTTATAAATCAATGGGTAGGCGATAAAACAAGAGAAAAAGCCCATATTGAATACATTGCAACCGTAGGCTAACAACCCTCCATCAGCGAAAAACAACGCTTGTATTGCAAGGACTGATGCGATAGTCAGAAAACCTGCATAGGGACCTAGTAATATTGCAAGAATTAAACCTCCACCAATATGACCACTTGAGCCCGTTGCTGGTATCGTGAAATTGATCATCTGGGAAGCAAAGATAAATGCTCCCATTACTCCCATTAAAGGAATTTTCTTTTCATCCATCTCGGCTTGAACCTTTTTTATTGAATAGGCTGCAACACCCGCTGTTGCTGCCCACATGATTCCACCAACTAATGGAGAAATCAAGGCATCTGCCATATGCATAAACTATCCCTCCAACATTATAATCATACTATGTTTTTCGTCTTTTCGAGTTAAGGATTTCTAAAAAAACTAAATATTTTATCTTTAGTTGACGAGCTCACTAAATAATGTTCTCTCCTTTCTTTAAAATAAATAAAAAACCACGAAGTTGACCCTTAACGAGTCAAACCTCCATGGTTTTTACATAAGACCTTCATGGTCTCCTTGCTAGTATTATTTTCAATATTCTATCTTTTCTTTGAAATCCCTGCTTAGATGAAAAATAACTTATTCTTAATTATTTAACCCGCTCTACAAACAAAGATATCTACTTACGTAACAGCATTTTACCTTTCACCATACCAAAAGCAACAGCGGCCATTACCCCACCAACTCCAAGTATAGCCCACATGCTGACACCACTCGCTTTATTCTGTTTTCCTTCTTCACTAATTTCATAAGCTTTACTTTCTATGGTATTTCCTTGTTGTTCGCCAGCGGTATTTTGCTCTTGGGCATCAGCCTTCTCTTGGGGAGCAGAAGGTTGATTGCCGGCTGCAACAGCCGTTGCTTGGGTTGCTACAACAGCCGTTGAGGCTGTTGCTACTGCTAGCTGGGGTCCCGAGGCCTCTGCCCCAGCTCCTTGAGCTTGCGTTGTTACCGCACTTTGTGTGTTTTCTGTCGAGACTGCTTGCTCCTGCGGGGCAGTCTGTTGTAGCTGTTCTTGGTCAACTGGTTTAATTGTTTCCGGCACAACTACTGTATTTTCCGGAAGTTGAATTGTTTCCGGCACATCTATCGTATTTTCCGGAAGTTGAATTGTTTCCTCAACTTTAACCGAAGAATGATCATGATCTTTATCTATCATCGCAATCGTTACATCTTTTTGTGTTGCGTCTGATAGTGTTTCTTGAAACTTGTCACGCACACTATTATCCAAGGTAGAAAACTGCGCCAACCACTCATTCATAACAATATTTTTACAAGTATGGTGACAGCACACTACCCCATAGTCAACCATCGTCTGCATATAAACATTACTCAACTCCGTCAAGTCTTCACTAGATGCTTCCCACATTTCCTTACGAGCTGCTTCTAATTGATATCCTACCATTGCCTGTAATGCATATGGATCTAGTTGGGCTCGTACTTCATCGTTAAAAATGTACGTTGCAGCAAGGTCATGCCAATCGCTATCACTGATAGCATCGGTTGTTGCGGCAATCATAAATACATTTTCAATCCACTTAGCCAGAGTTTCCGAACCAGCATAGCCTTCTGCTAGCATCGCTTCTATGAACTTTGGATTGAGAAGACGACTGTCTAGTTCTTGAGACACAAACTCTCTAAGTGTCTGAATTTTTAGATTGTCTAATCCCAAACGAGTATTAGCAATATAAGCTTCCACATCGTTTCCTGAAGCCCATTCGGCAGCTAACGTCAATCCACCTAAATACTGTGCAACATCATCATTATCGAGAGCTCCATAGGTGGAATCTCTAAGTTGAACTGTCACTTGGACATTTTTCAACATATCGATGAACGTATCTTTAGCAGCTTGTCCATAAACAGGCGTTCCATTTTTATCTGTCCCAAAAATATACGATGCCCGAGATAGGTAAGTATCCACCAAATCCTCGCTTGTCTCCCAACTTTCAGTTGCACCTATCTTCTCGGCAAGACCATTCCCATAGGTGCCTGGTGCTGCACTGTATACTCGTGATGCCGCTAAAAATTCTGCATCGTCTACACTTTTACCCTGATTTAAGTATTCACTCTTCAAAGTATCATAATGCTTTTTGATATAGTTGTCTTGATCATCATCATCATTTATAGCTAGTTCCCGAATTGCTTTATCGATTAGCATCATTACATTAGAGAAGGTATCTCGGAAAAGACTCGAAGCTGTAACCACCACATCAATTCTAGGACGCCCTAAATCTTCAATCGAAGTAATCTTATATGATGTGACGTTTCCTGCAGCATTCCACACAGGTTCAACCCCTAATAATCTCATGATCATGGCAACACTTTGACCTTTTGTTCGCATTGTCTCAACTGCCCATAAAACTACCCCAACGGATTCTGGGTAAGAACCATGTTCCGCATAATAAACAGCCAACAAATCATCGGCACACTTTTTACCAATTTCCCAAGATGTTTTATCTGGAACTTTACGTGGATCAAATGACACCATATTTTTCCCGGTTGGCATCACACTTGGATCTCGCACTGGATCGTTACCAGCCTCAGGAGGAATATAACCTGCATTAAGCGCTAATAGAAGCATGTCCATTTCTTGAGTGGTATTCTCTAAGTTAGCTCGTATCTCTGCTTCCAAAGCGCTGCGGGTTGCCGGATCAAAATTCACAATGGCTTTGATCATACCTTCAAAATTGTCGCCTTCAGGTGCCACCCCAAAGGTATGTAAACCTAAAGGAGTTACATCTGCTTCTAAGTCATCCAGATATTGTTTAGATTTTTCTAATGACGCATCAAACTTTTTCTCAAGATCATCTGCACTTACCCCAACTTTTTCCCCGACTCCTTCATTGAGCAGTAGAAAGTTTATCTTGACTTTAATCTTTTCGATATCTTCGGCGGGTAAGCTATTCGCAACTGCAGTATCATATTCATTGGCTAGATTATGAAGTTCTAACAGATTACCATAAAGTTCTGTATTGACTAAAGCTGACGTCAAATGGTCTATCAGTACCGCATAACTTCTGCGTTTGGCTTGGGTTCCTTCACCCGGGTTATTTACGATATAAGGATAAATATTTGGCATATCCCCTTGCACAACATCTGGCCAATCTTCGCCTGATAAACCCACAGATTTTCCTGGTAACCATTCTGCCGTACCATGAGTCCCCAAGTGTATTGTGGCATCTGCTTTAAACTCATGTTGCAACCACAAATAGAAGGCTAGGTATTGGTGGGTTGGAGGTAGCGTTGCTGAATGAATAAGTTTATCGACATCCTCGCCCCAACCCCGCATAGGCTGCGGCCCAAAAAAGACATTGCCATTTATAACTCCAGGCAAAATAATTTTTTCATCTTCTACCATGATATTTCCCGGTGCTGGACCCCAGTCTTTTTCTACTGCATCACGTAATTTTTTAGGAAGCTGATTATACCAGCTAAGATACTCGTCTTTGCTAATTTTAATGATTCCATCTTGGGCAGTGAATTTTTCCAGTTCTCCAGGTGCCCAACCACCAATATTACGTCCTTTGTTAAACATCTCATTAAAAACATTTTCTTCGGTGATTTCTCCTTCAGTGCTTAACGAACCATCTTCATTCACTGTATAATTATTAGCTTCTAACGCTTTTAATATTTCGGTCATACTACTTGGTACATTTAAATAAGAAGCTCCAATGCCAGCTTTACCACCATCATGGTTATAATATAGAACGGCAACTTTCTTATCCTGATTCTCCATCTTGTGTAGTTTCGCCCAATTTGACGCCCTTCCTGCCACTCGTTCTATGCGGTCAGGTATGGCAACCTTTTTGATGATAATTGCACCTGTTGCTTCATCAATATCTAAGGTTGTGGTCCCCCCCATTACTACTGGTTCAATTCGGCCGTCCATCTCCGGCAACGCTACATTCCAATATAAGTCGCCGGAAGTACCGGCCGGATCACTTTCCCATGTTTCTAAATCTTTCGCACTAATGGGTGACAAAACAGGTACATTCATTTCAGTAAATAAATCAATGGTATTTTGTGGGTTTACTGAATCAAAGGCAAACGACGTAGCATTAATAAAGGTATCTATAGCTGGTTCTTTTGTCCCGTCTCCATCTAAATCTCGGTAAAAATAACTACGCACAGATTCGAACTTTTGTTTGGAAGGTGTAAACATCAAAACAACATTATTACCTTTTAATTCCAACGCTTTTAATAGTTCTGTCATTTGGTCATAATCGCCATTGGTATAAGCAGAATCGTAATTCATAATGCCCACCCAAGGTGCCGATGGATCGTATTCAGGTCGGCTTTGATACCAGCTATAATAATCCTCTGGAGTTAAGATTGTACCATTACCCGGCGCAGCAGGATGGTAAGCAAAAATGCCTCTGCTCTCAATGGGTGTTAAATCCTCAGCTGTCGTCACATCTCCTGCTCCGTATTTAGCAGCTAAGAATAATAATAAACGCTCATAGTTATCTGAACCACTGGAAGTAATATATTTTGTTATTTCCTCCGAATCTTCATTGTTAATATATGCTTGGATGGGTAAGTCTTTGACCAGACTTATCGGGAACCCATCCGTGCAACTTGGGGTATAGATTACAGGTACCTTCCCATTTTTCCATTCTGACTCCCAGCTATTGCTCAAAATAGCATAATAGTCATCTGCTATCGTCTCTGGAACCATTTGCATTATTACTGCATCTGCATTTTGTATCGCTTCCTGAACTTTAACTGTATTGGAAGCTACCGCAGCATCAGAGAAAACACTCAATCCAAACTGGTAGGGCGGATCTCTTTTCTCTGTCAAGTTATGGTATGCTTCCACAAGCGGCGACACAAGACTGTCTGAACCTGTAATGAATACAATATTTGTCGGATAACCATCAAATACTTCAACTTGACAAGAAACGCTGATCCCGGTGCAAGCAACAGTAATCGTTGTTATTCCGACACTGACTGCTGTAACCAGTCCGGTCTCATCTACTGTCGCTACTTCCGGATTGCTACTACTCCAAGTTACCGTCTGCCCAGTCATTATTTCATCTAACTGGTTATAAACAGTTGCCAAGACTGTTCTGTTGGCTCCGACGGCTATTTTGACACTGCTGTTGTCTAGCTCAACCTTAGTTACCGTTGCCTCTTCGACTACAACGTCACATTTGGCTTCTACCCCGTTACAAGTTGCTGTAACGGTAGCTGTGCCCACAGCAATACCTTTCATTAATCCATTTTCATCTACTGTAGTAATCTCGCTGTCGCTACTACTCCAAGTTACTTCCTGCCCTGTCATTATTTCATCCAACTGGTTATAAACTCTTGCCAGGACAGTCTGATTCGATCCAATTGCTAATTTTACACTATTGTTGTCTAGCTCAATTTTAGTTACTATTGCCTCTCCGACTGTAACTTCACATTTCACTTCTACCCCGTTACAAGTTGCAGTAACTATAGCCGTGCCTTCTACAATAGCTACCACTAACCCATTTTGGTCCACTGTAGCAATCGCTGTATCACTGCTACTCCAAGTTACTGTTGGATTATCTACGACCACATCGTTCTCTTTTACCACGACTGTGAGCTGCTTGCTGTTCTCTGGTTGTATAGTCATATTATCAGTACTTAGCTCCATAGTAATAGCACTTGGAGTCACTTCCATCAATTTCGACGATAACTCCGGCACCACTTCCGGTGTTACTTCCGACGTTATCTCCGGTGCCACTTCTGGCGTTACTTCCGACGTTATCTCCGGCACCACTTCTGGCGTTACTTCCAAGGTTATTTCCTGCAATACTAACGGCGGCGTTATTTCCTCAGCATTACTAATAGGTGGCAAGTAACTTAAAAACATCATAAACAACATCAAAATTGCGAAAAATTTCCGATACTTACTTAAGGCGTTTTTATCAAGCATTCTCTTTCCCTCTCCTCCGTATTTCTGTTTATCTTTAGTTGAACGAGTTCACTCTCCTACTGGTTGCACCATAATTAGCTTACCTGTTTTAGGGTCTTTAAACACTGTCCCCATTTCCTCAAAACCGCTCCCTGTTTTTGAATCAACTTGCGGTAAGCTTTCCATTTCTTTTCCCTGTTTTACATCAACAACTGCTTGTTTTGGTTTACCGGAACTACTACTAGTAGGACTGACATTATAAACATTAACTAGTGCAACTATTAAACCTACGCTAAAAACAAACATAACATCCGCTAGATTAGCCAAACTACTTAATGGATTAAAGTCTTCCTCCGAGTGCAAGTTTCTTCCCCGTTTGCGCAACATACTCTCTCACCTCAATAATTGTTTCTAAAATCGCATCCAAATCATTTAAGTAACGTTCATACCAACGCCGACGCACCTTAGATATGGTAAAGGTTAAACTACCGGCAAACACACCGATGATGGTGGCATCAAAGGAAACAATCAGGTACTGGGCCAACATGTTGAAATCTCCTTTACCTAAGCCTACCAGACCTGGTCCTAACGGAATCAACGTACCCATTAAGCCCAGCAAAGGACCCATTTTAGATATCAGGTCTGTTTTTTCGGTTCTTTTAGTAATTAATTCTTCTTGCTGAGATAAGAGACTTTGAGCAATTATTCGTTGACAAGTTCCCTCAACAGAAGTTAAGGTCATGAATTCAGTGACAGATTTTTTTAGATTTATAGGCAATTTACTATTTTGCACATAGAGCTCAATACTATGGGTATCTTTTAAATCACTCAAGAATTTTTTTGTATTAAACGTATGTGTTTTTTTCTGCCCAAACATTTCTCCGACAAGGGCACCTGTCTCGACTATAGCTACGACAACAAAATAAAGTAAAAAAGCGTAACAAGGTATCATTAAACTTTGGGAAATAATATGCATAACTTGATTCAAATATTGAGAACCACCCATAACCATTTCCTGATCATCTCCTCCAACTTAAGCTATTGATACAGGTTGACATTTCTTTACCAAACCCCAACGTAAATAGAGCAAGGAATCCAGCGACAGATGATAGCAATTCTTTTTTGGAGCATAATACCATCGGTATAAATGTGTCTTGCATGGTTGCCACTATGTTAGGAATCAAAAAAGCACATAACAATGTAAAAACGCCTAAAACCAATAGCCCTTGATGGAAAAAACTTGCTACACTAAAATTGAATCGAGTCAAAAATCTGCGTAAAATCCAGCTTGCCAAGACGATACCTAAAGCAAAAGCAATCCCTGTAGTTATAGAGACTGCATACAAAGGGACCTTTAAACCACCTGCCGTGTAAATCACAGATATAACCAGAGCTCCTACACAAAAGGGACATGGTAAGAACCCCAGCCAATAACTAATTTTTTGTTTTCTTCCAAGGGGTTCTGTTTCGGATGTATGTTCCAAACCCAAGTATAGGAAAAGCAAACCTGTTATACATGCAAACGCAAATGTATACTTGTCAATAAAATGTCCAATAAGTTGATATTTGCTATTAAAAATATAACTTAAGAAAACAACAGAACTGCCAAAAAGTGTTGAATAACCAGCAATTTTAGGTATGCTCAACCAGGAAGACCCTAACACCAAACCTGTTTTGATGCTTAGAATAAGAAGGGCCACCAACAAACTAAGAATTAACATTTCTTCACCTCCTTTCAGTAATCTTGCTTGGACATCTAAATCTTCCCGCCAAAAATTAAGCCACTCAACATAAAAAGCCTCACAACCGATTGGTTGAGAGGCTAAAAGTACTGACGAACATTTGTTCAGCACTAATAATGCCTCCTCCATCGCTCGTAGAGTTATTGGCGTGTAGCATTTAGGCAGGTCTTCTGACTCTGGCTCATCAATGTTTCCTACCTTCCCAGACTCGTCCAGTGGTATAAATGAAACATCTCTCCATTACAGCGGCGGGACCATGCAGGAATTACACCTGCTTCCCTTTTAAACCGAGGTTCTCAAACTTCGGTACCTAAATCCCTTAAGTATTTAGTTTTACTAGATACTAGGTATTCCTCTCCTATAAAATATTAAAGAGACAACCTCACATTACTTATCCTAAATGATAGCAATGATCGGTTGTCTCAGACATCGCGTTCGCTTCTGCTTTCAAGTTACATTCGCATTTTTAAAAGCAGATCCCGCTTGATCAAGACGTTTACCCTTAAAAGGTAGTTTCCCTCGAGAAATTTTATCCAAATCGTAAGATTCCCACTTCTACAAGTGGGAGTGGTACCCCCGGCTCCGCTTCGGGTAGAGTCCATCCTTCGCCGCTGAGTGTACCTTTTGGGATCAGCGGCTTCGGCGATACTCTCCACAGGAGACTATCGTCACCGAAGACTCGATGTTCAACTTTAGTTGAACGAGTTCACTTATGTACACTTGATAATGATAAAAGAAATAAGGCCCTCAAACTTTGAAGGGCCGAATTAACCATAATTCCTGCCTCTCATCCATCGTGAGTAAAGCATATGAGCAATCAGGTCTCCTGGCTCAGGTTCTTCGTGAGTGCCGCCTTCCCAATCTTCTCAGTGGCTATGGCACAAACTTCCCTTTACAGTGGCGGGACCGCGCCGGATTATACCGGCTTCCCTGTTATGATTTCTCTGTGAAGAAAAATCGCTTGCTCATCTATTAAATTTACAAATTAAATGTATCACAAAGATAAACTACGGTCAAGTAAAAAGTGACTGCCTCTCAGAAGTTGTATTATAACACTTTGTCCCGATCTTCCATAACATTCCAAGGTTTTATCTACCAGTTCTTGCTAATTAATTACCATAATTGCTGCTCTGAATAATAGATTCTCATATTCAAGTTACTTTATTGATGCCATCCCAGATCCTCTAGTATTTCTATCCTCTATCCGACATAGTCATATTAAGGATGGAGGTGGGCAAGTGCAGTTTAATCTAAACCAATTGTTTTTTTTTACCTTTATAATTTTCATAATAGATACCTTCGCTTACTCAGTACGGCTTAATTATATTAAAAGTGGGCAATTCGCCTTATCTATGACTTTTTTTAACTTATTTTATTTAATCTCTCTTATTGCACATACTCTGCAAGCTCCTTTGATTGGAGGCTTGATGGATAGTTCCATAAGTCAAAGTATTGATCCTCTTCCTAGTATCCGCAAGGTTATTTTAGTTGCAACAGCAGGAACATTATTTGGGATATTACTTACTCCTACTTTTTTGAAAAACTTCTATAGAGCAGTAAATAAACTTGAACGGACAGGCTCCGTGCCATCGGTAGTCATCGACGCTTTAAGAATTAGCAGTATCCGTAGATTTATCAAAAGTGTTACTTTCCCTTCCAAAGAAATGGTAAATCATCTGCCGTATCATAAAATCCCTACAAGTTTGATAGCTCTTAATACTCTTGTCACTGGAATTTATACCATCGGGATAATGTCAGCTTATTATGCAACTTTACTTGTTGATGCTCAGCATCGCCTTGCCGCCTCAGCCTCAGCAGGAATAATTAATACTGCCGCTAACATTATCTTTATGCTTTTTATTGATCCCAAATCGTCGATCATTACTGATCAAGCTTTAAGGGGAAATCGTCCCTATGAAGATGTCAAAGCCCTTGTCGTTATATTAATGAGCGCCAAGCTAATAGGAACCATAATGGGACAATTCCTCCTTATCCCGGTGGCTCATTTCATTGCAAATATTTATAAGTAACTTCAGTGATATTCCATTCTTCCTCAGCCTTCGTCCTCTACATTTAACCCATAGAGGGATGCTTGATGCGCCTGTACTATTTACTGGTGAGTAAAAATTGAGGTACATGCTGTACGGGGTGTTCAATCATGATAAGTTCGGTTTTATAGACAGACGAAATGGTTTCGGGTTTTAATACGTCGTGGATTTCCCCATAGCTTTGAACATGGCCTTGAGCCAAGAGGAGAAGGCGGTCACAGTATTGACTTGTGAGATTTAAATCATGCAATACCATAATTACGGTGATGTCCTGAGATTGGTGCCACTCCCGAACGTGTTCCATTACAAGCACCTGATGCCCAATATCTAAGAAAGTGGTCGGTTCATCAAGGATTAGGACTTTTGGCTGCTGAGCCATAGCCCTTGCTAAGGAGACCATCTGCCGTTGACCGCCGCTCAGAGTATTAACCCCTTTGCTCCGTAGTTTCCAAAGGCCTAGATTTTTAAGGACATCTTCGACAATCTGTTCATCTAAATGGGAGAGGTCAGAAAGAGGCTTTAACCAAGGATAACGTCCCATGGCAACGACCTCTTCGATCGTGAAGGATAGGGGAGGGATACCTTCTTGCTCCAACACTGCGATGAGTCTTGCTAGGTCCCGTTTTCGATACGAGCCTATAGGTTTACCATACAAGAGGATTTCTCCTTGACTGGATTTTAGTAACCCGCTCATGGTACGAATAAGCGTGGATTTGCCGCTGCCATTCGGACCGATAATCCCAAAGGTCTCTCCGACTCTAACTTGAAATGTGATATTATCAAGAACTGGGATACCTCCGAAATGCTGCTGAACTTGCCATACTTCGAAAAGGTTCATACTTGCCTCCTCCTCAATCCTTTTTTTAATAAGTAGGCGAAGAACGGAGCACCGATAAACGCAGTGATAACTCCGATCGGAATTTCTCGCGAGGGAATGATGCTGCGAGCCACGGTATCTGCCCAAAGCAAGAAGATTGCACCCGCCAGGGTGGATAAGGGCAATAAAATACGGTGATCAGGGCCCACTATTAAGCGCATTAGGTGGGGTACAATAAGACCCACAAATCCTATGATTCCAACTACAGAAACGGCAGCAGCAGTAAGTAAGGAGCCTGCAATTAGAACCCGTATTTTCTTCTTTTCAACATCCATCCCGAGATGAGTCGCAGCGCTTTCTCCCAAGGAAATGAGATTGAGGTCGCGCTGCTGGAGGGATAAGTACAAGAAACCGACGAGCATATACGGGGTAAGCATGCCGACGTCAAGCCACGTACGGTTCGCTAGGCTTCCCATCATCCAGAACACTATTTGTTGCATTTGCTGTCCAGAAATAGCAATCAAGAACGAGATGGCAGCACCAATTAACGATTGAACAACAACCCCTGCTAGGATTAAAGTTTCACGGTCCCGTTGACCATGATGACTGGCCAGGGCCATGACGAACCAGAGAGAGAGTAAGGCGCCTATAAAGGCAAAAAGAGGAGTGGTGAAGTATCCAAGTAGGGTTAACTGCCGAAAAAAGAGCATTGATGTTGCCGCCCCAAAAGCTGCACCCACAGATACACCCAGAATGTAAGGATCCGCAAGGGGGTTACGCAACATGCCTTGAAAGGCAACCCCTGTGGAAGAAAGCATAGCCCCAATAACAATAGCCAAGAAAACCCGAGGAAGTCGCAAGTCCCAGACAATAGCGTCTTGGGCCAAAGACCAGGTGGGAGTCAGGTCAACAAAAGGAAGGTGGCTGAGAAGAATTTTAAGAGAAAGTGTAAACGGCAAATGAACTGAGCCGATCATGACACTTAACACAAGGGACAAAAGGAGCAGTGCGCTAAGGCCACTAATCCATAATATTCGTTTAGTTTTCAGTTTTTGCTCCATAAAAATTCTACACACCCTTACCTGATGAAATTATTTGAAAAGATCAGGATACAATGCTTTAGCAATTGATTCTAATCCATCGACAATTCTAGGCCCAGTGCGTGTTACCATGTCACTATCTAACTCTATCACGCGTTTGTTCTTAACAGCCTCCACGTTTTGCCAGCCTTTACGAGCGATAATGTTCGCAACAGCGTCTTTTTGATAGTAACCGTAGGTTGCGAAAATCACTTGGGGATCCTTAGCAAGGACTTGTTCACTATTGTACTGTCCCCACCCTTTGACATCTGCCGCGATATTGTTACCACCCGCCTTGGTTAATAATTCATTGAGAAAGGTTCCTTCTCCAGGTGTGTACAGGTTCTCATCAACCTCTGTCCAGACCTTTAGTCGATCAGAGTCCTTGATTGTTTTTATTTTTTTTGAGATGCTTTCTTCTTTTTCCTTCATGTCAGAAACGATCTTGTTTGCTTGTTCTTGAGTGTCTGTTAGCTTTCCAAAAGTTTCGATGGTCTGGTAGGTTTCTGCGAGGGTTTGAGGGTTAATGGTGATGACCGGAATTTTTAGATTTCGGATGGCTTCGATGTCCTTTTTGTCATTGTCCATCAAACCCATAACAATAAGGTCAGGATTTAATTTCAAAATCTGTTCGGAATTCGGATGTATGCTGTCCTCAAAGACATATTCCACTTTGTTCTGAACGTCTATAGGGTAATTATCCCATTTTGTGATGGCGACTACGTTGCCCCCTAATCCCAGAGTAAAGAGGGTTTCAGTGGCGGAGGGAACCAGGGAAACGATGCGTTTCGGTTGTGCGGCAAAGGTCACACTGGTTCCAGAGTCATCGTTGATGGTTAGGGGATACGTTGTTTGTGCCGTCAGAGTTGGAGTCACGCCAGTCGGCTTGTTTTCTTCAGATGTTGTTATTCCGCAACCAGTGAGGAGAGTGAAGGAAAGGACTAGAGCAATTAATGTGAGAATCTTTTCCTTTAACATAGTTTAACTTCCTTTCTGTTGATCTCGGTTATAACAAAAACTAAAAAACACACTCCTAATGTGTTTGGGATCGCCATGACAACTTTTTCATAGCGTTCCCCCAGAGGGGCCCAGTTAAAAGGCAAAAATTCATTATTGACTCCTCTCTTAAATAAAGGGACAACCCACATCGCCAATCATAAAGACAGCAATGTATTGGTTGTCTCGGACGGCACGCTCTCTTCCTCTTTCGAATTGCATTCGCATTTATAAAACAAATCCGCTTTACCTTTAAGGTCAGTTTCCCTTGGGTCCAAATATATATAAAAAAATATATAAAAAGCCCTCCAAAACATGAAGGGTTACATTAAAACAATTCCCTCCACCCATTCATCGTGAGTAAGGCTATGAGCAACAGGTCTCCTGGCTCAAGTTTCCTCGTTTAGTGCCTCCTTCCCAAGTCTCCTCAGTGGACGTGGCACAAACTCCCCTTTACAGTGGCGGGACCGCACCGGATTTAAACCGGCTTCCCTGTTATGATTTTTTCTCTAGAAAAAATCCTTGCTCATTCTATTAAATTTGTAAATTAATGTATCACAAATGCAATACACAGTCAAATACCGACCAACGATCAAAAAACCATTGACAGACATATTTATCCATGCTAGACTTAAATTAAATAATTAAATATCGTAAAAAATGAGTACACTTTCTCTTGTGTTGAAAGGAAAGTGTTTAAAAGAGAAGTCAGTTTGATTCTGACGCGGTCCCGCCACTGTAATAGTGAGTAGTCTTACAAGATGTCACTGGATTTTATCTGGGAAGACGTAAGGCTGTGATGATCTAAAGCCAGGAAACCTGCTCGTTTTAATTTTTCTTTAGCGCCCACGACGGATGGGTAGGTAAGGATATTTATGTTATTTGCATATTTATAACCTCCTGCTCTGGGTGCGGGAGGTTTATTTATTTTTAAAACAAGGTTAGGTATTCCAAACGAGATATGTCATCTATCCTTGACATACCACTACATGATAATCGACAAGAGCATTGATATGATGTGTCAGTCACTTACGCTGAGTATTTCTAAAGCGGAAACATGTGTTAATTAGCATACGTGGATGGGAGAGAAATGTCATGATTACAGCCACTGTTCATAGCTTAGAAGGGGTTGTCTGCAGACTTGGGTTAGACCCACTCTTTGTTAACCGATTCATGGAGGATTGGATACAAACTGCACATGAGGTATCCTTTGAGGAAGCGACTAAGGTAGCTAGTATTTTTAACAAAATGAAATTCACTAAGTATTACTTAGCCCCAGATCCTACAAAAGAGGGTTATCAAGTTGTGCTCATCGTGAGAGATAATCGAGTAATTACTGTACTTACTCAATTAACTAATTCTCTCTACGGTGTACCTGAAGCTCAGACGGTGAATGGTACACGTATGATTAGAACACTTGGGGGTGAACTGTACGAAGACACTAGCAACTGGGTTAGACAACTTAGAAGAAAACGCCAATCGTTTGGAAGGATATGTAAGTAGAGAATTTGCGAATTTATATAGAACTTATCTTATTCCTCTTAATACTCAGCAAAACAAGACCATGGAGGTCATGACTAGATATTAAGTCTTGTCATGACCTCCATGGTCTTGTTCGTTGCATGTGGTCATTCCATCAAGCCAAATTTAACCTTTATCCTGTTTAGCTTTTTTATCCAAGGCTTCGCCAACACAAAAAGGAATATAAGGGTTGACAAGGCGTGAGTAAAATCAAACCAAAAACTTGATATGTAGGCCGCTGCTATAGCTTGCCATGTAATAGGATTGATAAATCCAATAATAAACCAGAGATTCATTACCCATCCAAAGGCAAACCCTGATAATAGTCCATAGGTTGATAAGCCTAATTTCCCTTTGAGAAAACCTCCATTTCTCAATGTACCTGCGACAAAACCGATCATCCCCCAACTGAACATTTGCCACGGGGTCCATGGACCTTGTCCGAAAAATAAATTCGAGGCCACTGCAGCTGTAGCACCTGTCAAAAATCCTGCCTCAGGTCCGAAGGCCATAGCTGTTATTATTATAATTGCTGATGTGGGCTTAAAATTGGGAATTAGGGCAAAAGCAACCCGTCCTAAGGTCGCAAGAGCAGCCATTACAGCAATAACAACCAATTCTCTGGCTTCAGGCCTACGGTTTTCAAATCTTATGAAGAACGGAACCATCGCAAGGATCATAAATAACATACTTAATAAACCGTAGTTCTTATCGCCGCTTAACGTAGATAACACCAACAATAACGGTAATAAAATTATTAACATACTTTTCACTACTTTTTTCAAGCTGCTTATACGCTTATCTTGCATAGTTTAATCACTTCCTCACAGGTCACTGCATTGGGGAATATTCCTCTAGCTATCCGGTTGGCAGCTGTCGTATAAAAATTGTTTCCTGCAAAAAACTCATTAGAGTTTCCTTCTGATACAATATCCCCGTCAAACATCATGGCACATTTATCTGCATACTCCGCCGCAAACTCGATATCATGAGTTACTAAAACTATTGCAACATCTTTACTGCATAAATTTTTTAGAATTTTACCTAATCCTTCCTTAGACTCTGCATCTAGCCCCTTTGTCGGCTCATCTAATAACACTATTTTGGGTTTCAATAATAATAGCTTGGCAAGTGCCACCTTTTGCTGCTCTCCGCCACTTAAATCATAGGGATGTCGTTTAAATAATTCAGTAATTTTCAATTCTTTGGCGATCCTGTCAATTTCGACTCGTAAAGCATCCTTATCCAGTCTAAGAATTGTTGTAGCCTCTTCAAGATCCCCTAAGACGGTATCGCATACAAATAGAGCTTTTGGATTTTGAGGTAAAAGAGCTATATTGTTTTGATAAAGCTCTTTCCCTTTAAAAGTCTCAATTTTTTTACCGTTAATAACAACCTTTCCTCGATACTGTTTTAGTAATCCTGAAATCACTCCAAGCATTGTCGTTTTACCGGTTCCGTTGCCACCTAATATACTAAGTATTTCCCCAGAGTAGGCATTAAGGGAAAATCCCCTTAAAATGTCATTTCCTTCCTTGGAATACTTAAACCATATTTCTTCAGCTTTAATGACAGGTTTTTGCGTTTGAACTCGATCATTATATTGGTTGTCTAATAATCTCTCTACTGGGATCATATATTCATCGAGCCATTTTCTCCCGTCCCTCACACTTAAAGGACAATTATTGCCCAACCTTATCTCGCTATAAATCCGAATCGCAGAAGGTAACCCTTTAAACATAGTATATTTGTTATTCCTATTCGCTAATAGTTTGGCTGTTTGCTCTGGTGTATCAAAGGAAACTATTTCTCCTTTTTCCATGACCACAATTCTATCCGCCATAAGAAATACTTCTTCAAGTCTATGTTCTGTTATAATTACAGTAACTGCTAATTCTCTATTTATTTTTGCTATCGTTGCTAGAAAATCTTGAGCCGCAATTGGATCTAACTGAGCCGTCGGTTCGTCCAAGATCAGTATCTTTGGTTGCATGGCCATCACCGAGGCCAAATTCAAGAGTTGTTTTTGTCCGCCTGACAATTCATTAACAGATTTTCTAAACCATCCATCGATGCCAAAGAAGCTCGCCATTTCAGCAACCTTACGACGGATTTCGGGAGTACTAAGCCCTAAATTTTCAAGACCAAAGGCCAATTCGTGCCAAACAACATCTGTCACTAGTTGAGTTTCAGGATTTTGCATCACAAATCCAATTTCAGATGCTGCAATTTTACGATCTAATTTTTCGATATCTATGCCTCGATAATATATCGTACCGGTCTTACTCCCATGCGGTGTGATCTCACGCTTCATATGCCGTAAAAGGGTACTCTTACCACAGCCTGACACACCACATACTAAAACAAACTCGCCTTGATTAATGTCTAAGTTCACACTTTCGAGTGCTCTTTCTTTGCTATTAGGATAGGAAAAGCCCAAGTTCTCTATTTGTAAGAACGCCATTTGTAACTCTCCCTTACTTCGATAATAATAGGTAAAAATGCTAGTACAAAAAACGCTATGTATAAGACAATAGCCTGGGTTGATAAATTCAAAGGCATTATTGACGGATAAAATTGCATTGTCCCATATCCTGAAAAATACCCTGCAAAGCATATTCCCGCTAATACGCTAATCACGCCTAATACCAATCCATCCCGCTTATCAAATTTAAATAGTGAAAATGTATTTCTATTTTTCAGTCCATATCCTCTAGCCTTCATTGAATCTGCCGTTTCAATCGCATCCTCCATTGACCAGCTCAGCAGTATTGATATGACTCTCATTCCTTTTCTTACTTTTTCGATTAGATTTCCTGTACTTTGATCTAACCCTATCGTATGTTGAGCATTGGATATTGTCTTGAGTTGATAGTTTAGTTTTGAAATCATTCTAATGGTCATTGTAATAAGCAAGGCTACCGCGGGAGTAATCTTGGCGAACAAATACAAGAATTTATCTGATGTAATGACTTTATGGTAACAAGAGAACCAGACAATAATGGCGACCAGAGACGCCCCTGAACATATTCCATAAAGCATAGCTTCTAAAGTAATGGGATTATCCATGAAGAAAAACAAAATTGTTGTTCCTCTATGATTAAATAAAGGATTACTAATAGCGATTAATAAGAACATGGGAAGGAAAAGTAAGAGACTTAACTTCACGCCCCTTCGTCCATTTATTATTAAAGAGAAAATAAGGGCTGAACTTAAGGTTCCCCCCAAAAAAACCGGATGCATAAAAAGCATCGTAAAAGCTAAGATAATTGCAAAAAACGCAAAGCTTACTGATGGATGAAACGCTGAGAATGCTCTTTTCAATGCTGCTCTCTCCTTCCTTCCGTATCCAATCTCAATCAATTTTAATGCTGTAGCGGTTACTACTGTTTTAAATCCTTACCCATATTACAGGTATAATTCCATTCAATGACGTCACCATTTTTTAGTTTTGTATGGTTGCATCCATAGCTTGAATACTTTGTGTTTACACAATACATCCATCCGCTTAAAGGTCCGCTGTCAAACTCATAGAGATTATTAATACCTTTTATATAGGGTGTTCCTTTTGAACCTTCATACTGTAAGTGAATCTTATTTTCGCTAGTAACCAGCTTCAATGCATCAAACACAGTTTCTCCATCTTTAAACTCTACTTCTGTGGCAGGTAAAATAATTCCATTAGCAGGAACTACATTTTTAAATTTTTCCTGTTTATCTAAACCTTTAGCAACTGCAGTAGCACAGTTGATGGCAATAGTTATTGTATTCTTGTTTATAGTTTCAGGTATTATTGGAATCGGGACTTGAATTGCCGATGTTTGCGAGGACGGATTAGTTTCAATAGTTGTCGTGGGTGCCGATATGATTTTGCTGGCATCTTTTTGACTTAGGGAGTTATCTGTCGTTTCGGACATATCCGCTTCATTTGGTTTAACTTGGGATTTATCGCTATCAGATGAATCATTCTTATTGTCTGTCTCAAGAGAATTATCCTCTAATTTAGTTTCCTGAATATTGCTTGAAACCTTATTCACGCTGTCATTAAGCAATCCTGTTTCAGCGTTCTTATCAACGCCACAGCCCGTCAAAAGAAGGGCAGCCATTAACAGAAGCATGGAAAGAAAAAATGCTAGCTTTTTCAAATTAATACTCCTTCCTATAAACACCTTGTATATGAGGGTCCTCATAGATCATAGATCATAGATCATAAATCATAAATCATCTAATCGTAATGGACCCTCATATATTAGATATGTGATTTTATATACGTTAGAATGAGCTTGATTAAGTCTCGGACATTAACCGAAGCTGTTTAACTATCAGGGTTTCTCGGGACGAAAATCATATATGGAGTTCTTTCCGTCCTTTAATCTTACATAAGAGGCTAAGGCAAGGAGCGCTTGCTCGGAAGCAGTTTTATCCGAGTTTCCATTAAGAACATGTTTAAAGCCACCATCTGCAGATTTAAATTGAAGCAAGGAACTCAAGAGAGTCTTATTATTTTTGATGAACTTCGGGTTGGTATCAATGTCGATCCCTAGGGCAGACAAAGCGATCATTGTTTGACTAATGCTTTCACTGCTGGTAGTGCCTTCGAATTCGAATCCTCCCTCCGAATTCTGCAGGGCGGCTAAGCACGCTATTGCCTTATCCACAACCACCTGTACCTCAGAATGGCTGTCTGTATAGTACGGGGCTAAAGCCTGAAGAGCCATCGCTGTAATATCCGGGTCACTACTACCCGTTCCATCTAGAGAAAATCCGCCATCTGACAGTTGCTTATCCAAAATGAGTTTTAAAAACTTTTCAGGCGTCCATTGGGCAGTGGCCGGCAAATCGTAATCAAAACTGTTCAGAGCAATCAGGGCATAGATTGGTCCATTGATACCCTGGGCTTCAACATCAGAATAATTGCCTATCTCGGCAATTAAGTCCTTTCCTCCGAAATCACGAGGATTTCCTTTTGCCGCTCCTACTGCCATGCTCATTCTGGCCAGATTAGTCACTTTCCTGCTGAGGGAATTCCAATCTTGAGCAATGGATTTCTCGTTTTCCGCCAGATAAGAAGACAGCTCTTCGTAGCGTTCCAGCTGACCCAATCCGATCGTGGGCCAATTATAGACAGTGGGATCAATGATTTCACCAGGAGCTGCTTCTGCAAAGGCCGCTTGGATATTAGCCTTTTCCCAGGTTGCCAAGTGATTTATTGTTTCATCCACCTGCTGGCGTGTTATAGATCCTTCCTGGTGCTGGGCTAAGTTAGAAACTAGCGCACGCAGCTTATTTTCCTGATCTGCACTGATAACCCCCTCTCCTCCAACAATGATCAACTCCGAGATTGTTCCTTTATTGGTGGTCAGGAAACTCGAAGTGGCTTCCGGTATTGTAGTATCCACCATAATAAGCGGAGATAGAGAGTGGGCTGCCAAGTTCCCAGCTGTTAAGGCATCTGCAAAATTCAGACCTGTCACAACATAAACCCGATCCATATTAAGGTTTAGCTCCTGAGCTAGAGCCGTTGCCGTGGCATAACTGTCACTTCCGGCATAGCGCACCACTCCCGGCAAACGCTCAGTGATGACTTCAGGTATGACGTAACTGCCACCCACTACTATTGTAGAAGTGACGTTTTGAGCTGCCAAGGCTTGAACTGTAGAATCAGGGAGAACCAATCTATCCGTAAACAGAATAGGGATCCCATGATAAGCAGCATAACTCGATACAGCCAGAGCATCCCCATAGCAATTTGGGCCACCGTTGGCAATGATGGCTTTACCCGTACCCAAGCTAGAGGCAATCAGAGCAGCCGTACTATAACTGTCTGACCCACCTATACGCAACACGTTGTCTGCTCCATAGAGATTTTCCAACTCCGCTTGAATAGCCTGAGAAATAACCGCTGTACCTCCTATCAAGGTAATCTTCTTAGGTGCCATTTTCTTTATTTCTTCTCTTGTTGAAGGGGTAAGACTATTTTCCTCCGTTAACAGAATTGGAGCATTGAGCTTAAAGGCTAGAGGTATGGCGGCCAAGGCATCCGAAAATGCATAGGCATTAACTATAACTACATTGTCTGCTCCGGCTTTCCAGCCCTGTTCAGCTACCACATTCGCCGTTTGGAAGCGGTCAGAACCGGCCAGACGCTTAGGCACGTCAGATACATCTGCCATTACTGCATACGTAGAAAAATGGTAGGTTGGTACAGAAAGAGTCTTCGTGAGGGAGTTATATACGCCGCCCAACTTAACCCAATCCGCTTTAACTGTGTTCCACCAGTAGATGGCTAGTTGCTGAGTCGTAATCCCGCTGGGAAGATCTCCTGATTCCACTGGGAAACTGATGTTAACAGGAGCATTAAACTGAATAGCATCTTCCTGAACCACACCGGCAGCATCTTCGATACCAAACTGACGCTGATACTTAAGAGGGTTTATTACTATGGCACCAGTGTCGGCAATAGGTGGAGTAACCACCTGGCCTATTTCAACTGTGAATCTGACAGGTGTATTCCGATGACTGATGGCTCCCGGCGGTACCGTCAGTTGAACTCCGTCCGCTGCCTGCAGAACCACCTGTTCAGTCGTCGTCGGACTTACCTTAGAAGTGTTTTCCTTAAGTCTAGCCCCTGCTTGTTGTTGAGCAGTGACCTTATTCAAATCTTTTAAAAGTTCTTGATTTCGTTGACTATATGATTCACTTAAATCAACTGGGTTATCTTCTATTGGCAATGAAGGATCGAGGGTTGGACTGGTAGCCTTTCCTCCGCCGCCATCTGAATCCCCTATGTCTTCCCCTAAATTAGTTGTGTATCGCCAGGCCACTGCATCCCCGTCTTCTAAAGAAATTGACGCTGCACCTACTTTGGGGTAATCGCCATTAATCGAGTACATCCAACCGCTTGAGGGGCCATCCTCGCCTGCTTTTGTTCCCTTAATCCTGCTGACATAAAAGGAAGAGCCTGATCCGACCGCCGTCACCTGATCACGTCCGATTTTCCTAACCAAAACCGAATAAGGGGTATCACCATCTTCCAAGGGAACAGTCGTCGTAGGAAGAATAGTTTCGTCCCTGCCAACAACCTTCAATGTGATACTCTCTTCGTCAGGCTGCGTAGACCCTCCGCCGCCTGTCTGCGTAGTATCAGAAATTGTTATTTGCAACGCCTGAGGATTACCGGCACTAAAGACAAAATATACCGTGATTGTTCCTGCCTCTTGTTCGGCTAAGTATTCTTTAGCAATCGTAATACTACTGCCGGCAGTGTCTACCGTATAGTCGTCCCCTGCTATCAAGGTACTCCCGCTATTAGTTACATTTTCTAAACTATTTCCGTTAAGCGTCATGGTTATTTGCACATCCGCTTGATGTTCAGAATTCTTGTCAAAAACAGCCGTCACAGGGATTAGCGAACTATCCTTGTTTTCCTGCGGACTGCTTTCTTTTATTCTCTGCCAGACCGATTCCTGGGCATTTAGATCCCCTAAGGCAATCAAGGACTGAAACGTTGCCATAGCATCTGAGTTGCCTTCGCTATAAGGAGAACAAAAGGACCCGTTTTCTAACTGAAAGGTGAGCAGGTCATCCAGCATGGTTTTCCCGTTCTTTTGCCAGTCGTCTGATAAAGGATCTTCGCCGACAGCCACTAAACCCGAAATTACTGTGGCTATGCTGTTGGGATTAACCGTTCCCCAAGAGGCAAATCCTCCTGTATCCTCTTGTATCCCTTTAAGATAAGCCTTGGCTTTAGCAATAGAATTAGTAACACCAGCACTCGTTTGATGGTTGGCCAATGCCAACAGAGCCATCCCTGTTTGATCAGGATCACTTGTGTTGTAACCAGTTGAGTAGAAAAAAGCTCCGTCCGAATTTTGATATGTCAATAAATTTGCTACCGCTTTTTCTTGCTCATACTGTGTTTTCGCAACATCCAGAGCTACCATTGCCCAGATTTGATCGCTTGAAGAAGCACCGTAGGAACCTGGGAATTCCCCTGTACTACTGTCCTGTGTCGCCTTCAGTTCTGACACGAGGTCACGTTCGTTTAGTGCACTGCTCGGATCTTCTCCCTTGGCTATTATTCCCAGAATATTTCCAGATAAGTTGGTTGTGCTGGTATCCCAACTAGTTTTATGCGTATCACCTGCACCCCAAATTCCTACCATATCCCACCAGGTTGTTGCATTACTATAATTACTGCTTTGATGATAGTTCAGTGCTTTGGTTAAGCTGTTTGAATAACTGTTCTCATCTGATGCCGCATAAGCCGGTTTAGCCCAAGGCATTTGCATAACTAGCATAGAAAACACCATTACAACTAACAACAGCCATGAATAAAATTTTCGAAAATCTCTTTTCATTTGTTTTCATCCCCTCTATATACCTATATCTAGAAAATACCCTCAGCTGCCTTTAACAATAAGAAGCCTCTCAACCGGTTGGTCAAGAGGCTAAAAAATACTGATAATTATAGTATATTGATGTCAGCACTTTTAAACACCTCCCCTATCGCTCGTAGAGTAGTTAGTGTATAAAATGCAGGTAGGTCTTCTGACTCTAGGTCATCAATGTTTCGCGCCTTCCCAGACTAAACCAGTGGCATTCACGAAACATCTCTCTATCACAGCGGCGGGACCGTACAGGAATTACACCTGTTTCCTTTTTAAACCGAGCACTCATGCCCGATACCTGAATTTACTATATAGTTTAGTTCACTCAATCACCTAGGCAACAGAATTTATCTAAATCGTAAGACTCCCACTTCTATAAGTGGGAGTGATACACCTTATTCTGCTTCGGTGACGATAGTCTCCAGTGGAGAGTATCGCCGAGCCGCCTTCCCAATAAATACACTTAGCGGCGAAGGAGGTAGAGTCCCCCACCGAAGACTCGATGTTCAACTTTAGTTGAACGAGTTCACTGGTCCACCCACTTTCTCCTATCTCTAGCCCATTTGCTTTACCGACGGGATAATTCTTCGAGCTCATTTTCAATATCCATAAACTGCACCAGCCACTTAATCCGCTGCTCCCTTTCCGATATAAATTTTCCTAAGAGTTCCCCTCGCGCATCATACAGCACTTGCCTGCGCTCTTCCATCTCCTGAATTATCTCTGGATGTTTCACAAGTTATGCCTCCTTCATGAAAACAAAAAACCCTCTACAGAATGCCTGTAAAGGGATGTGGTTGACTCCGCTAGCCGGATTATATTATAACTTCCCGACATAACCGATACCTCCCCTATCTTCCGTAGGTTCCGTGTTGATCTGTAACGAGCAGGTCTCCTGGCTTAAGTTCATCGCTGCCTTACGTCTTCCCAGTTTCACCCAGTGACATTATGTAAGGCCGCTCACTATCACAGTGGCGGGACCGCGTCAGCTTGACTGACTTTCCTTTTCAATACTTTCCCTTGAGAAAGTATACTCGTTGCGTACGTATTTATTTTTTTTAGGCTATCATACAAGCATAGGCTTGTCAATCCTCAGACTATCTTTCGACCGATTATCCTTTGACCCACCAATTTTCTCAATTATGCTTTTGGTGCAACGAAACGAAAAATATAGGCCTGCTCATACTCACATTCGCAATGTCATCCAGGTCATGTAAAATCATCGGTACAGCATCATTTTGATCAATTTTCTTTTTCATTTCAGGCAAGCATGTCGAACTCTGCCTAGGAAATTCAACATACGAGATCCGCTGAAAAAGGCCATGGAGGATATGGAGCCAAAGATATGGCATTTGATTGACAAATTGTTCCTACAAAAATACAATAACCTTGAGGCACTTTCAAGTAGATGACCAATTACTTAAAGATGTCAAAATTAAGGTGCCTATAAATTACAAGGAGGTAAACACTATGCCGGATTTTGGCAATCCATTTTCTGGACTTGCAAAAGATCGTAAATTAACTGACCAAGAATTGATAAGAGCAATTAGATTCATGATTTCCGCAGAATATGAAGCCATCCAATTGTACATGCAGTTAGCCGAATCGACAGACAACAAATTAGCAATTGAAGTATTAACAGACATTGCCGATGAGGAAAAGGTCCATGCAGGAGAGTTTCTAAGACTATTAAAGGAGTTAGCACCCGACGAAGAGAAATTCTATTCAGAAGGCGCTCAAGAGGTTGAAGAAGAGATTGAAGCAATGAAGACTAAATAAGTGATATGTGAAGCCATGAAGCTGACTCTTTCGAGTCAATTTCATGGCTTTTGTGCTACAATAGTTGTCCTAAATCCCTGACGCTGAGCAGACAGGGTTTTCCGTTGGCCAGGCGGTTAGTTAGTCAAAAAGTAGAGTCTGGTTCAAGCTCAGTTTTTAATGAGTATTGAGAGTGAACTCGTTCAACTAAAGTTGAACAATTAATAACAATTGGGATAGTGTTATCTGGTATATCGGGAATAATAACAATTCTTATGAGGTAACTGCTTTCGGAGGAACTATTCAATTATGTGATTTTCTATAATGGAGGAAATCATCTGTGGTTTCTATAAGCAGATCACGTTTAACGAGATTAGGGAGTGAGTTATGTTTACAGCGGAATTAGTTTTTGTACTTGATGAGAATCGAGATTCGGATTTGGCTGTGGATAGCATTTATAGCTTCCTTGGAGCCTTACGTTTAAATGGACAGGTTTTGGGAAGTGAGTTACCTATAGGACGGAAGGGTTTGACATACCGATGTTTCGTTCTTCTTCCCGAGTCTTTTTCTTTGGATAAAGGGATCGGTAACAAGCACGGAGATACATTTTTAGGTTGTGAAGTTTAGAAGGAGATTGTTCAATTGGAAAAGGTAGAGTATTTTTTCAAGGTAGGGATTACACGTACTGCTCCTAAAACCGTAATGTTTTTTGATGATATGGCCAATACAACTGGAAATATTCTTTTTGGGGCAATTTCCTTTTTGCTACAGAAAATTACAGGGAAATCAGCTAGTGGCTATAATAGTACCGTGCTAATTTATAAGAAGAAAGGATTTTGGCATAGGAAAGAGCTACTATATGAAGAGATAATCCCGGAAGATGTCCATCTAGATCAAGTAAGTATGAAAGCTAATGCCATGATAATGCGTTTACAGGAACAAGGAGATCAACTTATTAAAGATTTGATCATTGGAAGATCTCGAATATTCCAGCCCATTAGTAAGACGATGCGGGACTCTATATACAATAAAAGAAATCTTAATTAAGACCTGGAGATTTTTTCTCATCGTTGAATAAATGCCAACTTCACATTATCCTACTGAGGGTCAAAGTATAAGAATAATGCGTATTATTATGGTATTTGGAGATATTAGAAAGGAGGTGTGTAATGTTGTTAATTCAATTATTTAATTCAAATGGTATATTTTATATAATTCTTGCTTTCTTCTCAGTAATTGCTTCCTTAACTATTATTCCTAAAAATTATTACAAAAAATTTTTCCTATATGGTCTAGTATCTGGTGGTATTGCTGATGTTGTAATTGCAAGCTTATTAACCTTATTAGGGCTTATTCGGTATACTAATTTTGAGCCTTTTGGGATACTTGGGGTATTTTCTTTATTTACCCCAATAACATGGACATTTGCCTTCATGTTATTCTTTTACTTTCTTCCAGTTCGAAAAGTGTTTTTGGTCTTTTATTTGGTAGCTTGGGCAGGATTAAATTGGTCATTAGGTGTTGTCATGGAAAAACTTGATTTATTTCATTATTACGGTATTCAAAACTATATTTCACCATTAATGTTTTTGATATGGTATTCAATATCTGCATATGTATTTAGAAAATACGAACAACGTGTTACTGCCTAGATTAACTATAAATGCAGTTTTAAGTTTACGCCAAAATAAAACACCAAATGCATTTACTTAAGATGTATTCATTTGGAGCCAAGTTCCAATTATCCTTTGCAAATTATCCGGAGTTAGGCGTAAAAAAGCTCAAGCCCAAATTAGAGCCTGAGTATATAAAATACACATATCTAGGGGAACAGATTCTTGCCTAACTTTGGATAATTACGATAGCA